>Ga0105107_10000503_pt1 | contig 24709 bp, 18 predicted proteins | sample PPLLaktember2015_6_FD_79335 | JGI IMG/M metagenome (GOLD analysis project Ga0105107, IMG submission 79335) | Freshwater sediment microbial communities from Prairie Pothole Lake near Jamestown, North Dakota, USA - PPLs Lake P8 Core (1) Depth... | ecosystem: Environmental > Aquatic > Freshwater >... | reverse complement strand
GCGCTCCGAGAGCTTCTGGTTGTAGGCGTCGCTGCCGATGCGGTCGGTGTGCCCGCTCACCAGCACGATCTCGAGCTTCTGCACCTGCGGCAGCTTGGACACGACTTCGGCGTCGAGCGCCGCGCGGCCTTCGGGCTTCAGCACCGCCTTGTCGAAGTCGAACAGCGCCTTCGACTGCAGCGTGATCTTCTGCACCGCCGGGGCCGGAGCAGGCGCAGGTGCCGGCGCCGGAGCGGGTGCCGGAGCAGGCTTCGGTGCCGCGACCACCGGGGCGGGCGCCGGCACCGGCGCCTGCGCGACGACGGGCGCCGCGGGCAGCGGTGGCGGGTCGAACCGGTAGGTGACCGTCAGGTAAACCAGGTTCGTCTTGTAGCTCGGGTCGGCGAAGGCGCCGCTGAACCAGCTGTAGTTCGTGCCCGTGGCCGACGTGTTCGCGTTCTGGAAGTACGGGTAGAAGCCGCCGTAGCCGCGCATCTGGTCGTCTTCGTAGTCGTACTTCTCGTAGGCGTACCCGAGCGTGCCGCTCCAGTGCTTGTTGTGGGTATACGTGCCCTTCACCTGAAAGCGCGTGGTCTTCGTGTTGTCGGTCACGTAGTTGACCAGCGGGCCGCCGTTGAAGCCGCCGGCGCCCGCATAGTTGCCCGACCAGAAGTCGACGCCACCGCCGGTCTCGCCCCAGCTCGCCGAGGCCCAGAGCGCCAGCTTGTCGTTGACCGCCCAGTCGCCCATCAGCGCGACCAGCCAGTTGTCCTGGGTGTTCTGCGTGCCCCAGTCGAACGTCGTCGCCGTCTGCGTGCCGCCCGGAAGCGGGCTTTGTCCACTCGCGATGTTGCGATAGTCCTGGTCGAACTGGACCTCGCCCCAGTTGCCGAGGAAGGTTACGCGCCAGCTGTTGGCGTCGCCGTACGCGACCGTCAGGTCGTACTGCTGGCTCGTGTCCTCGGTACGGCCGAAGTAGTTGTCCCTGTAGTCGGTCTTCTTCCACGTCCCGCCGACGCCGACCGCCAGGAGCGGCAGCGGCGTCCAGTCGAGCGTGAACTTCACCATGTTCTGGTCGAAGTCCGACACGTCGTAGGCCGTGAAGAAGTAGGGGACGGCCGTCGGCTGGACGTTGGACTGCCCGTTGTTGTTGAAGCTGGGATCGAGATCCGAGCGGCGCTGCAGGTACTGGTACTTGAGACGCCCGGAGAGGGTCTGCCAGCCGCTGTTGCGGTACTCGACCCAGTAGCGGTACTCGTCGGTCTTCGGCGCCGGATCGAGCTCGCGCTCGACCTCCTGCCAGTCGAACCCGCCGAGGAGCTTCGACCGCGGCGTGAACGCCCAGGAGGCGTCGAAGCCCGCCGAGTTCTTCGTGTACTGGAACGCCTCGGGGGCCAGCAACGCGGTGATCCTGAAGCACGTCGCGCTGTTGACCGGGGGTGTCGCGCAACTGCTCCCCAGGCTGCCCGCCGCGTACGACACACTGGTCGACTCGTTCTGCAGGTCGTAGTAGTCGTAGTACACGCGCGTGTCGAGCCGGGCCATCGGGCTCGCGTTCCAGGAAATGTGGGCCGTCGTCGTCTTGTGCTCGCCGTCGAACGTCGACAGCGGTTGCCCGGACTCGGCGTCGTAGGGCGCCGTCACCAGGTAGCCGACGCCCCTCGGCGGCGAGGCGTTGCTCGTCGGCTTGAGGCTCGCCGATGCGATGCCGAGGTTGTTGGTGAGCTCGCTCTGCGACCAGCGGAACAGCACCGTCGAGTCCCACGGCAATTGCTTGGCCGACGCGTTGAAGCTCCACTTCTTGAGCTCGTTGTCGGGCGGCAGCAGCTGCTCGTCGAGGCCGTTCCTCATGTAGAAGTTCGTGAACTGCATACCGTCGTTCGCGTTGGAGAACTTGCTGTCGAGGTAGGCGAGCCTGAAGCCCCACTGCTTGCTGCTGTAGCCGCCCTCGATGAACGCGTTCTTGGTCTTGTAGTCGACGGGTGACCCGTACTGGATCAGGCCGTTGCCGGAGCCCGTGCCGAGCGCGCCGCTGTTGAGGCGCAGGCCGTTCTGCTCGACCTCGTTGTAGTCGGCGCGGACGAACCACGGTGTCTTGTTCGAGAACTCGAAGCCGCCGCCGAGCGTGTTGCGCTGGATGCCGTAGTTGAACGTCGTCCACTGTGCCGGGTTCGGCGACGGCGGATAGGCGCCGCCGGGGCTCGTCAGCAGCGTGCTGCCCGTGTTCCACAGCGGGGTCAGCGCGTTCCACGACATGTTGTGCGGAATGCGGTCGTTGTAGACCTGCGCCTTCCACGCCCCGTAGGCGCCGCCGGAGACGTTGATGAACTGGTCGTCGCGACCCAGCTCCTCGCCGAAGGCGCGGAAGTAATGGGTGCGGTTGCCGCCCATGATGTCGAAAACGCCGATCAGGCCGCTGTCGACGTCCTGGTACTCCTGCGCCTTGGCTTCGTCACGCGGGCCGGTGAACGGAACGATCGTGCTCGGGAAGCCTACCGTGCCGTAGGCGCCGTTGCGCTCGGTGCCGTCGATGTTGCTGAAGCGCCAGCCGAGGTCGATCAGGCCGCCCCACAGGAAGTTGTCGGCCGCCGTCGCGGACCCCTGCGCGAACATGCTCGCCACGACGAGGGCGATCAGCTTGACTCGCTTGTTTCTCATGTCGATCCCCTGATCTCAGCGAATGAACCACTGCCCGAAGGCAGAGGCCGGCGCGTTGCTGCCGTGGATTTGCCGGTGGCACTCGACGCAGCCGCTGCCTTCGAAGCGGATGTTGGACGGCAGCGTGTTGCGGAGAGTCCCGCGGCCGTCGTAGATGCCGTGCGTGTGGCCGCCGGGGTGGCAGTCGGCACACAGCGCCGGGGGCTTCTGCGCGAGCAGGCCGCGGTGCGACGAGCCGTGCGGCGTGTGGCAGGTGGCGCAGTTCTCCATCACGGGCGGATGCTCGTGGATCCACGGGCCGCGCTTGTCGGCGTGGCAGCTGACGCACAGGTCGTGCGTCGACTCGGCCTTGATGCTGTACTTGTTGAGCGAGCCGTGCGGGTCGTGGCAGTCCTGGCACGTCACCTTGCCTTCGACGATCGGGTGGTGCGACGGCTTCAGGATCTCCGCGCGCGTGTCGCGGTGGCACTCGACGCAGTTCTTGTACGCGAGGCTGCGGGACGTCGTCGTGTACGGCGCCGCCGCGAACCCGGCGGAGCGGATCTGCTTGGTGTTGGCCGCCGACGGCGTCTGGTGGACGTTGTGGCAGTTGACGCACGTCACGTCCACCTTGCGGTGCTTGCCGATGGACCAGTTCTCGAGCTGCCGCTGGCCGGAGTGGCACGACAGGCACACCGCCGACTTCTCGGCCGCGGTGGCGGTCGCTGAGTCGAGCGCCCCCACGGGCTTGTACTTCTTGGGGTCCTGCAAGTGTTGCGTCGTGTCGCCGTGGCAGGCCTGGCACTGGGTGCCCTTGGCATCGCTCTCGGTGCCGTGTGCGGTCATCAGGATCGAGTTGAGCGACTGCTGGTGGCAGTTGGCGCACACGGGTGCAACGCGTTCGGCCTGCGGCTGCTGCGCGGACGAGGGCAACGCCATGAAGGCCGCAGCGACCGCCAGCAGCGCAGCCGCGGCAAAGGTGGACTTGAATCTCATGAGGTGCTCCCTTTCGCTTGCTTTAGTCCCGAACGGCAGACCCGATGGAACGGACTGGAATTCCGGTCGGCAGCGCGATGCCCCGAGGGACGGGGTGGGGCCAGGATGGCCCGCAAAGAGTGCTGTCGCGCATGCCCTTCACTACCGAGAGGGCACAGCCGACGGGCGTCGCCTGCGATTGCGCCCCTGCTTTCCTCGTCTCTTGCCGGCGTGCGTCCCGCCGGCGATCGCCGCGTTACGTCGCGAGGTTTTCGGCCAGTTTCCGCGGGAAAGCCGCCGCACGCTTGATCTGCATCAACGTGACCGGGGAACTCGGTGGGGCCGACACGCCATGAGACGCCAACGCAACACCGGGTTCCAGGACTTTTCGGCAAGCGCTGGCTCGCCGTCAGCGGTGACGGGTAGCCAACCAGGCGCCCCGTGGAGGTCCGTGGAACCCGCGGCCCGCCGCGAGAGCGGCGGCAGCAGCCGGTCGTGCTAGTCGCTCGCGCCCGGGTGCGCGGCCTGGCCCTGCCATCCGCGCGGGATCGCCGACAGCAGGCGCTGCGTGTAGGGCTGCTGCGGATCGCGGTAGATCTCGTCGGAGTCCGCCATCTCCACGAGCTCGCCCTCGCTCATCACCATCACCTCGTCCGAGATGTACTTCACCACCGCGAGGTCGTGCGAGATGAACAGGTAGGACAGGCCGAACTCGTCCTGCAGATCCTGCAGCAGGTTCAGCACCTGCGCCTGCACCGACACGTCCAGGGCCGACACGGACTCGTCGCAGATCAGGATGTCGGGCTTGAGCGTCAGGCAGCGCGCGATCGCGATGCGCTGCCGCTGCCCGCCCGAGAACTCGTGCGGGTACTTGTAGAACGAGACTTCGGGGAGCCCCACCTTGCCGAGCATCTCGAACGCCAGGTCGGCGCGCTCCTGCCCGCTTGTGCCGATGCCGTGGATCATCATCGGCTCGGTGAGGATCTGGCCGATGGTAAAGCGCGGGTTGAGCGACGCGTACGGGTTCTGGAAGATGATCTGGATGCGCCGCTTGTAGGGCATGAACTGCTTCTGCGACATCTTCAGGATGTCGTCGCCCTCGAACAGCACCTCGCCGCCCGTGGCTTCGTGCAGTCGCATCAGCGTCAGCCCCACGGTGGTCTTGCCGGAGCCCGATTCGCCGACGAGACCCAGCGTCTTGCCCTTGCGCAGCTTGAACGAGACGTTCTTCACCGCGTGGAACTCGCGCTTGCCGAACAGGCCCTCGCGGGTCCAGAAGCTCTTCGAGAGATTCCTGACGTCGAGAATCACCGGGTCGCCGGGCGCGACGCCGCGTGGCCGCTCGTCGAGATTCATCGGGCCGGCCTGGCCGCTCATGTAATCGTCGATCACCGGCAGCCGCATCGGCCGGCGGTCGAGCCGCGGCCGGCACTGCAGCAGCGCCCGGGTATAGCTGTCGCGCGGGTCCTCGAAGACGTCGCGCGCTGGACCCTGCTCGCGGATCTCCCCGTTCCTCATCACGACGACGTGGTCGGCGATCTCGCCGACCACCGCGAGGTCGTGCGTGATGAACAGCACCGACATCTGGCGCCGCTGCTGCAGCTGGCGGATGAGGTCGAGGATCTGCTTCTGGATCGTCACGTCGAGCGCGGTCGTCGGCTCGTCGGCGATGAGCAGCTTCGGCTCGCAGGCGATCGCCATCGCGATCATCACCCGCTGCTGCTGGCCGCCGGACATCTGCGACGGATAGGCGTCGATCTTGTGCATCGGGTCGGGGATGCCCACCTCGTCCAGCAACTCGACCGCGCGCTTGCGCGCCGCGCTCCCGGCGAGACCGCGGTGCAGCTTCAAGACCTCCTCGAGCTGGTAGCCGACGGCGAACACCGGGTTCAGCGACGTCATCGGCTCCTGGAAGATCATCGAGATCTCGGCGCCGCGGATGTCGCGCAGCTCCCGCGTCGGCAGCGCCGCGAGGTTGCGCCCGCCGAAGCGGATCTCGCTGCCCTTGTGGGTGATCGAGTTCTCCGGCGGCAGCAGGCCCAGGATCGCGAGCGAGGTGACGCTCTTGCCCGAGCCCGACTCCCCGACCAGCGCGACGGTGGCGTTCCTCGGGATGTCGAAGGAGATGCCGCGCACCGCGTCGAACGTATTGTGGCGGTCGAGGCGAAACGAGACGCGGAGGTTGCGGACGCTGACCAGCGGGTCCGTCACGGCCGTGCCGTGCACGATGGCGTGCGCAGTCATGCCAGTCCTCGGGGGGCAGCGAACGAAGTGAGCGTGGGGGTCGTCATCCTAGTGGCCGGCCAGTCCCTTGAGCTTAGGGTCGAGCGCGTCGCGCAGCGCGTCGGTGAACAGGCTGAACGCGGTGACCAGCAGCGCCATCGCGGCGGTCGCGGCGACGAGCTGCCACCACTTGCCGAGGATCAGCTCGTTCTGCGCCTCGTTCAACATCGACCCCCAGGAGACGACGTCCACCGGCACGCCGAAGCCCAGGAACGACAGGATCACCTCGGCCTTGATGAAGCCGACCGCAAGGATCGACAGCTGCACCAGCACCACGTGCGAGACGTTGGGGAAGATGTGCACGAACATCCTGCGCGAGTTGGACGCGCCGATGGCGTCGGCCGCCTGCACGTACTCCCGTCCCTTGTGCTTCAGGTACTCGGCGCGGATCAGGCGGAACACACCGGTCCAGCCGGTGAGCCCGAGGATCAGCACGATCGTCATCGTCCCCTTCTGCTGCAGCACCGCGGCGACCGCCAGGATCAGCAGCAGGTAGGGAATCGAGCTGAACACGCTGTAGAACCAGTTGAGGAGGTCGTCGGTCTTGCCGCCGTAGTAGCCGGCGAGCGCGCCCAGCAGCGTGCCGATCAGCGTCGCCACCGCCGCCGCGGCGAGGCCGACGAAGATCGAGGTCTCGGAACCCTTGATCGTCTTGGCGATGACGTCGCGGCCCCACTTGTCGCCGCCGAAGGGCAGCGTCGCGGCACGGACTTCCGCCGGGGCCGCGGTGACTGCCGGCACACCCTTGCCCGACTGGATGTCCTTCATCACGTCGGCGAGCGGGTCGACCGTCGACGACGGCGCTGCCTCGCCCCCTGCTGCGGGCTTCTCGCCCCTCAACTCGGCGATCACGTCGCCGATCGGGTCGACGACGGTCGAACGGAAGTCGCTGGCCGCGGTCGGCCCGCTCGGCACGATGGACGGGCCGGCGTTGCCGCCCGGCGCCGAGCTCTCGTCCGGCCCGACGAACGTCGGCGGCGCGTAGTTGACGCCGACCTCGCGCGACCAGTCCTTCGCGACGAGGCCGGTGGCCGACAGCACCATCATCACGAGGAACGCCCCGACGATCGCGAGCGAGACCATGCCGACGCGGTCGGCCTTGAGCCGGCGCCACGCGAGCGTCCACAGGCCCGGCGAGACGTGTTGCGGCACGTCGCGCGGCGCCGGGGGCGCGTTGCGGCCGCGGGAGAGGACGGCGGATGTCGTCGACATGGCGGCCTCCCTATTTCAGCTGCACCCGCGGATCGACTGCCTTGTACATCAGGTCCGCGAGCAGGTTGGAGAGGATCGTCGCGAACGCGACGTACACGGTGATCGCCTTGATCACCGGGAAGTCCGATCGCTCGACGGCGAGGATCACCTCGCGGCCGATGCCGGGGATCGAGAAGAAGCGCTCGATCAGGAACGAGCCGAGGAGCAGACCCGGCAGCCCCGCCATCAGGTTGGTGATGATCGGGATCGACGCGTTGCGCAGCACGTGCACCCACATGATGCGGTTCTCGGAGAGCCCCTTGGCGCGCGCCGTGCGCACGTAGTCCTGGTTGATCTCGTCGAGGACGAAGGTACGGTAGAGGCGCAGGTTGGGCGCGATGCTGACCACCAGGCCGATCAGGATCGGCAGCAAGGAATAGCGGAACAGGTTCTCCGCGAAGCTGTCGCCCCAGCCCTGTACCGGGAACCAGCCCAGCTTGTAGGCGAAGAAGTACTGGAACACGATGATGTAGACCAGGATCGAGATCGACAGCCCGACCGTGCAGACGATCATCACCGCGCGGTCGGTGAGCGACCCGCGCACGTAGGCGACCGCCAGCGCGAGTCCGATCGCGACGACCGTCTCGATCACGAGCAGCGGCACGAGCACCGTGAGCGACGGCCCGAGGCGCGTGGCGAGGATGTGCGACACCCTCTCGTTGGTGCTCCAGGACGCGCCGAAGTCGGCGGTGAGCACCTGCTTGATGAAGATCCACAGCTGCACCCAGTAGGGCTGGTCGACGCCCAGCTGCCGCCGGATGTTGTCGATCTGCTCCTGATTGCTGATCTTGCCGGCGAGCACGTACGCGGGGTCGCCGCCGACCCAGTTGAACAGCAGGAACACGAGCAGGATCACCCCGAGCATCGTCGGGACCATCTGCCACAGGCGTCGGATGATGTACGCGCTCATCGTGGAACTCCGCGGCCTCGCGCGGGGTCTCCGCGGTCGGTCAGGTGCTGCGTTTCGGTGCGATCCCGGCGCCGCCCGAGGCGGCCCGCTGGCGCGGCAACGGGGGCCGTCCCGGGTTCGCCGGGCGGCCCCCTGTTCTTCAGACTGCCTCTCCTCTGGCTGCCGTACTGCGGTACCACCCTCCTCCTGCTAACCCTCGGCGACGAGCCGCGCGGGGGCTCATTTGCCCCCCGCGGCCGGCGCCACGTCGACATAGTGCCAGTGCGCGTGCAGGATGGGGTGCTTTCGGTAGCCCATCACGCGCGGCTGCACGAGCTGGTTGCGGTAGCGGCTGATGGCGAGCCGCCAGGGCGCGTAGGCCTCGATGATCCGCGTCATCTCCTGGTAGAGCCGGTCGCGCGCCGGACCCGGCGGGGTCCGCACCGACTGCTCGTAGAGCTTGTCGTACTCGGGGATCTTCGCGCAGGCGTTGTTGCTCTGGAATGCGTTCGGCCCGTAGAGCAGCTGCATGAAGTTGTCGCCGTCCGGATAGTCGGCGATCCACGAGGCGGTGCGGCTCATGAGCTTGCACTGCTTCTCGAGCTTCAGGAGCTCCGGGAACTTCTCCTTGAAGATCTCGTAGCGCACGCCGATCGCGTCCATCGACTTCCTGACGAGCTCGTCCTGCTGGCGCGCGGCGGTGTCCGGCCGCGAGCCGTAGCGCACGACGAGCGGCCTGCCGTCGGGCAGCGTGCGGTAGCCGTCGGCGCCCTTCCGGTAGCCGAACTTGTCGAGCAGCGCGTTCGCCGCCGCGGGGTCGTACCTGATCGAGCTCTGCCACTTCGGGTCGTGGCCAACGACCCCCGGCGGGATCGGGTAGTGCGCCGCCACGGCCTGGCCGTTGCGGAGCACCTTGATGTCCTCGTCGACCGGATAGGCCATCGCCATCGCGCGGCGCAGTGCGATCTTCTCCTTCGCGGTCCCGCCGACGACGGGATCCTGCATGTTCCAGTACAGATAGGAGATCTCGGGGTCGATGATGCGGGACAGCCGCACGCCCTTCTGCACGAACGCGGGCTTCAGCCGGTCGCCGTCGAGCACGTTCGGCGCGAGCGGACCTTCGAGGTTCATCAGGTCGAGCTCGCCGTTCTGGAAGGCGAGGAGCCGCGACTGGTCTTCCTCGATGATCGAGATCTCGACGCGGCCGACCTGCGGCATCCGCTTGCCCTTCATCTCGGCGACGAGCTTCTGGTCGGCAGGGTCGGACGACGCGTAGTTCCAGGTGAAGCCGCGGTACTCGGGATTGGCGACCAGCACGATCTTCGACGAACGCACCCACTGCTCGAGCCGGTAGGGCCCCGTGCCAACGGGGTTGCTCATCGCGCGGCCGTCGACGCCCGCGTAGGCCTCGATCACCTCCCGCGCCACGGCCGACGAGGGCTCGTGCGCGAGCACGTAGGGAAGGTTGTAGTCGGTGGCCTTGAGCCGGAAGCGCAGCGTGTGCCGGTCGACCGCCTCCATGCCGGCGATCCTGCGGTCGTAGTCGAACCGGCCCGACTGCTTCGCCTCCTCCGCGAGCTCGTCCAGGCCGACGAACTTGCCCTCGACCAGGAAGGCCCACGGCGAGCGGATCTTCGGGTCGACGAGGCGCTGCAGCGCGTAGACGTAGTCGGCGGCGACCAGCTCGCGCTTCCTGCCCTTGAACGCGGGGTCGGGCGCGAAGTGGATGCCCTTCTTCAGCCGGATCGTCCACGTCCTGCCGCCGTCCGTGACCTCGGGTAGCGTCTCGGCGGTCAGCGGCACCACCTTCGACGGACGGGCCAGGTAGTCGTAAGTAAAGAGCGTCTCGTGGATCGCCTGGACGATCGTGCCCGAGTAGAGATCGTGCACGCCCGCGGGGTCGAAGCCGGTCTCGGCGACCGGGAAGACGTCGCGGATCACCTTGTTCGGATCCGCCGCGCGGACCGGATGCGGCGCGAGCGCCGACGCGGCCACGGCCATGGCGAGCATCGCGGCGACGGCGGCGCGCGCGAAGCCGGGCGCGGGGACGGCGTGTGCGTGGCTCGCGTTCATCGTGCCCCTACTTGCGCGGCGCGAGGTCGAGGTAGATGAAGTCGGCGTTCATGATCGGGTGCTTCTTGTAGCCCAGCACCCACGGCCAGAGGATCTGGTTGCGCTCGCGCGAGACGCCGTACACCCACGCGCCGTCGACCTCCACCTGCCGCGTCATCTCGAGGAACAGGCGGTTCCTCTCCGGCCCGCCGGGAAGCGCCAGCATCTTCTCGTAGAACGCGTCGAATGCCTTCGACTCGTAGCAGCCGTTGTTGCTCTGGCCGGTGTTCGGGCCGTAGAGCAGCTGCATGAAGTTCTCGCCGTCCGGATAGTCGGCGAGCCACGCGGCACCCCACATCATCAGCTGGCAGGCCTTCGCGGCCTTGAGGTTGTCGGGAAACTTGCCCGGCAGGAACTCGATGCGGATGCCGATGCCGTCCATCGACTTCTTCCACAGCTCGTTGAACTGCCGGTCGATCGCGGCGGTGCCGGTCGCGTACCGGAGCACGAGCGGCTTGCCGTCGGGGAGCGTGCGGTAGCCGTCCGCGCCCTTCCGGTAACCGAAGCGGTCGAGCAGCCGGTTGGCGAGCTCCGGGTCGTGGTTGTTGAGGGGCTTCCAGTTCGGGTCGTGGCCGACGACGCCGTAGGGGATCGGCATGATCGCCCGCACCGCCTGGTTCTTGCGGATGATGCGGATTTCCTCCTCGAGGTTGTAGCCCATGATGATCGCGCGGCGCAGCGCGATCTTCTCCTTCGAGAAGCCGCCGACCAGCGGGTCGCGGAAGTTGAAGAACGTGTAGGTGAGGTCGGGCTCGATCTGGTTGAACGTGCGCACGTCCTTCGCCTGCCACTCCGGCTTCAGCCTGCCGTCGGCGTCGAAGACCTCGGGACGAAACGTCGCGGGCACGTTGACGTAGTCGAGCTCGCGGTTGTTGAAGGCGAGCCAGCGCGACTGCTCCTCCTCGATGATGCTGATCTCGACGCGGCCGATCTGCGGCATCGTCTTGCCGCGCATCACCGCGACGATCGCCGCGTCCTGCTCGGTGTCCGAGGGCGCGAAGTCCCAGGTGAAGCCGCGGTAGTCGGGGTTGGCCTCGAGCACGATCTTCGAGGCGCGCTTCCACTCCTTCAGCACGTACGGGCCCGTGCCGACCGGATGCGCCTGCAGGTCGTCGCCGTACTTCTCCACGACCTCGCGCGCCATCGCGCCGAACGGCGAGTGGGCGAGCGTGTAGAGGAACACGTGGTTCGGCTGCTTCAAGCGGAAGCGGATCGTGTGCCGGTCGACCGCCTGCAGGCCGGAGACGCGCGCGTCGTAGTCGAACCGGCCGTGGCGCTTTGCAGCCTCGATCAACTCGTCCAGGCCCTCGATGCGGCCCTCGAGCATGAACGCCCAGGGCGAGCGGTTCTTCGGGTCGACGAAGCGCTTGAACGTGTAGACGAAGTCGTCGGCGGTGAGCTCGCGCGGCTTGCCGCCGAACGCGGGGTCGGGCGTGAAGTAGACGCCCTTGCGGATCCGGAACGTATAGGTCCGGCCGTTGTCGGTGATCTCGGGCATCGACTCGGCGACCTCCGGCACGAGCTTCGCCGGTCGGGCGAGGAAGTCGTAGCCCAGCAACCGTTCGAAGATCGCCTCGTTGACGGTGTTCGAATAGGCGTCCGAGACGCGGACCGGGTCGAAGCCGGTCTCGGCGGCCGGGAAGGCGATGCGCAGCACCTTGGCCGGATCGGCGGCATGTGCGCCCGCCACGAGGCTGCCGGAAATCAACAGGATGGCAGCGGCGCGCGCGATGCGCGGGAGCCATCCGAGAGCCCGGGCGCCGGCCGTCGCCGGATTGCCGGCCCGTCCGGCACCAAAGCACCCCATCTGTCGCAAACACCCCGTAAAAACAAAGCCGCGCAATGTACCATAAACGGCAACAAAAGCCATGGCACGCCACCTGTTCAAGCGGCTCACGCGCCGCCTCGAGCCGTTCGTCGACGACGTCACGAACAATCCGTGGATCAAGCGCCACGCGCCGCGGCTCGCCGAGCCCGACCTGTGGCACCTGAACCGGCGTTCCACGGCGCGCGCGGTGGCGATCGGCCTCTTCGCCGGGCTGATCCCCGGTCCACTGCAGGTCCTCGGCTCCGTGGGGCTGTCGATCCTGTTCCGCGCCAACTTCCCGCTGGCGGCCATCACGACGCTCTACACCAACCCGGTGACCATCGTGCCGCTCTATCTCGTCGCCTACGAGTACGGCAGCCTGTTCTTCCCCGGCAGCAACTCCCTGAAGGACATCGCGCCCCCGTCCTTCAACTGGTCCTCGTCGTTCATCGGCGACCTCGCGTTGTGGATGGGCCAGCTCGGCAAGCCGCTGATTCTGGGCGTCGTGCTGCTCGCCATGACGCTCGCGCTCGTCGGCTGGATCGTCGTGCGCCTGGGCTGGCGGTGGCACGTCGTGCATGCGTGGCGGAAGCGCGCGCGGCTGCGTGCCGCCGCGGCGCACTGACCGCGAACGCGCGGTCGAACCGGCCCCGTGCGAACTGCGGTGGACAAGCCCCGCTACTGGGACGAGGCGACGCGCTCGCTCGCGCGCGTCGACCCGGTGATGCAACGCCTCGTGGGCGCCTACCCGGGCATCCACCTCGCGCGGCGCAGCGATGCCTTCACCGCACTGGCACGGGCGATCTGCGGCCAGCAGATCTCGGTGAAGGCCGCCGAGGCGGTGTGGCGGCGGTTCGTCACCGCGGTCGCACCGAACCAGGCGCTGGCCCCGTTCCCCACGCTCGCGCCCGCGGACGTCGCTGCGTTCGACCCCGCGGCGCTGCGCGCCTGCGGGCTGTCCGAGCGCAAGGCGCTCTACGTCCACGACCTCGCGCGGCACTTCGTCGTGGGCCGGCTCGATCCGCGCGGCTGGCGCGACCTGCCCGACGAGGCACTGATCGCCGCGCTGTGCGAGGTGAAGGGCATCGGGCGCTGGACCGCCGAGATGTTCCTCATCTTCCACGAGCTGCGACCGGACGTGCTGCCGCAGGACGACATCGGGCTGCAGCGGGCGATCGCGCTGCACTACCACCGCGGCCGCCGGGTGGCGCCGTCGACGATCCGCCGCCGCGGCGAGACATGGCGACCGTGGCGCAGCGTCGCCACCTGGTACCTCTGGCGGTCGCTCGATCCCGTCCCGGTCGAGTACTGAACCGGTTCGCTACGGCTTCCGGCTGCGCCCGCCGATGCGCTGCCGCAGCGCGTAGACCGCAAGCTCCAGGCGATCGGCCACGCCGAGCTTTCCATACACCGCCGTCAGGTGATGGCGCACCGTGTTCTCGGTGATGCCGAGCTTCTGGGCGATGGCGCGGTTGTGCAGTCCCTCGGCGATCAGCGCGACCACCTCGCGCTCGCGTTCCGTGAGCATCGAGAACGCTCCACTGCGGTGCAGCACGTACGGATGCGCGTCCGCCGTCGTCGCCATGTCGTCGATGAGTCGCGACAGGCAACCGCGCGAGAGCCATATCTCGCCGGCGCTCACCTTGCGGATCGCGGTGCCGAGGTGGTCGGCCCCGCGGCGCTTCCGCACGACGCCGCGGGCGCCCTTGCGCACGAGCGCGAGTGGCGCCTGCTCGTCGTCGCTGTCGGACAGCACGAGGATCGGTGCCGGCTTCCAGGCATCGAGGGCCGCACGCAACGCACCGTCGGCGCCCGGCTCGTTCGGGTCGAGCACGAGCAGCACGACGTCTGGGACAGGACTCGCCACGCCCCTCCCTGGACTGCCCTCGAATGCGCAGCACGACAGTCCCCGCATCGCGCCGATCTGCGTGCCAAGATGCACCCGCTGGGCCGCGTCGGCACCAAGCACGAGCACGCACAGCGAGGCACCGGCGGCAGCGTTGCCGGGCGTCTCGTCGGTGGCATCGGGATTGTTCGCGCGAGCGCTCACTACAGGCACGAGAGCGTCTTCCATGTCGTCGGGTATCGGGAAATGTCACCAGATGTCGTCGCGCCGCGCAAGACAATTCGTGACACTTTGGTGCCCTGACCACGAGCCCCGGACGTTTGTCCGACGCCGACGTCGGACAAACGCGACGGCAGTTGTCGATTATTGGACAATACATTGCGCGATCACGTCCGGCGCGGTCCCGGCCGGGAGGAACGCCGACCGCGGGCGAACTACGAGAGCCTGCCGTCGACCAGTTGCAGCGTGCGGTCGGTGCGCGCCGCGAGCTCGGGATCGTGCGTCACGATCACCAGCGCCGTGCCGACGTCGGCATTCAGCTCGAGCATCAGGTCGAACACCTGCGCCGCGGTGCGGCGGTCGAGGTTGCCGGTAGGCTCGTCGGCGAGCACGCAACGAGGCTCGGTGACGAGGGCGCGGGCCAGCGCCACGCGCTGGCGCTCGCCGCCGGACAGCTCGCCCGGAAGGTGCGCGACGCGCTTGCCGAGGCCCACGCGCTCGAGCATCGCAGTCGCGCGGCGATGCGCTTCGGCCGTGGTCTCGCGGCGGATCGAGAGCGGCATCGCGACGTTCTCGAGCGCGGTGAACTCGGGCAGCAGGTGGTGGAACTGGTAGATGAAGCCCAGCGCGCGGTTGCGCACTCGGCCGCGCTCGGCCTCGGAGAGCTCGGCGAATGGCCGGCCTTCGACGCGAACCTCGCCGGCCGTGGGTGCGTCGAGGCCGCCGATCAGGTGCAGCAGAGTGCTCTTGCCCGAGCCCGACGCGCCGACGATCGCGATGCGCTCGCCGTGCGCAACGTCCAGATCGACGCCGAGCAGCACGGGCACGTCCTGGGGGCCGCCGGTGTAGATCTTGTGCAGGCCGCGGCAGGCGAGTACGGGCGTGGCGCTATTCATAGCGCAACGCCGCCGCCGGATTGACGCGCGCCGCCTGCCACGCCGGGTAGAGCGTCGCCACGAGTGCCAGCACCAGCGCGATGCCCGCGACGGTCGTCACGTCGGCCCACTGCAGATCCGAAGGCAGATCGCTGATGTAGTAGACCGACTTGTCGAGGAACTGCACGTTGAACAGGCGCTCGATCGCCGGCACGACGACGTCGATGTTGTTCGCCAGCACGACGCCGGCGACGACGCCGAGCAGCGTGCCGATGATGCCGATCAGCGCACCCTGGATCACGAAGATCGTCAGCACCGAGGCCGGGCTCGCACCCATGGTGCGCAGGATCGCGATGTCGGCCTGCTTGTCGGTCACCACCATCACCTGGGCGGAGACGATGTTGAACGCCGCGACCGCGACAATCAGCGTCAGGATGACGAACATCATCCGCTTCTCGATCGCCACCGCGCGGAAGAAGTTGGCGTGGCTCTGCGTCCAGTCGCGGATCTCGGCCGTGACGGGCACCGTGCGCAGCAGCTCGCGCGCGACCGTCGGCGCGGCGAAGAGCTCGTCCAGCTTCAGGCGCACGCCGGAGACGCCTGCCATGCGGTAGAGGCGGCGGGCGTCGTCGAGGTGGATCAGCGCGAGGCCGCTGTCGTACTCGTACATCCCCACCTCGAAGATGCCGACCACCCTGAAATTGCGCACGCGCGGCAGCGTGCCCGCGGGCGTGACGGTCCCCTGCGGCGTGATCAGCACGGCGCTGTCGCCGACGCGCAGGCCCAGCGCGCGCGCCAGCTCGGCGCCGAGCACGATGCCGAACTCTCCGGGCACGAGGTCGGCGAGCTTGCCGAAACGCATGCTGCGGCCGATGTCGGCCACGGTGTCCTCGAGCGCGGGATCGACACCGCGCACGATGACGCCGCGGTTCGCGTCGCCTGCCGAGAGCATCCCCTGCCCCAGCACGTACGGCGCCGCGGCGGTGACGCGCGCGTTGCCGCGCGCGACCGTCGCGATCGCGGACCAGTCGGCGAGCTCGGGCACGCCGCGGATCTCGATGTGCGAGGCCACCGACAGGATCCGGTTGCGCAGCTCCTGCTGGAATCCGTTCATCACCGACAGCACGACGATCAGCGCCGCCACGCCGAGCGCGATCCCGGCCATCGAGATGAGCGCGATGAACGAGATGAAGGTGTTGCGTCCGGAGCCCTTGCGCGAGCGCGTGTAGCGCAGGCCGACGGCCAGTTCGTACGGGGACACGGGGCGGGATCGAGGAGTTGCGCGAGGACAGGCGCGCGAGACGACGGCGATTATCGCACGCGAGGCGCGGCAGGCCGCCCCCGCCGGGGGATGCGTGGATAATTGCGCTGCAGGTCCCCGCATCGCACTTCTTCCCCATGGAGCTCGTCCTCGTCGCCCCCGGCCTGCTCGCGCTCGCGCCGGAGGCGCTCGCCCGCGACGCGACGCTCTCGCGCATCGCCGCCGCGGCCGGGCCGATCGTCGTCGACGACCTCGATCAGGCGCTGCTCGGCACGCTCGACATGGTCGTGCCTGCCGCCCCGCTCGCGGCGCTGGGGGCCGGCATCGATCCGGCGGGACGCTTCGTGATCCGCGCCGACCCGGTGACGATGCGCGTGACGCACGACGACGTACGCATCGAGGCGCGCGTGGACGACCTCGACGCGCGCGAGGTCGCGATGCTGGTGACGATGCTCGATGCGCACTTCGCCGCGGAGGGTCTGACGATCCTCGCTCCGCGCGGCGACGCGTGGTTCGCGGCCTGCCTCGCGGCGCAGGAAATCGCGGCAACACCCTTGGATGCGGCCATCGGGCGCGCGCTGCGGCCGTGCCTGCCCACCGGTACCGACGCGGGACGCTGGCGGCGCTGGCTCACCGAGGCGCAAATGCTGCTGCACGAGCACGCGCTGGGCGCGCGCGCTCATCCGGTGAACGGCCTGTGGTTTTCGGGCGGTGGCATGCTGCAGGGACTGGCCGCGAGCCGTGGCGTGTCCGGCGGCGACGGCGGGCTGCCGGCCATCTGCGCGGGACCCGGTCGCGACGGCGACGTCGCGCGCGGCATCGCGCGGCTGGCAGGATCCGGCGCCCTTCCCTGTGCGAGCGTCGCTGCCGCGATCGCTGCGGCCGGCGATGCTTCGCGCCTGGTGATCGTGCTGCCGCGGGCCATCGAGGGCAGCGACGCGTCCGCGGCGGCCGCGCCCATCGCGGCGGCGTTGCATGCGCTCGACCGCGGGCAACTCGAGCGCCTCGAGCTGGTCGCCGACGGCCGCGGCGTGGGCGCGACGTGGTCGATGCGCCGGCCGTCGCTGTGGCGGCGGATTGCGCCGCGCACGGCGCGCTTCGCGCCACCGGAGCGCCACACATGAGCGTGGCCGGCGTAGAACGGAGGCGCGAGTGACGACGCCATCCGTGATCACCCGGCGCGTCGTGCCGCCAGGGTTCGAGGCGCTGGCCGCGGGCGGCGTCGATCCCGTGCTGGCGCGGATCTTCGCGGCGCGCGGCGTGCGCTCTGCCGCCGAGCTCGACTACGGACTCGCCGCACTGCCGCCGTGGTCCACGCTGCGCGGCGTCGACGCCGCCGCGTTGCGCCTGCACCGCGCGATCGTCACCCGCGAGCGCATCCTGATCGTCGCCGATTACGACGCCGACGGCGCGACCGCCTGCGCGGTTGGCGTGCGGGGCTTGCGCGCGATGGGCGCGGACGTCGATTTCCTCGTGCCCAACCGCTTCGAGTACGGCTACGGCCTCACGCCCGAGATCGTCGTGCTCGCGAAGACCATGCGGCCGGACCTGCTCGTCACCGTGGACAACGGCATCGCGAGCATCGAGGGCGTTGCCGCCGCCGCCGCCGCGGGCATCGACGTGCTCGTCACCGACCATCACCTGCCCGGGGACGCGCTGCCCGCGCCGGCAATCATCGTCAATCCGAACCAGCCCGGCTGCACGTTCCCGTCGAAGCACCTCGCGGGGGTCGGCGTGATGTTCTACGTGCTGGCCGCGACACGGGCACGGTTGCGCGAGCAGGGCGTGCTGAATGGCGACGGCCCGAATCTCGCGACCTTGCTCGACCTCGTGGCACTGGGCACGGTGGCCGACGTGGTGCGGCTCGATCACGCCAACCGCATCCTGGTCGAGCAGGGGCTGCGGCGCATTCGCGCGGGCCGCGCGCATCCGGGCGTCGACGCGCTGTTCCGCGTCGCTGGCCGCGACCCCACGCGCGCGACCGCCAGCGATCTGGGTTTCGTCGCGGGGCCGCGGCTCAATGCGGCCGGCCGTCTCGCCGACATGACGGTGGGCATCCGCTGCCTCGTCACCGACGATCCGCTCGAGGCGCGCGCGATCGCGTCCGAGCTCGATCGCCTCAATCGCGAACGACGCGAGGTCGAATCCTCGATGCAGGAGGAGGCGCTCGCCGATCTCGACGGCGCCACCGCCGACGCCGCGAAGACCGGCGGCTCGACACTCTGCCTCTACCGGCCGACGTGGCACCAGGGTGTGGTCGGCATCGTCGCGTCGCGCCTCAAGGACCGCTTTCATCGCCCGGCGATCGTCTTCGCGCCGGGCACCGCGGGCGAGCTGCGCGGCTCGGGGCGCTCGATTGCGGGCTTCCACATGCGCGACGCGCTCGACCTCGTGTCGAAACGCGAGCACGGGCTGATCAGGCGCTTCGGCGGCCACGCGTTCGCCGCCGGGCTCACGGTGGCCGAGGCCGAGTTCGTGCGCTTCGCCGCAGCCTTCGAGAAGGTGGCCACGGAATGGCTCACGCCCGCGGACCTCGAGCGGGTCGTCGAGACCGACGGCACGCTGGGCGAAGGCGAGCTCTCGCTCGACCTGGCGCGGCGCATCGCCGCGACGGCGTGGGGACAGGGTTTTCCCGCACCCGCGTTCGACGACCGGTTCGACGTGGTGGAGAGCCGCGTCGTCGGCGGCGCCCACACGCGCGTGACGCTCGCACGCGGCGGCGAGCGCTTCAATGCGATCGCTTTCCGGCATACCGAGGCGTTGCCGAATCACCTTCGTGCCGTGTTCCGTCCGGAGATCGACACCTGGGGCGGCACGGAGGCGCTGCAACTCGTGCTTGCGCACTGGGAGCCGGCCTAGGAAGCAGGGTCAGACTCGGAAAGTAGGGTCAGACTCGACTTTTTCGCAGATGGGTCCATGGCGACCACCGTGCGTCCGAAAGAGTCGAGTCTGACCCTACTTTGCCGCTACTTTGCCGATTGGCGCGGCGCTCCTTGTGCATCGCACAAAAAGCCGCTAGATTTGCAAGGTTTACCTCCCGCCGCCGTGGCGGGACGGCGAGTACAGCGCGGAAGACGGGAGATAGAGATGCGTCTCAAGGACAAGGTCGCGATCGTCACCGGGGCGGGATCGGGCATCGGAGAAGCCACGGCCGTCAAGTTTGCGCAAGAAGGTGCCAAGGTTGCCGTCTGCGACATCAACGTCGCCGCCTGCGAGAAGGTGGTGAAGGCGATCGGCGACGCCGGCGGCACCGCGATGGCCGTTCACCTGGACGTCACCGACAAGGCCAGCGTCGCGGCGATGGTCGAGGGCGTGATGAAGGCCTGGGGTCGCGTCGACACGCTGGTGAACAACGCGGGCATCGTGCAGGACGCACAGCTGAAGAAGATGACCGACGAGCAGTTCGACCGGGTCATCGACGTCAACCTGAAGGGCGTCTACCACTGCACCAAGGCGGTCGTCGACATCATGCTCGAGCAGGGCACGGGCTGCATCCTCAACGCCTCGTCGATCGTCGGCCTCTACGGCAACTTCGGCCAGACCAACTACGCGGCCACCAAGTTCGGCGTGATCGGCATGGTCAAGACCTGGGCGCGCGAGCTCGGCCGCAAGGGTGTGCGCGCCAACGCGGTGTGTCCCGGCTTCATCGAGACGCCGATCCTCAAGTCGATGCCCGAGAAGGTGATCAAGATGATGGAGGACAAGGTGCCGTTGGGGCGCCTCGGCAAGCCGGAGGACATCGCGAACACGTACGCGTGGCTCGCCTCGGACGAGGCCTCCTACATCAACGGCGCCGTGATCGAGGTCTCGGGCGGCGTCACGATCTGAACGCCGGCCGGGCACTCGCCGGAGCCGCCCGCCGGGGACCGCGGCTCGTCCATCCGGCCGCCTTCACGCGGCCACCCTGCCGGCGTACCATTCGCACCGCGGCGCGCCCCAATCGCCGATGTGCCGAGGATACCGTGCCGATTTCGCCCACCCGCGTTCTTGTTGTCGCCGCCATGGCTGCCACGTTGGCCGGGCCCGCCGCATCGCAGAGCTACTTGCCGCAGGCCCGCATGATCGGCGGCAACCCCGGCCCGCAGCACAACTATGTCTGCCCCAACGTCGATGCGGCCGGCAAGGCGCTCGACTGCTACCTCGATGCCGTGCGGCACCTCTACACGATGTGCAGGCACGTGAAGAGCATCGAGATCATCGAGCACGGGTACGAAGCCGCCGAGCAGGGCACGAACGGCGCGAAGAGCGAGTACTGCATCGACAAGCAGAAGCAGAACATCACGCGCCCGTACCAGGCCGCGCTGCGCGAGGCCACGCCGTCGAAGCAGGCGGTCGACGGCATGCGCGGCTTGCACGAGTACTGGAACGCCGCGCTCGCGGCGCTCAAGTGGCGGCCCGGCGAGAGCGACGACGACTACAAGTCGCGCACCTCCGCGATCTACGCCTCGATCGACGAGCGCGTCGCCTCGATCCGCCAGTACCTTGGCGATGCCGGAAACCGGGCGAGCCCCTCCGGCCGCGGCGTCGCCACGAACGCGCCCGAGAAGGCACCGCGCTGACCTCGTCTCCGCCCACGCTCCTGCCGGAGTCGTCGCAAGCCGAAAACACGGCGCTCGATGCGATCTTCGGCGAGCGTGGCGCGCTCGCCCGTGCAGTGCCCGGCTTCCGGGTGCGCAACCAGCAGATCGAGATGGCCCGTGCGGTTGCGGCCGCAATCGCTACGCGCGGGCGGCTCGTCGCCGAGGCCGGCACCGGCACCGGCAAGACTTTCGCCTACCTGGTGCCGGCGCTGATGGACGGCGGCAAGGTGATCGTGTCGACCGGCACCAAGACGCTCCAGGACCAGCTGTTCGAGCGCGACGTGCCGATGGTGCGCGATGCGCTCGGCGTGCCGGTGACGATCGCGGTGCTCAAGGGTCGTGGCAACTACGTCTGCCACCACCACCTCGAGCGCACGTCGCGCGACGACCGCGTGCCCTCGCGCGAAGACGCACGGCACCTCCGCAAGATCGTCGCCTTCGCGCGCACCTCCGACCGGGGGGACCGCGCCCTGCTCACCGACGTCCCCGAGAACGCCTCGATATGGCCGCTGGTCACGTCGACGCGCGAGAACTGCCTCGGCTCGAACTGCGCGCACTTCCGTGACTGCTTCGTGATGAAGGCGCGCGCCGACGCGATGGCCGCGGACGTCGTCATCGTCAACCATCACCTGTTCTTCGCGGACGTGATGTTGCGCGACGAGGGCCTGGCCGAGCTCCTGCCCGCGTGCAACGCGGTGATCCTCGACGAGGCCCACCAGCTCCCGGACACCGCGACGCTGTTCTTCGGCGAGGCCACCACCGCGGGACAGGTCACCGACCTCGCGCGGGACGCCGAGGTGCTCGCCCGCACGGAGCTCCGCGACGTTCCGGCACTGCCCGACGCCGCGGCGGGCATCGTCCCCGCGGTGCGCAAGCTGCGGCTCGCGGCGGGCGAGTTGCCCGGCAAGTTCCCGCGCGACGTCGTGCTGGCGAAGCCGTCGTTCACCGACGCCGCGGGCGAGCTCTCGGCGGCGCTCGACCGGCTCGCCACGGAGCTCGGGCTGTTCGCGGAGCGCGGCGAGGACATCGGCAGCCTCGCCGCGCGCGCCGACGAGCTTGCGCGCCGGCTCGCGCGCTGGCTGAGTCCCGCCGACGTTCCGCCCGATGCCGAGGCGGGCGAGTGGATCCGCTGGATCGACGTCTCGCCGTCGGGCTTCCAGCTGCACGCATCGCCGCTGTCGGTGGCGCCGATCTTCCGTCGGCAGCTCGACGCCTCGGCACGCGCGTGGATCTTCACCTCGGCCACGCTCGCGGTCGCGGGCGACTTCTCGCACTACACCAGCGCGCTCGGCCTCGGCGACGTCGCCGCCGGTTGTTGGGACAGCCCGTTCGACTACGGCACGCAGGCGCTCCTCTGCGTGCCGCGCGGGCTGCCCGAGCCGAACCAGCCCGCGCACACCGACGCCGTGGTCGACGCTGCGTTGCCGGTGATCGAGGCCGCAGGTGGCCGCGCGTTCCTGCTCTTCACCACCTTGCGTGCGCTCGCCGCGGCTCGCGAGCGCCTGACGGCAGCGTTCGCGAGCCGCGGGCTCGACTTCCCGATGCTGGTGCAGGGCGAGCGCTCGAAGACCGAGCTGCTCGAGCGCTTCCGGCGGCTCGGCAACGCGGTGCTGCTCGGCAGCGCGAGCTTCTGGGAAGGCGTGGACGTGCCCGGTCCCGCGCTCTCGCTGGTGGTGATCGACAAGCTGCCGTTCGCACCGCCCGAGGACCCGCTGATGGCGGCACGCCTGGCTCGGCTCAAGGCCGAAGGCGGCAACCCGTTTCGCGACTACCAGCTGCCGCAGGCGGCGATCAGCCTCAAGCAAGGGGCGGGCAGGCTGATCCGCGCCGAGACCGATCGCGGCGTGCTGATGATCTGCGACCCGCGCCTGGTCGACAAGCCGTACGGCAAGGTGCTGTGGCGGAGCCTGCCGCCGATGCGCCGCACGCGCGAGGTGGACGAGGCGGTGCGGTTCTTCAGGGATCAGGAATCAGGAATCCGGGATCAGGGATCGGAGTCGCGCTACGGCGCCCGACCCTGATTCCCGATTCCTGTTCACCGATGCCGGACTACCAGAGCTTCCACCACGGCTTCGCCGGCGCCGGGCTCAGGTAGGCACTCTGGGGGAAGGTAGCCTGCAGGATGCGCCGGCTGTCGTCGGCGAGCTTCGGCATGTCGAGCTTCTCGTAGCCGCGCACGAGGATGTCGAGGGCGGCCTCGTTCGACGGCGTGCGCGGATAGTTGACCAGCGCCGCCTGTCCGCGGTTGACCGCCGCCACGTACGCGCCGCGGTTGAAGTAGTAGCGCGCCACGTGCACCTCGTACATGCCGAGCGCGTTGGACAGGTACAGCATGCGCGCACGCGCGTCCTCGGAGTAGCGGCCGTCCGGGAACTTCTGCTCGAGCTCCTTGAAGGCGTTGAACGACTCCTTCATCGCTTTCGGGTCGCGCTCCGAGAGGTCGGTCTCGTACACGTAGCCGAGCAGGCCCTGGTCCTCGCGGAAGTGCACGAGGCCCTTCAGGTAGTAGGCGTAGTCGACGTTCGGGTGATTCGGGTAGGTGCGGATGAAGCGGTCGCAGGCGGCGGTGGCCGCGGGCGTCTCGCCCGCGCGATAGCTGGAATACGCCCCCTCGAGGATCGCCTGCTGGGCGTAGCGTCCGTACGGGAAGCGGGCCTCGAGCGTCTCGAACAGCTTGACCGCGCGCGTATAATTGCCCGACTTCATTTCCTCGTTCGCCGCCGCGTACATACGTTCGGCCGACCAGCCGGCGGTCTCGTCCTTCTGCTCGGGCAGCAAGTTGCAGCCGGCGAGGAAGAGCACTCCGAACACGAGCGCGACCCACGCGCTGGCGGCGCGGCGCACCTTGCCCTCGAGCGGGCCATCGATTCGCGTAGCGTCCATACGGTTACGGCGTCCTCTGCAGGTGGACAACGATTATAGACGAGCGGCACCGGCGGGCGTTCCCGCGCCGGGGGACGTGCGCGAGTTCGTCGTCCCCGGCGCATGCGCGGGAATGCGGCTCGACCAGGTGCTCGCGCGGCTCCTGCCCGAGCACTCGCGGATGCGGCTCAAGGGGTGGATCGAGGCCGGCCGGGTGAGCCTCGCCGGCGCGGCCGCGACGCCGCGCACGAAGGTGGCCGGCGGGCAGGTGCTCGTCGTGCGGGAGGCGCCCGAACAGCGGGCGCTCGCCGATGCCGGCGAGGCGATCGCCCTCGACGTCGTGTACGAGGACGAGGCGATCCTGGTCGTGGACAAGCCCGCGGGGCTCGTCGTGCATCCGGGGGCCGGCAACCCGCGCGGGACGCTGCTGAACGCGCTGCTCCACCACGCGCCGGCGCTCGTGGCACTGCCCCGCGCCGGCATCGTGCACCGGCTCGACAAGGACACGAGCGGCCTCATGGTCGTCGCCAAGACGGCGACCGCGCAGACCGACCTCGTGCGCCAGCTGCAGTCGCGCAGCGTGTCCCGCCAGTACCTCGCGCTCGCCTGTGGCGACCTCGCGCGCGGCGCGACCGTCGACGCGCCGATCGGCCGCCACCCGACGGCACGCACGCGCATGGCCGTGGTGGCGCGCGGCAAGCCCGCGCGCACGCACGTCGAGGTGCTGGAGCGGCACGGCATCGTCACGCTGCTCTCCTGCCGGCTCGAGACCGGGCGTACGCACCAGATCCGAGTGCACCTCGCGTCGATCGGCCATCCGCTGGTCGGCGATCCCGTGTATGGCGGCGGGCGGTCTGCGAAGCTTCCGCCGCTCCTCGCCGCCTTCCCGCGCCAGGCGCTCCACGCGCAGCGTCTCGCGCTCGTGCACCCGGCGACCGGCAAGGCCGTCGCATGGACCTCGCCGCTGCCGCCCGACTTCACGGATCTGCTCGCAGCCGTCGACGCGGCCGGCACCGCGCGGAAAGCAGGCGACGCATGAGCCCGAAGGGCCGCCCCGAGGGCGAATCAGCCGAAGCGCGTCAGCGCGGAGGGTGGTCCAGTGAGTAACCGAAGGGCCGCCCCGAGGGCGAATC
>Ga0105107_10000502_pt1 | contig 24729 bp, 23 predicted proteins | sample PPLLaktember2015_6_FD_79335 | JGI IMG/M metagenome (GOLD analysis project Ga0105107, IMG submission 79335) | Freshwater sediment microbial communities from Prairie Pothole Lake near Jamestown, North Dakota, USA - PPLs Lake P8 Core (1) Depth... | ecosystem: Environmental > Aquatic > Freshwater >... | reverse complement strand
TCTGCAGCAATTGCGGCAAGCCGATCGGCGACGGCCGCCTCCAGGCGCTGCCGTATTCAGACCGCTGCATCACCTGCGCCGAGGCGGCAGGCTGACGGCGCGTTTTCCGCATGCCCGGCTACAAGGTCCCGCTCCGCGAATACCGGTACGTTCTGCACGAAGTGCTGGGCGCGGCAGCGCACTACCGCGCGCTCGGCCGTGACGACGTCAACGCGGAGCTGATCGAAGGCGTGCTCGAGGGTGCGGCACGCTTCGCCGAGGACGTCATCGCGCCGACCAACGAGCCGGGCGATCGGATCGGCGTGCGTCGCGACGACGACGGGCGCGTGGTCACGCCACCGGGCTTCATCGAAGCGTACCGGCAGTATGTCGACGACGGCTGGGCGGCGCTTTGCGGGCCGGTCGCGGCGGGCGGACAGGGCCTGCCGGAGAGCATCGGCGGAGTGGTCGGCGAGATGCTGGTCTCGGCCAACATGTCCTGGAAACTCTACAGCGGACTCACGGACAGCGCGGTGCTGTCGCTCGAGCACCACGGCAGCGACGAGATGAAGCGCGTCTACCTGCCGAAGCTGGTGAGCGGCGTGTGGAGCGGCACGATGGTGCTGACCGAACCGCACGCGGGCACCGACCTCGGCCTCATGCGCACTCGCGCCGAGCCGAAAGCAGACGGCAGCTACCGCGTGACGGGCACCAAGATCTTCATCACGAGCGGCGAGCACGACCTGACCGAGAACATCGTGCACCTGGTGCTCGCCAGGTTGCCGGACGCGCCCGCGGGCTCGCGCGGCATCAGCATGTTCCTCGTGCCGAAGTTACTCCCGGATGCGGCAGGCGCTCCGGGCAATGCCAATGGCGTCAGCTGCGCGAGCGTAGAGCACAAGCTGGGCATCCACGGTTCCGCGACCTGCGTGATGAACTTCGACGATTCGCAGGGCTGGCTGATCGGCGAGGTCAACGGCGGCCTCAAGTGCATGTTCACGATGATGAACCACGCACGCCTGTGGGTGGGTCTGCAGGGGCTCGCCCAGTGCGAGCGCGCCTGGCAGGCGTCGCTGGCCTACGCACGGGACAGGCGCCAGGGCCGCACTGCCGAAGGCGGCAAGGCGCCAGCCGATCCCATCATCGGCCACCCGGACGTGCGCCGGATGCTGCTCACCCAGAAATCGCTCATCGAGGGCGCGCGCCTGCTGACCTGGTTCGCGGGCATGCAGTTGGACAGCGCGCTGCATCACCCGGACCCCGCGCGACGCGAGGAGGCATCGCAGCTTCTCGCGGTGCTGACGCCTGTGGTGAAGGGATTCGTCACCGGCATGTCGCTCGAGTGCACGAGCGAGGCGATCCAGATTCACGGCGGGCACGGCTACGTGCGCGAAACCGGCGTCGAGCAGTACTTCCGCGATGCGCGCATTACGATGATTTACGAAGGCGCGAACGGCATCCAGGCGCTCGACCTGCTCGGACGCAAGGTGCTGGGATCGGGCGGGGCGCTCGCGCGCCAGCTCGGCGGGTTGATCGGCGGGTTCTGCGAGCGCCATTCGGATTCCGGAGAGCACGCCGAGTTCGTCGCGCGGCTCGCGGGACTCCTGAAGGAATGGTCGGTCGCGACGGAGGAGGTGGCGCGGCGTGCGGCCCGCACTCCCGACGAGACCGGCGCCGCCGCGATGGATTACCTGCAACTTACCGGCTACCTGTGCCTGGCCTGGTCCTGGGCCTGGATGGCGACGGTGTCTGCAGCGGCACTCAGGTCAGGAACGCCCGAAGCGGCCTTCCACCGGTCAAAGCTCGCCACCGCGCGCTACTACTTCCAGCGCATCCTGCCGCGCGCCGAGGCGCACCTCGACGCGATGGGCGCGGGTGCCCGGTCGCTGATGGAGATCCCCCCGGATCATTTCGCCTTCTAGGCCGGGCGGGGGACCCTCGCTCGTTCCGCCCGAACTTAGTCACTTCACTCGGGTCCCCCGCCCGGCCTTGAAGGCGAGCGGGTCGCGGGATCGCCGGCGCGCGCGAACGAGCCTCTGCGGGACCCCCGAGCGAGCGAATGCGGTCGCCGCCCTGAGCGAGCGAGGGGAGTCCCGCAGGCGAAGTCCGCGCGCGCCGGAAAAGCCAGTAGTTCTCGTTATCCGCCTTGCGCAGCGAGTCCCCCGCGCAGCGACCAGACGTTCGCATGGCCGCGCGCGCGCAGGAACTCCGCGGCCGCCCGGCTGCGCACGCCGTGCGCGCAAACGAGCAGGTAGCGCCGGTCCGGCTCGACCCGCAATCCGCCGTCCAGCAGGCGACCGAGCGGCAGCGACTGCTGGCCGCTGAGCGGCAGGGGCTCGAACTTGCACTCCATCGGCTCGCGGATGTCCACAACGCGATAGCCCGCCGCCGCCGCGGCAGCGAGCGGCAGGTCGACGTCCAGGTCGTCCGGGGTGGACTGCACGGGAACCGACTCGATGCGCACGCAGACGTCGCGGCAGCCTGGATTGCGCGGCGCGGCGAGGCGCCTTTGGCCGCATGCCAGCAGGTCGACGAGCAGCAGCTCATCCTGGAGTTGCCCCGGAAGCCCGAGAATGATCTTGAGGACTTCCATGGCCTGCAGCTGGCCGAGGACGGCGGGCACGGGGCCAAGCACGCCGGCCTGCTCGCAGTTCCCGACCAGTCCGTCGCGCGTGGCCTCGGGCCACTGACAACGCAGGCAGGAACCGCCGCGGTCGGGACGCACGACCTGGAGCTGTCCTTCATATTGATAGACGCTTGCGAGCACCGCGGGTACGCCCGCGCGCACCGCGGCGTCGTTGACCAGGAACTTGGATGCGAAGTTGTCGGTGCAGTCGACGACCACGTCGGCTTCCGCCACGAGGGCAGACGCACACTCGGCGTCGAAGCGCTGCGTGACCGCGCGGATCCGGAGCGTCGGGTTGTAATCGTTCAACCGCACCGCTGCTGCCTCGGCCTTCGGGCGTCCCGTGTCGGAGGCCGTGTAGAGCGGCTGGCGATGCAGGTTGGATGGCTGGACCGTGTCGTGATCGACGATCGTGAGCGCGCCGACGCCCGCGCCTGCGAGGCTCGTGAGCACGGCGCAGCCGAGGCCGCCGGCGCCGACCACCAGTACGCGCGCCGCGCCGAGCCGCGCCTGGCCTTCCGCTCCGACCTCGGGGAGGGCACGCTGGCGCGAGTAGTCGAATGCTGGCGCGGCGTGAACGGGCCCCGGGTGCTCGCAATTGACCCAGCCGCTGGCTCCTTCCGCGTAGTGCTCCTTTTTCCAGATCGGCACGCGGTGCTTCACTTCGTCGATGATTGCGCGGCAGGCCGCAAAGGCTTCTGCCCGGTGCGGGGCCGCAACCCCGACCCAGACCGCGACCTCGCCGATGCCGAGCCGGCCGAGCCGGTGCACGCAGCGCGCCGCGAGCGCGCCATGCCGGCTCTTCGCCTCGGCGACGATGCGCTCGCCTTCCGTGACACCGAGCGCCTCGAATGCCTCGTACTCGAGTCCCGTCACCGGGCGGCCGGCGTGGTGGTTGCGTACGCGACCCTCGAAGCTGGCGAAGCCGCCCGCGGCATCGCAAGCCAGCGGCTCCGCGAGCGCGGCGGCGTCGATCGGGGCGTGGGTGAACTCGAACGTGTTCATCCCCCGGCCACCGGCGGGATGAAGACCACCTCGTCGCCGTCCGCAAGCGGGCGATCCCAGTCGCTGAAGGCCGCATTGACCGCAACCCTGAGTTGCGCCGCAGGCAGCCGGAAGCCGTGGCGAGCCGCGAGTTCGGAGTACAGCGCGGCGGGCGTTGCGGCCGTCGTATCGACGGTTTCGGACGAACGGCCAGCCTGCTCGCGCAGCAAGGCGTAGTAGTGCAGCCGCAGCGTGGGCATCAGGCGGCTCCCCGCGCGGCGAGTGCGGTGCGTGCCGCGTCCGCATCGTCCGGCGTGTTCGCGTTGTCGAGCGCCCGCGCGTGGCTGGGAGCGAGCAGGATCACGTCGTGGTCCACCAGGAATCTGCGCGGACAATTTCGCCCGGCGGCGACCTGCGCGAGGATCGGGCCGCGGCTCGCGGGCTCGTAGATCGCGCAGAGCGGTTCCGGCAGCCCGTCGTGCGCGCTCGCGAAGGCCGTGGCGACCCTGGCGGGATCACGCTGCCGGACGAGGGCATCCAGGGTCGCGTCGTCGAGTTGCGGCAGGTCGCAGGCGACGACCAGCCAGGCGGCGCCTGGATACCGGCCCTGGGCCGCGACGATCCCTGCGATCGGTCCCTGGCCGAGGTCACCGTCGATGATCTGCGGGTAGGACGCGCGCAATGCCTCGCCGGCCTGGTCGGCGCGCACTGAAATCCAGGCGCGCTCGACGTGGCGGGCCACGAGTTCGTAGGCCGCTGCGAGTTGGGGCCGGTCGCCGTAGGCGAGGGCGGCCTTGTCGGCCTGCATGCGGGTCGAGCGGCCGCCGGCAAGGACCAACCCGTACAGCGCGGTCACGGGGCGCTCCCCGCGGCGAAGTCGCCCTTGCCGCCGCTCTTCTCGAGCAGGCGAAGCGACTCGATGACGATGCCGTGCGAGAGCGACTTGCACATGTCGTACACCGTGAGCGCCGCGACTGAAGCGCCGGTGAGCGCCTCCATCTCGACCCCGGTGCGGTGATGCACCGCCGTCGTGCAGCGCACGGCGACCGTGCAGCCGCCCGCGGGTTCTATCGATATCTCGCAGCGCTCGAGCCCGAGCGGGTGGCAGAACGGGATCAGCTCGTGCGTGCGCTTGGCGGCCATCGTTCCGGCCACGATCGCGGTATGGAAGACCGGGCCCTTCGCGGTCGCAAATCCGCCGGCCTCGAGCACGCGAAACGCATCGGGCGGGAAGCGCAGCAGCGCCTCGGCGCGGGCAACGCGCAACGAGGGCGACTTGGCGCTCACATCCACCATGGCGGGTGCGCCTCGCGCGTCGACGTGCGAAAACTTCTTCACGTCATCCGCCAATGTAGTACATCTCGATCTTGCGCGGTTTCGCTGCAGCCTCCCCGAGACTGCGCAGCTCGCTGTAACGGTCCTCGCGGACGCGCCAGACGCCGCGGATCATGCGGCGAAGTTCCTCGTCGTCCGCACCTGCGCGCAGCGCCGCGCGAAAGTCCGTTCCCGCGGTCGCGAACAGGCAGGTGTAGAAGACCCCGTCGGAAGAGATCCGTGCACGCGTGCAGCCCCCGCAGAACGGCTGGGAGACCGAGGAGATGAAGCCGATTTCGCCCGCGCCATCCGCATAGGCGTAGCGCTCGGCGACCTCGCCCGGCTGTGCGGGCGCGACCGGCTCGAGCGGCCAGGCGGCGGCGATCCGGTCGCGCAGCTCCTGCGACGGCACGACCAGTCCCGGCCGCCAGTCGTTGCGGTTGCCGACGTCCATGTACTCGATATAGCGGACGGTGACGCCCGTGCCGCGGAAATGCCGCGCAAGCTCGAGCGCATCGCCGTCGTTGACGCCGCGCTGCACCACCGCATTGATCTTGACCGGGGCAAGTCCGGCTTCGAGTGCCGCGCGTATGCCGTCGAGAACGCGGTCGAGCCCGTCGAAGCCGCCGCTCATGCGCCGGAAGGTTCCCGGATCGATGGAGTCGAGGCTCACGGTCACGCGCGCCAGCCCCTGTGCCCGCAGCTCGGCGGCATGCTGGGCGAGCAGCACGCCGTTGGTCGTGAGCGCGAGATCTTCGATGCCGGGAATCGCAGACAGTTCGCCAACCAGGTCGGCAAGGCCGGTGCGCAGCAGCGGCTCCCCGCCGGTCAGCCGGATCTTGCGCACGCCCTCGGCCGCAAACAGGCGGGCGAGGCGCGTGATCTCGTCGAAGGAGAGGCGCTCGGCGCCGGGCAGGAAGCGGTAGCCCTCGCCATAGGTCTCGCGCGGCATGCAGTAAGGGCAGCGGAAGTTGCAGCGGTCCATGACCGAAATGCGCAGGTCCAGCAGCGGCCGGCCGAGGGAGTCGGCGACGGCTCCCGGCGCGGCAATTGCCACCAGTTTTCCAGTCTTGCTTGAAGTCATGGCCTACCAGCGATGGAACGGAACAACGAGCCCGGCTGCGTGCGTCGCGGGTCCCGGCGGCAGCTCCACGAAGCCGTCGGTGCCCGCGAGCGCGATGAAGTCGCCCGAGCCGCGGGTCGGCCGGGGCTCGGCGAGCGTCCGGCCCTGCTGATCGTAACCGAGCGAGACCGGCAGGAAACAGGTCAGGGCCTTGTCGAAGCGATACTCCTGCGCCAGGACGGCCGTCCGGGGCGGCCCGACGGCGGCTCCAACGAGGCGTCCGAGTGCCGGAATGACGTATCGCGACAGGCACACGAGCACCGAGACCGGATTGCCGGGCAACGCGAATACCGCTTTTCCCGCCGCGCTCGTACCGAACCACATGGGCCGGCCCGGCCGCTGTGCAATCCCGTGGAAGTGGGGACGAACGTCGAGCGACGCCAGGACCCCGGGCACGTGGTCGTAGCGCCCCGCCGAGACGCCGCCGGAGAGCACGATCACGTCATGCTGCTCGAGCGCGGCGCCGAGCGCCGACCGGATGACGTCCTCGAGGTCCGGCAACTGCAGGTCGGTCACGGGCGGAAAGCCGGCAAGCGTCAATGCCCCCGCAAGTCCATAGGCATTCGAACGTCGTACCTGGTGATCGAGGATCGGCGCGCCGGGCTCGACGAGCTCGTCGCCGGTCGAAATCACTGCGATGTGCGGAACACGCGAGACCGGCAGCAGTGCGAGGCCCGTCGACGCGGCGATGGCGAGCTCCGGCGCCGCGAGCCGCGTGCCAGCCTCGAGCAGGATCTCGCCCGCCCGCGCGTCGGAACCACGCCGATGCACGTGTCTCCCGGGAGAAGGATGAACACCCTCGTGCAGTTCTGCGTGACCCTCAGTCATGCGCAGGTCTTCGACCGGTACCACGGTGTCGCAACCGCCCGGCAGGATCGCGCCCGTCATGACCTCGAAACAGTCGTCGGATGATGCGAGCGAGAGTGCGGGGCTGCCCGCCGCCTGAATGCCGGCGACGCGAAATCGTCTCCGGCTGCCGCTCTCGTACCGGAACGCGATGCCATCCATGGCGACCCGGTCGAAGGGTGGGGCGTCGCGCTCCGCGCGCAACGCCGTTCGCAGAATGCGGCCGGCGCAGGACGGCAGCGGCACCAATTCCTGCGACCCCGGCGCCAGGGCGGCGGCAATCGCCGCATCGGCCTCGGCGGGTGTCAGCAATGGCGCTCCGGGCGTCAGTCCTGCTTGTCGCGGGCCTTGAAGACGCGCAGCTGCTCGTTGAAGCGGTCCGCAAGCGCCTGGACTTCGTCCACCGCCGCGTTGTTCTTCTTCGCCTGCATGGCGCGCAGCTCCGCGAGCCGGTTCTCGTCGTAGTTGCCTGATTTCTCGAGCGTGGCCATTTCGAGATCGAGGCAGGAGTTGTACGCGTCGATGTCGTCGTTGAACTGCCTCACTGCCTTCTGCGCGGCAGCCATCTCATCGTAGGTCGCGGTGGACCCGTCGGGAACCCGTTCGGGCGCGCGCGGGTAGATGCAGGTCGCCTCTGCCGCTCCGGCGGCAGCAAGCAAGGTCAGGACAAGCGTCAGGCGGGTCATTGCGGCAGTCTCCCCCGGCAAACAGTTCTTCAGTGGACAGCGCCAGGCCGTCCGGGTTCAGGACGGCGGGAATTCTAGCGCAGAAGCGGCCCGGAACAGGGGAATCAGGGCCGGGCAGCCGTCAGCGGAATGGCCGAGTCGGCCTTGAGCGTTTCCAGGACCAGGCTCGAGCGTACGTCGCGAACGCCGGGAAACTTGAGTAGCTGGTGCAGCGTCAGGCGCCCCAGGGCGTCGAGGTCCGGAACGACGACGCGCAGCAGGAAATCCATCTCCCCGGTCATGGCGTGCGCGGAAATTACTTCGGGCCGTTCGGCCAGCATCCGGCGGAACTGCCCGATGATCTCGTCCGTGTGGCGCTCGAGCTTGATCTGCACGAAGGCGAGAACGTGCTGCCCGACGTGCTTCGGATCCACGAGTGCCGCGTACTTTTCGACCACGCCGCTTTTCTCGAGCCGGCGGATGCGGCGCGCGCAGGGCGACGGCGACAGGCCGACCCTGGCCGCCACGTCGACGTGACTCATCCGACCGTCGGACTGCAGCAGGGCAAGGATGCGAAGGTCCGTCCGGTCAAGCCGCTGTTTCGCCATAAGTCGCTACTCTCGGCAAGATAATTGGCGATTATCTCCCTGGAGGCGTATTCAGACCAATGTTTTTGCCAATTAACGGCTTGCTGCACCTTGTAGGATGCCCGGCAATCCAATGGGACCGAGTACCGGATCAAGGCATTCAATCGACTGGCGGCGCGTACTGCGAACCGTTTTCGTATCGCGTGCGCTCGATGCCCTCGAGGAGTCGCGCCTGGTCCCTGAGCGCAAGGTGCTGTACCAGTTCTGCGCCCGCGGTCACGACGTGACCCAGGCCCTCCTGGGCCTGCATCTCACCGGCCGGCGTGACGCCGTTTCTCCTTATTACCGTTCGCGACCGCTCGCGCTCACGCTCGGGCTGTCCCCCGAGGAGGCGCTTGCATCGACCATGATGCGCGCCGAAGGCATGTCAGGCGGCCGGGACGTCGGCGTCGTGATCAACCGCCCCAATCTCGATGGGCCCAGCCTGCTGCCGGCCTGCGGCGGCGTCGGCACGCAGTACACGCCCGCGACGGGATGGGCGCAGTCGCTCGTCTATCGCGCGCGCGTGCTGAGGGATGAAACGGTCGCCGGTTCCATCGCCGTCGCTCACGGGGGTGAGGCCTCGACATCGACCAACGGCTTCTGGGCCTCACTCAACATCGCAACCACCGAGCGCCTGCCGCTGCTCTACTACATCGAGGACAACGGCTACGGCATCTCGGTGCCCGCCGCACGCCAGACGCCCGGAGGCAACATCGCCGCGAACCTCTCGGCCTTCGGCAACCTGAAGATCCTCTCGGGCGATAGCCAGGACCCGGTCGCGGCAGCGGCGCTGATCGACGAGGCGGTCACCGCCGTACGTGGGGGGGCCGGCCCCGTCCTGCTGCACTTGCGCGTGCCGCGCCTGTCCGGGCATTCGGGACAGGACACGCAGGCGTACAAGACCGCCGCCGAGATCTCGGCCGAGCGCGACAGGGACCCGCTGCTGGCCTTGCGCCGCCTGCTGGTGCCGGCGGAATTGACCGATGCGGAATGGCAGGCGCTCGAGGCCGACGCCGATTCAGAGGTGCAGGCGGCGCTCGCACGCATCGAGGCGCGTGCGCCGGTCGACGCCTCGACGGTTGCGCGCTACGTGTTCACGGAACGGCAGGCTGGCGGCAGCCTTGATCTCCAGGCGCAGGGCGGCCAGCGCGCAGCGGGCGTTGTGCCTCCCGAGGGTGACCCGACGCCCCGACCGGCGGGCGCGCGCATCAACATGCTGACGGCGATCCGGCGCACGCTCGAGCAAGAACTTGCAATTAATCCGCGCATGCTCGTCTTCGGCGAGGACGTCGGCAGGAAGGGCGGCGTACACGCCGCCACGCTGGGCCTGCAGGAACGCTTTGGCGAGGATCGCGTGTTCGACACCAGCCTCTCGGAGGAGGGCATCATCGGACGCGCGGTCGGCATGGCGCTGGCGGGTCTCGTCCCCGTGCCCGAGATCCAGTTTCGCAAGTACGCCGAGCCCGCCGCCGAACAGCTGCATGACTGCGGCACCATCCGCTGGCGCACGAAAAACCGCTTTGCCGCGCCGATGGTGGTGCGCATGCCGGGCGGCTTCCTGAAGTGCGGCGACCCCTGGCACAGCCAGTGCAACGAGGTCCAGTTCCTGCACGCGATCGGCTGGCAGCTCGCGTTTCCGTCGAACGCGGAAGACGCGGTCGGGCTGCTGCGCACCGCGCTGCGCGGCAATGAGCCCGTGATCTTCTTCGAGCACCGCTACCTTCTTGACGGCGCCGCGGGACGCCGCCCCTGGCCGGGCGACGATTTCGTGCTGCCGTTCGGGCAGGCGAAGCGGCTGCGCGAGGGATCGGAACTCACCGTCGTGAGCTGGGGCGCTATGGTAGAGCGCTGCGAGCAGGCGGCCGCGGAATCGGCGATCGACGTCGAACTCCTGGACTTGCGCACGCTCGCTCCCTGGGACCGGGAGGCCGTGCTGGCCTCGGTCGGCAAGACCCGGCGCTGCCTGATCGTGCACGAGGACACGATCACGGCGGGCTTCGGTGCCGAGATCGCGGCGGTGCTCGCTGCGCACGCCTTCTTCGACCTCGACGCACCGGTGGAGCGGCTCGCCATGCCGGACGTGCCGAGCCCGCATTCGCCCCGCCTGCTCGATGCGGTCGTGCCGGGGGTCGGTGATATCGTGGCGGCCATGCGCCGCATTGCGAGCATCTGAGGGATGAGCAAGATCATCGACGTCGTCCTGCCCGCCGACCAGGTCGAGGGAACCCGTTCGCAGGTCCAGCGCTGGCTGATCGGCGTCGGCCAGGCCGCGAAGCGCGACGAACCCCTGGTGGAGATCGAGACCGACAAGGTGACGGTCGAAGTCCCGGCGCCGGCGGACGGCGTGCTGGTCGAGATCGTCGCGCCCGAGGGAACCGACGTCGAGCCTGGCGCGTTGCTCGCGCGGCTGCAAGCGGGTGTGGAGGCGGCTGCCGGCACCGCAGCGGCGCCGCGTGCGCCAGCTGCCGTTGCGGCGTCCGGCGCTCCCAGACTCGCCGCGGCCGCCGCGGCGCCGGCAGCTTCAGGTCGGCTGAGCCCGGCGGTGCGACGGCTGCTCGCCGAGCGCGGCCTCAGCGCGGAAACTGTCCATGGCAGCGGGGAGGACGGGCGCATTACGGTCGAGGACGTCCTCGCGGCTGCGCCCGGCGGCGCAGCGCCCGCAGTTCCTGCCGCCGCCGCGCCTGCACCGCTCGCGGAAGGCGTGCGACGCCTGCCTCACACGCCGATGCGCCGGCGCATCGCCGCGCACATGGTGGAGAGCCTGCTGCGCACCGCACCGCACGTCACGACCGTCTTCCAGGCCGACATGACGGCCGTGCTCGCTGACCGCACGACGCGCAAGGCCGAGTTCGAGCGGCGGGGTCACCCGCTCACCTTGACCGCCTATTTCGTCGCGGCCTGCGTCGAGGCGATCCGCGCGGTGCCGGAATCCAACGCGCGCTGGTCCGACGATGCGATTCTCGTGCACGAGCACATCGACATCGGCGTAGGCACGGCGCTGCCGGGCCGAGGACTGGTCGTGCCGGTGATCCGCGATGCGGGCCGCATGGACCTCGCGGGCATCGCCGCCACGCTCGGTGAACTGGTGCAGAAGGCACGCGACGACAGACTGACGCCCGCCGACCTGCAGGGCGGTACCTTCACGATCTCCAATCACGGCGTGAGCGGCAGCCTCGTCGCGGCGCCGATCGTGATCAACCAGCCCCAGTCCGCGATCCTCGGCATCGGCAAGCTCGAGAAGCGCGCGATCGTCGCAAGCGAGGGCGGCGAGGACAGGGTCGTGATCCGGCCCTGCTGCTATGTGACGCTCACGATCGACCACCGCGTACTGGACGGGCACCAGGCGAACCAGTTCATGGAAACGCTTGTCCGCCGGCTCGAGCACTGGAAATGACCCTCAGCCGCAAGGCGGGGCGCCGTGCCAAAGCGGCGTTCCGTATGTCAAAGTGAGAAGTAGGGGGCGATAGTCGCAGAGGGTAGAGCATGTACACGCAGGGCCTTGATTCTCTTGGAAAAGACTGCCTGCGCGACGAAGCGCAGGACGGTACCGCCCTCGAATCGCGCTTCCAGGCGCGCGTGGATGCGGAGGAGAAGATCGAACCCAAGGACTGGATGCCCGAGGCCTACCGCCGCACGCTTGTCCGCCAGATCTCGCAGCACGCGCATTCCGAGATTGTCGGCATGCTGCCCGAGGGCAACTGGATCACGCGGGCACCTTCCCTGAAGCGCAAGGCGATCCTGATCGCCAAGGTGCAGGATGAGGGCGGGCACGGCGCTTATCTCTACAGCGCGGCCGAGACCCTCGGCGTTGCACGCGCCGAGCTGGTCGACCAGCTGCTGACGGGAAAGGCCAAGTACTCGAGCATCTTCAATTATCCGACGCCGACCTGGGCGGACGTCGGCGCAATCGGCTGGCTCGTGGACGGCGCCGCGATCATGAACCAGATCCCGCTGTGCCGCTGTTCCTACGGGCCGTACGCTCGCGCGATGGTCCGCATCTGCAGGGAGGAGAGTTTCCACCAGCGCCAGGGTTACGAGATCATGCTGTTTCTCGCGCGCGGCACGGCGCGGCAGCGAGCCATGGCGCAGGCCGCCCTCGACCGCTGGTGGTGGCCCTCGCTCATGATGTTCGGGCCGTCCGACAGCGACTCGAAGCACAGCGCGCAGTCCATGCGCTGGAAGATCAAGCGCTTCTCGAACGACGAGCTGCGCCAGAAATTCGTCGACACGACAGTGCCGCAGGCCGATTTCCTCGGCCTCAAGGTGCCCGATACGGCGCTCGCCTGGGACGAGGGTACCCAGCACTTCCGTTTCGGTGCGATCGACTGGCGGGAGTTCGAACAGGTGCTCGCCGGGCACGGCCCCTGCAACCGCGAGCGACTCGAGGCGCGCCGGGGCGCGCACGACGAAGGCCGCTGGGTGCGCGACGCCGCCGCCGCCTGGGCGGCGAAGCAGGAAGCCGCGGCCGCGAGCCGCGCCGCCTGAGGCGCCGGGAGTGAACGATGAATGAATCGCAGAAAGACTGGCCGTTGTACGAGATCTTCATCCGCGCGAAGTCCGGCCTCGACCACAAGCACGTCGGCAGCCTGCACGCGACCGATGCGCGCATGGCGCTCGAACACGCGCGCGACCTCTACACGCGCCGCCAGGAGGGCGTGAGCATCTGGGCCGTGCGATCCAACGACATCGTCGCCTCCGACCCGGCGGAGTCCGATGCCTTTTTCGAGCCGGCCCGCGACAAGGTTTACCGTCACCCGACCTTCTATGACATCCCGGACGAAGTGAAGACCCTGTGACGCCACAGGTCCACTATGTCCTGCGTCTCGCCGACACGAACCTCGTGCTCGCGCAGCGCCTCGGCGAGTGGGTGGGCCACGCGCCGGCGCTCGAGGAGGACCTCGGAATGGCGAACGTCGCGCTCGACCTCCTGGGACAGGCCCGTCTCCTCCTGGCGCATGCGGGCAGGCTCGAGGGCGAGGGGCGGGACGAAGACGATCTCGCGTACCTGCGCGAGGAGTCCGAGTATTTCAACCTGACCCTCGTCGAACAGCCGAACGGCGATTTCGGCGATACCGTCGTGAGGCAGTTCCTGTTCGACGCCTGGCAGTTCGGCCTGTACGAGGCGCTCGCCCGCTCGCAGGATGCGACGCTCGCCGCGATTGCGGCCAAGGGCCTCAAGGAGACTGCCTATCACCTGCGTTACAGCGGCGGCTGGCTGGTGCGGCTCGGTGACGGTACGCCGGAGAGCCACGCACGCGTCGAGCGTTCGCTGCGCGAACTCTGGCCGTTCACGAACGAGCTCTTCGACGACGACGAGACCGACCGCGCCGTCGCGGCAGAGGGGATCGGCGTGCTGCCGTCCTCGATCCTGCCGGCCTGGTCCGCCCGGGTGGATGAGACACTTGCGCGTGCCACGCTGGTGCGTCCGGCGCCAGCCCGATTTGGCTGGTACGGCAAGCAGGGCCGGCACAGCGAGCATCTCGGCTACCTGCTCGCAGAGATGCAGTCCCTGCACCGCGCGCACCCCGGCGCGGCCTGGTAGCGGTAGATGAGCGCACAGGCCCGCGTCCCGTCGACGCCGTCGCCGGAGCTGCTGGCGCGACTGCACGGCATCCTCGCCCAGGTGGCGGACCCCGAGATCCCGGTGCTTTCGGTGCTCGACCTCGGCCTGGTCCGGCATCTTCTTTTCGATGGCGACGGCCGGCTCGAAGTCGGAATCGCGCCGACCTATTCGGGCTGCCCGGCGAACGCGGTCATCAAGGCGGATGTGCTGCGCGCGCTCGCAAGCGCCGGATTCGATGCGGTGGCCGTCGAAGTGCTGTCACCTCCGTGGTCGAGCGACTGGTTGAGCGAAGAGGGGCGCCGCAAGCTCGAGGCCTTCGGCATTGCACCGCCGGCAGGACGCGGTAACGCGCCTGCCGCATGCCCTCGCTGCCGGTCGGTACGGACGAGCCGGATCAGCGAGTTCGGCTCGACGCCCTGCAAGGCGCTTTATCGTTGCGAGGCGTGCCTCGAGCCTTTCGACTATTTCAAGTGCATCTAGCGGCGCGCGCATGCTGAAGTTCCATCCGCTCGCCATCACGGAACGCGCACCGGTTGCCGACGACGCGATCGCGCTCACCTTTGCCGTGCCCCCGACGCTCAGCGGCGAGTTCCGGTTCAAGGCCGGGCAGCACCTTGCGATCCGCTGCATCGTCGACGGTCGCGAGGAGCGGCGGACTTACTCGATCGTCAATGCCGAGGGGTCGGCGTCGCTCACGATCGGCGTGCGCCTGCAGAAGGGCGGGCGCATGTCGGAGCACCTCGCGCGCCATGCGCAGCCGGGCGCAGTGCTCGAAGTGATGACGCCCAACGGCAGTTTCCACGCCGAGGACCGGCCGGGGGCGCGCCGCTATGCGGCCTTCGCGGCGGGCAGCGGCATCACGCCCGTGCTCTCGATCGCGGCGAGCGTGCTCGCGCGAAATTCAGGCAACCGCTTCCAGCTCTGGTACGGCAATACCGGCTCCGCGCGCACAATGTTCCTCGAGGAAGTCATGGCGCTCAAGGACCGGAACCTGGCGCGCTTTTCCGTCGCCTTCGTCATGAGCCGCGAGCCGCAGGACGTCGAGTGGCTGAACGGACGGATCGACGCCGGGAAGATCCGGGAGTTCGCGCGTCACGACCTCGACGTGCCCGGGATCGACGAGTTCTTCGTCTGCGGGCCCGGCACGATGGGGGAGGCGGTGCCCGCTGCGCTCGCGGCGCTCGGCGCGAGGAGCCGCATCCACGTCGAGCACTTTGCGCCGGTCGCCGCGGTTGCGCCTCCTGCGGCGTCGCTGCCTGCGCCGCCACCGGCGGGGCGCGCGCAGCCTTCCGCAGACGGCGCAAACGCGCAGGTAACAGTCGTGACGGACGGCCGGCGCCGGCAGTTCACGATGGCGCGCGGTGGCGACGTGATCCTCGATGCGGCCGAGCGCGCCGGACTCGACCTGCCGTTCTCCTGTCGCGCCGGCGTCTGCTCGACCTGCCGCGCCCGGCTCGTCTCCGGCAGCGCGCAGATGGAGCACAATGTCGCGCTCGAGGATTGGGAGGTCGAGGCGGGCTATATTCTCTGCTGCCAGGCGCGCCCGACGAGCGCGGTGCTCGAAATCAGCTACGACGAGTGAATTTCCCGATGGGTTACCAGACGATCCTCTACGACGTCGCGGGCCGGGTCGCGCGCCTGACGCTCAACCGGCCCGAGCGGCTCAACAGCTTCAACGCCGCGATGCACGCCGAGGTACGCGACGCGCTGGGCCGGGTTCCAGGTGACGGTGCGCGCGTGCTGGTGCTGACCGGGGCGGGCCGCGGTTTCTGCGCCGGCCAGGATCTCGGCGAGCGGCAGGCCTTGCCGGATGGGGCGCGGCCCGATCTAGGTGAGTCCATCGAGCGCAACTACAAGCCGCTGATCCTCGCGCTCGCTGCGCTGCCGGTGCCGACGATTGCGGCGGTAAACGGCGTCGCCGCCGGCGCCGGTGCGAGCATCGCGCTCGCCTGCGACCTCGTCATCGCCGCGAAGTCCGCGGCCTTCATCCAGGCCTTCAGCAAGCTCGGACTCGTGCCGGACGCCGGCGCGACCTGGCAGCTGCCGCGCCTGGTCGGACGTGCCCGCGCGCTCGGGCTCGCGATGCTGGGCGAGCGGCTGCCGGCCGAACAGGCTGCAGCCTGGGGGCTGATCTGGCGCTGCGTCGAGGACGAGGAATTTCCCGGCCATATCGAGCGGCTCGCGGACGAACTGGCCGTGGCACCGACCAGCGGCCTGGTGCGCACGCGCGAAGCGATGCTGGCTTCCGCAACGCAGACGCTCGCGGGGCAGCTCGATATCGAGCGCGACTTGCAGCGCGAGCTCGGCTACACCGCCGACTACGCCGAGGGTGTCGCCGCGTTTGCCGGGAAGCGTACGCCGCGCTTCACGGGGCACTAGCCGCACCCATGGGCGGTACCCAGCCGGACCGGGACGACGAGCAGCGGCAGCGCACGGCCGATCGCGCGGCACAGGCGCTCTTGCGCGGCGACGCGGCCTCGCGCCAGCTCGGGATGACGGTCGACTCCTGCGGCCCGGGCCGCGCGAGCGTCTCGATGCAAATCCGACCGGACATGGTGAATGGGCACGGGATCTGCCACGGCGGCCTCGTCTTCGCGCTCGCCGACAGCGCCTTCGCTTTCGCCTGCAATTCCTACGGGGACAATACCGTTGCGGCCGGCGCGGCGATCGAGTTCCTGGCCCCGGGACGCGAGGGCGACCGGCTCCGCGCCGTCGCCGTCGAGCGCTGGCGTGCGGGCCGGGCGGGCATCTACGAGATCGAGGTCCGCAACCAGCGCGACGAGCTCGTCGCGCTGTTCCGCGGGCGCAGCCACCAGATAGCAGGGAGACTGATCGATGACTGAGGCCTTCATCTGCGACGCCGTCCGCACACCGATCGGCCGCTACGGCGGCGTCCTGTCCGGCGTACGCACCGACGACCTCGCCGCAATCCCGATTGCGGCGCTGATGCGGCGCAATGCAGCCGCGGACTGGCACGCGGTGGACGACGTCGTATTCGGCTGCGCGAACCAGGCAGGCGAGGACAACCGGAACCTGGCCCGCATGGCGGCCCTGCTCGCGGGCTTGCCGGTCGAGGTGCCGGGCGTCACGGTGAACCGGCTCTGCGGCTCCGGGCTCGATGCGCTCGCGATCGCGGCGCGGCAGGTGCGCTCCGGCGAGGCCGAGTTCCTGATTGCGGGTGGCGCCGAGAGCATGAGTCGCGCGCCCTACGTGCTGTCGAAGCCGGATGCGGCCTTCACCCGGACACAGCAGCTGTTCGACACCACGATCGGCTGGCGCTTCGTCAACCCGCTCATGAAGCAGCAGTACGGAATCGATTCGATGCCGGAGACCGGCGAGAACGTGGCGGCGGAGTTCAAGGTCTCGCGTGCTGACCAGGACGCCTTCGCGCTTCGCAGCCAGCAGCGCGCGCTCGCCGCGCAGGCGAACGGTCGCCTCGCGGCCGAGATCGTCCCGGTCACGCTTGCGGCGAAGAAGGGCGAGCCGACGGTCGTTGACCGCGACGAGCACCCGCGTGAGACCAGTCTCGAGTCGCTGGCAAAGCTCGGCACGCCGTTCCGCGCGGGCGGCACAGTCACGGCGGGGAATGCCTCGGGCGTCAACGACGGCGCCTGCGCGCTGATCGTGGCGAGCGAGCGTGCGGCCGCACGTCATGGCCTGCGGCCTCGTGCGCGTGTCCTCGGTGCCGCCGTCGCGGGATTGCCGCCGCGCATCATGGGCATGGGTCCGGCGCCTGCCTCCGAGAAGCTGATGGCACGGCTCGGGCTGGCCATCGGGGATTTCGACGTCATCGAACTCAACGAGGCTTTCGCCTCGCAGGCGCTCGCGGTTCTGCGCCGGCTCGGACTGCCGGACGACGCACGGCAGGTCAATCCGAACGGCGGCGCGATCGCGCTCGGCCACCCGCTCGGCATGAGCGGCGCGCGTCTGGCGACGACGGCGACGCTCGAGCTCGAACGCAGCGGCGGCAGGCGGGCGCTGTGCACCATGTGCATCGGCGTCGGTCAGGGCATCGCGCTTGCCATCGAGCGGGTGTCGTGAACGCACCGGTTGCCGTCGCACGCGACGGCGAGGTCGCGGTCCTCACCGTTGACAATCCGCCGGTCAACGCGCTCGCGCAACCGGTCCGCGCCGCGCTGCTGGCAGCCATCGAGGAACAGGACGGCGACCCGGGCGTGCGTGCGATCGTGCTGATCGGCGCGGGACGCAACTTCGTCGCCGGCGCGGACGTCCGCGAGTTCGACCGGCCGCCGGCCGAGCCCTTCCTGCCGGCCGTCCTCGCGCGCCTGGAGGCTTGCGGCAAGCCGGTGGTCGCGGCGCTCAGCGGCGCGACACTCGGCGGCGGCGCCGAGACCGCGCTCGCCTGCCACTATCGCTGCGCCGCGGGCGACCTGCAGCTCGGTTTCCCGGAAGTGAACCTCGGCCTGCTGCCGGGAGCGGGCGGTACGGTGCGGCTGCCGCGCCTCGCGGGCTGGCAGGCGGCGCTCGAACTGATGACCTCGGGCCGCCCGATCGGCATCGACGCGGTGATCGAGCTCGGCATCGTCGACCGCCGGGTCGACGGCGACCTCGCTGCCGGTGCGATCGCCTGGGCGCGCGAGCTTGCACGCGCTGGGTCGCCGCCGCGACGCGTCCTGGACCTGCCGGTACCGGACTCGCGCCCGGCGCAGTTCGAGGAATTCCTGCGTTCCTTGCCGGCGTCCTCCCTGCGCCTGCCGGCGCCGCCGCGGATTGTCGAGGCGCTGGCCTCGGCCGCGCTTCTGCCCGCCGATGCCGCGCTGGCCCGTGCGCGTGCATTGTTCATGGAATGCCTCGCGACCACGGAATCCAGGGCCTTGCGTCATCTCTTCTTTGCGGAGCGCCGGCCGGTGCCGGATCCCGGCCTCGCCCGGAAAGTCGGCCAGGCGGCGGTACTGGGTGCCGGCACGATGGGCTCGGGCATCGCCATCAGCCTCGCAACCGGCGGCATCCCGGTCGTCCTCGTCGATGCGAAGCAGGGAGCGCTCGACGCCGGGCTCGCGCGCGTCAAGTCGGCAATCGATTCCGCCGAACGCAAGGGGCGGCTGGACTCCGCCGCTGCCGAGGCTGCGCGCGGCCGTGTGCAGGGCTCGCTCACCCTCGCGGCAGCATCGGGCGCTGACCTTGTGATCGAGGCGGTCTTCGAGAGCCTCGCCGTGAAACGAGAGGTCTTCGGCCGGCTGGGCCAGCTCTGCCGGCCGGGCACCGTGCTCGCGACCAATACTTCGACGCTCGACGTGGATGCGATCGCCGAGGCGTCCGGCCGACCGGCCGATGTGGTCGGCATGCATTTCTTCAGCCCGGCTAACGTCATGCGTCTCGTCGAGGTCGTGCGCGGTCGTGCCTCCTCGCGCGCAGCGATGGCAACGGCCCACGCGGTCAGCAAGCTCATCGGCAAGATCGGCATCCCGGTCGGCAATGCCTTCGGCTTCGTCGGCAACCGCATGCTCTATGCCTACGGCCGCGAGAAGGAGTTGATGCTGCTGGAAGGCGCGCGGCCCGAAACAGTGGACAAGGCCCTGGTGGAGTTCGGGATGGCCATGGGCCCCAACGCGGTCGGCGACCTTGCGGGCCTGGATATCGGCTTCCAGGTGCGCAGGGAATGGCAGGGGAAGCCGGACGATCCGCGTTTCTACCGGGCCTCGGACCTGCTCGCGGAACTCGGCCGCTTCGGCCAGAAGACCGGGCGCGGCTTCTACCGGTATGACGGGCCGGGCGGCGAACGCGTGCCGGACCCGGAAGTGACGGATCTGATCCGCGCCGAGGCGGCGCGACTCGGCGTCCCCCCGCGCAGCCATTCGCCCAATGAGATCGTGAGCCGCGCGATCCTGGCGCTCATCAACGAAGGCGCGCGCGTCCTGGAAGAGGGCATCGCCGAAAGTCCCGCTGACATCGACGTGATCTGGTGCAACGGTTACGGCTTTCCGCGCCACCGCGGCGGGCCGATGTTCTACGCTGACACGCTCGGACTGCCTGCGGTGCTGGAGTCGATCAGGGCCCTCGGCCGCGAGCACGGCGAGCGCTACTGGACGCCGGCCGCGCTGCTGGTCACGCTGGCGGGCGAGGGCGCGACATTCGCTGCCTGGCAGGCGGCCCGGGCGCCGCAGGTCGAAGTCGCCGGCGGGAGGGATTGATGCGATTGCAGAGCTACCTCGCGGGCGCCTGGCAGAGCGGCGGCGGCCGCGCGACCCTGTTGCGCGACGCCAGCACCGGGGCCGTGATCGCGGAGGCCGCAAGCGATGGCCTCGATTTCGGCGCGGCGCTCGAATACGCGCGCAACGTAGGCGGACCCGCGCTCCGCGGCATGACCTTTCACGAACGCGCTGCGCTGTTGCGCGCGCTCGGCAAGCGACTGCTCGACTTCAAGGCGGAGTTTTACGCGCTGTCGCACGCAACTGGCGCGACCCGGGGCGATTCCTGGATCGACATCGACGGCGGGATCGGCACGATGCTCGTGTTTGCGAGCAAGGGCAGGCGGGAGCTCCCGAACAGCCGCGTCTATCTCGAGGGTCCGGTCGAGGGCTTGTCGAAGGGCGGCAGTTTCGTGGGACAGCATGTCTGCGTGCCGCTCGAGGGTGTCGCAGTGCACATCAACGCCTTCAACTTCCCGGTCTGGGGAATGCTCGAGAAGCTCGCGCCAGCGCTGCTTGCCGGCGTGCCCGCGCTCGTGAAGCCCGCAACCGCGACCAGCTATCTCACCGAGCTCGTGGTGCGGCGCATCGTCGAGACCGGGCTGCTGCCGCCGGGCGCGCTGCAACTGGTCTGTGGCGGGGTCGGCGACCTGTTCGATCACCTCGGCTGCCAGGACGTAGTGTCGTTTACGGGCTCGGCGGCGACCGCCGCGAAGCTTCGCACGCACCCGGCGGTGGTGCGTCACGCCGTGCGGTTCGTCGCCGAAACCGATTCGCTCAATTCCTCGATCCTCGGCCCCGACGCCGGCCCGGACACGCCCGAATTTGCGCTCTACGTGCAGGAAGTCGCGCGCGAAATGACGGTCAAGGCCGGGCAGAAGTGCACGGCCATCCGCAAGGCGCTGGTGCCGCGCGGGTTCCTCGGCGAGTTCGTCGCAGCGCTGCAGGCGAAGCTCGCCGGGACCGCAGTCGGGGACCCGCGCACGGCCGGCGTCGGCATGGGGCCGCTGGCGAGCCTCGCCCAGCGTGACGAGGTGCTCGCGCGCGTCGCGGAGCTCGAACAGGAGTCGGAGCGCGTCGCGGGCGACCCGCGGCGTTTCGAAGTGAACGGCGGCGACCGCGAGCGGGGCGCCTTCCTGCCGCCGATGCTGCTCGTCTGCCGTGACGCGGCGCGCGCACGCGCAGTGCACGCGGTCGAGGCCTTCGGGCCCGTGTCGACCGTCATCGCCTACGACACGCCCGCCGAAGCGATCGTGCTCGCGCGGCGCGGGGAGGGCAGCCTCGCCGGTTCCGTGTTCACTGCGGACGACGCGCTCGCGGCACAGTTCGTGCTCGGGCTCGCCCCGTACCATGGCCGAGTGCTGGTCGTAAACCGCCACTGCGCGAAGGAATCCACGGGACACGGCTCGCCGCTCGCGCCGCTGGTGCACGGCGGGCCCGGCCGCGCCGGTGGCGGCGAGGAGCTCGGCGGCATCCGCGGGGTGCTGCATTACATGCAGCGCACGGCAGTGCAGGGCTCGCCTGACGTGATCACGGCGGTCGGCGGCCGCTGGGCGCGCGGCAGCCGGGAGCTGGACCCGGGCGTGCACCCGTTCCGCAAGCCGTTCCACGCGCTCGCGATCGGCGACACGTTCCGCTCGACGGAGCGCGAAGTGACCGTTGCCGACATCGAGCGCTTCGCCGACCTGTCGGGAGACAACTTCTACGCCCACATGAGCGAGCAGGAAGCGGCGCGCAATCCGCTGTTCGGCGGGCGGGTGGCTCACGGCTATTTCCTGATTTCCGCGGCGGCGGGCCTGTTCGTCGACCCGGACTACGGCCCGGTGCTCGGAAACTACGGCCTCGATGCCCTGCGCTTCGTCAAACCGGTGAAGCCAGGCGACCGCATCCGCGTGCGCCTGACCTGCCGGGAGAAGTCGCTGCGCCCGGACAAGGGCTGGGGCGAGGTCACCTGGGACACGGAGATCACGAACCAGGACGGCGAAACCGTCGCCGCCTACCACGTGCTGACCATGGTGAGCATCCATGCAATCCCCGATCGGCCTTGAGGCGCTGCGCGCCGCGTTCCCGAGTCTCGCGTTCGAGTCGCCCGCGGACGGCGTCCTGGAACTCGTCATCGCGAACGAGGGCCGGCAGAACTCGGCGACCGAGGCCATGCATCGTGAGCTCGCGAATGTCTGGCGCGCCATAGACGCCGAAGCGGGCGTCCGGGCCGTGATCGTGCGCGGTGCGGGCGAGCATTTCTCTTCCGGCGGCGACTTCTCGATGATCGAGCGGATGATCGAGGACGAGGCGACCCTGCTGCGCGTCTGGCGGGAGGCGAGCGACCTGGTCTACAACCTGGTCGATTGCAGCAAGCCCGTGGTCTCGGCGATCCGCGGAACGGCGGTCGGCGCGGGACTCGCGATCGCGCTGCTCGCCGACGTTTCCGTGGCCGGCAGGAACGCGAAGATCCTCGACGGTCATACGCGGCTCGGCGTCGCGGCCGGCGACCACGCGGTGATCATCTGGCCGCTGCTCTGCGGCCTCGCGAAGGCGCGCTACCACCTGCTGACCAACGAGCCGCTCTCGGGGGAGGAGGCGGAGCGTATCGGCCTCGTGTCTGTGTGCGTGGATGATGCCGAGGTCCGCGACCGTGCGCTCGCGATCGCCGTGAAGCTCGCGGCCGGGAGTGCGAGCGCGCTCGCTTTCACCAAGCGCGCGCTCGGCAACTGGCTGCGCCTGGCGGGACCGTCTTTCGACGCCTCGCTCGCGCTGGAATTCCTGGGCTTCCGGCTCGCCGATGTGCGCGAGGGGCTTGACGCCGTACGCGAGAAACGGCCGGCGAAATTCACGGCCCCCGGGAGACCTACCCGCTAAATCGCGAGTCCCTCGCCAACGCGCTCGAGGTACTCCCAGCGCTCGAGGTGCGTGCTCAACTGCCTTTCGAGCGCGGCTGCGCGCGCACGGTCGGTCCGCATGCGTTCGGCGCCGGTGCGAAAGTAGTCGGGACGGCACATTTCGGCGGTCAGGTCGCGCTGCTCCAGTTCGAGTGCCGTTATCCGCGCAGGCAGCTCCGCCAGTTCGCGGGCTTCCTTGAAGGACAACTTCCGGCGCACGCCGGGCTCGCGGGTCGTTGCAGCCGGCGAATCCGGCATTCCTGCTTTCCGCCCGGCAGCATTCTTTGCCGGAGGGCTGGCGACGGTTTTCGGGACGGGCCGCTGCGCCAGCCAGTCGCGGTAGCCGCCGGCATACTCCTGCCAGTGACCTCCGCCCTCGGCGACCAGTGTCTGGGTGACGACGTTATCGACAAACGTCCGGTCATGACTGACCAGAATCAGCGAGCCGCGAAACGACTGCAGAGAGGCTTCCAGCAGCTCGAGCGATTCGACGTCCAGATCGTTTGTGGGTTCGTCGAGTACCAGCAGGTTTACCGGCCGTGCAAACAGTCGAGCCAGCAGCAGGCGGTTACGCTCGCCTCCGGAGAGTGCGCTCACCGGCGTGCCCGCGCGCTTCGCCGAGAACAGGAAGTCCTCGAGGTAGCTGGTGATGTGACGCTTCTCGCCGTTGACCTCGACGTAGTCCGAGCCCTCGCTGACTACATCAGCCACGGTCCTGTCGAGATCCAGCTGCGCGCGCAGCTGGTCGAAGTACGCGACCTGCAGGTTGGTGCCGAGGCGCACCGAACCCGAATCCGGGGCGATCATTCCAAGCATGAGCCTGATGAGAGTCGTCTTCCCGGCACCGTTCGGACCCAGGAGCGCCAGGCGGTCGCCGCGCATGAATCGCAGGTCCAGGCCGGCAACCACCGGCCGGGTGCCGAAACTCTTCGACACGCCGGTCAGTTCGGCGACCAGCCTGCCGGACCGCCCTTGCGAGTCGATCGACAGCTTGAGGTTTCCGGTGCGGTCGCGGCGCGCGGCGCGCTCCGCCCGCAGGGCCTCGAGGCGGCGTACCCGGCCTTCGTTCCGCGTGCGTCGCGCTTCGACGCCGCGACGGATCCAGGATTCTTCCTGGGCCCAGAACTTGTCGAACTTGCGGCGACCCACGGCTTCGGCGGCAAGCTCGGCCTCCTTCCGCCGTTCATATTCCGAATAGTTGCCCGGGTAGCTGCGCAGCCACCCGCGGTCGAGTTCCAGGATGCGGTTCGCGACGCGATCGAGAAACCACCTGTCGTGCGTCACGCAGACGAGTGCCGGTGCCTTCTGCAGCAATTCCTCGAGTTGCTCGATCCCGGAGATGTCGAGATGGTTGGTAGGCTCGTCGAGGATCAGGAGGTCGGGTTCCATCGACAAGGCGAGCGCCAGCGCCGCGCGCTTGCGCTCGCCGCCGGAAGCCCTGGCCGGGTCAATGGTGCCGTCGACGCCAAAACGTGTCGCGAACTCGACGAGCCTGGCTTCGCCCCGCCAACGTCGCCGCTCGTCGACGATGTCTTCCAGTCCACCGCGCCGGCGCAGGCTCTCGAACAGCGTATCTGCCGGCGGCAGTAGGGGTTCCTGTTCGACGCCGACGATTCGCAGCCCGTCACGGCGCTGCACTTCACCGTCGTCGAGGCTGATCCTGCCGGTCATGACGCCCAGCAGGCTCGACTTGCCCGTACCGTTCCGGCCGATCAGGCCGATACGATCGCCTTCGTCAATCGTGCAGGCCGCCTGGTCAAGAAGTGGCGTCAGCCCGTAGGCGAGTTCGGCGGCAATCAACGTCAGCAGCGGCATCGCGGAAGGATACCGGCCTTCCATTGCGGCTACGAACCGGCATCGCTAGAATCACGGCGGCCTTGGGGTGGTCTCGAAGAGACCTGAGATGCCGGTACGACCGGCGAACCCGTTGAACCTGATCCGGTTAGGACCGGCGTAGGGAGCAGGCGTGTCG
>Ga0105107_10000501_pt1 | contig 24740 bp, 25 predicted proteins | sample PPLLaktember2015_6_FD_79335 | JGI IMG/M metagenome (GOLD analysis project Ga0105107, IMG submission 79335) | Freshwater sediment microbial communities from Prairie Pothole Lake near Jamestown, North Dakota, USA - PPLs Lake P8 Core (1) Depth... | ecosystem: Environmental > Aquatic > Freshwater >... | reverse complement strand
GGTGAATTTGTCGAAACGCATTTGAGCCCCATCGCGTATGGATACCGATAGTCACGAAATGGGGTGCAGGGCGGGGAATTTCAATCGGTCGCCCGGCAGCATCGCGGAACAACATAAAAATAACCAATAAAAACAGTTAGTTATAACTATCCCGCGGCAAATAAACTGGCGCCGCTACGCACCGGGGCAGCGCAGCGGCGTCACAGTCTGTGCTGCGTCCGGCGCTAGGATAATTGCACCTGCCACTCCGCAACGAGATTCCGCCCATCAAATATTTTTGTCGATGCATAAGGAACGATGTGTGGCGCGATATTCTGAACTGGCCACGTGCAGCTGCTGCCCGGTGACAGCCAGACCGCGCTTCAGGTATTTGATGTGGGGCGCAGCCCGTCTGCCCGAAGTTCCGGTCGCCGCGCGGCGCCGGGATGCGGCCCGCACAAACATGACGCGGCGTGCAGTCGCACAGGTCCGTCAGCATCAGCGAAGCAACGTTCCCGCAATCGGCACCGTCATCGCATCCATCACGTTTCGGTGCCGCTCCCGGTGCGGCGGCAGCGGGTTCGCTGCTGCCCGTTCAGTGCGCGAATTCGATCCAGTAGATCAACGCGCCGAGCAGGACCAGCACCAGCTCCGCTGCGCTCAGCAACACCAGCATATAGGTGATGCGCCGGGAGCGCGGCGTCATCGGCAGCCACAACCGCCGCATGTACCAGCGCCACGGCGCGAAACCTCCCCAGCGCCGCTCGTGCCGCAGATATTCGTGCAGCGCCCAGCCCCACGCGTTCAGGCTCTTGTCCACCTCGGCGATGCGCTGTGCGCGCTCTGCGTCGGGCAATCGCGAGTATTCGTCGGTAATCGTGAGCCGGCTGCCGGCCGCCGTCGCCTCGAGGACAAAGCGGGTGCGCGCTTTGATGCCGTCAGCGTAGACCACGGAAAACGCGTCCGGCGAGGCACGCTCGATCCGCAAATCGAGCACGACGTCCTGCTGGTTGCTCAGGTTGCGGAACCTCGCATGACAGCTGTCGGCAGCGCCGCGCTGCCAGGCCTGGAACTCGAGATAGGGATTGATGCGAAACAGCCTTTCGACATCGGCGCAAAAATCACGCAATGCCGGGAGTGCCAGCGGTGTTTCGACGGCCACCCATGCCGCATCGCGGGTCGATTCCGGGTCCTGCCCGCTCATCGCGGATAAGGGATGACCAGCAACGGCGCCATCAATTCGCCCCCCAGCCGTTCAGGATGCATGCGCGAGCGCAGGCCCAGCTGCCCCTTGGGACGCGGAGTGCCGATCACGACCAGGTCCGGCGTCCTCTCGCGCTCATATTCAAGCAGGCATGCCGTCGGTTTGCCGAACATGACCTTGTATTCGTAGGTGATTCCGGCTGCCGCCGTCTGCGCACGCAATCGCTCGACGTGCAAGTCAATTTCACGCTGCAGCTCGCCTTCGACATATTTGCCGTACGTATCGCGGGTTGAGGCATTGTTCAGCCAGTCATCTCCCATCATGCCGGACCACAGATCCGGCACCACGACCAGGTGCGACAACCGGCCACCCGTCCGGCACCAGGCGAGCGCAGACTGTTCCGCGGCCTGCGCACCGGGCGTGCCGTGGCTGGCTATCAGTACATGCGTGAAATCCGGCATGGCGAAAAAAAGCCCGGCTGCCGCGCGGCCGCGGCACCGGGTGTCATGCTCCTCTGCAGTGTTAGACGAACAGGTAAACCAGCAGCGCGATAAGCAGCGAGATCACCAGTGCAATGAAATCCTCCTGGCGGTCATTCTTGAATATGGTCAGTGCTGAACCGCGGTCGAATTTGTCTTCAGCCATTTTCGCATTCTCCTCAGATAGTCTCGTGGACAAACACCATCACCACGATCAACGAGCCAACCGCCTTGATTACGCCGACCACGCTGCCGACGACCAGCGGCTGCCCGCCCGCCTGCTTGATCGACGCCAGCGTGATCTGCATGCCGAGGCCGACAAGGCCGAAAGTGAAGAACCACGCGATCAGATCGCGGAATTTCGCAATCTTGGGTGCCGTATGCCGCACCGCACGGTGCGCCTTGACCAACACGGCATTGCCTTCCTTCGACAGGATCTTCGCGTTAACCACCCCGCGCAGCGTGTCATCGTCTTCGATCGACATCAGCTTCTTGTTCTCGATCAGCCGCTGCAATGCCGCTTTCTGATCATCGCGCTTGACTTTGGCGGCATCCTTCTTCAGCAGGTCGAGATCGGCATCTTTCAGGTAATTGTTGATCTCCTTGCCGGCACGATCCTTTTTGATCATGACCTTGTCGCTATTGTCGAAGTACGAACCCTGGTAGTGGCGCGCCGGCGCAAAAATTCCGGTCGACGAAAGCAGGAACAGCAGGATGAAACCGATGACGAATACCGGAAACTTGCTGATCAGCACCTGCCCGACATCAACCTTCTGCGCGCCCACTTCGCGTTTCACGTACCAGATCGCCAGCCAGATCACGATGATCGGCAGGAACAGTACCCGCGTGATATTGAAGATTTCTGCGACCTTCAGCGTTTCAATGCCCTCCGGCTGAAAGGCGAGCGCCGCACCGGCCACCTGCGCCGAATTCAGAATGCCGGTCCCTGCCCACGCACCGAACGTGATATAGCCCATGCCGAGGGCCTTGCCGGCGATCGGAAATACGAACATGCAGATCACACCAAACAGCAGGATGGTGCCGATGGTGTAGGCGATTTCGGTCGATTTCGCCTGCACTACCGGGGCAGCAGCGACCGCCGCCGATACCCCGCAGACCCCGACGCCGGCAGACAGTACGCCGGTCATCGAATTGGGCAGGTTACGGCGCGCGCCCCACCACAGCACCAGCCCGACCGAACCCAGTACGAACACGCCGATCAGCACAACCGAGAGTTTTCCCAGTTGCTGCAATTCGGCAAAGCTGTAGAGCGTGCCGAGCAGAATCACCCCGGTCTTCAAGCCGAGCCGCGACAGGCGCACGCCATTTTCCGCCCACGACGGCACCTTGAACACGTTGACAGTCACGATGCCTGCAATGATGCCCATGACGACGTAATTCAGGTTCATCACGCTCGCGAAATTGAATCCGAGTGCCGGCCGCGCCGCGCGGCCCCACTGTGCCATCTGCGGATCGAGCACCCATTTGACGACGAACGCGATCAGCATGATGAAGATGACGCCGCCGACGGTTGACAGGTAGTAATCGACATGGCCTTCGGCGGTTTTCGCGAGCAGTTGCCACAGTCCGATCACGATCGCAATGCCGCCGAATATGTATCCCAGTGCCACCATCTCGCCGACATGGCGGCCAGTGCCGAGATACTTGATGAATGCCGCTAGCGTGCCGCTTTGCACCAGATATGCGTACGCGACCATGATGACGCCCATGATCAACGTCCATGGCGTGCGCTGTGTATAGACCATGCTCCCCTCCTCATTGAATGGTTGTCATCTAAACCATTGCCCCGGCCATCAGAAAAGATGGCCGGTCTGCCCATGTTATTTGTTGTCAGCGGAACTGCCGCATGCGCGTCCGGCAATGCCCGCCTTTATTCCGGTCTTTTGGATCCTGCTGGATCACATATGCCGTTTGGGTAATTTTGCCGTTGTAATCGCAAACAGGGAGCTTGTCAAATCCGCTGTTGGTCGCCTGCTGTCACACCACGGCAGCACCGCGCGCGTCCTTGCCTGCCGGACGAACCCCTGATGCCGGATACGGATAGAGCATGTTGAATGCGATGCTCTGGTTGGCCGTTTGCACGATGCGCACATGCTCGCGTTTCAGCTCGCGCGCATGGCGGCAGCCGCAGGCATGCGCGATCATGTCGATTCCCTTGTTCATGTTGGTACAGTAATTCGCCACACGCAGGTATTTTTCGGCAACCACCAGTCCGCGCTGCAGGCGTTTGTTATGGGTGGTCACCCCCGTCGGACAAGTGTTCTGATGGCAGCGCAACGCCTGTATGCAGCCCAGCGCGAACATGAAACCGCGCGCCGAGTTGACGAAATCGGCGCCTACGCACAGCGCCCACGCCGCCTTGGCCGAAGTGACCAGCTTGCCGGCAGCGATAACGCGCACCCGGTCGCGGAGGTCCGCCTGAATCAGCGCATCCACGACCCGCGGCAGGGCCTCGGCGATCGGCAGCGCCATGTGGTCCATCAGCGTCTGCGGCGCAGCACCGCTGCCGCCTTCCCCGCCGTCAATGGCGATGAAATCCGGCGCGAATTCACGGCCCCGGCGCAGTATCGCGTCGCACAGATCATTCATGAAAGTCCAGCCGCCGATCGCGGTCTTGACACCCACCGGACGGCCGGTCAGGTTGCGGATGTAGGCGACCTTGTCGAGCAGGTCATCAACATTGGCGATGTCGTGGTGGCGGTTCGGGCTGATCGAATCCTGCCCCACCGGTATGCCGCGGATACGCGCGATTTCCTCGCTGACCTTCTCCCCCGGCAGCAAGCCGCCCTTCCCGGGCTTGGCGCCCTGCGACAGCTTGATCTCGAAGGCCTTGACATGTTTGGCCAGTACTTTCGCCTTTTGCGGGGAAAAGCTGCCATCGGCTTCACGGATGCCGTATTTGGCGGTGCCGATCTGCATGATGATGTCGCAGCCACCGGTCAGGTGGTAAGGCGACAGCCCGCCCTCGCCGGTATCCATCCAGCAACCCGCCTCGGCGGCTCCGCGCGACAGCGCCTCGACCGCCGGCTGGGAAATCGCACCGAAACTCATGCCGCTGATGTTGACGATGGACTTCGCCTCGAACGGCTGCTCGCAATTACCGTCGCCGATCAGTACCGAGGGCGTCGGCAGCCGGTCCTCCTCGAGTACGGGGTAGGGATGATTGACGAACAGGATGGAACCCGGCGCATTCAGATCATTGGTCGAGCCAAAGGCAATGATGCCGCCCTCGTTCTTCGCCTCCTTGTAAATCCAGCCCCGCGTCGCCCGGTTGAAGGGCATTTCTTCGCGGTCGTTGGCAAAAAAGTACTGCCGGAAATATTCACCGAGATCCTCGAAAAAAAAGCGCAGCCGGCCGATGACGGGATAATTGCGCAGGACCGTATGTTTTTTCTGGGTGATATCGTGAATGATCAGGAAAATCAGCCCGCCGATCACCAGAAAGCCGAGCACGGTGCCTAAGCCATACGACAGCACACCCATGATTTCGCCCATTCGCGCTCCCCCGCTACTCGGTTAGAATTCCCGCTGAACTATAGCAGCTTGCTGCCGACCGGAAATATTGCTGAATCTCAAGAATCTGACCACCCGGCACCGGCAACATTTAGTACTCGTACCCCGCGCAATTCCGCGGCGGGCGATGACGCTGCTCTCCGGCCGTCATATCGCAAAGTGCTGAACGACCCCATGGATCTGGCAACTGAAATTCAACGCAATGTAAGCGCTGCGCTGGCCGAAGACGTCGCTACCGGCGACCTGACGGCACAGTTGACGCCGGACATTCCCGACGCACGCGCCCATGTCGTTTGCCGCGAGGCCGCGATCCTTTGCGGCACGGCCTGGTTTGCGGCTTGTGTGCAGCGCCTCGATCCGGCCGCGCAGCTGCAATGGCTGGCACGCGACGGCGAGCGCATCGCCGCAGGCGCGCGTATCTGCAACATCACCGGCTCGTCGCGTGCGCTGCTGACGGCGGAACGCAGCGCACTGAATTTCCTGCAATTGCTGTCGGCAGTGGCAACCGCCACCCGCCGCTATGTCGACATCGTCGCCGGCACCCGTGCCGCAATACTCGATACCCGGAAAACCCTGCCCGGCCTGCGGGTCGCGCAGAAATACGCAGTGACGGTCGGCGGTGGCCGCAATCACCGGATGGGCCTGTGGGATGCCATCCTGATCAAGGAGAACCATATCGCGGCTGCCGGCGGCATCGCCCCGGCACTCGCAGCAGCGGCAAAACTGGCCACCCGGGCGCTGTGGATACAAATTGAAGTCGAAACGCTGGATCAGTTGCGTGAGGCCGTCGCAGCGGGCGCGACGATGGTGCTGCTCGACAACATGACGCTCGATCAGATGCGCGCAGCCGTGGCGTGGACCGCCGGCCGCGCGCAACTGGAAGCATCCGGCGGCATTACGCTGGACAACGTCCGCGCCATTGCCGAGACCGGCGTCGACCGGATTTCAATCGGCGCATTGACCAAGGATATCGCCGCGATCGACCTGTCGCTGCGTTTTGCCCCCGGCAGCTGAACGGCCGTTGTTCCCGCGGCGCTCGCCGCGAATTGTTATAACCTATTGTTTTTAAAGTATATTTTATTTTGTGCGGCTGGCAATGAACGCCTTGACCGCCTCGACGTCCGGATCCATCACCGCCACGCGCTGCAGCCGGCTCTCCAGACCCTCGTAACCGGGCGGCACCGCCGGGTCATGCCCCAGCGCCTCGCGTATGGTCTCGGCGAACTTCGCCGGCAGCGCCGTTTCCAGACAGATCAGCGGCACCGTCGACTCGCGATGCTGCAAGCCGACATTGACGCCGTCCGCAGTATGCGGATCGATGATGACACCGTAATCCTTGTTGATGCGGCGGATCGCCGCGAGGCGGTCGGCATGCGTGCTGCGTCCGGACACCAGGCCGTATTGTGCGATGCCCCGCCAGTACGGGGTTCCTGCGAGGTTGAAACCTCCCGCATCCTCGACCTCACGCCACAGCCGCGCCACCATCGTCGGGTCGCGTTCGACCAGGTCAAACACAAAGCGCTCAAAGTTCGAGGCCTTGGAAATATCCATCGACGGACTAGAAGTCTGCGCGGTCTCGCGCCCCGAACGCACGCGGTAACGTCCGGTGCGGAAAAACTCGTCGAGCACGTCATTCTCGTTCGAGGCGAGAAACAGGTGGCGTATCGGCAAGCCCATCATCCGCGCGATATGGCCGGCGAAAATATTGCCGAAATTCCCCGAGGGCACCGCAAACGACACCTGTTCGTCGTTGCTCCGCGTCGCCGCAAAATAGCCCTTGAAGTAGTACACCACCTGAGCCACGACCCGCGCCCAGTTGATCGAATTGACGGCACCGATACGATGCGCACTCTTGAACGCAGCGTCACCGCTGACCGCCTTGACGATATCCTGGCAGTCGTCGAACACCCCGCGGATCGCGACGTTGAAGATATTGGCGTCCTGCAGCGAATACATCTGTGCCCGCTGGAAGGGGCTCATCTTGCCGTGCGGTGACAGCATGAATACGCGTATGCCCTGCCGTCCGCGCATCGCATATTCCGCGGCTGACCCGGTGTCGCCCGAAGTCGCGCCGAGGATGTTCAGCGTCCTGCCTTCGCGGCGCAGCACGTATTCGAACAACTCGCCGAGCAACTGCATTGCGACATCCTTGAACGCCAGCGTCGGGCCGTTCGACAGCTTCAGCAGATGCAGGCCCGGTTCCAGCGTCTGCAGCGGGGTGATTTCCGCCGAGCCGAACGTTTCCGCGCGATAGGCGCGGCGGGCCAGCGCCGTCAGATCGCCTGGCGGAATATCATCGACGAAACGGCCGATGATGGCACTGGCCAATTCCGGATACGCCAGCGGCCGCAGCGCGGCCAGCTCGGCAGCGCCGAGCCGGGGATAGCCCTGCGGCACCACCAGACCCCCGTCAGAGGCGAGCCCGCCGAGCAGCACATCGCAAAACCGCGCGCCCGGCATGCGTCCGCGGGTACTGACGTAGCGCAGGGCGGCACTGGCGGCCGCCGCCGCTTTCGGTGCCGGCGCGCTCACTGCAGCGATTCCATGCGGATCCGCGTGATGTTCCCGGACACCACCGGCAGCGCCTCGATGCGCTGGATCGCGATATCGATTTTCTTTTCCTGAGTCAGGTGTGTCAGCAGGATGATATCGACGTGCTCCTCGCCGGCATGCGGCTCCTTCTGCATCAGGGCTTCGATCGAAATTCCCTGGTCGGCCAGGATCCGGGTGATGTCGGCGAGCACGCCGGCCTTGTCGGCGACACGCAGTCGCAGGTAATACGAAGTCTCCACTTCGCCCATCGGCAGAATGGGCACATCCGACAGCCGGTCCGGCTGGAAGGCCAGATGCGGCACCCGATGCTCGGGGTCCGCCGTCAGCATGCGTGCGACATCGACCAGGTCGGCGACGACGGCCGAAGCCGTCGGCTCCGCACCGGCGCCCGCCCCGTAATACATGGTCTGGCCCACCGCGTCGCCCTTGACCAGAATGGCGTTCATCACGCCTTCCACATTGGCAATCAGCTGCCGCGCCGGAATCAGTGTCGGATGCACGCGCAGTTCGAAACCGCCCGGCTTGCGCTTGGCGATGCCGAGCAGCTTGATGCGATAGCCGAGTTCCTCGGCATAACGGATGTCTTCCTGCGCGAGCTTCGCGATGCCTTCGACGTGGACCTTGCTGAACTGCACCGGAATGCCGAAACCGATGGCCGCCATGATCGCCAGCTTGTGGGCGGCATCGACGCCTTCGATATCGAAGGTCGGGTCGGCCTCCGCATAACCCATGCGCTGTGCTTCCTGCAGCACGTCGGCAAACGCCGCGCCCTTCGCGCGCATCTCGGAGAGGATGAAATTGCTGGTACCGTTGATGATGCCGGCGATCCATTCGATGCGGTTGGCGGTAAGCCCTTCGCGCAGCGATTTGATGATGGGTATGCCGCCGCCGACCGCGGCCTCGAAGGTCACGGTCACGCCGCGCGCGCGGGCCGCCGAAAAGATCTCATTGCCGTGCAGCGCCAGCAGCGCCTTGTTGGCGGTCACCACGTGCTTCCCGCTGGCAATGGCTTTCAGGATCAGTTCCCGGGCTATCGTGTAGCCGCCGATCAGCTCGACGACGATGTCAATCTGCGGATTGTTGATCACATCAAGGGCGTCGGCAGTCACCTGCGCGGTGTCACCGACGATGGCCTTGGCGCGCGCCACATCCTTGTCCGCGACCATGGTGATGCGGATCGCACAGCCGGCGCGACGCGAGATCTCCTCGCTGTTGCGCTGGAGTACCCTGAACGTGCCGCTGCCCACGGTACCGATGCCCAGCAGTCCCACATTGATCGGTTTCATTGATTTACGCTTCTCTTTCCATTGGCTTTTGCCGATTACTTAAACAGTCCGTCTTTACGGAACATTTCCTTGATAGTGCGTATTGCCTGGCGCGTGCGCGCTTCATTCTCGATCAGCGCAAACCGCACATGGTCGTCACCGTAATGGCCGAAACCCGTGCCCGGCGCTACCGCCACCTTGCCGTCGAGCAGCAGCTTCTTGGAGAATTCCAGCGACCCCATTGCCTTGTACGGTTCCGGGATCGGTGCCCAGATATACATCGTCGCCTGCGGCTTATCCACCTTCCAGCCCATGGCATTCATGCCCGCCCACAGCACGTCACGTCGCCCCTGATAAACCATGCGCACCGTTTCCACGCAATCCTGCGGGCCTTCGAGCGCAATGATCGACGCCACCTGGATAGGCGTGAAAGTGCCGTAGTCGTGGTAACTCTTCATGCGGGCCAGCGCATTGACCAGATCCCGGTTGCCGACCATGAAGCCAACCCGCCACCCCGCCATGTTGTAGCTCTTCGACATCGTGAAAAACTCGACGGCGATATCCCGCGCGCCCGGCACCTGCAGGATCGACGGTGCCTTGTAGCCGTCGAACACGATGTCGGCATAGGCGAGGTCATGCACCACGTAGATGTCGTGCTCCCGGGCGATCGCAATCAGGCGCTCGAAAAATGCCAGGTCCACGCACTGCGTCGTCGGATTGCCCGGGAAATTGACGATCAGCATCTTCGGCTTCGGATAAGTGTCCTTGATCGACTGCTGCAGCGCCTCGAAAAAGTCGATGCCGGCATGCATCGGCACATGGCGGATGTCGGCGCCAGCAATCACCGGGCCGTAGATATGGATCGGATAACTCGGGTTGGGCACCAGCACGATGTCGCCGCGTTCCAGCGTCGCCAGCGCGAGGTGGGCAATGCCCTCCTTCGAGCCGATGGTGACTATCGCCTCCGAATCGGGATCGAGTTCGACACCAAAGCGCGTCTGGTACCAGGTGCAGATGGCCTTGCGCAGCCGGGTGATGCCCTTTGATACCGAATAACCGTGGGTATCGGGGCGCTGCACGGTCTCGATCAGCTTGTCGACTATATGTCGCGGTGTCGGCTGGTCGGGGTTGCCCATGCTGAAGTCGATGATGTCTTCACCCCGACGGCGGGCGGCCAGCTTGAGTTCACCGGTGACGTTGAATACGTACGGCGGCAGCCGTTTGATGCGCGGAAAGTCTTCCATATGTCAATCTCTGTGGGATGCTCTGTGCCAATTCCGTTGACGACTGCAAATGCAACGCCATGGCGCCATAAAATCCACAGCATTCCGGTTGCCTGCGAGCGGAAAACGTATAATTGTATCGAAGCGGATTATTCCCGGCAAATCAGAGAGTTATGAAACTGCATCTGGCAGACACCAAAAACCGCTACGCCCTGACCGGTTACGGCACCGGCTACCTCAGTGTCAACGGGATCCGCTACGAACAGCCACTGGTCGTCACCCCGGACCAGGCGCCCGTGCCGTGGCCGGTGGCGGATTTCGACGCGCTGGACATCGCAGCCTTCAGCCTGCTGATCGCGACCCGCCCTGACATCGTCGTCCTGGGCACCGGTCCCGCTCAGCGCTTTGCCACGGCGACGGCATTCCGGCCGCTGATCGAAGCCGGCATCGGCCTGGAGATGATGAGCACCCCGGCAGCCTGCCGGACCTACAACATCCTGATGAGCGAAGGCCGGCATGTAGTGGCTGCGATGTTTCTGCCCTAGCCTTCGGCCTGCGCAGCGCACCATGATCCGGATCAACGACGCTGCCGCTGCAGGTACCGCGCCAAGGTGAAGCCAGCATCACCACCGACAGGCCGCTGACTGGAACGGCTCGCCCGAACATGGTTCGAATTGGAGTCCGACAACACACTCCCGACATCGCCGGCGCACGGCAACGTTTTGCATTGCGCGCGCAAGCGGCATTGGAAGCCGGTTCGCGCCATCAAGTGGTCGACGCGGCCGGGACGCCATCGCTCTGACCGCGGAAGGTTCGTTTTATAATCCCAGTTCGCTTTGTGCAAACTGTTCACACGCTGAAAACTCCGGAAAAGCCCCCTAATTCATGCCTTCACCGCTCAATGCAGTCACCGATCAGATCAACCGCATCATTCTCGGTAAAACACACCAGATCAGGCTTGCCATTGCCTGCCTGCTGGCCCGCGGGCACCTGCTGATCGAAGATGTGCCGGGGGTCGGCAAGACCACGCTGGCCCACGCCATCGCCACATCGCTGGGTCTCAAGTTCCAGCGCATCCAGTTCACCAGCGATCTGCTACCGGCGGACATCCTCGGCGTCTCTGTCTATAACCGTGACACCGGCAGCTTTGAATTCCATCCCGGCCCCGTGTTCACCAACGTGGTGCTGGCCGATGAGGTGAATCGCGCCACGCCGCGCGCACAAAGTGCGTTGCTCGAGGCGATGGAAGAAAACCAGGTCACCACCGAAGGCGAGACCCGCCCCCTGCCGCGCCCGTTTTTCGTGATTGCGACGCAGAACCCTTCCTACCAGGTCGGCACTTTCCCGTTGCCGGAATCCCAGCTTGACCGTTTCCTGATGCGCATTGAACTGGGTTATCCGGACGCCCAGGCCGAGCGCGCATTGCTCAACGGCATGGACCGGCGCGATCTGCTCGGCAGCCTTAAGGCCTGCCTCGAGCCCGAAGGCCTCGCCCGGCTGCAACGTGAAGTACAACAGGTCCAGGCCTCACCGGCTCTGCTCGACTATCTGCAGGCGCTGATCAATCACACCCGCCAGGCGCCCGAATTTGAACACGGGCTGTCGCCCCGGGCCGCGCTGGCCATGCTGCAGGGCTCCCGGGCGTGGGCCTATATGGATGGCAGGAACCATGTATTGCCGGAGGACCTGCAGACCGTGCTGCCGGCCATCGTCGCACACCGGCTGACCCCTGCCGGTGAAATGCGCAGCACGAGCCGCAATGACCTGGCCGCACAATTGCTGCAGCAGGTGGCCATCCCCTGATGCCGCCCGCGGCCGGTACGCCGTCGCTGTACGGTGCGCTGAAAAACGGTATCCAGCACTGGCTGTTCCAGTGGCGCGGCCCGGAGCGCGGCACCATCGTACTGGTGCAACGGCGTGTTTTCATACTTCCCACCCGCCAAGGCCTGCTGTTTGCCGGCGTAATCGTGCTGATGCTCATCGGATCGGTAAATTACGATCTTTCTCTGGGCTTCATTCTGTCCTTTCTGCTGGGTGCAACCGGCATCCAGTCGATGTTGCACACCTTCCGCAACCTCGCACATTTGCGCATCGCCCCGGGGCGGGTACAACCGGTGTTTGCCGGCGAACAGGCGCAGTTTCAGATCCGCATCGCCAACAGCGCGCGGGCACACCGCTACGCCATCGGCGTGACGCGCGACGGTCAGGTCGCCGATTATGTCGATGTGCCGCCTGGCGACGCAGCGCTTGCGATCGCTGCCGTTCCCGCCACGCAACGCGGCTGGCTGCGACCCGGGCGCCTGACGCTGTTTACATTTTTTCCAGTCGGGCTGTTTCGCGCCTGGTCGTATGCCGATCTCGACATGCATTGCCTCGTTTACCCGGCGCCGGCGTCCCCGGGACTGCCGTTGCCGCTGCCGGAAGCCGGTGACGGTCAAGGCGGCTTGCACGGCCACGGCCAGGACGAATTTTCCGGACTGCGACCGTACCGTCCCGGCGATTCACCCCGCCACATCGCGTGGAAAGCAGTTGCCCGCGACGACAACTTGCTGACCAAGCAGTTTGCGGGCCGCGCCGACGCCGAACTCTGGCTCGCATGGGAGCGGCTGCCGCCGGCCATCGATACTGAACGGCGGATTGGACATCTCGCGCGCTGGGTCATCGACGCCGACGACCACGGCCTCGCCTACGGCCTGCGCCTCCCCGGCCTGACCATCCCGATCGCCGCAGGCGCTGCCCACCGCGCCGCTTGCCTGCGCGCACTGGCCCTCCATGGCATCGCTGCCGACCACGCTTAGCGCGCGGCCCCTCGGGCACCGTGAACTCATCTGGCTTGCCGCCGGGTTCCTGCTCGCCAGCGTGCCGCACCTGTCGCGAATGCCGATGTGGATCTCCGTGCTGGTTGTCGCCATTGCCGGAGCACGCCTGGTACAGCTGCGCATGCACGGCACCCGTCCGCGAAAATGGCTGCTGGTGTTGATCGCCGTTGGCGCGACCGCCGGCATCCTGCTCCAGTACCGCACGCTGTTCGGCCGTGATGCCGGTGTCTCGCTGCTGGTGGTCATGCTGGCGCTGAAACTGCTGGAAACACGCAACCAGCGTGACGGCATCCTGCTCGGATTTCTCGGCTGTTTTCTGCTGGTCACCAATTTCCTGCATTCGCAGACCATCCCGACTGCGGCCTACATGCTGGGTTGCGCCTGGCTGCTCGTTGCCAGCCTGATCGGCATGCAATACACCGGCCCCTGGCCAGGGTGGCGTCAACCGGTGCGACGTGCCGGCGTGCTGATCCTGCAGGGCGTGCCGCTGATGCTGGTGCTGTTTCTGCTGTTTCCCCGGATTCAGGGACCGTTGTGGGGATTGCCGCAGGACGCCTATGCCGGACTGACCGGCCTCTCCGACAACATGAGTCCGGGCAGCCTGAACAACCTGATTCTGTCCGACGCCATCGCCTTTCGCGCCGCTTTCCGCAGCGGCATTCCCGCACCCAAGGACCTTTACTGGCGCGGACCGGTGCTGTGGGACTACGACGGTCGGACCTGGACCGCACCCCGGATCATCCAGAATACGAGTGATCTGCCCGCGGGCGATTCACCGATCGAATACACGGTCACGCTGGAGCCCCACAACAAGCGCTGGCTATTCGCGCTGGAGTTTCCCGGAGTGCGTCCGCCGCGTTCCGTCGCCACCCGCGACATGCAGCTGCTCAGCTTTACGCCGGTGCGCACCCGCATCCGTTATGACATGGTGTCATCCGCCGCTGGCGCCTATGGCGCGGACGATGACAGGGCACTGCTGATGCGCTCGCTGCGCCTGCCGGCCGACACCAATCCGCGTACGGCGGCCTTCGCGCAGGAACTGCGCCGGAAATTTCCCGACGACCGCAACCTGGTCGCGGAGGTGCTGACTCGTTTCCGCAATCAGAATTTCGTCTACACGCTGTCGCCGCCGCTCCTCGGTGAACATCCGGTCGATGAATTCCTGTTCGAGACGCGGCGCGGTTTCTGCGAGCACTACGCTTCCGCATTTACGGTCTTGATGCGCGCTGCGGGCATTCCGGCGCGGGTGGTCACCGGCTATCTGGGCGGTGAAGTCAATCCGGTTGGCGAATACATCCTGGTGCGCCAGGCCGATGCCCACGCCTGGACGGAAATCTGGCTGGCCAATATCGGCTGGGTTCGCGTCGATCCCACGGCAGCGGTCTCGCCGGCGCGGGTCGAGCGCGGCATCGCTTCCGCCTTGCCGCGCAGTGACCCGCTGCCCATGTTCGTGCGCGGCGATTTCGCGCTGCTGCAGCAAATGCGGCTGACCTGGGATTCGGTCACCTATACCTGGAACCAGTGGGTGCTGGGCTATACGCCGGATCGCCAGCGCCGCTTCCTGTCGCAACTCGGTTTCAGTGCAGCAACCTGGCAGACGCTGACGTTCATGCTGATGGTCTGTACCGGCATCGCCCTGCTGATCGGCGCGGTGTTGGCATTGCGCGACCTGCGCCGCGCGCATTTGGATGCCATCAAGGCTGTCTACGATCGTTTCTGCCGGAAACTCGCTCGACGCGGAATTCAGCGCGGCAGCGCGGAAGGCCCGCGTGACTTTGCGCAACGCGCCGGCCGCCAGCGTCCCGAAATCGCCGGCGCGGTGGCAGAAATTACCCGCCTCTACATCGCACTGCGCTACGGTGCGGAATCGCGGCCAGAGCAGGTGAAAGCGTTCAAAAACCGTGTACGGGGTTTTGACGCGTGACAAATATAATCTGTAAAAACAATTAGTTAAATCTTATTTGCTGCCGTCAGGCTGGTGGCAGCAGCCCGGCCGGATCCACCGGTTTACCCAACCGCCGGATTTCAAAATGCAGCTTCACCTGATCGGAATCGGTGTTGCCCATTTCCGCGATTTTCTGGCCTCGCGTCACCGTTTGGCCTTCTTTCACCAGCAACTCGCGGTTGTGCGCATATACGCTGAGAAATTTTTCGTTGTGTTTGATCACAATCAGTTTGCCCAGACCGCGAATGCCGGTGCCGCTGAAAATCACGCGCCCCGATCCTGCAGCAACCACGGGCTGCCCCATTTTTCCGGCGATCGCGATGCCCTTGCTCGAACCCTCGTTGAACGGGGTCACGATCTTGCCGGTCACCGGCCAGATCCAGCCGATGTCATCGCCAGCCTTCGCCTGCTCCGGTTTGACATCGGGCTGGACCGCAGGCTTGGGTGCAGGCTCGACTTTCGCGCCAGACATCTGGGCGTAAGCCTGGTCTGAGTACGGTACGCGCACGCCGCGTGGCTCGGCTTTGCTGCCGCCGACACCGCGCTCCGCCCCCAGCGGCTGCGCTTCCACCGCGCCCGGCGTCGTGCGCAGCGGTGAGGCCACCACACCCTGGGCCGGCGCCAGCCGCAACTGCTGGCCGACACGGATACGCGAGGGATCGATGCCGTTCCAGGCGGCCAGCTCGCGATAGTCGAGACCGAATTCGAGTGCAATGCTGTACAGCGTGTCCCCGGTCTTGACCGTGTAGAACTCGGGGCGGGGCCGGTCCGGAGCGGGCGCTGCACGCACGGCGGGCTTCGCCGGCGCTTTGGTCTGGGGCGGCAGACGCTCGGTGACCGGGGCTGGACGGGTTGCGCCACAGCCCGCCAGCATTGCCAGCAAGGCACCGACAATGGCAATGTGGACGCAGACGCCTGCTGACGCTGCGCGCCAGTCGCCCTCAGCCCAGACCGGGCAGCAACGGAACGAACCGGGCATCTTCCACTTTTCGGTCGACATAACCTTGCGCAGTTTTTTCGATGACGTGCAACGCCTGCTTGCCATGGTGCGTCAACGGGATGACGAGTTTACCACCCACGGCAAGCTGATCCCGCAACGCCTGCGGCACATGCGTAGCGGCTGCCGCGACGACGATTCCGTCAAAAGGCGCCTGCTCGGGCATGCCCAGCTGGCCATCGGCATTGCGCACACGCACGTTGTGCGCACGCGCGTCGCGCAAATGGCGCCGTGCCTTGTTCAATAACGGGGCGAGCCGCTCCACGGAGTACACTTCGCGCGCCAACCGCGACAGCACCGCGGCCTGATAGCCGCAACCGGTGCCGATCTCCAGCACCTTGCCCAGCGTGCCGCCACTGCGCAGCAGTTCAAGCATGCGCGCCACCGTGTACGGACTGGAAATCGTCTGGCCAAAACCCAGCGGCAGCGATATGTCCTCGTAGGCACGACTGGCCAGCGCCTCATCGACAAAAATATGCCTGGGCACCTCGCCCATCGCAGCCAGTATCACTTCGTCGCGGATGCCCTGCGCACGCAGCCGTTCCACCATGCGCATGCGCGTGCGCTGGGAGGTCATGCCGATGCCGGAGTTTGCGCTGCTCATGCGCCGGCCGGCTGATCGAGCCAGCGCTCGACGACTTCCATCTGCGCGAACCGCGTCAGATCCATTTGTAACGGCGTGACCGATACCCAATTGGACGCCGCCGCATGAAAATCCGTACCCTCACCGGCATCCTGTGCGGCACCAGCCGCGCCGACCCAGTAGACGGTCTCACCACGGGGCGTCCGGGCTTTGACCACCGCTTCGGCCTTGTGACGCTTGCCCAGACGACTGACCCGGCTGCCCTGCAGCCGCGCATACGGCACATCCGGCACGTTGACGTTCAGCAGCAGCGGCTGGTCGACGCGATGGCGGGCGAAACGCGCGACCAGATCGGCCGCAACCTGGCCCGCCGTCGCAAAATGATCATGTCCCGCGGCCACCAGGGAAATCGCAATCGACGGGATACCCAGCAGAAAGCCTTCAGTGGCCGCAGCCACGGTGCCTGAGTAGATCGTGTCGTCGCCCATGTTGGCCCCGTGATTGATTCCGGAGACCACGACATCCGGCAACTCCGGCAGCAAACCGGTCACCGCCAGGTGCACACAATCCGTCGGCGTGCCGTTGACATAATAGTAACCATTGCTGGCACGCTTGACTGACAGGGGTCGATCCAGAGTCAGCGAATTGCTCGCGCCGCTGCGATCCCGTTCAGGCGCAACGACGGTGACCGTACCCAATGCGGAAAGCGCCTGCTCCAGGGCGGCAAGGCCCGGCGCGAAATAGCCGTCGTCGTTACTGAGCAGAATGCGCACGCTGATGTTTCGGTTTGCTTTGAGCTACTTTGTTATGCCGGACGTTCCGCCGGGTGGTCGTTTTGGATCCCCTCGATTACGCGGCGGATTTTAGCATGCACTGCTGCAAGGCCCGGCGCAGATGCTACGATACGCATCCCATCTAACTACCGGTTGAATATCATGGCTCCCATAGGCTTTCGCATCCTCCCCTTCGCCCCCCAGCCCTCAGCGAAAATCATCGCCGCGCTGCGCAAGATCGCCACCGCGCACCTCAGCGACAACATGCATCGTCTGCATGCGATCGGCCCCGATCTCTGGCCCTGTCACAAGGGAGGCAAGCTGGTCGGCCCCGCCCTGACCGTCAAGGTCGGTCCCGGTGACAACCTGATGGTGCACAAGGCGATCGACATCGCCCGCCCCGGCGATGTGATCGTGGTTGATGCCGGCGGCGTCAACACCCAGGCCATCATCGGTGAAATCATGTCGTCGCTGGCCGAACGCAATGGTGTGGCCGGCATGGTCATCGACGGCGCGATTCGTGACGCCGATGCACTGGCGCAATCATCCTTTCCGGTTTATGCGAGCGGCGTCACGCATCGCGGACCGTACAAAAACGGGCCGGGTGAAATCAACGTGCCGGTGGTGATCGGCGAGGCTGTGGTCAATCCCGGCGACCTGATCATCGGCGATGACGACGGCTTGCTGGCACTGCCGCAGGACATGGCTGAGGAAACCATCGCACTGGCGCTGCAACAGGCTAAAAAGGAAGCGGCGATGCTGAAGGCCATCCGCGGCAAAGGCAAGGTCGACCGCAGCTGGGTGGATGAATCACTGCGTGCCAAGGGCTGCGTCATCCCGGCAAAGATGCGCAGCCGATGAGCGGTCCGCTGGCGGGAATCACCGTGGTCGATCTGACCACGGTGGTCATGGGCCCGTATGCCACCCAGATCCTCGGCGATCTGGGCGCCAGCGTCATCAAGGTCGAAGCGCCCGGCGGCGACAATGTACGTCATGTCGGACCGATGAAACATCGCGGCATGGGACATATGTTCCTGCACCTGAACCGCAACAAGAAGAGCATCGTGCTTGATCTCAAGCAGCCCGCCGGCCGCGACGCGCTGCTGCGCATCGCGGCCGGAGCCGACGTGCTGATCTACAACATCCGGCCGCAGGCGATGCAAAGGCTGCGTCTGGATTACGCCACAGTCGCAGCAGTCAATCCGCGCATCATCTATGTCGGCGCCTACGGCTTCGGCCAGCAGGGTCCTTATGCCGCACGACCCGCCTATGACGACCTGATCCAGGGCATGTCCGGGCTGCCGTGGCTGCTGCAGCAGTCGGGTGCAGCGGAACCGCGCTATATCCCGGCCACGCTTGCCGACCGCATCGTCGGCCTGCACGCCGTATATGCCGTCACGACCGCGCTCTACCACCGCGAGCGCACGGGCGAAGGTCAGGCCGTCGAAGTGCCGATGTTCGAATGCATGAGCCAGATGATCCTCGGCGATCATTTCGGTGGACGCACGTTTGATCCGCCGGCCGGTGCCGCCGGCTACGCACGGGTGCTCGCGCCGCAGCGCAAACCCTTCCGCACCAGCGACGGCCATGTTTGCGTATTGATGTACAACGACAAGCAGTGGCAGAGTTTCTTCCGGCTGATCGGCCGCGAAGATCTGTATCGCGACGATCCGCGCTTCAACAGCCACGAAAACCGCTCGGCGCGGATCGACGAGGTCAACGCCTTCGTCGCTACGGAAATGCTGAACCGGACGACCGCGGAATGGCTGTCGGCCCTGATCAGCGCCGACATCCCTGCGGCGCGGATGAACGCAATCGACGATGTGATCGACGACGAACACCTGAACGCCACCGGCTTCGTCGGCTTCGAGCAGCATCCGAGCGAAGGCCGGCTGCGTACCACCCGCGCCGCGACGCAATGGTCGCGCACGCCGCCTGCACCGCAGTGCGGGGCACCGCGCCTGGGCGAGCACGGCGCCGAAGTGCTGCGCGCAGCCGGATACAGCGAAGACGAGATCGATGCGCTCGCTGTCGCCCGTGTGACCACCCTCCCCGCCTGAACGACGGCCGCGATGGATTTTGAGTTTTCCGACGATCAACGCGCGATTCAGGACGCGATCAGCCGGGTCTGCACGCGTTTCGGCGCGGACTACTGGCTGCAAAAGGACCGCGATGGCGGCTTCCCGCATGAGTTCCACGCAGCGATCGCCGCGGACGGCTGGCTTGGCATCGCCATGCCCGAAGCTTACGGCGGCAGCGGGCTGGGCATCACCGAAGCGGCGCTGATGATGGAAACCATCGCCGCATCCGGTGCCGGATTCTCCGGCGCATCGGCGGTGCACATGAATATCTTCGGCCTGCATCCGGTAGTGGTCTATGCCACTGACAAGCAGAAAAGCCGCTGGCTGCCGCCGTTGATCGCGGGTGCGGACAAAGCCTGTTTCGGCGTCACCGAACCCGGCGCCGGTCTGAATACGACACACCTGACCACAAAGGCAGTGCGCGATGGCGATCATTACGTCGTAACCGGCCAGAAAGTATGGATTTCCACGGCGCAGGTCGCCAACAAGATTCTGCTGCTGGCGCGAACCACGCCGCTGGAACAGACGAAAAATCCGATCGACGGATTGACGCTGTTCTATACCGACATCGACCGCAGCAAGGTGGAAGCCCGCGAGATCGACAAAATGGGCCGCAAGGCCGTGGATTCCAACCAGGTTTTCATCGATGGCCTGCGCGTACCGGTAGGCGATCGGATCGGCGACGAAGGCAAAGGTTTCCGCTATATCCTCGACGGCCTCAATCCCGAACGCATCCTGGTTGCCGCGGAAGCAGCCGGCCTCGGCCACGCTGCACTGAACCGCGCGGCGCAGTATGCCGGCGAGCGCATCGTATTTGACCGGCCGATCGGCCAGAATCAGGCCATTCAGCACCCCCTGGCACAACGCTGGATCGAGCTCGAGGCCGCGCGCCTGCTGACCTACCGGGCCGCGAGCCTGTATGACGCCGGCAAGCCCTGCGGTGCGGAAGCCAATGCGGCGAAATATTTCGCCGGTGAAGCAGGTTTCAAAGCCTGCGAAACCGCGGTGCTGACCCACGGCGGCATGGGCTACGCGAAGGAGTACCACGTCGAGCGCTATTTCCGCGAAGCCATGATCGCCCGCATCGCGCCGGTCAGTCCGCAGCTGATCCTGTGTTACATCGCCGAGCGCGTGCTCGGACTGCCCAAGTCCTATTGATTGCGGACACCGCTGCACCGGCGTGCACCGTGCCGATGCAGCAACTCCCGCACATCGGCAACCGCGGCGGTGATGTCGGCGGCATCCGCCTCCAGCAGCGGCAGAAAGCCGATGACCCTCCGCCGGTAATTGAAATACACCGGCAGTATCGGCACAGCGGCAGCCCGCGCAATCCGGTAGAACCCGGACTTGAACTGCGCGCCTTCCCGGCGCGTGCCTTCGGGCGTGATGACGAGCCACATTTGCCCGCGTCGGCCGAATTCAGCCGCCATCGTTTCGGCAAAATTTTCCGGCTGCGCCCGATTGACCGGTATGCCGCCCAGCCAGCGCATGAATCCGCCAAGCGGCCAGCGGAACAGCGTGTGTTTACCGATGAAGGCGACGCGCAGGCCGAGCGCGTAAAGGAACGCGGCGCCGATCACGAAATCCCAGCCCGATGAATGCGGTGCAATGGCGACGACCAGCCGGGGTTGGTCGGGAAACTCGCCCTCCACGCGCCAATGCAGGCGGCGCAGTATCCACAGGCCAAGTGCCCGCAGCAGGCCATAATCGCGGCGCGGCACGCTGTCGCCGGGGCGGATGGACTCGGCGGGCACGACGGATGCAGCAGCTCCGGGACTGGACATGGCCTCCATCCGTTGCAGCGCGGCTTGCGCCTTGCCGCGATAAATCAGTAACGGTATATATTATAACTTATTGTTTTTATTATTATTTTATGAGCCTTCCGGTGCCGGCACGCGATAGGGGCGATCATGTTCCAGCGACGGCATCATGGCACGGATTTTCGCGACCCGCGCCGGATCGACGTCGGCATACACGATCCCCGGTTCCTCGCCGCCGTCTGCAAGCACCTCGCCCCAGGGATCGACGATCAGCGCATGGCCGTAGGTCTGGCGATTGCCGGCATGCTCGCCGCACATGGCTGGCGCAAAAATATACGCCGCGTTCTCGATCGCACGCGCCTTGAGCAACGTATGCCAGTGCGCCTTGCCCGTCTGGCGCTGGAACGAGGATGGCACGGCAATGTACTGCGCCCCCCGCTGTGCCAGCGCACGGAAAAGATGCGGGAAGCGCAGGTCATAGCAGATCGTCATGCCCAGTCTGCCCCAGGGCGTGGTCGCAATGACCGCCTGCTCTCCGGGCCGATAGGACGACGATTCGCGGATCACTTTGCCGTCGGGCAAGGTGACATCGAACATGTGGATCTTGTCGTAGGTCGCCACGACATCACCGGCTGCCGACATCAGGAATGAGCGGTTGGCAATGCGTTCGTCGCCGGTCTTCAGTGTCAGCGAACCGACGAGCAGCCATACGCCCAGTTCGTGGGCGAGCCCCTGCAGTTCGGGCAGCACAGTTCCGCCGTCGGCCGGCAACGCGTGGTCACGCATCACCCGGCCGCTGCCATCCATCATCAGGCAGTATTCAGGCGTCAGCACCAGTTTCGCGCCGCTGTTGGCGGCGTCGATGACCATCGCCTTGAGCACGGCCAGGTTGCCGGCAAGATCATTGCCACTGTTGATTTGAATACAGGCGATACGGAACGGCGAAGTCGCGGGGAACGTCATGGACAGGCTCTGGGATCCGGGAAGTCGCACGCCTCAGGCCGTGCGAGCGATTGAATTCTGGTCGGGGCCAGGAGATCTGAACCTCCGGTCACCTGCCACCCCCTGCCATTTGGATTCTAGTTTAAGTGTTTATCGTAAATCAATGCCTCGCAACGCTCGCCGCTTCTACAAACCAGCTGCGCACGGTCTGATCAGGTCACACGAAACTTAAACGCGTGAATAGCTACGTGAATGAAGCCCGCTCTTCGCTCCCCGAACTGTGATTATCTGTGCGTGTGCAGTGGCAGAACCATTGCTTCCGAATTCAGGGTACCACGCGATCTGCTGGAAAACTGGAAACCCAAAGATAGCCGTCGTAGCGCGCCTCGTTCAGAAATACCCAGACAAAAATGCGCCGCGTATCTCCGCCACCGCTGAGTGAGACTTGCCCCTCTTCAAAGTGGTAAGACCATACGGTACGTGGTTGGGCATGGAATGGCAGAAACTCGCGTCCCACGCCGAGGGGCTCCCCCAGCACCTGGCGGATATCCTCGGCAGTCGACCGCCCTACCGTTAACCTCGATTCGAGCAATGACGGTGCAACGGGCGTGCCGGCGCGCACCTTGATCATCCCGCAACCCAATATCGTTGTCGTTGCCATTGACAAGGCAATCAGTGCTGCCGTCAAGGAGCGATGCATTTTCATTTTCCTTTGCCTGCGGAATGTTGTTTCAAATTGAGGGCATCAGCGAACCACATGTAACCGTCATACAATTCTCCAGAGAAGAAAACCAGCAGCATCGTGAGTTGGATATCCTTGCCCTCGCTGACGCTGTGTTCGTAGAGCCAGACACGCTGTTGCTTGAAACCGGGATCCAGATGCGCTGCGCCATAGCCGCGCGGCTCGCCAAGGGTGAGCAGCACATCATTCCTGGTTGACACATGAGGCGTCAGTTGAGCCAAGCGGTCAAGCCGTGGCGGCACCCCCATTTCCAGGCGCGTGGCACAACCTTGAAGTCCTGCGAAGGCCAGGGATGCGGCGAGCAATGCTGCATTAAACGATCCCGGCTTCATTGCCCCACCTTTCCCCGCAAGCTGTCTTTGACCCAGCCGGTTGCCGCCTCCGCGTTTGAAAACCACATGAACCCGTCAAAAACCCGGTTGCGAACAAACACCACCAGAATTTGCTGTCGCATTTTGAGGTCAAGTTGCCCCTGCGATGCCTTGATGTCAGTAAGCTCGATATCCTGGTAGAACCAAATCTCCTGTGGGCTTTGCTGTACGCTGGCCAGGAACACGGCTCCGGAACCGCTCGGCTCCCCCAAGACCCGCTTGACATCATCCATGGTGGAGACCCCTTTCTTGAGCTGGGTCTCCAGGCGTTTGGTGTCACGGAATGCATCTGCATTTGAATACCTTTGGGGCGTTTCCGCACAGGCGGCAAGCGCCATTGCGCAAATCAGCACAAAGTGCTGCTTCCATCCCCGCAAGCGCATGACGGGTTGATTCCGGGAAATTATTCCAACCAGGTTGTTCTGTGCTGGTTCCAAGATCTATTTTCCGTGACGATGCATTTTCCCTAAGGCCTCGGCAACGGCATGACCAAAGCGTTCGCACCCTGCTGTCTCATGGGAAGAAGGCGCGGCGAGCGGGAGGATCGCCAACATTGCGAACCATGACGTGCCTGCTGCATCGATCCCTTGCGTTAGCGACTCTGCACCACTACGCATATCGACCACCAACGCAGACAGATTCGACTCGTGGTCCCACCACAAATGGCCAAAACAGGCACCTGCCCCGTACCCGCCGACGCATATGATCCCCCCCTTGGTCTCCGACGTATGGGATTGACCACCAAGGATTGCAATATAGCTGATCCCGCCAGCCTCGATACGCTCGCGGAACCTCGGGTCCGGAATCAGTGAACGCAACGCTTCCATGCTGCGAGGGGCGGCCCGCGGATCGAGTTCCGGGAAAGCTTGAGCACGGAATTGAGTGCCGGTGATGACACGAACGGGAAAATCCAGTGCGGATGAGGCTTGACTGACGCAGGCGGCGAACTGCTCCTCCACGGCCCGTTCGTCCTTCCACACCGCCCAATCGAATCCACGCGGATCCTGCTCCACCCATGTGCGATTGATCAAGACAGCGACAACTGGCCCGGACGAGACCTCGGCACCGGGCATGCTCGCGCAGCCAACTAGCCCATACATCAATGTAAATGCAAGTGGCTGAACGAACGGGAAAGGTGAAAAGCGTCGTTGGTCACTCAGTGGCATTTTTATATGCTATCTGACCTGCCCCCGAGAATCAGCTACGGGCGCGGAAATAAAAAAAGGGCTCCTGACGGAACCCTTTGATTTGACTGGTCGGGGCGAGAGGATTTGAACCTTTGACCACCTGCACCCCATGAAATGTATTTTATAGGAAGCACTTATTTATCAACAACTAATTGCACGACGCTCGCTGCTCACCGTGCATAACAATGCAGCACACCGCACAACTGAATTCCGCAAAAGTCCCGCAAGGAATTTTGTGGATTCATTGCCCTTGAGGTCACTGTCCGCCGCGAGTATCTCGATCGCGTATTCTTCTGGAACTCG
>Ga0105107_10000495_pt1 | contig 24905 bp, 25 predicted proteins | sample PPLLaktember2015_6_FD_79335 | JGI IMG/M metagenome (GOLD analysis project Ga0105107, IMG submission 79335) | Freshwater sediment microbial communities from Prairie Pothole Lake near Jamestown, North Dakota, USA - PPLs Lake P8 Core (1) Depth... | ecosystem: Environmental > Aquatic > Freshwater >... | reverse complement strand
CTTCTGGCGGCACGCGCAGGCGGTTCACCCGTGATTGCGTCTGTAACGCGCGTCACGTTTTGGGGCGCTTTGGCAATGGCATTGACCGCTGGAGTTGGAGCCCTCTTTGGCGTGGCCGCTTGAGATCGATGGCGCCAAATAGCTCGACGCCTAACCCTTCGCTCAACCGGCGCTTTGCGGTATGCCACAAAGCGCCGGTTAGCTCAAACGTTAGGCAACACAGGCAGAGGAGATGTGACATGTCATCAGCTCTTGGAGCTGTTCGTGAAAACATCCAGGCTCAGGGCTTCTGCGGTCTGGATGACAAGACCTGCGCGCAGATCAATTATCCGTTGCGGCTCCCGCCCGCAATCCGCATGGCGTGGGCGGGCCGTGGGAACAGCGCTCGCCTCGCCGGCACTGCCTCGTCATGGGATTCATCGACGCTTCGCCTGTGCCTTGGCGACGATCATGATTGTCGTGGCCGCACGGGATTTCCAGGCCGGCATGCCCCTGCTATGCCACATTGCCGGCTGGTCGCCGCTGCCTTCGCGAACGTGAGCACGGGGTTCTGTATACCCTCGTTCATTGTTCGCATGTTCTTCGGCGGATCATCTGCAGCTAATCTGACGGCCTGACCTCCGCTTGTACACGGACGCGCAGCCAGCACGCTCACGCACGCCGGCTGCGCGCCGGTGAACCCGGCAGTCAATTCTCAACGCATGAGCATGAAACTGCCCAGCGCCCCACTGATCTGCATACTGACTTGCCTCTTGCTCGGGGCCTGCAGTTCCATCCCAAAGATTCCTGCAAAGGCGGCAGTTTTCGGACACCGCGTGGAAACCACCGTGGATTCCGAAATAGCTCGTTACTATCTTGAGATCTATTTGCAGGGAAAGAATGAAAATCGCGATATGGATGAAAAGATTTCGGCGCTCTACAGTTCGCACGGAAAGTCTGTACCGTCCCGTGAAGAGCTCAAAGAAATCTCCCAAGCGTTTTCTGTCGACTTCGCGGCATTATTCCTCGCAGACCGTCTTCTGAACAATAGATGCAATAAGGATCTGAATCAGCTCTTCGAGGTTTACCTCAACAATGATACTGCCGTTGACACCAGCATCTCTTCTTCATACCAGATACTCTTTGTGCCTGGATGGCACTACGTTGAAAACGGACACGTGACCGGTGCGGATTTTGCAAAGCCTCGCGAGCTGGCCACCAACTTGGGATTCGAGAATTATCTGGTGGCGTTGCCGCCGACAGGCGCCGTAGAAGAAGGCGCAAATGTGTTGGCTGCAGAAATTACCAGGCGCAACCGCTCTGGAAAGAAGATACTGCTCGCCGGCTCGAGCTCTGCCGGCCCCGTCATTCATCTCGCCCTCGGGGAGCTGCTTGATCAAAAGGAACTGAGTTCGGTCAAGGCCTGGCTCAATCTCGGCGGCATTCTGCGTGGAACTCCATTTATCGACTATTTCGAAGGGCGACCCCAGCGCTGGCTTTTCAATCTTTACATCTGGTTCAAGGGCCTCGATAAACAGGCAATTTTGGGCATGGGCACAGCCCCGAGCAGACGACGGTTTTCACGCCTGCAACTGGATTCCGAAATTGTGGTGATCAACTACATGGGAATTCCTCTGTCAGGACAACTCAGCCAGTACTCCGGAACTGGATACCGGATGTTGAGGTCAGACGGGCCAAATGATGGTCTGGCATTGCTAACCGATGCGATAGCGCCTGGCAGCCTTACAGTCGTTGCACTGGGATCCGACCATTTTCTTGCGGAAGACCCGGAAATAGACAAGAAAACGGTCGCGCTGATGAAGCTGATAGTCACATACTCGAACAAGGCCATGACAATCGGCTGCACCGGACAAAACAAGGATGAGGGCTGGGCCTCGCGGTGACATCTGTTGCTGCCAGACCAGTTGCTTGGGCAACTCGCGCAACCATTGCAGAGCAGACGATGCCCAACTCAGCACTCCAGCGGACGCACCGCTGAGTCCAGACGTTAAGGATTTTTCCTACCGAACTGGCCAGATCCAACAGAAAACTCCGGTCATTGTTGCGTGATGCGCAACACGCTATAATCGGCCCATGATCCAGTCGTTCCGGCACAAGGGGCTGAAGAAATTCTTTGAAACAGGCAGCGCAGCCGGTATTCAACCCCACCACGGCAAACGGCTGCGAATGCTGCTGGCAGCCCTGGATACCGCGCAGGCCATTGATGATATGGATGTTCCGGGATTCCGCCTGCATACGCAGACCGGTCTGGCGCGCGGCCGCTGGTCGGTGTGGGTGAACGGCAACTGGAGAATGACTTTTGAATTCAGGGACGGACATGCTTACGTCCTGGACTACGAGGATTACCACTGATGGCCATGCATAATCCCCCTCATCCCGGTGAATTCATCACCGGGGTTTATCTCGAGCCCAATAATCTCAGCGGGCGGGAACTGGCTGCCAAACTGGGTGTGGCACCGTCGACGCTGAACCGGATACTGACCGGCGCCAGCGGCGTCAGCCCTGAAATGGCGCTGCGCCTCGCCAAGGCGCTGGGGCGTTCACCCGAGAGCTGGCTGGCGATGCAATACAGCCACGATCTGTGGCTGGCGAAACAGCACGTGAAACTGACCGGTGTCCGGAAAGTACGGCTGACCGCAACCTGAATCAGCCGAAACCTTGCATCAGGCTATTACCGGTTTTCACCAGGACGATGCCGGCGATTGGGTCGCCGAACTCGCCTGTGGCCACAATCAGCACGTGCGGCACAATCCGCCCTGGACCAACCGCGCTTGGGTCACCACAGCGGCAGGCCGCCAGTCGATGATCGGACATGCACTGGATTGCAAAAAATGCGATACCGGCGCAGCACCGGACCGGGAGTAGCCCATGAAACCCCGCATCACCCTGATCACCCTCGGCGTTGATGACCTTGAACGCGCAGTACGGTTTTATCGCGATGGTCTTGGTCTGAAAACCGAAGGCATCGTCGGCAAGGAATTCGAACATGGCGCAGTCGCGTTTTTTGATCTGCAGTCCGGATTAAAACTCGCGTTATGGCCACGCAAGAGTATTGCCCATGACACGAAGCTGACCGCGGGCAAACCCAGTGCCACGGAAATCACCATCGGGCATAACGTAGCCTCAAAAGCCGAAGCCGATGCAGTGATGGCGCAGGCCAAAGGTGCTGGCGCGGTGATCATCAAGCCGGCGCAGGACACCTTCTGGGGCGGTTATGCCGGATATTTCCAGGATCCCGACGGCCACCTGTGGGAGGTGGCGTGGAACCCGCGGTGGACCGTACCGGAATGATCCCCGTTTGGTACTGACCGTTAACGCGCCGCCCGCCGTACTTCGCCGCCGGTCATCAGCAGCACGTCGCCGCTGATCCAGCGCGCGCTGGGACCGCACAGGTAACGCACCAGATCGGCGACTTCCTCGACCGTGCCCGGGCGCTTGAGCGGAATGGTCGACAGGCGTTTCTCCCATTTTTCCGGATCGCGCAGCGTGTCGATGCGCGCGGTGTCCAGGAATCCCGGTGCGATGACGTTCGCGGTGATGCCATGCGGACCCAGCTCGTCGGCCAGTGACGACATCAAGGCATGCATGCCGGCCTTGGACGCGGCATATGCGGAGAATGTCGCCGGCGCCTTCAGCGCGGCGCCCGAGGAAATGCTGATGATGCTGCCGCCGTCGCCCTGTGCGATCATCTGTTTCGACACGTACTTGGAGCACAGCATGGTGCCGGTCAGGTTGATGTCGATGATCGTGCGCCACAAGTCGTCGTCGAGGTCCTGTACCGGCACGCGGTCCGCTGCGCGCGGATAAGTGGCGTTGTTGACCAGGATGTCAATCCGACCCAGCTTCGCGACGACTTCCTGCACCATGCGCTGCACGTCGTCGGCCTTGCGTACGTCCATGTATGCGCCGTATCCGAGTACGCCCAGCGCCTCGATTTCGGCGACGACGTCGGGGAGGCCGCGCCAGCCGTCCTTCTGCTCGTCGGCGGTCAGGCTGGACGGGCTGCGGCTGCTGCCGGTGACGGCGACATCGGCGCCGGCACGGGCCAGCGCCAGTGCGATGGCGCGGCCGAGACCGCGCCTGCGGGTGGCGCCGGTGACAACGGCGACCTGGCCTTTGAGTTCAGTCATGTCTATCCCTTCGATGGAAGGCCGATGTTAGGCGCCGCCCGCCGCCCGGGCAATGCTGCAGGGCGTGGAGTGGCGGCGCCGGCACCCTGTACAATCTGCAGCCAGCGGAGGCGTCATGACCTGGATCATCACCAAGTATTTCCTGACTGCAGCGGTTGTCGTACTGGTGTCGGAACTGGCCAAGCGCAGCGACAGGCTCGGCGGCTTCGTGGCCGCGTTGCCACTGGTGACGATACTCGCGCTGATCTGGCTCTACGTCGAGCATCAGCCGCCGGAGAAAATCGCCAACCACGCCTGGTACACCTTCTGGTATGTAATCCCGACGCTGCCGATGTTCCTCGTGTTTCCGGCATTGCTGCCGCGGCTGGGGTTCTGGCCAACACTGGTGGCCTGCATGCTGGTCACGGCGGCCTGTTTCAGCCTGTTTGCACTGGCGGTGCGGCGCTTCGGCATCGACTTGCTGTAACAGCCGCCGCCGCAACGCCGTGCCCCGGATGACTGCTAGAAACGCTCGTCCTCGCGCAGATAGCGCCATTGGCCGCCGGGCAGGTCGCCGAGCATCACGCGGCCGATGCGCACCCGCTTCAGCCCGACCGCGGTCAGGCCGACCAGTTCGCACATGCGGCGAATCTGGCGTTTTTTGCCCTGGCGCAGCACGAACCGCAGCTGGTCGCGGTTCTGCCAGGAGACTTCGGCAGGGCGCAGCGCTTCGCCGTCGAGGCTCAAGCCGTGGTTCAGCAGTGCCAGCCCCTGTTTGCTCAATGTGCCGGTGACGCGCACCAGATATTCCTTTTCCACCTGCGAGTTCTCGCCGATCAGCTGTTTGGCGATGCGCCCGTCCTGGGTCAGTACCAGCAGGCCGGTGGAATCGATGTCGAGCCGGCCGGCTGGTGCAAGGCCGCGTAATTGCCGCGGATCGAACCGCAGCTTGCTGGGGTCGCCGGCGTAGTGTGTTTCGGCGGTGATCAGCGTGATCGCCGGCCGGTAATTTTTTTCGGGCTGGCCCGACACGAAGCCCACGGGTTTGTTGAGCAGGATGGTGATCCGTGCTTCCTGGCGGTTTTGTGCCGCGGCGGCCAGCGTGATGGTTTGCGTGGGCAGGATGCGCGTGCCGAGCTCGGTCACTGGCACGCCGTCAACCAGCACCCAGCCGCGCTCGATGTAACTGTCGGCCTCGCGTCGCGAGCACAGGCCCTGTTCCGACATCAGCTTGGAGAGGCGGATTTTTTCCATGGGTCGTTGAATTTGCGACAACCCGGCATTAGTCGCAGCAAAAATGAAATTTGTAACCCATTGTTTTTATAAGTATTTATAAATTATTGCGCATCAAAGTGCAGCAAAAACTTTTGCCGCAGCTTTGAGCGTGCGATCGATTTCTGCCGGTCCATGGGCGGCAGACACGAAGCCCGCCTCGTAGGCGGATGGGGCCAGGTAGACACCCTCGGCGAGCATGGCGTGGAAAAACCGGTTGAAGGTTTCCTTGTTGCATTGCATCACTTCGGCGTACGAGGTCGGCGGGGCTTCCCGGAAGTACAGCCCGAACATGCCGCCGATGCCGCGCGCCGAAAACACCACCCGGCGCGCTTGCGCAGCTTCCGTCAGGCCGCTGCACAACTGGTGCGTGGCAGCGGCGAGCCGGTCGTAAAAACCGGGCGCCTGAACCAGCTTTAGTGTCGCCAGTCCGGCGGCTACCGCCACGGGATTGCCGGACAGCGTGCCCGCCTGATACACCGGGCCCAGCGGTGCGATGCACTGCATGATGTCGCGGCGGCCGCCGAAGGCGCCGACCGGCATACCGCCGCCGATGACTTTGCCCAGCGTCGTCAGGTCGGGTTTGATGCCGTAGAGCGCCTGTGCGCCGCCCAGCGCGACCCGGAATCCGGTCATCACTTCGTCGAAAATCAACACCGCGCCGTGCTGCGTACACAGCTTCCGCAGCAATTCGAGAAAGCCGGGCCGTGGCGCGACCAGGTTCATGTTCCCGGCGACCGGTTCGACGATGACGGCGGCAATTTCGCTGCCCTCCCGTGCGAACGCGGTGTCCAGCGCCGCTTCGTTGTTGTAGTCGAGGACCAGCGTGTGTGCCGCGGTTTCTGCGGGCACCCCGGCTGAGGATGGCTGGCCGAAGGTCAGTGCGCCGGAACCGGCTTTGACCAGCAGTGCATCGGCGTGGCCGTGATAGCAGCCTTCGAATTTGATGATTTTGCTGCGCCCGGTGAAGCCGCGGGCGAGCCGGATCGCGCTCATCGTCGCTTCGGTGCCGGAACTGACCAGCCGCACCTGGTCCAGCGACGGCACCAGCTTGCGCAGCAAATCGGCCATTTCCACTTCGGCCTCGGTCGGCGCACCGAACGACAGACCGCGTTCCGCCGCCTGCTGCACGGCCTTGACCACATCGGGATGGGCGTGGCCGCAGATCAGCGGGCCCCAGGAACCGACGTAATCAATATAACTGTTGCCGTCGACATCCCATACCAGTGCGCCCTTGCCGCGCTGGAAAAACAGCGGCGTGCCGCCGACGGATTTGAAAGCGCGCACGGGGGAGTTGACGCCGCCGGGAATGGTCAGCTGGGCGTGATTAAAGAGTTTCTGACTTTTCTTCATGGGGTCGCTCAAACGGGGGCTGGTCGAACAAGGACTTGAATGCGCGGGCTGCGGCTTCGATGTCCGCCGCGCTGAACACGGCTGAAATCACCGCGACCGCATCCACGCCGGCGGCAATCAGCTGCGGTGCGTTTTGTGGCGTGATGCCGCCGATGGCCACGACCGGTATGCGGAACTGTCGCTTGGCACGCGTGATCAGATTCAGCGGCGGGTGCACGGCGCCGGGCTTGATGCTGGAGTCGAAAAAACTGCCGAACGCGATGTGGTCGGCACCGGCGGCAAGAGCGGCCTGCGCGAGTTCGATGCGGTCGTAGCAGGATACGCCCAGCAATCGGTCCGGACCGAGTTGTGCGCGTGCCGTGGCAATATCGCCGTCATCGCCGCCCAGATGCAGGCCGGCGGCGCCGACTTCCTGCGCGAGATCGAGATGATCGTTGATGATCAGCGGCACGCCGCCCGCGGTGCACAGGGTCTGCAGCGCACGGGCCTGGACGAGGCGCAGTGCCGGCGGTGCGGTCTTGTTGCGGTATTGCAGTATCCGGGCGCCGCCGGTGAGTGCGGTGCGCACGCGCCGCAGTAACTCGTCCGTATCAGCGAGATCGGGCGTAATCGCATACAGCCCGGCGATTTGCGCGTTCACGCCTGTTCTTCGCCACCGCCGTTACCGCCGCCGCCGGCTTCCTCGTCGCGCGCCCAGAATAGACGGTCCGGGATGTACTGGCCCATGCCCGGCCGGAACGCGAGCTTCAGCGACTGCCAGGTATATTCCTGCGCATCGCGCACCGCTTCCTGCATGTCGACTCCGTTGGCGATGGTGGCGGCAAGTGCGGACGCCAGAGTGCAGCCCGAGCCGTGATAGCTGCCGGGCAGCCGTGGCCAGGTGTCGGTGCGTACCATGCCTTCGCTGTTGTAGAGCGTGTTGGTGACTTCGCCGGTATGTTCATGGGTGCCGGTGATCAGCACATACTCGCAACCGGATTCGAGGATGCGCTGTGCGCATTCGGCAAGGTCCGGATTGTCGTTGTCGTCGCTGTCATCGGCGGCGAGACGGCGCGCCTCGATACTGTTCGGGGTGATGATGGTGGTCTGTGGAATCAGCAGTTCGCGGATCGCCGCGAGCATTTCCTCCGAGGCCAGCTCGTCGCCACGGCCCGAAGCCAGCACCGGATCGAGGATCAGCGGAATTTCGGGATAGTCTGAAACCACTTCGGCCACTGCGGCGATGGCTTCGAGGCTGCCCAGCACGCCGATCTTGAATGCGGCCACCGGCATGTCCTCGAGTATGCAGCGCGCCTGGTCGGCGACCCATTCGCCATCGATCGGCTGGATTTCATCGACGCCGGTCGTGTCCTGGATGGTGATCGCGGTAACCACCGACACCGGATGGCAGCCCATGCTGGCGAGCGTCATGATGTCGGCTTGCAAGCCGGCGCCGCCGGTCGGATCGGTGGCGGCAAATACCATGACGATGGGAGGTGAGTCGGTCATGCGCGGAGATTGGGCGCGAGGATGGGATCAGCTAGAATGTCGCACGGATTGTAGCTCATTTACTTCAGAAGACGCTGATGATCACCAATAACGGGCAGTACAAAAAATACATGTGTTTGATCTGCGGCTACGTCTACGACGAAGCGGCAGGCGTTCCCGACGAGGGCATTGCTGCGGGAACCAGATGGGAGGACGTGCCGATGAACTGGACTTGTCCCGAATGTGGCGCGCGCAAGGAAGATTTCGAGATGGTGCAGATCTGAACAATAGGGGGTGCGCAGATGAGGCTTTTGCACACGATGATCCGGGTCGGCGACCTGCAGCGCTCGATCGATTTTTATACCCAGGTGCTGGGCATGAAGCTGTTGCGCAAAACCGACTATCCGGGCGGCCGCTTCACCAACGCCTTTGTCGGTTACGAGAACGAAGCGCGCGCGGCCGTACTGGAACTGACTCACAACTGGGACACCAGGTCGTACGACATGGGCAGCGGTTTCGGCCATATTGCCGTCGAAGTCGAAGATGCCTACAAGGCCTGCGACGAGGTGCGGAAGCGGGGCGGCAAGATCGCACGCGAACCGGGGCCGATGAAACACGGCACGACGGTGATCGCGTTTGTCGAAGACCCCGACGGCTACAAAATCGAGTTTGTACAGCGGAAAGTCGCGACCTGAGGCGACCGGATTCTTAAGCCGACACTGCCACAGCGTCGGCAATCCGCACAAAATCCGCAACGGACAGTTCCTGCGCCCGCGCACCCGGATTGATGCCGAGCTGCGCGAATTCGCGATCAGCCATTACGCCCTTCAGCGTGTTGCGCAGCGTCTTGCGCCGTTGCGCGAAGGCGCGGGCTACGACACTGCTGAACACGGCCTCGTCACGTGCCGGATGGGGCAGTGGTGCCAGCGGCGTCAGTCGCACTACAGCCGACTCTACTTTGGGTGCGGGATCAAAGGCCTCGGCCGGCACGTCGATGAGTTTTTCCATGTCAAAGCGGTATTGCAGCATCACTGACAGCCGGCTGAATTCCGAATCGCCGGGCGTGGCGATCATGCGCTCGACGACTTCCCGTTGCAGCATCACGTGGACGTCGCGGATGTGGCCGGCGAATTCCGCGAAGCGGAACAGCAGCGGCGTCGAGATGTTGTAGGGCAGGTTGCCGGCGACGCGCAGATTGTCGCCCAGCTTGGCGAAATCGAACTCGAGCACATCGCCTGCGTGGATCACCAGCCGGTCTGCAGGATATTGCGCGCGCAGCCGCGCAATCAGGTCGCGGTCGATTTCGATGACCTGCAGGCGATTGAGCCGGGCCAGCAGCGGCGCGGTGAGCGCACCGAGGCCGGGGCCGATCTCGACCAGGTTGTCGCCGCGTTGCGGCGCGATTGCGGCAACGATTGCAGCGATCGTGCCGTGGTCGACCAGGAAATTCTGGCCGAAGCGCCTGCGCGGAATGTGTCTTGCGCTGCGGCCTGCGGTCATGCGACCGGCGGCTGCCTGCTGCGCACCGCGAGTTCGGCGGCGAGTTCGATTGCCGCGACCAGGCTGTCAGCCCTGGCCCTGCCGGTGCCGGCAAGTTCCAGCGCGGTGCCATGATCGACCGAGGTGCGGATCACCGGCAGACCCAGCGTGATGTTGATGCCGGTGCCAAAGCTGGCGTACTTGAGCACCGGCAGCCCCTGGTCATGGTACATCGCCAGCACGCAGTCGCATTGTGCGAGCCGTTCCGGCTGGAACAGCGTGTCGGCGGGCAGTGGACCGGTGAGGGCCCAGCCCTCGGCACGCAGGCGCTCAAGCACCGGGATGATGACGTCGATCTCTTCGCGGCCGAGATGCCCTGATTCACCGGCATGCGGATTGAGGCCGGCGACGAGGATGCGTGGCCGCGGAATTGCAAACCGCGTGACGAGGTCGTGATGCAGCACGCGGAGCGTCTGTTCGAGGCTGTCGCGGGTGATCGCCGCGGCCACTTGCTGCAGCGGCAGGTGCGTGGTGGCGAGCGCCACGCGCAGGCCGCCGCCGGTGAGCATCATCACCACATGCGGGGCATGCAGCCGTGCGGCGAGAAACTCGGTATGGCCGGTGAAAGCAATGCCGGCGTCGTTGATGACGCCCTTGTGTACCGGCGCGGTGGCCATCGCGTCGAATTGTCCGTTGCGACAGCCGTCGGCGGCGATTTCCAGCGTGCGCAGCACATAAGCGCTGTTCGCGGAATCGAGGGTGCCCGGCAACGTCGCACGCGCCAGCGGCACATGCAGCACGGAAACGTCGGCGCCCGCGGCGCCATGACACGGGGCGTTGAAGGCCAGCTTCAGGGCGTGCGCACGTTCGCGCAGCAACATTTGGTCGGCGATGACCACTACCCGTGCCGGCAACGGGCGCTGTGCCAGCATCACGCACAGGTCGGGTCCGATGCCGGCGGGCTCGCCCGCAGTGACGGCAATCAGCGGTCGCTTAGAGAATGCAGACACGGGGTCACGGTGTCGATTTAACTGGTTGTTTCCATTATTTTTTTTCGTCGAGCCGCTGTTCGACGTAGGCGCGGTCGCGCAACTGGCGTACCCATTCCTGATAGGCCTCGTCGGTTTTGCGTTCGCGCAGTGCCTGGCGCGCATTCAGGCGCTGGCCTTCGCGCGTCATGTCCTGGCTGCGGCGCTCCAGCACTTCGATCAGGTGCCAGCCGAAAGGACTGCGCACCGGCGGGCTGATTTCGTTGGGCTTGAGCGCATTCATCGCCTGTTCGAATTCGGGGACAGTGTCTCCCGGTGACAGCCAGCCCAGATCGCCGCCGCGCGCCGCGCTGCCATCTTCGGAACGGGCGCGGGCCAGTTCGGCGAAATCCGCCTTGTTGTCGAGGCGTTCCTTCAAGGTCAGCAGCCGGTTGCGGGCTTCGGTTTCCGACACCAGCTCATTGGTCTTGATCAGGATGTGGCGCGCGCGCGTCTGCTGCACCATGATCGGCGCAGAACCGCCGCGGCGCTCATTCAGTTTGAGAATATGGAAGCCGTTGGGACTGCGCAGCAGGTCGCTCAGCTCGCCGGCGCGCAGCGGCTGCAAGGCTTCGAGGAACAGGCCGGGCAGCCGGCTGCTTTCCCGCCAACCGATCAGGCCGCCCTGCAGGGCTTCGGGTGCGTCGGAGAAGGCCGCGGCCACCTGGCGGAAATCCGCGCCGCCCTTGAGTTGCGCCAATGCCTGCTCCGCCCGCGTGCGGCGCGTCTGTAACTGCTCGGGCGAAGCGTTCTCCGGTACGGCAACGAGTATGTGCGATATGTTGAGCTCGTCATTCCGGCCGGACTGTCCCTGCTGGCTCTGGATGAAGTTGTCGATTTCGGATTCGGTGATGACGATTTTCTGCGCGACCTCGCGCTCGCGCAGCCGCGACAGCGTGATTTCACTGCGGATATCTTCGCGAAATTTCTCGAACGGCACACCGTCTTGCTGAAGCGCCGCGCGCAGCTGCGTCAGCGTTATCTTGTTCTGCTCGGCGATCCGCGCCATCGCCTTGTCGAGCTCGGCATCATCGACGCGCAGGCCGATGTCGCGGGCGAACTGCAGCTGCACGCGATCATTGATCAGGCGCTCGATCAGCTGGCGCTCGATGACTTCGCGCGGGGGCGGTGGCGTACCCTGCTGGCGCAACTGGCGGAACGCGAAATCCACCCGTGCCGCCAGTTCGCGCTCGGTGATGACCTCGGTGTTGACGACGGCGACGATGCGGTCGACGGTGACGATCGGGCGCGGTTTGGCCGTCTGGGCGTGTGCGGATGCGCTGGCGAGCAGCAGGCCCGCCGCCAAGGTGCAGGAGATGAGGTAATGCGACAGAACTCGGAGTTGCATGCTGGATCCAGATCTTTCAAACGGTGCAAAAACCGGGCCACACCGGAGCCCGATGGCCGGAGGCTAGAATATTCCCGGTACATTGTATTCGACAGGCCCGGTGGCACGGGGGTCGAATTGTTTGTAGCCGGCGATGCTCCGCTGCAACACCCCCAGCGGGCTGTTGCCGATCCGCGATACCCCGTGCAGCTCCAGCTGGATGAAGACCGAATTGCTGGTGTCGCTGGTGGTTGTCGCAAAACGATGCGCGGCGATACGCAATGCCCAGCAGCGGTCGTTGTATTCGACGCCGGCGAGCGCTTCCAGCGTGCGGTTGTCGAGTAGCGAGAAGTTCCAGCGCCCGACCGCAGTCCAGCGCCCGTCGATAGGCCACTGCGTCGATACATCGGTCTGGCGTACCGAGTTGACGGTTTCGCGGTATGCCAGGTTCAGCACTTTGCCCTGCTGCGGCTGGTAGCGGCCGGAGACGTTGAATTTCTGCGTTTGTTTGAGATCCGTGTTGTATTGCCAGCCGAGATCGGTCGCCCAGTTCCTGGCAATATTTCCGCCGAACGCGACCAGCAGATCCGAGGAGTTGCTGTCGCTGGCGCGCGGCGGCACGCCGGGCACAGTGACGCGTTGCGACTGGAAGTAATAGCGTTGCGCGATGGCGGCGCGAAACCGCTCGATGCCGGTGCCCGCCTCGATGAACCGCGAACTGGCGCCGAGGGTGAGCTGGTTGGCGTCGTTGATACGATCCTGGCCGCTGAACTGGTTTTCCGTGAATATTGTCGCGAAGTTGATGTCCTGCAGGGCGCTGTCGAAATTCGGCAGCTGGCTCTGGTCCTTGTATGGAATGTAGACGTAATAGGCCTTGGGTTCCAGCGTCTGGATGAACGGCAGGCCGCGGGCACTCGTATCGCGTTCGAATATCACGCCGGTCTCCGCGCTGACGATCGGCAGCGTGCGCGTCGTGTCCTGCAGGCCGGCGGTATTGTTGCTGCCCATCGCGTAACTCGTTACGTGCACGCCGATTTTGGGCGTCACAAAGGCGTAGGCATTCTGCAGCGGCGCCGACAAACTCGGATAAGCTACGGCGCGCCGGCCGTTGATCAGCGACGGATGATCGAACGACACAAAGCTGCCCAGCAGGTCGAAATCTCCCCAGCGCGCGCCCAGCTGCTGCGCCGACAGCGTGAGTTGTGGCTGGCGGTTGTAAGGCGGCGTCAGCAGCACCTGCGGATCCGACTGCAGCGTCTGCCAGCGCTGGACGAAAGCGGAGAAATTGTAGGTGCCGGCATCGCCCCAGGTGCCGCCGCGGGACAGCGTGGCGTCATTGGACAGGTTCACCTGCGAAGTCGCTGCGACCAGCGTCGACAGGTCGGTGAAGTACTTGCCGTCGGAGACACGATTGAGGTTGACCGAGCCGTTCCAGGCTGTGCCCAGGGTTTGCTGGTGCTTGGTGAACAGGCCCCAGCGGTCGCGGCCGTTCTGCTGGTCGTTGGACAGCACTTCCGCACGCGCCTCGCCGCGCCAGCTCGGATTCAGGTAACGGAACTCGCCACCGAGCTGCAGGCCGCGCTTGGTCATATAGCGGGGATACAGGGTCGCGTCCATTTCCGGCGCGATGTTCCAGTAGTAGGGCACCGTCAACTCGAAGCCCGTCGTATTGGAAGTGCGGTAACTCGGCGTCAGGATCCCGGACTTGCGCTCCTGGTGCAGCGAGAACGACAGATAGGGCGAGTAGAAAATGGGCTGGTCGAAAAACACGATGCTTGCGTCATGGGCCACCCCGACGTCGCGATTGCGATCGATGTCGAGCTGTTTTGCGCGCAGGAACCAGGCATCGTTGCCCGGCTCACAGGTGGTGTAGCTGGCGCTCTCGATGCGATATTTGCCCGGCCCGTCAAACAGCAGGCGCTCCGCTGTGCCGCGGCCTTCGGTTTGAGCAAATCGCGCACCGGTGACCGCACCGGCCGGTGCGGTCACCGGCGCGCTTGTCGCCGGGACGCTCATCAGCATGTAGCGCGGCTGCTCCATCCAGCCGCGATCAGTGGCCATCTCATAGCGCAGCGCCTCGCCCTCGAGGATCTCCCGCTCCTGTTCGAGGCGGACGTGGCCCTTTGCGGTGAGGACTTCCGTCCCCGTGTCGTGGTGCATCCAGTCCGCCTGGAAAGACTGACTACCCTTGCGCAGCTGCGCATTGCCGGAGGCTTCAATTTCCCGGTCCTGGGTACCCTGGATGCGGTCAGCCTCGATAAACAGCGGTACAGCATCGGCATTTTCCAGCGGGGTCTGCGGCGCGCCGGGCTGCGGTTTGACCTTCAATCCCTCATCGGCTGCGGCGAGCAACGGCAGGGCGCACAGAACGGCGAGTGCAATTCGGGATTTTCGGGAAAAGGGCATCGGGGAAGGCGTCAGGGGAGGTGTTAAAATCTCACAATTCACTGCCTGAAGCAACGCTTGAAACCAATCTCAGCGGCCGGGCGCGACCAGCGCCTCGAAACGCTCCGCGCGTGGCTCGCCGGCCCGCTGGCCGGAGCCGCATTCACGCTCGCGCCGGCTTCTGCCGATGCGAGTTTTCGGCGCTATTTCCGCATTACGCTTGCTTCAGGTACGCGGATCGCAATGGATGCGCCACCGGAGCGTGAAGACTGCGGCCCGTTTGTGCGCGTGGCGCAATTAATGCGTGATGCCGGAGTGCATGTGCCGGAAGTGCTGGCCGCTGATCTTGATCGCGGGTTCCTGCTGTTGTCGGATCTTGGCAGCACGACTTATCTGCAGGCGCTGACGCCGGGGAATGCCGACGCGCTGTTCGGCGATGCCATTGCGGCGCTGGTAACCTGGCAGCGCGCCAGCCGGCCGGATGTCCTGCCGACGTATGATCGCGCGCTGCTGCAACGGGAGATGGAGCTGTTCCCCGAGTGGTATATCGGACGCCATCTCGGACTCGTACTGTCGGCGGCGCAACGCGCGACGCTTCTCCGGATCAACGGGCTGCTTGCCGACAGCGCGCTGGCGCAGCCGGCGGCATTCGTGCACCGCGATTACATGCCGCGCAACCTGATGGTGTCCGCACCGAACCCCGGTGTGCTGGATTTCCAGGACGCGGTGTATGGTCCGATTACGTACGACGTGGCGTCGTTGTTTCGCGATGCCTTCGTCAGCTGGCCGGAGGAACGCATCATTGACTGGGCCGTCCGTTACTGGGAACACGCCAGACGTGCGCAGTTGCCGGTCGATGCCGACTTCGGCGCGTTCTACCGCGCGCTGGAATGGATGGGCCTGCAGCGCCACCTGAAGGTGCTGGGCATCTTCGCGCGCATCCAGTACCGTGACGGCAAGTCCGGTTATCTGGAGGACACGCCGCGCTTCCTTGGCTATGTGCGCGCGGTGTGTGGACGCTACGCGGCGCTTGCCCCGTTGGCCCGCCTGCTCGACGAACTCGAGCAGTGTCGCCCGCAGGCAGGCCATACGCTCTGAGGGCGGCGCTGCAATGAAGGCAATGATTCTGGCGGCGGGGCGCGGTGAGCGCATGCGCCCGCTGACCGATCACACACCCAAGTCACTGCTGCGCGTAGGCGACAGGCCACTGATTTCATTGACAATCAACGCGCTGCGGCAAGCGGGCGTGCGCGATGTGGTGATCAATCTGGCGCATCTGGGCGAACAGATCGCGGGCGCGCTCGGCGATGGTTCAGCGCTGGGCGTAAGCATCGCCTATTCGCGCGAGACCGCCGCGCTTGAAACGGGCGGGGGTATCGCGCACGCCTTGCCGCTGCTCGGCACGGCGCCGTTTATTGCCGTGAACGGCGATGTCTACAGCGATTACGACTTTTCGGCGCTGACGGCTGCGGCGCAGGGTTTGCATGTACATGGTCCGCTGGCGCATCTGGTGATGGTAGCGAATCCGCCGCATCATCCCGGCGGCGATTTTGGCCTCGCCGCGGGACGACTTACCGCCGGTCCCGGTCCGCGTTACACGTTCAGCGGCATCGGCGCCTATCATCCGGCACTGTTTGCGGGCATTGCGGCGGGCGCCAAGGTGCGGCTTGCCGATCTGTTGTATGCGGGCATTGCATGCGGGCAGGTGACGGGCGAGCTGTACTGCGGACGCTGGCACGACGTGGGAACGCCGGAGCGGCTCGCCGAACTCGATCGCGCACTGCGCGATGCCCGCTGAGGCCATGATGCGCGAACTCGATCCTGCACAGGTCCGTGCTGCACTGGCGCTGGATCCGGAGTGGAGCGCCGCGCTGCAGGCGCAGTGGTGCGAGTTGATCGAGATCGCGGTGTGGGGGGACCTCAGCACGGTGCGCCTGGGCACGGCGCCGCGACTGCGCAAGCGGCTGCTCGAACTCGGCGAGCGGCTGAAAAGCCTGACGGCGAGCCGCGCCTGGATACCGCATCCGCGGGAACAGCTGAAAAGTGCGCTGGCCGCGGCGCTGGGGGCGCGTGAAACACTGACGGCAGTGGCGGGCGCGTTGCCGGAACTCGCGCCCGGCCCCGATGCCGCACGGCTGGCAGCCAGCCATCAGGCATTGTGCGCACTGCTCGAGCGCAATCTCCCGGCGTACGAAAACGCCTGGGCGCATCTGCTCGACACACAGCTTGACGACTGACCCCGCGGCTATAATCGCCCCATCATGAAAATGTCTCCTGATACCGGCTTTGCCGCTCACGCCAGCCGGCGCGCCCGCCTTGCCGGCCGGCTCGGCAACGCGGTTGCCATCGTGCCGACTGCACCCGAGCGCATCCGCAACCGCGATGCGCATTATCCGTATCGCTACGACAGCTATTTCTATTACCTGACGGGTTTTCGCGAACCTGAGGCCGTGCTGGTGCTGACCGGCGGGGAGCGGCCGCAGAGCATCCTGTTCTGCCGGGAAAAAAATGCCGAACGCGAAATCTGGGACGGCTTCCGCTTCGGACCCGCGGCGGCGCGCGAGGCCTTCGGCTTCGATGCGGCGTACTGTATCGATGAACTGGATGCGCGCATGCCCGATCTGCTGGCCGACCGGCCAGCGGTGCAGGTGCATCTGGGTGCCGATGCGGCATGGGACGCAAGGGTGCTGGGCTGGATCAATGTTGTGCGCAGCCGTGCCCGCAGCGGCGTTGCCGCACCGACCGACATCCACGACCTGCATGCGGTCGTCGACGAAATGCGCCTGCTCAAGGACGATCAGGAGCTGGCGCTGATGCGCCGCGCCGGCGCAATCTCCGGCGCCGCCCACCGGCTGGCCATGCAGGCGACGCGACCGGGCGTTGCCGAATACGAAATCGAGGCCGTACTGCAGCACGAGTTTCGCCGCCAGGGTGCGCAGGCGCCGGCGTACACGCCGATCGTGGCCGGTGGCGCCAATGCGTGTGTGCTGCACTATGTCGAGAACAGCGGCATGCTCGCCGACGGCGATCTGTTGCTGATCGATGCCGGTTGCGAACTGGACGGCTACGCCTCCGACATCACGCGCACCTTCCCGGTGAACGGCCGGTTCAGCGGGCCGCAACGTGCGGTGTATGAACTGGTGCTCGCTGCCCAGGCTGCTGCCATTGCTGCGGTCAAGCCGGGCGCTCACTGGAACGCGCCGCATGATGCGGCGGTTGCGGTCTTGGCACGGGGTTTCATCGATCTGCGGCTGCTGACCGGCACCCTCGACAGCGTGCTCGAGCAGGAAACCTACAAGCAGTTCTACATGCACCGCACCGGTCACTGGCTGGGGTTGGACGTGCACGATGCCGGCGAATACAAGTTGCAGGGTGCCTGGCGCGAATTGCAGCCCGGGATGGTGCTCACCGTCGAGCCCGGCTGTTATATCCGGCCGGGGCCGGGTGTGCCGGAGGCGTTTGCCCGCATCGGCGTGCGCATCGAGGATGACGCGCTGGTGACCGCTGCGGGCTGCGAGATTCTCAGCGCCGACGCGCCGAAAAGTGTCACCGATATTGAGGCGCTGATGCGCCGGGGCCATGCCTGAATCCGCGGACATTGCCATCGTCGGCGGCGGTCCGGTGGGCAGCGCGTTGGCGCTGGCGCTGCGTGACAGCGGACTGCGGATCGTACTGCTCGAAGCGCGCGCGGCAGGCACCGGCGATGCGCGGCCGCTGGCGCTGTCCTACGGCAGTCGGCTGATCCTCGAGCGTCTCGGCGTGTGGGCGGCTCTGGCACCGACGGCAACGCCGATCCGCACCATACACGTCTCGCAGCGCGGCGGTTTCGGTCGCGTCAGCCTTGCCGCCGCCGAAGCCGGATTCCCGGAACTCGGCTATGTCGTCGACTACGGCAGTCTGGCGCAGGCGCTGGCACAGGCAGCGGCAGCCACCACTCTGCAATGCCGCACCGGTGCCCGGGTCAGCGCATGGCATGGCGGTGATCCGGCGCGGGTCGACTACGAGTGGTCCGGCGAGCCGCACACGCTGGATGCCGCGCTGGTCGCGGTTGCCGACGGTGGCGCCGCCGACAACGCGCCCGGGATCGAATCGGTCGACTATCATCAGTGCGCGGTGACGGCGCACGTGGTGAGTGAGCACCCGCATAACAACATTGCCTATGAGCGGTTCACCCCGCAGGGACCGCTCGCGCTGCTGCCCGATGGCGATGCCTGGGCACTGGTCTGGACCACGACGCCGGAGCGTGCCGCGCAACTGTGTGCCGCTGATCCGGCGACGTTTCTGCTGGAGTTGCGCGGAGAGTTCGGTGGCCGTGCTGGCGCCTTCACCGAAGTCACTGGTCGTGCCAGCTATCCGCTGCGTCGTCGTCGTGCGTCCCCTGCCGCTGACCGCATCGTGTTGATCGGCAATGCCGCGCAGACACTGCATCCGGTGGCAGGTCAGGGTTTCAATCTTGGTTTGCGCGATGTCTGGGAACTCGGCGAGCACATCATGCTTCGGCGCGGGGCCGCGCTCGGCTCGCGCGCATGGCTCGACGGTTATCTGGCGCGCCGCAAGGTGGATCGCCGCGGCGGCATCGGCTTTACCCACGCGCTGGTGCAGTTGTTTTCAAACGATCTGCTGCCGCTGCGGCTGGCCCGCGGCACGGGCCTTGCTTTGCTCGGCTGTCTGCCGCCGCTGAAAAATTTCCTGATTCGACGCATGACCTTCGGCGCGCGCGGTTGAGCGCGACCCGCTGAACCATTGCCCGGTCGCGGTTTGCCGTGCAATCTGCACGTGGTGTTAGAGCATTGCGCGGTAAGCGTGTTGATCCTAAGTCTTTTTGCAGCTTGCGCACGGCATTGGCGGATGCGCGTTATGTGCATGCGTTGTGCAAACACGACGGGTGCTCAAAAATGAGGCACATTTTCCTTTGCACACCGGGCGAGTGTGATTACAATGGCGCCCTTTCCCCTTTCACTCATAGAAGAACAAGTCCGGTGCGCATCGGCCCTTATCAATTAAAGAACAATCTTATTGTGGCGCCGATGGCGGGCGTGACCGATCGTCCGTTCCGCCAGTTGTGCAAGACCATGGGCGCCGGCATGGCCGTTTCGGAAATGGTGGCCAGCAATTCGCTGCTGTGGGGCTCCGCGAAAACGAAGCGGCGCGCCAATCACGACGGCGAAGTCGATCCGATTTCGGTGCAGATCGCGGGTGCGGATCCGCGGATGCTCGCCGATGCCGCGCGTTACAACGTCGACCAGGGCGCGCAGATCATCGACATCAATATGGGCTGCCCGGCGAAGAAGGTCTGCAACGTGATGGCGGGTTCGGCGCTGCTGAAGGACGAACCGCTGGTGGCGCGCATCCTCGACGCCGTGGTTGGCGCGGTTGATGTGCCGGTGACGCTGAAGATCCGCACCGGCTGGGACCGTGACCATCGCAACGCGCGCATGGTGGCGCGTATCGCCGAGAGCGCCGGCATCCGGGCGCTGGCGATTCACGGCCGCACGCGGGCCTGCGGCTACACCGGGGAAGCCGAGTACGACACCATTGCCGCGGTCAAGGCCGAGATCGGCATTCCGGTGATCGCCAATGGCGACATCACCTCGCCGGAGCGCGTCAAGCACGTACTCGAATACACCAAGGCCGATGCCGTGATGATCGGCCGCGCGGCGCAGGGCCGGCCGTGGATGTTCCGCGAGATCACCTATTTTCTCGAAACAGGCCGTCATCTGCCGCCACCGGCAGTCGGTGAAATCCACCGTGTGCTGGTGGCACACCTGCACGACCTCTACGGGTTCTACGGCGAGCATACCGGCGTGCGCGTCGCGCGCAAGCACATCTCCTGGTACACCAAGGGCCTTGCCGGTTCGGCGGCATTCCGCCACGCGATGAACCAGTTGCAGACTTGTGCAGAGCAGATTGCGGCAGTCAACGAATTTTTTGCCGAACTTTCGGGTCTGGGCGAACGCCTGACTTATGTGGAGGAACTTGCAGCATGATGAATGAGACTGAAATGGCCCGTGTCGTGCGCCGCGCGATCGACGGCTACTTTCGCGACCTCGACGGGGAAAAGGCCTGCGGTGTCTACGACATGGTCATCGGCAGCGTGGAGAAGCCGCTGCTGGAATCCGTTTTGCACAAGGTTCGCGGCAACCAGTCGCATGCCGCAGCCATGCTGGGCATCAACCGCAATACACTGCGCAAGAAAATCAAGACCTACAACATCAAATTCTGACGGAGCGGGCAGATGATTCGTCGATGACGGGTTATGCCGCGATTACCGCCCTGCAGCCATGCCGACCATCAAACAAGCGCTGATCAGTGTCTCCGACAAGGCCGGCGTCGTCGAATTTGCCCGCGGACTTGCCGGCTTCGGTGTCGCCCTGCTGTCGACCGGCGGTACCGCGAAACTGCTGCGCGATGCCGGACTGAAGGTCACGGAAGTCGCGGAGTACACCGGATTTCCGGAGATGCTCGACGGCCGTGTCAAGACGCTGCATCCGCGCATCCATGCCGGATTGCTGGCCCGGCGTGACGTGCCGGAACACGTTGCAGCGATGCAGCAGGCGGGATTTGCCGGCATCGACCTCGTCGTCGTCAACCTGTATCCGTTCACGGAGACCATTGCCAGGCTCGGCTGTACATTGCCTGAAGCCATCGAGAATATCGACATCGGCGGCCCGGCGATGGTGCGCAGCGCGGCAAAGAACTACGCGCACGTGGCGGTGGTCACCGACCCGGGCGATTACGCCGGGCTGCTGAACGAGATGGACTCGACCAGCGGTGCGCTGGGAGCCGATACCCGCTTCCGGCTCGCCTGCAAGGCGTTCTCGCACACGGCGGCGTACGACGGCGCGATCAGCAATTACCTGACGGCCCTGCAGCCCGACGGCAGAGCGGCGCTGTTCCCGGCGCGGCTCAACCTGCAGCTCGACTGCGTGCAGACGCTGCGCTATGGTGAAAACCCGCACCAGCACGCGGCTTTCTACCGCGATCTCGCGCCTGCTCCGGGCAGCCTCGCGGCATACCGGCAACGGCAGGGCAAGGAGCTCTCGTACAACAATATTGCCGACGCGGATGCCGCATGGGAATGCGTCAAGACCCTCGATGTGCCGGCCTGCGTGATCGTCAAACATGCCAATCCCTGTGGTGTCGCGATCGGCGCGGATGTGGCGGCGGCTTATGACAAGGCATTTGCCACCGATCCGACATCTGCCTTCGGCGGCATCATCGCCGTCAACCGTCCGCTGGATGCGGCAGCGGCACAAGCCATTTCGCGGCAGTTCGTTGAAGTGATCATTGCACCGCAAGTGCTGCCTGATGCGCTGACGGTGTTCGCAGCGAAAGCCAATATCCGCGTGCTCGAAGTACCGCTGGCGGAAGGGGCCAACCGCTTCGACCTGAAACGGGTCGGTGGCGGTGTGCTGGTGCAGACGCCGGACGGCATCAATGTCAGTGCGGCGCAGCTGAAGCCGGTCACCAGGCGCCAACCGACCGACGCGCAGCTGGCAGACCTACTCTTTGCCTGGCGCGTCGCCAAATTCGTCAAGTCCAATGCCATCGTGTTCTGCGGCAACGGCCGGACGCTGGGTGTCGGTGCCGGGCAGATGAGCCGCGTCGATTCAGCGCGCATCGCCTCGATCAAAGCCGCCAATGCCGGGCTCACGCTGGCGGGATCGGTAGTCGCTTCCGATGCATTTTTTCCATTCCGCGACGGTGTCGATGTGGTCGCGGCAGCCGGCGCGACGGCGATCATCCAGCCCGGCGGCAGTCTGCGCGACGAGGAAGTCATTGCTGCGGCCGACGAACACGGCATCGCGATGGTATTCACCGGGTTCCGCCATTTCCGCCACTAATGCAATGAAGGGCGCCGCGTGATGAGTGCCGGGGCAAATCGCAGTACTGCCGGTCGTCCTACGGGGTTCCCGCTTGGCGTTCACCGTTTACTTCGCACCCCCTTACCTACCTCCCAATGAAAATTCTGGTCATCGGCGGCGGTGGTCGCGAACACGCGCTGGCGTGGAAGCTCGCGCAATCGCCGCGTGTGTCGAGGGTGTATGTCGCGCCGGGCAATGCCGGCACGGCGCGCGAAGACGGCGTGCACAACGTAACGCTCGACGGTAACCAACAAGTTATTGATTTTATTGATAAAAATGATATTGCGCTGACAGTGGTCGGACCCGAAGCGCCACTCGCCGCAGGTCTCGTCGACGCGGTCCGCGCTGCCGGTCAGCGCATATTCGGTCCGACCCAGAAAGCCGCGCAGCTCGAAAGTTCGAAGGATTTCGCGAAAAACTTCATGGTGCGCCATCGCATACCGACAGCCGCGCATGCGACGTTCACCGATGCCGCTGCGGCGCATGCCTATATCGACCGCGAGGGTGTGCCGATCGTCGTCAAGGCCGACGGCCTTGCCGCAGGCAAGGGCGTGGTGGTCGCCGTGAATGCCGATGAAGCCCACACCGCGGTCGACATGATGCTGGTCGGCAACAAAATGGGCAGCGCCGGCTCGCGCGTGGTCATCGAGGAATTTCTGGAGGGCGAGGAAGCGAGTTTCATTGTGCTCGCCGACGGCCGCAACGCGCTGGCGTTGGCGAGCAGCCAGGATCACAAGCGGCTGCAGGATGATGACCGCGGCCCGAACACCGGTGGCATGGGCGCTTATTCGCCGGCACCGGTGGTGACGCCGGCAATCCATGCGCGGGTGATGCGGGAAGTGATCCAGCCGACCCTCAATGGCATGGCTGCAGAGGGCATACCCTATACCGGTTTTCTCTATGCGGGTCTGATGATCGGTCGCAGCGGCCAACTCAAGGTGCTGGAGTTCAATTGCCGCATGGGTGACCCCGAGACGCAACCGATCATGATGCGGCTCAAAAGTGATCTGGTGGCATTGTTGGAGGCGGCGATCGACGGCACGCTCGCCGGCGTGCAGGCGGAATGGGATCCGCGTGTCGCGCTGGGCGTGGTGCTGGCCGCGGCGAATTATCCCGAAGACCCGCGCAAGGGCGACTTGGTCCGCGGGCTGCCGGCGCCGGCGGAGGATTGCCATGTGTTTCACGCCGGCACGGCGCTCGCGGGCAATGACGTGGTCACCAGCGGCGGTCGCGTGCTGTGTGTGACCGCGCTGGGCCACAATACCCGCACCGCGCAGCGGCGGGCCTATGAGATCGTCGATCTGATTCACTTCGACGGCATGCAGTGCCGCCGCGACATCGGGCATCGCGCGATTGCGCCCGTGCGCAAATAGCGTCGGGTGCGACGCCGCAGGTTTGCTGCAGCAACCGCTTCGAGCCCCGTGATGAATATAAGTGCAGTAAAAACCTATCTGACCGGCCTGCAGGAGCGCATCGTCGCACGGCTCGAAGCGCTCGATGGCGGCGCATTTTTGCACGATGCCTGGCAGCGGCCGCGGGGCGGCGGCGGCATTACCCGATTGATCGAAGGTGGCGCACTGTTCGAGCGCGGCGGCGTCGGCTATTCCCATGTGTTCGGCGACAACCTGCCGCCATCGGCGTCTGCGGCGCGCCCCGAACTCGCCGGACGCTCATTCCAGGCGATGGGCGTGTCACTGGTGCTGCATCCGCGCAATCCCTATGTGCCGACGGTGCACATGAACGTGCGCTGTTTCGTTGCCGAGAAGGCCGGCGCGGAACCGGTGTGGTGGTTCGGCGGCGGCATGGACCTGACGCCTTATTACGGTTTCGTGGAAGACGCCGCACATTTCCATCGCAGCTGCCGCGATGCGCTGCTGCCGTTCGGCGCCGACTATCACCCGCGGTTCAAGGCGTGGTGCGACCGTTATTTTTACCTGAAGCACCGCGCGGAGCCTCGCGGTGTCGGTGGAATTTTTTACGACGATCTCGGGGCGCCGGATTTCGACACCTGCTTCGGTCTGACGCGCAGCGTCGGCGACCATTTCCTGCCCGCGTACGCGCCGATCGCCGAACGCCGGCGCGACCTGCCCTACGGCGAACGGGAGCGCGATTTTCAGGCCTACCGCCGCGGTCGTTACGTCGAATTCAACCTGGTCTATGACCGGGGCACGCTGTTCGGCCTGCAGTCCGGCGGGCGCACCGAATCCATCCTGATGTCGCTGCCCCCCGTCGTGCACTGGCGTTACAACTGGCAGCCGTCACCTGACACGCCGGAAGCGCAACTCTACAGCGATTTCCTCGTTGCCAAAGACTGGGTTTGAGCAAGGCGTGGCGCGGCGTCAGCTGCCGCCGAGCCAGGATTTGATCGAGTGGATCCGCTCGCGCAACTGGCCGAGGACCGATACATCCGCGGCGCGTGCGGCGATCACCTGGTGCTGCTTCAGCAATTTCGGTGTCTTGCGGAACGACTGGTAGCGCGCCAGTGCAGCGTGAATGTGTTGCTGCAACAGTTTCAGATTCAGCGGCTTGCTGAGGAAACGGAATACCTGGGCCTGGTTGATCAGGTCGATGACCAGTTCCGAGTCCGACGCCTCCGTCATGACGATCGCGAGGATTTCGG
>Ga0105107_10000493_pt1 | contig 24937 bp, 23 predicted proteins | sample PPLLaktember2015_6_FD_79335 | JGI IMG/M metagenome (GOLD analysis project Ga0105107, IMG submission 79335) | Freshwater sediment microbial communities from Prairie Pothole Lake near Jamestown, North Dakota, USA - PPLs Lake P8 Core (1) Depth... | ecosystem: Environmental > Aquatic > Freshwater >... | reverse complement strand
GGTGGCAGACGCGGTGGAGCGGAAATCGCCCGAAGAAGTCTGCCATGAACTGGGGGATCTTCTGTTTCAGGTTCTGTTCATGGCCAGCATTTACAAGGGTAGCGGAGACTTCGATCTGTACGAGGTCCTGGAGACGATCCACAAAAAGATGGTCCGCCGCCACCCCCATGTCTTTGGTCCTGTGGCAGTCAACAGCGCCGAGGAAGTGGCCGAAAATTGGGAAAAGATCAAGAAGGAGGAGTTGGGCCTTTCGGAGGACGAGCGATGGCCTTTGGAAAATGTTCCACAAAACCTGCCCGCCCTTCTGAGAGCCCATCGGTTGATCGAACGGGCTGCAAAGCACCGGCTGCTCGCTTCGGGTGATGAGGAGCGATGGTGGAACCTCCAAGACACATGGAGCGCCTTAAGGAGAGCAGTTCTAGAAGGGAATCGGGAGCGGATCGCAACAACCGTCGGGGAGGCCTTGTTCGGCCTGGTGGCCCTTGCCGGGAAGTGGGGATGGAATGCGGATGACCTCCTGAGAGAGAAAAATCGTCACTTCATCGAAGAGACCAAGAAAGGCCATGGAGGGAAGGATAAGGAGTAGCCCTGCTTCGGAGGACGCGCGCACGGGGATCCCGCGCACGGCGGGCAAGCCCGGCGAAGGCGATTGAGAGGGGCGGCGGCAAGTGACCCGCATGAAACGAAAAAAACCGGGCCTCGCCAAGAGGGTCATCAAAGCGTGCCTTCTCCTTCTGGGGCTGTTCGTTGCGGTATCGGTTCTGCAGGTTGCCGTTCTGAGGTTCGTCAATCCGCCCTTCACCGGCATCATGATCTCAAACTGGATCGCGGACAAGGTGGCCGGGCGGGAGGCTCAGTGGCCTGACCCTGAGTGGCGACCTCTGCGTAAGATTTCTTCCCACTTGAGAAGATCGGTGCTGGCCGGTGAGGATCAGCGGTTCACCGCTCACAACGGCTTTGATCTCGTGGAGATGAATCAGGCTGTTCAGGACGCTCTCGCAGGCGGCCGGCTGCGAGGGGCGAGCACCATCACGATGCAGGTGGCAAGAACGGTTTTTCTCTGGCCGGGGCGGAGCTTTGCAAGGAAGTCTCTGGAGGCCTACTATACGGTGCTCATCGAGGTGTTCTGGAGCAAGAAAAGGATTCTTGAGGTCTACCTCAACACGGTGGACTGGGGAAAAGATGTGGTCGGCGCTGAATTGGCTTCAAGAAAATATTTTCAGACCAGCGCGTCCTTCCTTACCGCAGAGCAAGCAGCGCTTCTGGCCGCCGTGCTTCCCTCACCGCACCAGTGGTCGCCGGAACACCCCACGGAGTACGTGCGAGAGAGGCAGAGACGGATACTGGGGGACATGAGAAAAATGCCGCTTCTCTGAGAGGTGCATAAAGAGAGGACCAAGGTGCTAGAAGCGTTGGAGCTCAGGCCGGAGACCACACCCCCGGTCCGGGCTCAAGCAATCTTTGGTTGTGGCCAGAGGCCTGCATTGGAACATTCATGAGATGGATCGACCTTGAGACAATCAAGAGCCTAAGTCTGAAATGGAAGCTCCTCATCCCTTTTCTTTTCTTTGCCTTCGTAGGCACCAGCTCTCTGGCTTACATCGGCCTGACCTCCCAGCAAAAACACATCATTGGAGAAGAGAAGAAGACCCTTCTCCATTACCACCAGCGCTTTCTGGAGGAACTCGATCAAAAAGGGACGCAGGCGATGGCCCTGGCGACGATGATCGCCGAGAATCCTCAAGTGCAATCCCTTCTTGCCCAAAGAGACCGGCAGGGCCTGATTGACCTGCTCATGCCCACTTATGTCCAGTTGAAGATGTTTTTCAACATCGAGCAGTTTCACTTTCATCTCCCGGGCGCGATTTCCTTTTTGAGGCTTCATTATCTGGAGCGCTTCGGCGATGACATGTCTCTGTACCGGAAAACCATCATGGATGCCGCTCAAAAACGCCGACCTGTGGCCGGGCTTGAGCTGGGTGCCACCGGTTTCGGAATCCGCGCCGTGGCTCCGGTCTTCTTCGACCAGACGATCGTGGGCACGGTGGAGATCGGGCACAGTTTTGACAGCGCTTTTCTCGATGATCTCTACAATCGATGGGGCATCGATCTTGCCCTTTACGGGATCAAGGACACGGGCGTGCACGTACCCATGGCAAGGGCGGGCAGACCTTTTGAGGGCCTTGGGATCGAAGCGTTCGTCCCGAAGCTGGTAACAGAAAGCCCCGTCATTTCTGTGGCACCAGCGAAATTCGCGGACCGTTCTTTCCTGTTTGCCCCGCTGAGAGACTATTCGGGGGTTCCAGTCGCCCTTCTGGAGATCAACCTAGATCGCTCCGAAATCCAGGGCAAGCTCTCCAGCACGAGAAATCTGATGGTGTTGGTCGGAATAACCGGAATTGTCCTCTCGTTCTTGCTTACCTATCTGGTCATTCTTTCGTTCATCAAACCAATCAGTGCCCTGGTCGCGGGGGCCCACGAGATTGCCGAGGAGAAAAGAGAGATCCATTTAGATCCAGGGCCAAAGGATGAAATAGGCTCGCTGACCGAGGCGCTTAACCTCATGCTCGATTCCCTGAGGGAAAAGAGGATGGCCATTGAAGAACATGCCAGAACCCTTGAAAAAAGGGTCCGGGAGAGGACTGCAGACCTCGTGACGTCGGAGGAAAAATACCGGACCCTGGTGGAAAACGTTCCCCTGATTGTCTACCGGGTTCTGGAGGACGGAACCACGGAGTTCATCAACTCCTATCTTTCGGAGAGCCTTGGCTACAGCATTGAAGAGGCCGTGAGCGACAAGAAGTTCTGGGTGGAAAAAATTTGCGGCCTGGCCATTGAAGACGAAGGGGAAATCTGCTTGGAATCCTTCCATAATGGGGAGGAGCACCGCACAGAGCGACTGGTGAAGGACAAAGCGGGCAGAGTTCTTACCTTCATGGATCATGCGATACCGGCCAGGGATGCGGGCGGAAGAGTGAAATGGGTGGATGGGATTATGATCGACATCACAGAGCTCAAGCGCTTGCAGGAACGGGCTCTTCGCACCGAGGAGATTCGGATTCTTGGCGGCATTTCCGCTCATGTGGCCCACGAGATCCGAAACCCTCTCATCGCGGCAGGGGGTTTTGCCCGCCGGCTCAGGGACTCCTTACCCGAAGCAGATCCCCGGAGAAAGCAGGCGGATATCATCGTCAAGGAGGTTGCGCGGCTTGAGGATTTTCTCAAGGTTCTTTTTTCATCCATCACTCCTTTTGACCTTGACTTTGCGGACATGGATTTGAACCGCCTTCTGTCCGCACAGCTTGCCAATTTGGAGGACTTTATGAAGGCAAAGGGGGTCGATGTGATTCGGGACTTGATGCCCGGTCTCCCTTTGATCCAGGGGGATGAACATCGCCTGAATCAGGCCTTTGAAAATCTCATCAAACATGCCATCGTGTCAATCCCTGCAGGGGAGAAGCTCCGGGTCTCTTCAGGCTTGCTGGGCGACCGGGTGGTGGTTCATATCCGGCACAAAGTCCATCGTCTCTCCGAGGATGATCTTGACAGGTTCTTTTTCCCTCATATTGAGGAAACCAAAGAGAGGACAGTCGTCGACTTGCCTCTGTCACGGATTGTCATCCATCGCCACGGTGGGAAAGTGGATCTTTTCCAAGAAGGTGAAAACACGGTGGTCTTGAGAATCGAATTTCCGGTGAAGCCCTCGATCAGGGGATAGGAGAGTTTCCGAGCACGATGGCAAAGAAATCCTGCTAGGCCGCCTCGAGCTCCATAGCAGCTTCCTCTGCCGGAGGAGGAACAGAGGGTTGGGCGGTCTGGGGGGCAACCCCTTGACGGGCGAGAAACTCTTTGCACGCCTCCCTCTGAGGGCACCTGCTCTCGCAGATTCGGATGTCCATACGCGGATTGTTCCGTTTTTTCTGGCAAACGATATAATCAGGCATTGCACGCTCCTTAGAAAATTCGGATGAAGCCTCCGCCGGACTAGGGCGATTCGTTGGTGGCAGAGGTGTTGAGCTTCAAAGATTATTTTTTTATTATAACTATACATAAATTATTCTATTTGTAAACAATTAATAATTCGATTGTTCGGAATATTTTTTCAGGTTCTCAGGAGTTTTTGCCATGGTGAGGTTTATTTTTCTCAATGCATTTCTCGTGATCTACTCGATCCTTTTCTGCCTCTGGGGGATCGCCATCTCTATCAGGGATCCGAAAGGCAGAAGGGTGCATGCCTATTGTGCCGTGCCGTGGGCTAAATCCATTCTCTGGGTCTGTGGGATAAGGGTAAGGGTGCTAGGGCTGGAGAATCTGGAAGCGGAAATTCCCAGGATCTACATGGTGAACCACCAAAGTTATTTCGATATTTTCACACTGCTCGCACACCTTCCCGTACAATTCAAGTTCGTTTTGAAGGAGGAATTGATGAAGATCCCGTTCCTGGGATCTGCCATGCGAAAAGCGAGGTACGTAGGCATTGAGAGGGAAGATCCCCGCAAAGCGGTCAGGAGCATGAATGAAGCTGGGGAGCGTTTCAAAGAAGGCGCGTCCATTCTGATCTTTCCCGAAGGCACGAGGAGTCCGGATGCACATCTCCAGCCTTTCAGAGCCGGAGGCTTTCATCTTGCGTTGAAGATCAGAGGCGACATCGTTCCGGTGAGCCTTGTGGGAACCCACCGGATTGTTCCTAAGGGGAGCCTGAGGATTCAAAAGGGAAAAGCGACCATGGTCATCGGAAAGCCTGTTCCCATAAAGGAGTACTCGAAAAAAAGCATGGATCAATTGATGGAACGGGTTCATGAAGCCATGCTCCAGCAAATGCAGGGAATTGAGTGACGTTCCGATTTTGGTCACGGTTGAAGAGCTGAATGGAAGGCCGAATAGAGAAAACGGTATTGCCTATCGAACATAGAATCTCCGTGCGTGTCGCCGTCACCCTGCCGGTTGAAGGCACGTATTTCTACCTGGTCCCTTCAGGGCTGGAAAGCAAGGCGCAGGTGGGGTGCAGGGTAGAAGTGCCCTTCGGAAAAAGGAAAGTGACCGGCTACATTTTGGATCGGCCGGCTTCGGTGGAAGACAGGGACCTGAAGGAGTTCACTCAGGTTCTTGACCCTGAGCCGCTCTTTCACCCCTCTTTGGTCCCCTTTTTTCAGTGGATGTCCGAATACTACCTCTATCCTCTGGGCCGCCTGATTCAGTCCGCGCTCCCCGGCGGTCTCAACATCCGATCCTACAAGGCAGCCAGGCTCACTGCAAAAGGAGAGGATGCGCTCAGATTGCTGCCCGGCCGCTCGGAAGAAAGAAAACTTCTGACCTGGGTGCGAGATCATCCCGGCCAAAAAGCTCCGTCCCCGCTGGACCGTCTTTATGCCTTTGAGAAAAAGGGGTGGCTGGCCCTTGAGCAAAGAATGACCAAAAGACGAGGAGGCCCTCTGCTCAAGCGTTTTGTGAAACCCAGAGAGGGAGTTGAGATCGAAGACCTTGCCAGTCAGGCCCCTGGGGCTTTGAAGGCAAAAAACGAATGGACCTTTCTGGAAACGATCTTTTCTTCTCAGGGAATTCTTACGGAGGAGTTGAGTTCCCGCTTTACCAACGGCGCCTATCTTCTTCGAAAATGGATCAAGAAGGGCATTCTCGCGACCTATCAGGCAAGCGTCTTGAGGGATCCTGCAGGAAATGTGTGCCTTCCCAATCCCCCTCCCAAAGATCTCTACCCGCAACAAAGGGAAGCCCTGGAGGTCATCAAAAAGCAACTGTTCCGCGGAACCTTCTCCACCTTTCTCCTCCACGGGGTGACAGGGAGCGGGAAGACGGAAGTCTATTACCAGGCCGTTCGGCATGTCATGGACCTCGGACGGCAGGCGATTTTGCTTATTCCTGAAATCGCGCTGGCCATTTACATGGAGGGCCTTCTCCGGTCACGCCTTGGAGATCGGTTGGCGGTATATCACAGCGGTCTCAGCGAAGGCGAGCGATACGATCAATGGATGAACATCGCTAAAGGGGAGGTGCCTCTGGTGATCGGGGCTCGTTCCGCCCTCTTCGCTCCGTTTCCTAACCTCGGGCTCATCATCGTTGATGAGGAACACGACCCGGCCTACAAGCAGGAAGAAGGCGCCAGGTACCAGGCGAGGGATGCGGCTGTGGTGCGAGGCAAGTTGGCCAATGCCTGCGTCCTTCTTGGCTCAGGCACTCCCTCGGTCCAGTCCTATTACAACGCCTCCAGAGAGCGTTACACCCTGGTCACGATGCCCGAACGGGTCGAACAAAGGCCGTTGCCTGAAGTCCAGGTGATCGACATGAAGGCCTTTGCCTCAGAAGGCAAAGAGGAGGAGATCCTCAGCCCGGACCTCCGGGACGCTCTGGAGGTGGCCATGGCCTCAGGCAAGCAGGCCATTCTCTTTCTCAACCGCAGAGGCTTTCATCGGGTGCACCTGTGCCGATCCTGCGGCAAGCCGGTACGCTGCCCCAACTGCGAGGTCTCTCTCACCTACCATCTCAGAGAGAACCGTCTCGCGTGCCACTACTGCGGTTTTCACTCTCCACCTCAGACGCGTTGCCCGGCGTGCGGCCGGGAGAGCCTCAGATCCTATGGCTTTGGTACGGAGCGGCTGGAGTCGGAACTTAAGGAATTGTACCCTGGTCTGCGGGCTTCCAGGATGGACCGGGACAGCCTCCGGAAAAAGAGCCACACCTTTGAGCTTCTGAGGCAATTCAGCCGCCGAGAAATCGATGTGCTCGTAGGAACCCAGATGGTCACCAAAGGGTATGATTTCCCGGATGTTACCCTGGTGGGGGTGATTGGTGCGGATTTTTCCTTGGGTTTTCCTGACTTCAGGGCCGGTGAAAGGACGTTTCAACTCCTCTCCCAGGTAGCCGGACGGGCGGGGCGAGGAGAGGATCCCGGTCGTGTGATCATTCAAACCTTTTTCCCAGATCATTACGCGGTCACTGCTGCAAGGGATCACGATTATCCCGCCTTCTTTCAAAAGGAGATCGAGCTGAGGAGACAACTGGGATATCCACCGTTTTCCTACCTGGCGTGTCTCCGGCTCCAAGGGAATCATAAACAGAAGACCGAAGACATGGCCCGAAACATGGTCGAGCAGATGATCCGGGTTGTGGGGAGCTGGCCGAAGAGAGGAAAAGACCTTCAGGTGCTCGGCCCTGTGGAGGCGCCGCTCAGCAAGTTGAAGGGCAAATACCGATGGCAGATTTTCATCAGGAGCAAGGGGCCCAACGTGCTTCACGTGTTTCTCAAAAAGGTGGGGGACAAACTCAAGAGGATGCTCAGGGGGAGCGGCGTCAACCTCACCATCGACATTGACCCGTATCAGATGCTCTGAGAGCATAGAGCAAGGGCGTAGAGCAAAGAGCAAAAGAGAGCAGACAATAAGCAGTTAAACTCTATGCCCTGTGCCCTCTGCTTCATTGGGCTCGGTCTTTGAACATCATTTTCAGCTCGTAGACGCCGCCGCTGCCGCTCTTTTGCATGTCATAGCCCATTTTCTCGAAGACGCGGAGCATCTGGCGGTTCTCCATGAGCGTCTCTGCCGTGAAACCCAGGAGACCTTGCCTCTTTGCAAGGTAGGTGAGGTAGGAAAGCATTTCGCTCCCGATCCCCTTATTCTGGTAGTCATCGCGAACAATGAAGGCCACTTCTGCGGTGTGGGTTGTTTCGGCGATGCTGTACTGCCCCAACCCCACGACATCCTCTTTCTCCCCGCTTTTCGCTGAAGCCAAAATGACCATGTCTTTGGAGTAGTCAATCACGACAAATTCCTGAAGTTGCTGGTGGGGCACATCCTTCCGCGGAGACATGAATCTCCTGTAGAGGCTCTTGTCGGAAATCGAATAGAAGAAATCTTTCAGGAGGGGTTCATCGCTGATCTTGACCGGTCTGAAAAGGATTTCGAAACCGGTTTTTGTCGTCCTGTACGTTTCCAGTTCCTCGGGATATTCCCCTTTCTTGCCGGGAATGAATTTCTGGTCTTTGTAGATCAGGCTAAGCTTCTTGGCCTCGTCAATGAGCATGGGTCTGAACTTAGGATGGGCAATGGCGATCAATTCCATGGCTCGCTCACGGATGTTCTTTCCGTGGAGGTAGGCGATCCCATACTCGGAGACGACATAGTGAATGTCGCCTCGGCCCAGGGTGACTCCTGCTCCTTCCGGCACATAGGGGATGATTCTGGAGACGGTACCCTTGCTCGCCGTGGACTGGATGACGAGAATAGTCTTTCCCCCGGGGGACAGGACAGCGCCGCGCATGAAATCTGCCTGCCCGCCGATGCCGCTGAAGAATTTTCTGCCGATGGACTCTGCGGTTGCCTGACCGGTCAGATCGATCTGGATACAACTGTTGATGGCGGTGATTTGCCTGTGAGCGGCGATCACGAGGGGGTTGTTGGTATAATCGATGGGTCTGAACTCGATGCTCGGGTTGTCATGAATGTATTCATAGGTTTCTTTCTTCCCCATGCAGAAAGAGGCCACCGCCTTGCCGCGGTTGACGCTTTTCCTGGTGTTGTCCACCACCCCGTCTTTCATCAACTGAACAAGGCCGTCTGAGATGAGCTCTGTATGGACGCCAAGGTGTTTTTTGTTCCGCAGGTTGTAAAGGATGGCGTTCGGCACGCTTCCGTAACCGACCTGGATGGTATCTCCATCTTCGACGATACGGGCCACGTGATTTCCGATTTTTTCTGCAATCTCGTCGGCGACGCTTTCTTCATATTCAAGGAGGGGCTCATCATGGGGAAGGATATAATCCACATCCTTGATGTGTACAAAGGCCTCTCCGTGAACACGGGGCATCTGGGAGTTCACCTGGGCGATTATCTTGGAAGCATTTTCCGCGGCCGCTTTGGTGATATCGACGCTGACGCCCAGGCTCATGTACCCGTTCTTGTCCGGAGGGGAGGTCTGGATCAAGGCCACGTCCACGGGCACGAGTTTACGCCTGAGCAGATGCGGGATCTGAGACAGGGAAATGGGGGTATAGTCCGCCAGCCCTTCATTCACCGCAGCCCTAGTGTTTTTCCCAATGAAGAAAGAATTGTGCCGGAAATTGTCTTTGAACTTCTCGTCTGCGTAAGGAGCGACACCCAGTGTCCAGACATGGATGACTTCTGCATCAAAGATAGCCTTGGGGTGAGAGGACACATAATTGATAAGGGCCCGGACAAGGTACTGTGGTTCCCCGCAGGCTGTTCCAATGAAGATCCTGTCCCCGCGGTGAATGTTCTTGAAGATTTCCTCTTCAGGGGCGAATTTCTCGGGGTACAGCGCTTTCATTTTTTCAAGGATGGAAATAGCCATGGAATCCTCCGATCAAGGGGTTTTCACCAGAGCTGCAGACAAGTAACCCACGACCTGCCGTCGGTCGCTCGTGACCTCCCCTGAGTTGGCGTAATTGAGGATGACGGAGCGGTTCGCTCCAAGTTCTCTGGCCGCCAGCATCGCAGCAATGGTGGGGCCTGCACCGCAGGCTTCACAGGACCCTGACGAAACAGCCTTCGCAAGGGCCTCAGGCGCGAAGTCGCAGACGAGCTTGATGAACTGCCCGTCGAGGGTTCTGGCCTGCTGATCCGCGTGAAAATGAGACAGGTCCGTGCTCGCAAGGATCACAGCGTCTTCTTTGTTCGGCAGGACTTGGACCAAGCTTTTTGCCAGCAAGGCGCAGGTTTCAAGATCCTGTTCTCCCATAAGGATGGGCACGATGTGGAACTCCTTGAGCACGCTCTGGAGAAAGGGGATCTGAATTTCAAGAGAATGCTCCTGAGAATCTGCCTGTTGAACCCATTTCATCTGCGGATTCATGGCGAGCAGCTTCTTTGAAAGATCCTGATCTACCGGTGCGACACCGAGAGGACTCCTGTAGCCCGAATACTGGCTCACGGAAAACCCTCTGAAACCCACCCGATGGCTTGGGCCGATCAGGAAAACAGTTTTCGGAGCGGTCCTCTTCAGAAGTTTGTAACTGTAAGCGGCGACTTGGCCTGAGTAGGCGTATCCTGCATGAGGTACAATCAGGGTGACCACTTTCCCTTCAGCCTCTGAAGGGTTTGCCTTGGAAAGGAAGTCCTCGACCGTCCGGCGCAGCACCTCCGGGTTGCTGGGGTACCAGGTGCCGGCAAGCACTGGGCTTCGCACGTCCTTTTCTTGGGCGCCCTGCCCCCTTGCAGTTCCCGCAGAGAACGAAGTGATGAGAAAGCAGGTCAGTGCGACGGACAACGCGAGAGCTCGTTTCACAAGATCACCTCAAAACCGCTTGCCATTGGCCCTGGTTAAAGGTAAAATAAACTCACTTATCTTGATGGTGACTTATCCTTTTTTCATGTTTCTAGATATGACCATTTCCATTTTAAGGTATTTGTCGGCCTTTGCCACAAAAATTTCCTAAGGAGTTTTGCATGAAGAAAAAATCAGGCATTCGAAATGGGATCGTAATCTTTTTCTGCGTGATGATCGTCAGCGCGTGCGGCACCACGGATGACGGAAAGGTGCTTGCAGGCCCGGCCCCGAATTTCACTCTGGAGGACATTTCCGGAAAGCCTCTCTCTTTGAGCGATGTCAAGGGAAAGGTCGTGATTGTGGATTTTTGGGCTACGTGGTGTGGGCCGTGCCTCACATCCATCCCGGAGCTCGTTGATCTTCAGGAAAAGTACAAAGTCAAGGGCTTGGTGATCGTCGGAATCTCCGTGGACGACGACAAAGTGAGCAAAGGGGAACTGGTTGCTTTCAAGGAAAAGATGAGGATCAATTACCCGATCCTGAGAGCCAACAACAAGGTGTACGAGGACTACTTCGGCCGGACAAGCGGCTTCTCCATCCCCACCCTTTTCGTGATCGATCGCGAGGGCAAAGTCAGAGACCGAGTGGTCGGCTTCAGGCCGGGGGTTGTCGAGAAGTCCGTCCAAAGCCTTCTCTGATGGTCATTGATTTCCATACCCACATTTTCCCTTCCTATTTCAGGGAAAAGAGGGAAGCCTTCTTTTCCCAGGAACCCGCCTTTGAAGCCCTTTACCGATCAGCGACCTCAAGGCTCGCTGGTGCAGAGGAACTTCTCCGAATGATGGAGGAGCAGGGGATTCAAAGGTCGGTCATTTTCGGATTCCCCTGGGAGAAGAAAGAGCACTTCCGCAGGCACAACGATTACATCGTCGAATCGGTCCAGAAACATCCTGACAAGCTCGTCGGGTTTTGCTGCTTTTCGCCTCTCTCCCCTCCTGGCCCGGAAGAAGTGAAACGATGCCTGGACGCAGGTCTTTTAGGGGTCGGGGAGCTAGCGGTCTACCATGCCGGTTTTTCAAAAGAGATCATCCGCAGCCTGCACGAAGTGATGGAGATCTGCGCCGATCGCAACGTCCCTGTCCTCTTCCACACGAATGAGCCGGTGGGTCATCTTTATACTGGGAAAACGCCTGTCCAGCCGGGCGAGATTTACGATCTCCTTAAGCACTATCCGTCGAACAAGATCGTTCTGGCCCACTGGGGAGGAGGCCTTTTCTTTTACAGCCTAATGAAGAAGGAGGTGAGGCAGGTCCTCAAAAACGTCTGGTTCGACACGGCCGCCTCTCCGTACCTCTACGCTCCGCAGGTGTACAGGATCGCCGGAGAGCTTCTTGGTTTTGAAAAAATCCTTTTCGGTTCCGACTATCCTCTCCTTAAACCGGACAAGTACTTTCGTGAAATGGCAGAGGCGGGATTATCCGCTGAAGCACTCCGAATGGTGAAGGGCGAAAATGCCGAGCGGCTTCTAGGCCTCACATAAGAGAATCCATCCCATGACCGAAGAGGAAGAACAAGGTGAACTCGAAGGCCAGATCGAAAGCCTGACCTATGTGAATGAAGAGAATGGTTACACCGTGGCCAAGGTCAGGGTTTCCGGCTATCCAGAGCCTGTCACGGTTGTTGGTCAACTCATCTCTCCCACACCGGGCGAAGTCCTGAAAATGCAAGGCCTCTGGATCAACCACCCCCGCTTCGGCCGGCAATTCAAAGTCACGAGCCACCAAGCCATTATTCCCGCCACGGTAACGGGTATCCGGAAATACTTGGGCTCAGGTCTCATCAAAGGCATCGGTCCGGTCATGGCGGCAAGGATTGTGAAGACCTTCGGTGAAAGGACCCTGGAGGTGATAGACGAGCACATCAACGACCTTCACCAGGTGGAGGGCATCGGGCAAAAGCGGATCGAGATGATTGACAAGGCCTGGAAGGAGCAACAGTCGATCCGCGCGGTCATGATCTTCCTCCAAGGACATGGGGTGAGTCCGGCCTATGCGGCAAAAATCTTCAAGAAGTACGGCTGGGATTCCATCAACTGCGTTTCTCAGAATCCTTACCGGCTGGCATCCGATATATTCGGAATCGGATTTCTCACGGCGGACAAGATTGCCGCAAGCATGGGCTTTGAAAACAATGCGCCTGCAAGGGTAGAGGCAGGGATTCTCTACGTGCTTCACCAGCTCTCCGAAGAAGGGCAGGTGTATTTCCCCTATGAGCCCTTGGTGGACAGGTGTAGAGAAATTCTCGAAGTCGACCGAGAGGTCATCTGCAAAGCGATCGGCGCGATCACCCTTGAAAACAAAATCGTGATCGAGGATCTCAACCAGGACCTTGAAGCCTTTCAAACCAACCATAAGGCGGTCTACCTCAAGAACTTCCACATCGCAGAAACAGGCATCGCGGACCATCTCCTCCGCCTGACCACCTCCCCGAAAAAAATGCGCAAGATCGAGCTGGGGAAGGGGCTCAAGTGGGTCCAGGAAAAGGTCAAGCTTGAGTTTGCGGCAAAACAGATCGAGGCGATCCAATCGGCGGTGTCGGAAAAGGTGATGGTGATCACCGGAGGCCCAGGCACAGGCAAGACCACGATCATCAATGCGGTCATAAAAATCTACCGGGAACTGGGTGCCAGGATTTTGCTCGCGGCTCCGACCGGCAGGGCCTCCAAACGGATGAGCGAGGCCACCGGATACCCTGCGAGAACCATTCACCGCATGCTTGAATACAACCTGCAAAAGGGAGGATTCCAGCGCACTCAGGACCATCCTCTTGAAGTCGATGTGCTGATCCTGGATGAGACCTCCATGATCGACACCAGCCTTATGTATCATCTCCTCAAGGCGGTGCCGTCCGGCGCCACCCTGATCCTCGTGGGGGATGTGCATCAGCTTCCTTCGGTGGGAGCCGGGAATGTCCTGAAGGATGTGATCCGATCCAGGAAGGTGCCCGTGGTTGAGCTTAAAGAGATTTTCCGCCAGGCTGCGAACAGCGGGATCATTCGCAACGCGCACCGGATCAACACAGGGCTTCTGCCTGAAGTCAAGCAGGAGAGAGAGGGATTGGGAGACTTCTACTTTATCGAGCAGGAAGATCAGGAGGAAGTGCTTCGGATCATCTTGGAACTGGTGTGCGAGCGGATTCCAAAACGCTTCAATCTCGATCGTCTGGAAGCAATCCAGGTCCTGGCGCCGATGCACAAGGGGACGGTGGGGACGGAGAACCTCAACGCGAAAATCCAGGAAGCATTGAATCCCTCGGGCACGGCGATCCTCCGGGGAGGCAGAACCTTTCGGCTCAAGGACAAGGTGATGCAGATTCGGAACAACTACGAGAAGGAGGTCTTCAACGGCGACATCGGCAGAATCACTGCCATGGACGAGGAGACGCGGGAAGTGACGGTGACCTATGACGGCATGCCGGTTCCCTACGACGCTTCGGAGCTTGACGAGATCATTCATGCCTACGCCATATCCGTGCACAAGAGCCAGGGCAGCGAATATCCGGCGGTCATTTTCCCTCTTCTTCCCCAGCACTACCTTCTTCTCCAAAGGAACCTGATCTACACGGCCGTCACCCGGGCCAAGAACCTGCTCGTCATCGTCGGGAGCAAGAAGGCCCTGGCGACAGGCGTGAAGAACGACAAGATCGCGAGGCGGTACACCTACCTCGCAGAACGACTGATCCTTCAAAAATCTCTTGATTCACAGGGGTCACATGATTACGATATATCTATGAGGACGTTGGATAAGATGGTTGGACTGTGACCCATTCAGGGATCACAAGCATAAACCAAAAAGGAGGAAAGAGGAATGGCAGTCAAGAAAGCAGCAAAGAAGGCACCGGCAAAGAAGGCAGTGGCGAAGAGAGCAGGATGCGGCACCGCATCGAGAGCAAAAGTCAAAGCAGGCGATCAGTACAAGTGTTCCGTGTGTGGCCTGGTCGTGTCGGTCGATGAGACCTGTGGTTGCGTGCAGAAGTGCGACATCCTCTGCTGCGGCAGCGAGATGAAGAAGAAAAGATAACTCCCTGACTCCAAATCGAGCCCCTTGCATCCCCCAAGGGTGGCAAGGGGCTCTTCTGTTCAAGGTCAAACCGTTTCCAAAGTCACCTGGGATTCGTTCATCACTTTCTTAAACTGGGTGGCGTCGCCGAGCACTTTGCCGATGATGTTCACGGCGCTTGCGGGCATGATCTTTCCCGGCTTGCTTACCGGTGTCTGTCCGAAAAAGATGCAGAACGCTTTGCCTGTGGGCCAATAGCCTAGGTCTCCCACTTCGACCACTTCCTTTGCATCGTCATCCACCTTTGCAGTGACGGGAATAGCGAAGTAGATTTCATCCCCCCACGTATTGAAACCCGTCTTGATGGGAAGCGCCTCTGCGATTTTTTTGGCTGTGGGAGTCTCATTCAGTTCTGCATCCATCGTCAGCTTTCCGATCTTGATTTTGATTTTCATAACTTCCTCGCTCCTGTTTTCTTGAAGTTGTCATTTTTTCCTGAACCTCAGCCGTATCGGCACCTCTTTCAAATCGAGCTGCTCTCTGAACTGGTTAATCAGATAACGTTCATACGTGAAATGAACGATGTCTGGTCTGTTCACGAATAGGGAAAAACTGGGCGGCATCACACCCGTTTGGGTGGCATAGAAAAACTTGAGGCGGCCAGGCCCCATCTTGGGTGGAGGGTTTTTCCGCACGATGTCCGTCAGCGTCTTGTTGACAACACGGGTGTCAATGCTGCAAAATAGCTGCACGTGCAGGCGGTTGATTTTTTCAAAGAGGTTCTTCACCTTTTCGCCGGTCAGGGCAGAGACATAGAGTTGCGGAGCAAAAGACAGGAAGGACATCTGCCGATCCAGGGTATTGGCCAGATGCTTTTTCTTTTCAGTATCTTTCTTGACGAGGTCCCATTTGTTCATGGCCAGAATCACCCCGCGGCCTCGCTCAAAAGCATATCCGCAAATATGAGCATCCTGGTCCGTGACTCCCTCTGATGCATCGATCAGGACGACGGCCACGTGGCAGCGATCCAAGCTCTGGAGAGCTTTGATCACCGAAAACTTCTCTATCTTTTCTCTTACTCTTCCTTTCTTTCTTATGCCGGCGGTGTCGATAAAAACGTAGTTTCTTTCCCTGAGCCTAAAATGGATGTCCACAGAGTCGCGAGTGGTGCCGGGGAGCTCGCTGACCAGAAGCCTTTCCGAGCCTACGATTCGATTCACAAGGGAGGATTTGCCTACATTCGGTCTCCCGATGATCGCGACTTTGATGAGATTGTCCGGCGCTACCTCCCTAACTGAGTTTTCAAGGTCCTCTGTCAGCGCTCCCAGGAAAGCCGCAACACCGTAACCGTGCGCTGCGGAGAGAGGATAAACCCCATCAAATCCAAGCCGGAAAAAGTCCGCGGTGAGAGGTTCACGCTCCTGTCCGTCCACCTTGTTGACGCCGAGGAATACTTTTTTTCGGCTTCGGCGGAGAACGTCGGCGATCTTTTCATCTCCCGGCATGAGCCCATCCCGGCCGTCCACCATGAAGAGAATCCTGTCCGCCTCCTCGATGGCCTTCACAACCTGGTTTCTCACTCCTTGAAGCAAAGGCTCGTCTTCTGAATCATCAAAGCCTCCGGTGTCCACAAGCGTGAAGCGCTTGCCTTCCCACTCCACTGAGGCGTAGAGACGATCCCGCGTGACTCCCGGCTGGTCGTCCACGAGGGCAGACCTTGACCTGGTGAGGCGATTAAACAGGGTGGACTTGCCCACATTGGGCCGACCCACGATGGCGATCAACGTGTCCATGGAATCTATTATTAGGGGTTTTTGAGGCGCGGTCAACGACGGTTTCCATTTCACCGGCGCAAAAGATCTTCGGCCGGACGTTTTATCCGCTTGACTCGCAGCAGAAAAGCCTATATATTGCGACGTTATAGATAGGGCTGCCTCTTATATGGTGGTTGTTCCGCTGCTTATGACAGGAGGGGCTTGGTAAGGAAAAGTTATGGCGAAACAGATCCAGAGGGACGCCGCGAATAGCCGACCGGCTTGAAAGCGGAAGTTTCTCTGGATATTTTTTTGGGGGGCGCATCCGTTCATGCCTGCAAAGTACATTATCGTTTCCGGCGGTGTGCTGTCCGGTCTGGGAAAGGGGATCGCCGCCGCTTCCATCGGTCATCTCCTCTCCTCCAGACTCCGAATCGTTCCGATCAAGTGTGACGGATATCTCAATGTGGACCCTGGAACCATGAACCCCATCGAGCATGGAGAGGTCTTTGTGCTGGACGACGGGGGTGAAGTGGACATGGACTTTGGCCACTATGAGCGCTTCCTGGGCGTCAACTGCAAGTCCAAGTGGAACCTCACCATGGGCAAAGTCTTTGACATGATCCGCCAGAAGGAAAGGAGAGGCGACTACCTCGGCAAGACGGTGCAATACATTCCGCATGTGACAGACGTGATCAAGGCCCATATCTTTGAAGTGGCTCAGGAAGAATCGGCGGACCTGGTGATTGTGGAGATCGGCGGAACCGTTGGGGATATTGAGAATGAACTGTTCCTGGAGTCTGTGAGACAGATGAAGGAGGACGTGGGCCGGGGAAACATTGCCTATGTCCATCTCACCTATGTCCCGATTCCCTATGGAGTGAATGAGCAGAAATCCAAGCCTACCCAGCAGAGTGTGAACCTTCTCAAGCAAAGAGGCATTTTCCCTGACGTCATCATCGGCCGGTGTTCCCAATTTCTCACCAAGGAAATCAAATCCAAGATCTCGAACTTCTGCGATGTGGACTCTGAAGCCGTGGTCACGGGGCTCGACGTGGAGGACATCTATGAAATTCCCCTGATCTTTGAACAGGAAGGTCTGCCGGCAATTCTCCACAAGAAGCTTAGCATCTACAGTCCTCCGGACATGACGCGGTGGAGGAGGTGGATCGAGAATCTCCGACGTCCTGCGAAGGAGATTACTGTGGCCATGTGCGGCAAGTACACGAAGCTGGAAGACTCCTATGCCTCGATCATCGAGTCCTTCAACCATTGCGCTGCGCATCTGGGAGTCCGCATCAACCTCAAGTGGGTGGAGACGACTGACCTCAAAGACACTTCTTTTCTGAGTGAGGTGAACGGTGTGGTCGTGCCCGGGGGCTTCGGATCGCGGGGGACAGAGGGAAAAATAGAAGTGATCCGGGCCGCAAGGGAAAGGGATATTCCGTTCCTGGGGCTGTGCCTCGGACTTCAACTGGCCGTCATCGAATTCGCACGGAATGCCTGCGGGCTTTACAGAGCGAATTCGACTGAGTTTGATCCGAACACGCCTCACCCGGTCATTGATATTCTCCCGGAGCAGAGAAGCGTGGTGAACAAGGGTGGGACCATGAGGCTTGGTGCCTATCCGGCCGTCCTGAAACAGGGGAGTAGAGTGCATTCGCTTTATCAATCCCTTGATGTTTCAGAAAGGCATCGCCATCGGTATGAAGTCAACCCCCAATACCATCAGGTTCTGACAGAAAAAGGGATGGTTTTTTCAGGCGCGTCGCAGGACGGCAGGCTGGTGGAGTTCATCGAACTCCCCACGCTCAAATATTTTGTGGGCACCCAGGCGCATCCGGAGCTGAAATCCCGAATGGAAATCCCTGCGCCTTTGTTCTATGGCTTTGTCAAAGCCTGTATGGGTTGAGAATGCGGGCGACGGCCGATCAACATTTGTCTTTGGACTGAGGGTGATTACCGTGGCAAAAACCTACCGCGTTGTTCTGTTGGGCAGGATCGAGGAGAAACAGGGCTTTGAAGAGAGGATGGAGAATCTGGGGTTCTCCCTGGTTACCCTCCAGACGCTGATCGCCAAAGCCCCCAGCGAACTCAAGGCCGGTCTGTCGCTTGGGGAAGCAAGGGAGTACGCGGAGGTGGTGCAGGAAGCGGGCGGCAAGGTGAACATTCAGGAAGACGGCGTCTCCGAAGAGGCCAAGCGGCACCACCCGCCGCTTGAGATCCGGTCGCTTACGGATTTCACCATGTGCCCCGAATGCGGGCACCGGCAGATCAAAGCCGTGGCGTGTGTGAAGTGTGGTTCCCTCTTCGTTGAGGAGAAACAGAAGAGATCCGCCAGATGACAGAAGTGATCGAGCTTGAGAAAGCCAAGCTGGACATGGCCATCCGGAGAGGTTACCGCAACTGGAAAACCCAGTTTCAAGAGGATTTCGGCCCGGACACGCGCCTTTCAGACATCTCCGGAAAAACGATCTCCCTCCTGGCCCACGGCAAAGACAAGAGCACCTTTTATCTTTTTGACCTGGTGATGAACCTGAGGAGTCTGGGCTCCGGGTTTGAATTCACTGAACTCGATCCCAAGGAAAAGATGGCGGTGATGGACCAGTACCTGTTTCTCTTGGACCGGATCCGCTTTGAATTCATGAAACGGCTGGGCTGGCTGGAGGCTTATCCTGGGGAAGAGTTCGCGCTGGTGGAGCTGGTGCTGCGATTTGACCAAATGGCTCCGCGGCTTCAGGCGAGTGTGCCCCTCCTCAGCCGAAACCACTCAGGCTATGAGGAATACCGAAAGATGAGCGCCTTCGAAAAAGAAGAAATGGTCAGGAAGCTGATCCCCAAGGCGTTAAAGGAGATCGAGGATCATTCGACCACTTTGTAGACCTTGTCTCCCTCTCGGACCCTTTCCTTCACCTTGATGCCAACCATATCGCCGACCTTGGCTTCTTCAATGGGCTTGTTGTCCAGTTGAATGCTTGCCACGGTCCCGCTGAATTCGGTCGTGTGCCCCTTGTATTTGAGGGTGTCTCCAGCCTTGATGGACCCGCTCGTCACTTCGATGGCGGCCACGCTGGGCTTGGAAAAGAATTTGACAACCACCCCGACTAGTTCTTCTGGCATGATGTTCCCTCCTTTCCCGCCGAATCAGATCAAGGAATACCCCTTTTAGCATGGCCTGTCAACGACCCACCCCTTCTTAATCCTGTTGAAGCCTGCACGCGAATGACATAATATGGCTGCCACGTGCGTAATCCTCATGACTGCGGGGGTGTTATGGAAGAATACAAAAAGAGACTCGCCATGATTCTGGCGGAGACCGGGGCGCTCTTTTTCGACAAGAACCTTGTCCTGAAGGACGGCCGCCCCACGCCCTATTTCGTCAATCTCGGCATGTTCAGAACCGGACGCCTGAGCATGGAGATGGGCTCCTTTTTTGCGGACATGATGATGAGCAGAGGATTGGCCGATCAAACCGACATCATCCTCGGTCCCTCGTACAAAGGGAGCGCCATCGCTCTTTCAACGGCCATTGCCCTCTACAACCGGTACGGTCGTGATCTGCTTTTCGATTACGACCGCAAGGAAGCCAAGACCCATGGCGAGAGCAGTCAGTCCGGGAGCCTGTTCGTGAACAAGACTTTTTTTGACGGTTGCCGGGTGTTTGTCGTGGATGACGTGGCGACTTCCATGGGCACCAAGCAGGATCTGTTGAAGACCGTGGAGAGGGAAGCGACAGCAGGACGGATTTTGGTCAAGCTCGTCGGAATCGGCATCGCCATTGACCGGGAGCAGACGACTGCGGTGTATGATCCTCAAGGTCATGCGGTTCCGGGCAAAAAAGGAAAAAATGCGATTCAGGAATTTGTGGCCTCCACCGGCATTCCCGTTCATTCCGTGGCCGGTATCCGGGAGGTGATCGAGTTTCTTTGCAAGGCCGGTGTTCCGGTCAAGGTGGAAGGCCGGTTTGCGCCCATCAGCGACAAAAGCAAACAGGAATTTGATGAGTACCTGAAAACTTATGGAATTGAGTGAGAGCGGGTACGTCACTACAGGAAAAGCGCATGGAAACCACGAAGGAACTTCCGTGGGTCATCAGGGATTTGCTGAACAGCAGGCCTCCCAAGGCGATTGAAGAGCGGGGGTCTTCTTTGAAACGGGCAGCGGTCCTTATTCCCCTGTTCAAGGCTGCATCAGAGTACAAAATACTCTTCACCAAGAGGACCGACAGCGTGGAGGCTCACAAGGGGCAGATCTCTTTCCCGGGAGGCAGGATCGAGGAGGAGGACGGGTCCCCTCTTGAAACGGCGTTGAGGGAAGCGGATGAAGAGGTCGGCCTCTCCCGAAAAGATGTGACGGTGTTGGGCCAGATGGATGACGCTCGCACCGTGAGTTCAAACTACATCGTGCACCCTTTTGTGGGACTCATTCCTCACCCTTACGATTTTAAAACGAGTGTCCAGGAGGTTAAGGAACTCCTCGAAGTGCCTTTCGATGTATTCCTTTCCGGAGATTCTGCCGGCCAGAGCTCCCCCGTGGTCTATGAGGGTGCCACCTACCAAACTCTGGCATACCGTTACAGGGGAGAGGTGATCTGGGGGGCCACGGCCAGGATCATGCAGAATCTAGTTGATCTGGTGAAGAGAAAATTAAACTTGCCTGTTGCAAATCGATAAGGTATATTTTCGCAGAGTCGGGACGTGGCTCAGTCTGGTAGAGCACCGCGTTCGGGACGCGGGAGTCGCTGGTTCAAATCCAGTCGTCCCGACCATAACCTAATCATGGCACTCGGCAGAAAGAGCCGAGTGTTTTTTTATTGCAGACACGTCCGGACGGCTCTGGTTTTCTCGCCTCTCTGCGCGCCCATCGGATAGACCCTCCTGAGAAAACCCTTGGGTCGGTCTCAGAATAAGCGGTCAAAGGACAATGAGACGTCTGAATTTTCGAAGGTTCACGATATGAGGTATAGTCGTTTCAGGTTTCTCAAGTGGCCGTTAGGCATCTTTGAGGAGTCTGAAGAAATACGCAGGATAGATTTTCCCATCCCAGAGGAAGCCAAAAGCAGGAAATTCCCGATCAGGGCGCTGAGATACTGGTGGATAAGCTGCGCGGTTCAAGAAGAACTGCAGCGCAGGGATAGCCCGCCGGTTATCGCCGATGTGGGCTGTGGAGGAGGAATGCTCAAGAGATTTATCCCTCCCATTGAAGGCGCCCATTGGATCGGGCTTGATTTCCGATATCAAAAGGAAAGGATGGAGATCGCAAAGTACGATAGGTTTCTCCAATGTGACTTTGACAAAAATCTCCCCCTTCGGGATTCTGCCTCCGACATCGTCATATGCTCCCATGTGCTGGAACATCTTCCCCGCCCCGAGTTTACCGTTGCGGAGCTGGCGAGAATCCTGCGGCCAGGGGGCATCCTGCTGATCGGAGTCCCAGTGGCGCCAAGAATCATCGCGCATATCCGCGAATGGCAATTTCAGAGACAGATCAGAGCAGGGACCAGGGGGAGAGGGCATCACATAAACGCTTTCTGGCCGCGCCGGGTAAATCGCATGGTGGGACGAAACGGCATGGAGGTTGACTTTATGTCGGGCACCTACCTGTTGAGAAAGAAGGGGAGTTTTCTGGAAGACCATGCCTGGTGGATCCGTGTTAACCAGGTATGGGGTGCTTTGTTTCCCTCATTGAGTCAGGAGCTATGTGTCCAGCTCCGAAAGACCGCATGATGTTGTTGCCTTGGATGCCTCTAGGGTAAGACGCAGTAGTTTTTTGTCTTCCAGCGCCTGTGAAACCAAAACCAGTGATCGGGGTGTGCGAGAATATGCTTTTCAATGATGCGGGTGAAGAGCGCTGTGTTGTCTTCAATGTCCCTGATCTTGTCGCCTGACCTCTGAAGCTCAACTTCCCTTTCAATAATGACCCTGTATCTGCCGTTTCTCTGCCTCACTGAAAAGGCCGGAACCACCGGTGTGCCGGTCTTGAGGGCCATCAGGGCTAATCCTTTGTTTGTGCAAGCCAGACGGCCCAAGAAAGGGACGAACGCGCCTTGGAACCAGTCTACGCTTTGATCTAAGAGAATCCCGATCGCTTTATTCTGTGTTGCCGCAGCGAGGACACGTCTCATGCCCTTCTTGTGGTTTATGATTTCAGTGCCGAACCTTGTGCGAAGGTCGGATACAAGCCGGTCCATAGGGGCGAAATCAAGTGGCCTTACCACCACTGCGGTATGCCCGACGCGAAGCGTGAGCGCGGCGGACAGCAATTCCCAGTTTCCAAAGTGGCCGGTAAGCACGAAAGCCCCGCTGCCTTTCTTGAGAGCTCCAGCAAGATGCTCTTCCCCTTCAAATACAAGATAGTGGTCAAGATTCGCTTGATGCAACCGAAGGATATGCGGGAATTCAAACACCATCTGACCGAAGTGCATATAGACTTTTTGCAACAGTTGCCTTGGGGGCAGGTTAGGGTCCTCGCCGAAACAGCTCTGCTGAATATTGTCCAGGGCCACTGCCCTTCGTCCGAAGGGAATCAAATAGGCCAAAAAACCAAGGATCTTTCCGATGCACTGTCCCAGATGAAACGGAATAAAGGACATCATTCTTAGAACGGCAGCTGCCAATAGGTAAGTAACGTGATCAATCATGTTCACCAACAAAAATATAGTCCCCCGCCGCACCCTATCCATCCTGCGGGGTTTCGCTTTCGCATCAAGAGGTTCTCGTATTCAGCCTTTATGTATAGCAAATCATTTCTGGTATCAATACCTATTGTGGAATTCCGGGACAGGGCCCCTTGGCGATTGACGTGAGGGGGTGAAAGATTTTAAACTTTACCGGTTCGGCTTAAGGAGGGTGCTGGGGATCATGAGAGGAACCAAACGGCACTGGCGGATCATTCGTCAGCAAGGGGCACCGTTGGAGCTCATTCGGGGAGTTATGAGTGACATAAATGCCCTGCTGGGGCGTGGGGAAATGCTGAAGGCCAGCGGCCGCTGCACCGTCGTGCGGTTGCGGGACGCGGGAGGAGCGGATTGGACCGCCAGGAGATATAACACTAAGGGACCATGGCACACAGCCGCGCACTGGTTTCTTCGATCCAAGGCAGGGTGGTGCTGGCTGAACGCGACACGGCTCACCCAGGCGGGGTTGGCCACACCGGAACCGGTCATGTGCGCGGAAGAACGATGCATGGGCGTGCTTAGGATGCGATCGTTATTTGTCACGCGTTACGTCGAAGGGCGATCTCTATGGGAAATGGTCGCGACCGGGGAACTGAAAGGTGAACGGCTCACAGAGGTGGCGGTGCAGTTTGGGCGGATATGGAACACTCTCGGCCGGCTGGGCATCGGCCATGGGGACATGAAGGCCACGAATTTCATCGTCGATTCGGAGAACAGGCTATCGATGATCGATCTGGATTCCATGCGAGTTCACAGGAACAGCCTTATGCTGGCGCGGCGGCGGCGTCAAGACTTGGAGCGGTTCATGCGTAACTGGAAAGACCACCCGGCAGTGGCGGCCACTTTTTCTGCTCATCTCGGGACGACCTGACGGATGGAGTCGATCCAGTGGAGGTCGTTTCGGGTAACGAGATCTTCTCTGGCTATTCGCAACATTTTAGCTTTTTGAAATTGAATGTTGGCTGAGGCCACGGGGGTCTCTTTCAAAACTGAAAAACGAAGAAGCCACAGCACAGTGTCCAGCTTTAGGCCGTGGGTGAGGCGGGCGGAGGGCTATTGAAGAATCGCCATGGAAAACCATACATGGAGGTACCGGTGAAACCGCGCCGCCCGCCTTCGCTGCCCTGTATCTGCCAGGTCTTCACCCGATCACCCTTCGTTTTCTGTTTTGAGAGAGACCCCCATGGCCTTTTCTTGAAACCATTTCAAAAAGCCAACATGTTGCGGCTATTCAAATCTCGCCTTTATGAATCGGGCGGGATTCCCTCCAACGATAGAGTTTTCCCCTACGTCCCCCGTCACAACGCTTCCTGCAGCCACGATAGCGCCATCTCCGATCGTTATGCCGGGCAGGAGGACTGCATTGGCACCGACCCAAACGTTCCGGCCGATTACAACCGGTGATAACTTGTGGGCGGTGTGAGTTTCGATGCCCTCCACCCGGTAATCGTGATCAACGGTGAGGATGACTACATTCGGGCCAATCATCGTGTTCTCTCCGATGGATATGTCACCATGGGCAAGGAAGGTACAGTTTCGATTGATCGCCACATTGTTTTCAAGATGGATATTTTCCGGATGCTGGATGAAAAGAGGCCGCCGGAAGCGGATTTTCCCGGAGATGTGCATTCTTCGCTTGTAGAGCGCGATCTCCGCCTTGTCGATGTTTCTCAGAAGAAAAAGCAACAACCGTTCTAACATGAAAAAGCCCCAGCGCGATTAGGTCACGCGAACAATTCCAATGCCGATCTGCCGTCCCGTTCCACTCGGGGCGACGATCTCTTGCGTTTGGTAGTCCGTCTTGATTTCGTTCCAGAAGCGGTCCACCTGGATATCGGGGGATTCAGGCCGGGGACAAATGTCGTGGAAGGCAATGATCCCCCCTGCCCGCACAAGGGGCCCGTAGAGCTGAAAATCAGATTTGACCCCTTCATAAGTGTGGTCTCCGTCGATGAAGGCGAAATCGATCGGCTCAAGACTGAACATCGACTGGACCTGGTGCACGGTCTCCGGCGCATGGGAATCCGTCCGCAGCAAATGGAGGTGTTGGCTAGGCCGGGCAAAGGACTGATAAAAGGGTATCCTGCAGGTTGGGTAAGCCCCGCCGAACGCGCCTCCCGGAAGATCGATGCTCACGATCGTTGCGTCAGCAGAGGCAGCCTGAGTCCAAAGATAAAGGGTTCCTCCCCTGGCCGTGCCTATTTCAAGGACTC
>Ga0105107_10000491_pt1 | contig 24962 bp, 20 predicted proteins | sample PPLLaktember2015_6_FD_79335 | JGI IMG/M metagenome (GOLD analysis project Ga0105107, IMG submission 79335) | Freshwater sediment microbial communities from Prairie Pothole Lake near Jamestown, North Dakota, USA - PPLs Lake P8 Core (1) Depth... | ecosystem: Environmental > Aquatic > Freshwater >... | reverse complement strand
TGTTCGTCGCGGTGACGGGCTCCTTCAAGTCGATGATGGTGGGGCAGATCACCGACTCGTACCTCGGCCACTTGCAGGTGCATCGGCGCGGCTACGTGGCCTCCATCGACAGCCTGCCGCTCAACCTCAACATGAACGCGGCCATGGTCTCGCGCGTCGAGGCGGCGCTGAAGGACAACAAGAACGTGGTCGCCTACACGCATCGGGTCAAGTTCGGCGCGATGTTCAGCAACTTCGCGGAGACGACCAGCATCCGCGTGAACGGCGTCGACCCGGCGGCCGAGGCCGCGACGACCCCGCTCCTGCCGGGACGCGCGCGCGATGTCCCGGCCGGTGCGCCGCTGCTCGGTCGCGGCGAGATCCTCGTTCCCACGCTGCTCGCGCGCGGGCTGGGCGTGAAAGCGGGCAGCGAAGTCGTGCTGATCGCCACCAACCAGGACGGCTCGGTCAACGGCAAGACCTTCAAGGTGAGAAGCGAGCTCGAAAGCGTCACGGGTCCCGGCGGACGCGACGGCTACATCCACATCGAGGACGCGCGCGAGCTGCTGCGCATGACGAAGCCCGAAGTGAGCGAAACGGCGGTGCGCCTGGCGAGCCTCGACGCGGTGGAGGATGCGGCAGCGGCACTGCAGGCGACGTTGTCGGAGCCGCCGGGCACTGTGGCCGGGGCACCGGAGGCGAAGAGCAAGAAAGGCCCCGGCGCAGGGCTCGACGTGCATTCCTGGGAGCGGCTTACGCCGTTCTCGAATATCGCCAAGATGATCGATATGCTCACGGTGTTCATACGCTTCATGCTGATCGCCATCGTCCTCGTGAGCGTCATGAACGTCATGGTGATGGCGGTCTACGAGCGCATCCGGGAGATCGGCACCATTGCCGCACTCGGCACGCCGCCCGGCAGGATACTCAGCCTGTTTCTGTCGGAAGGCCTGCTCCTCGGCGTCGTCGGATGCCTGGCGGGCATACTCGCGAGCATCGGCGTGATCTACGGGCTCAACGCGTCCGAGCTCACTTTTTCATTCGGGCAGCAAAGCAACCTGCCGCTGCGCGGAACGGTGCACCTCAGGGACATCCTGCAGGTGGGCGGCATGGTCATCGCCGTCGCGGTGATCGCGAGCCTCCAGCCCGCGTGGAAAGCCTCGCGCATGGAGCCCATGACCGCGCTGAGGCACGTATGACGCGCGCGCTCCTGCTCGCAGTGCTTTTCTGCTTGTCGGCGGTATCGGCTGCCGCGGACGGCCCGGCAATCCTGAAAAAGGTCGACCGCAATCTCGAACCCGAGTCGTACGAGATGTACCGCAAGCTCATCAACATCGAGCCCAACGGGACGAAAAAGGAATTCGTGCTCTTCTCGGTGAAGAAGGGCAAGGACAAGGTCGCCGCGCTGTTTCTCTCGCCCTCGAGCGACAAGGGCCGCGCGACGCTGCGCCTTGGCGACAACATGTGGCTTTACATCCCGAACGTCGGCAAGCCGGTGCGCATCACCAGCCTGCAATCGGTCACCGGCGGCGTCTTCAACAATGCCGACATCCTGCGCATCGATTACAGCGAGGAATACGACGTGAAGGGGGCCACTGACGAAGGCGACTCGCACGTGCTGGACCTCAAGGCGAAAACCGGGGAAGTCGCGTACGACAGGCTGAAGATGTGGGTCGACCGCAAGGTGCTGCTGCCGACCAAGATCGAGGCGTACGCCGCGAGCGGCATGATGATCAAGACACTACGCTTTTCAGACATCAAGGATTTCGGCGGCGGCATCCGCAGGCCCGCCTCGGTGGAGACCGACAGCCCGCTGTACAAAGGGTACAAATCGGTGATGCTCTACTCGCAGTTGAAGCGCCGCGAGCTCCGGGACGAAGTCTTCACCCTCACCAACCTGCCGCGGATCGAAGATCTGCGCAAGTGAACCGGGCAGGCGCGGCGGCGATGCGAACGCTGATGGCAGTCGCGCTTGCGCTTGTGGCGTCCTGGACCGGCGCGGCCGAGTTCACTTTCGACGCCGCCGAGTTCGAGAAAAAAGCCCTGGAGTGGGGCGGTTACGCCGAATACCGCTACGATCATTTCAGGCTGAACCGCAGCGGCGCTCTCTACGGCCTGTCGTACTACAACCACGGCCGGCCTGACAGCCTGGATCGCAATACCGCGGCGCTCAAGCTCGACGCCAAGTACACGCGCGGGGCAGCATCGCTGCGCGCCAGGACGGACGTGGGATACGCGGACGATCAGCTCGGCGGCGAGCACACTGCACGCTTCGACGAGCTCGCGCTTTCGTGGAAGCCCAACCCGGGTCTCACCGCCGAAGTCGGCAAAGTCGCGCTCAAGTGGGGCAAGGGTTATGCGTGGAACCCGGTCGGCTTCGTCGAGCGTGTGAAGGACCCGAACGATCCGGAGCTCGCGCGTGAAGGTTTCTGGATGGCGACTGCGGACTGGGTGAGGACTTTCGAAGGGCCGCTCAAGACGGTCGCATTCACGCCGGTGCTGCTCCCGGTCGGCAACGACGTCAACAGCGACTATGGCAGGACAGGGCACGCGAATGTCGCCGCGAAGCTCTACCTCCTGTGGTACGACACCGACATCGATTTCGTGTATCTCTCGAACGGGAGCCGCAGCCAGCGCTACGGTTTCGACTTCTCGCGCAACATCACAAGCAATCTCGAAGTGCACGGGGAGTGGGCGCGCGTCACCGACTTCGTGCGCCGCGCCGTGACTTCCGCAGGTGCGCCGAGAGTCAAGCACGGCGACGCCGACAGCTATCTCCTTGGCGCGCGCTATCTCACCGCGAACGATACGACGTGGATCCTCGAGTACTACCGCAACGGGACGGGCTATACCGAACCGGAGATGCAGGATTTCTTCCGCTTCGTCGACGCCGGCCTGGCGCAGCAACAGGCGACGGGCCTGGACGCGTTGCTGAGGCGCGCGGCGGCTGCGTCGCAAAGCGGCTACGGCCGTGCGCACGCGATGAGCCGCTACGCGTACTTGCGCGTGAGCAAGAAAGAGCCGTTCGATATTCTGTACTTCACGCCGGCGATCACTTCGATCGTCAACCTGGCCGACCGCTCGTACTCGGTCTCGCCGGAGCTCACGTATACGGGGTTCACCAACGTCGAGCTGCGGCTGCGATTCCTCTATCTCAAAGGGCGTGAGCTGAGCGACTTCGGCGAAAAGCCCAACGCGAGCCGGTTCGAGCTGCGTGCCAGGCTCTACTTCTGATCGATCGGTCACAATTTTCTTACTGCTTACTGAACGTCGAATTGCCCGATCGAACGGCGCGGAGTCGCGCGCGGCGCGGCCCGGTGAAATTTTCGTCGCCGCGTCAGGCGTCCGCTTGTCCCCGCTCTTGTTCCTGCAGCGCGCCTGCGCTCAGGGGCCCGTGCGCGCGGTTGCGCCCGGCCCGTTTGGCGCGATACAGCGCTTCGTCCGCCGCCGAGATGGTTGCATCCACGCTCGCCGATCGCGCGATATCGACGCTCGCGACGCCGAAGCTCGCCGTGATTTCGATGGGCCCGGCGGAAGTGTTCACCGGCAGCGCGCTGACCGAGTGCCGCATCCTCTCCGCGACTTGCAGCGCGTTCGACGGGTTGCATCCCGGCAGCACGGCGAGAAATTCCTCGCCGCCGTAACGGCCGAGCTCGTCGTAGGATCGAAGCCTGGCGGCCAGCCGTTTGGACGCTTCGCGCAGCACTTCGTCGCCCACGGGGTGCCCGTGCGTGTCGTTGATGTGCTTGAAGTTGTCGAGGTCCGCGAGAACGATACTGGCGGGCGCCCCGGTGCGCATCGCCTGCGCGAACTCGCGCTGCAGCCGTTCCCGGATCGTGGCGCGGTTGAGCAGGCCGGTGAGCTCGTCGAAAGTCGCTCGCGCCCGCAACTCGTCCTGGAGCGCCAGGATGCGCTCTCCCGCATGCAGCCTCGCGCGAAGCTCGCGTTCGTCGAAGGGTTTCTTCAGGTAATCGTCGGCGCCCGATTCGATACTGTCGACCAGATCCTGAAGCTTGTCCTTCGCCGTGAGCATGATCAGGTACTGGTAGGGTCTTTTATCGTTCTGACGGAGCTTGCGGCAGATCTCCGGGCCTTCCATGTCCGGCATCATCCAGTCGAGAATGGCGAGGGGAGGCGCGTCGTCGCAGGAGATGAGCTTCCACGCTTCGGTGCCATTGCGCGCAACCACCGCCTCGTGACCGAGGTGGCGGAGCATACCCTCGAGTGCGGCAATAGTGACCTCGTCGTCGTCGGCGATCAAAACTTTCATTCATTTCTCGTTCAAGTCGCTCGCCGGGCAGCTCGGAGGAATCGTCCCGCGGGCGTACGCCCGCGGAAGGCGCGGGTCCGGAGAAGTATATACGCGGCCGGACGTCAGCCGTGCGGGACTGTGCCGCGCTGGTATAACCTCTGCAGATATGCTGCGTAATCGTGCCGACGTGATAAGTTCGTGACTCGCCGGCCGCCGGATCAAGGAGCGTTTCGCATGACTGCCGAAGGAAAGCAACAGACTCACGAAGTGGACTTGCAGGAGGTGGGCAGGCTGGTGGACGCGCTCGAGAAAGACCTCGACGGGATCGCCGGCAGCTCCCCCGACATTCAGCGTCTCAGGGATGAAGTGCAAACGCTGAAGAGCGTTCTCGAGTCTCCCGTACGCCACCCGCACCGGGTAAAGGACGGATTGCACAGCATACGCGAAGGCATCGAGGCGGCATTGGACACGGCCGTCGCGCAGGGCGTGAAGCCCGGACAGTATATTGCCGAGATCGGCAGGATTCTGGGACTGTGACGCGCTGCGCCTGAGAAGCCGGACACTTCGCGCTGAAAGCATGGTTTCCGAGCGCTTCGAATGCCTCGGTGTTTCGCGCTATGCTCGGCACGCCGTGAGAGCTTTCCTCGTCTTCGTTGCCGCCTGCGCGCTCGGTCTGACGCACGCTGCCGTGGCCGGGTCTCCCGAACCCCCGGTCGTGATCGAGGCGCAACCGCTCACGCATACGCGCGAAGGCCGGGTGCAGGGCTGCGGGTTGCGCTTGACCGGCGGTGCGCCCGGCACTCCGGCATCGTCGTGGTTCGACGTGTCCTTCAACGTCTTTGCGCGCGGCATGGGGCTCGTGCAGTCGATCGCCTACGAGCTCAGGCGCTCGGAAATCGAAGGCGACAGCCGTCCCGCCAAAGTCCCTGTTCGAAGCACTTGGGTGAGAACGGGCGAGGGCAGCGCGCGCCGCGGCGAAACAAGCGAGCGGCGCGACTCGCTCGTATATACCCTGCTCGTCGAGGACGTATTGGCGCTCTTCGAAGCGGTCGCTGAGAGTCGCGCGGTGACGCTCGGTGTCCGGCGCTGGGACCAGCCATTCGATGCGGTGTATACCGGGACGCCGGTTCTCAGTGCGGACTCGAGAATCGAAGTGAGCGCGTGTCTCGATCGTCTTATGCTCGAGTGATCGCACGTACCGGTGCGCCGTCCCGCTTTGTGACACGGCACGGCACTTGCCGCACTCCGGTCGGTCCCGAGCAGTTAACTTAACCACGATTGGGCTGGCTCAGGGACCAGGGGCTCGGGCCAAACGTATCCCGGGCCCCTTCGCGCGCTTTGCGCGCGCGGGGCCCGGAGCCGGGCCAACTGTTACGAACAGAGGGAAACCCGAGGTTTCCCTCCGTTACCTTCCATCCTTCGGTTCGCGGCGCGCCTTGTGCGCGCGGGGCCCGGAGCTGGGCAATTGTTACGGACAGAGGGAAACCCGAGGTTTCCCTCCGTTACCTTCCATCCTTGGGTTCGCGGCGTGCGCGTGGCCGCGCGCCGCATTACCGGCCATCCTTCCAGCTTCAGCGTCGGCGCTGCAGAGCGAATGTCACGCTGCTCGCTGGCAAGCTCACCAAATGAACAAAGCCAAAACTCGTGGGCGGGCGAGTCGGGTAATTCCCTACAAACTAATACAGCGCCACCAAAACAGACTACGCAGACCGAGCAAAGCGCTTTTGCTTCGCCATCCGCACTTGTGCTGTGTTAGATTCGAAAAAAAAGTAGGTCGAGGAGGATATAGTGCCCGTGCTCGATATCCTGATGGTGTTCGCGATCGTGGCGGTGCTTTTCGCTCAAACGTTCTTCCCGCCGCGCTAGCAGCCGCATCGGTGTGATCTTTTGCCTCGACGCGCGGTGCGTGTCGCACGGAGCATGACTCTGCGCGTTTAGCGATGATCAGCCACTCATGTCTGCCGCCTCCAACGAAATACTGATGCTCAATTTCCTGGTCGAGGACAAGGGCCCGAAGGCCGTGTCTCCCGACCAGCTCCTGCCGCGTGCCCTGCGGGCGCTCAGGACGCACCTCGGATTGGACGTTGCGTTCATTTCCGAATTCAGGGACGGGCGCCGGGTCTTCCGGTATGTGGACGCGGCGCGCGAATCGGCCGCCGTGCAGATGGGCGCCAGCGACCCCATCGAGGACACCTACTGCCAGCGCGTGGTCGACGGCCGGCTGCCGGAGGTGATCACCGACACGGCCGAGGTGAGTGCCGCGAGCGAGCTCGGCTTCACGCGCCTGGTGCCGGTCGGGGCGCACCTCTGCGTGCCCGTGCGCCTCTACGACGGCACGGTATACGGCACGCTCGTGTGCATCGGTGCGATTGCCGACACCTCGCTGGGAGCGCGCGACGTCAGTCTGATGCGCGTCTTCGCCGAGATGGCGGCCGAGCATATCGAAGCCGATTTGCAGGCCCAGGAGCAGGCGTACACGCTGATGGGCAAAGTGCAGTCGGTGCTGAACGGCGGCGCGATATCACTCGTCTACCAGCCGGTGTTCGACCTTAAAGCGGCACAGGTGATCGGCTTCGAAGGTCTTGCTCGCTTTACGACGACGCCGATGCGATCGCCGGACGCGTGGTTCGCGGACGCGGCGGTCGTGGGTCTCGACGTGGCGCTCGAAATGAAAGTGATCGAGCAGGCGCTCACCAGTTTCAACAGCTTGCCCGAAGGCATTTACGTGGGCTTCAACGTCTCGCCGAACATCGCGATCAACGGTCAGCTCGACCGCGCCTTCAAGGCCGTCCCGCTCGACCGCATCGTGCTCGAGATCAACGAGCACGTGAGCATTCGCGAATACGACGAAATCGCCAAGGCGCTGCGTCCGCTGAGGGCGCAGGGTCTGCGCATCTCGGTCGACGACACCGGGGACGGTTTGAGCAGTTTCCGGCACATCCTGAGCTTGAGGCCGGACATCGTCAAGATTCCGATGAGTCTTACGCGCAACATCGACACCGACGCCGCGCGGCGCGCGCTCGCATCGGCGCTCATCCAGTTCGCGAGCGAGAACGGCAGCGAAGTGATCGCCGAAGGCGTCGAGACCGCCAACGAGCTGAAAGCACTGAAGGGCCTCGGGGTCATGCGCGCGCAGGGTTACTTCCTCGGGCGTCCGGCCGCGCTCACCACCGCCGCCACGCTCTGCCGTCGTCCGGCACCGTCGAACGAATCGGTCGAGAGCTGAGCGTCGCCGGCGTGATTCGTGCCCGCGATACCGCGCGACTCCTTTTCGCGCTGCTCGCTCTGGCTGCGAGCTGCGCCGCCGCAGGCGCGGCGCCGGCGCTGCGTCCCGAGGTCGAAGCCTTCGTCCGGGAATTCGCGGTAAGGCACGGCCACGACGCGCGCGCGTTGCGCAAGCTGCTGCAGAAGGCGCAGACGCGCCACTCGATCATACGTGCGATGTCGGCGCCGGGAACGGCGCGCCCGTGGCACGAATACCGGGAGCGCATCGTGGAGCCGAGGCGCATCGAGAACGGCGTTCGCTTCTGGCAGGAAAACGCGATCGCCCTCGAGCGCGCGAGCCGCGAGTTCGGCGTGCCGGAAGAGCTGATCGTCGCGACGATAGGGATAGAGACGCTGTACGGGCGGAACATGGGCAGCTTCAGGGTGATCGACGCGCTCTCGACGCTCGCTTTCGATTACCCGCCGCGCGCCGAGTTTTTTCGAGGTGAGCTCGAAGAGTACCTGCTCCTCGTTCGCGAAGCCGGCATCGACGCTTACGGGACGCGAGGCTCGTATGCGGGGGCCATCGGCATTCCGCAGTTCCTGCCGAGCAGCCACCGGAAATACGCGGTCGATTTCGACGGCGACGGCCGGCGCGACCTCGTGAAGAGCACCGCTGATGCGATCGGCAGCGTCGCGAACTACTACCGCAGCTTCGGCTGGGAGACGGGCGCGCCGGTGGTGATCGCCGCGGAGTCGGGCAAGGCCGAGCTCGCACCGCTCCTCGCCGCAGGCATACGCCCGCACACCAAAGTGGGCGAGCTTCGCAAGCGCGGCCTCATCGTACAGGAGGACGTCGACGAAAATGCCGAAGCCACGGTGTTTTTCGTGCAGGAGGAAAGCGGTCCGAGGCTGCTCCTCGGGCTCAACAATTTCTACGTCATCACGCGCTACAACCGCTCGACCAATTACGCGATGGCGGTTTCGGAGCTCGCTCGCGAGCTCCGAAGCGCCATCGGCGGGCGGTAAACGATACAGAGGGAAACCAAGGTTTCCCTCCCTCCGGGAGGAGGCGGTAAACGAACAGGGGGAACCCAAGAGTTCCCCCCGTATGCCCCCTTCCTTCGGCTGACCTGCCGGTGGATGCCGAAGATCGTAGGGTGCGGGGGTGACGCACCGCGCTCGGCGACAGACGCGTTACACCCGTTGGTCGCGCGGGAAAGCCACCAGGTGGTCGATCTCCAATCGGATGCCTATCGTTTCGCCGACGGCGTGATTGTGGTGGCTCGGCACGAGCGAGAGCACGCGACCGCCGCCCGGGAGCTGCAGCGTGTAGAGAAACTCGGCGCCGCGAAAAGCCTTGTGCAGCACGCGCGCCTGCAGCGCGCTCGAATCGTCGTGGAGTATGTCGTCGGGCCGCAGCAGCACGTCCACGAGCGTGCCGCGAGGCAGGTCCTGCATGAGGCGGCTCCGCATCACGCCGAGCTCGAGCGCGATCGTGCGATCGTCGAGCACTGTTCCAGGCAGGAACACACCCTGTCCGATGAAATCCGCAACGAAGCGCGTGGCGGGCTCGTGATAGAGGCGATAGGGGTTGTCCCACTGCTCGATGCGGCCGTGCGCCATGAGGCCGATCTCGTCGGCGATGTTGAAAGCTTCGTGCTGATCGTGCGTGACGAGTATCGCGGTGGTTTTCTGCTGCTTCAGGATCTCGCGCACTTCGACGCTGAGTCTCTCGCGCATCTCGACGTCGAGGTTCGAAAAGGGCTCGTCGAGAAGCATGAGCTCGGGCTGCGGCGCGAGCGCGCGGGCGAGCGCCACGCGCTGCTGCTGACCGCCCGAGAGCTCCTGCGGGTAGCGCTCCGCGACCTGGTGCAGGCCGACGGTGTCAAGGAGCTCCGCCACGCGCGCTTCGCGCTCGGCCTCGGAGTGCTTGCGTAATCCGAATGCGATGTTGCGTGCGACCGTGAGGTGCGGGAAGAGCGCGTAATCCTGGAACACCATGCCGATGCGCCGACGCTCCGCGGGGACGGTGAGTCCCGGCCGGCTCATGGTTTCGCCGTGGAGGGCGATCTCGCCGCGCGTGATCGGCTCGAAGCCCGCTATGCAGCGCAGCACCGTCGTCTTGCCGCAACCGCTTGGGCCCAGCAGGCAACCGATGCTCCCGGGCTCGAGCCTGAACGACAGGTCGTCGAGCACGTGACGCTCGTCGTAGGCGTGACTGATGTGGCGGACTTCGAGCAGGGCGGGCATGGAAGGCATTATACTGACGCGTGATGCAAATGATTCTTGTTAAGGTGTCTGCAAGGCGGCCCACACCGCTGGCGATCGTCGCCGTGGCCGTTGCATCCCTGCTCGCGCTGCCGGTGCTCGTCGTCCTGAGCAACGTTTTCACGCCCACCGAGGGGACATGGTCGCACCTCGCGTCGACGGTGCTGCCGGAGTACGTCTCCAATTCGCTCCTCCTCATGGCGGGCGTCGCCTTCGGCGTGATGGTGGGCGGGATCTCGACCGCGTGGCTGACGGTGATGTGCCGCTTTCCCGGGCACAAGGTGTTCGAGTGGGCGCTGCTCCTGCCGATGGCGGTGCCGGCGTACGTGATGGCTTACGCGTACACCGATTTCCTCCAGTTCTCGGGTCCGGTGCAAACCTGGATACGCGACATGACCGGCCTCGGTCCGCGCGAGTACTGGTTTCCGGACGTGCGCTCGCTCGGCGGCGCCGTCGTGATGCTGTCGTTCGTGCTCTATCCCTACGTCTACCTGCTCGCGCGTTCGGCTTTTCTCGAGCAGTCGGACAGCATGCTCGAAGTGGCGCGCGGGTGCGGATACGGCGCGTGGGGGACTTTCCTCAAAGTCGCGCTTCCGCTGGCGCGTCCGGGCATCGTCGCAGGCACTGCGCTCGCGCTGATGGAGACGCTCGCGGACTTCGGCACGGTCGCGTATTTCGGAGTGCCGACGTTCACGACCGGCATTTTCCGCGCGTGGTTCTCGCTCGGGGATCCGGTCGTCGCCGCGCAACTCTCGGCAATGCTGCTGGGTTTCGTTTTCCTGCTCCTGCTGGTGGAGCGCATGACGCGTGCGCGCGCGGCTTTTCACAATACCTCGGATCGCAAGCGGCTGCGCAACGTCTACCGGCTGCGTGGCGTGCTCGCATTCGTTGCGGTGTTTTTCTGCGTGACGCCGCTCGTGCTCGGCTTTCTCCTTCCCGTGGGCATACTGCTCAAGCTGACGCTGGAAGGGGGCGACGTGCAGTTCGGCGCGCGCTACGTGCAGCTCACGGTGAACACCGTGTCGCTCGCCGGCGTGACCGCGCTGCTCGCGGTCGGGCTCGCGCTCCTCGTTGCCTACGCGGGACGCTCGACGCGCTCGCCGCTCGTGCGCGCGGCAAACCGAATCGCCGGCATGGGCTATGCGGTGCCGGGAGCCGTGATCGCGGTGGGCGTGCTGATTCCGGTGACGCGTCTCGATCACGTGCTCGCGGGGTGGATACAGTCGTGGACCGGGACTTCGCCCGGACTCATCCTGACCGGCGGCATCGCCGCGCTCGTCTATGCCTATCTCGTGCGCTTCTTCGCGGTGTCGCTGCACGCGGTGGAAGCGGGGCTCACCAAAGTCACGCCCAGCATGGACAGCGCCGCGCGCTCGCTCGGACTCGCGCCGGTCGCGACGCTGGCGCGCGTGCACGCGCCGCTGCTCTGGAGGAGTGCGCTCTCGGCCGCGCTCCTGGTGCTGGTCGACGTGATGAAGGAGCTGCCCGCGACGTTCGTCATGCGTCCGTTCAATTTCGACACGCTCGCGGTGCAGGCGTACAACCTCGCCTCCGACGAGCGTCTCGCGGAAGCCGCGACGCCTTCGCTCACGATCGTCGCGGTCGGGCTGGTGCCCCTCATCGTGCTCTCGCGGATGATGCTGAAAAAAAACGGGCCTTGAAGGCCCGTTCGTCTGTCGCTGCGTCACCTCGCTCGCCGATGCCCCGGCCTTGATGTTTTTCATCACCCCTTCTCATCACTCTCTTTCGTCACTTCTTACTTGTAACCGGCGCGGTCGAAGATCTTCTGGGCGAGCGCCTGGTTCTTGCCGAGGGCGGCGATGTTGAGCGTGTCGCTCCTGAAGGTCCCGAGCGAGGCGAGCGCGGCGTTGTCGAGCTTCACGCCTTTCGCCACCGGCCACTCGTTGTTGCCGTTCGCGAAATACGACTGTGCCGTGTCGCTCGCGAGGTATTCGAGAAAGCGCACCGCCGTTTCGCGCCGCGGCGCGTTTTTGAGCACGCCGCCGCCCGAGATGTTCATGTGCGTGCCGTAGCTTTTCTGGTTTGGCCACACCAGCACCGCGGACTCGGTGACCTTCTTGTCTTCCGGTTTGCCCGATGCCAGCAGCCGCACGTAGTAATAGCTGTTGGTGATGGCGACGCCGCACTCGCCCGAAGCGACCGCCTTGATCTGGTCGGTGTCGCCGCCTTTGGGCGCGCGAGCGAAGTTCGCGACCACGCCTTTCGCCCATTCTTCGGCTTTGCGCTCGCCCAGATGCTCGATCAGCGCGCTCATGAGGGAGAGGTTGTAGACGTGACTGCCGGAGCGTGTGCAGACCTTGCCTTTGAGCCGGGGGTTCGCGAGGTCTTCGTAGTTCTGAACCTCGGCGGGATTCACCAGCTTCCTGTTGTAGACGATGACGCGCGCGCGGGCCGAGAAGCCGAACCACTGGTCGTTCGGCGCGCGCATGTGATCGGGGAGACGGGACTCGAGCACTTTCGATTTCACCGGCTGCAGCAGCCCGAGCTGCTCGGCGCGCCACAGGCGTCCGGCGTCGACCGTGATGAGCACGTCGCCGGGGCTGTTCGCGCCTTCGTTCCGGAGCCGCTCGATCAGCGGGTCGTCACCGGCCTCGATGCGGTTGATGCGGATCCCGGTCTGCTTCGTGAAGTTGGCGTACAGCGCTTCGTCGGTCTGGTAGTGGCGGGACGAATACAGATGCAGCACGTTCGCCTGTGCCGCCGCCGCCACGGCGGCCGAGCTGAAGACCGCCGCGAGCGCTGCGGCGAAGGTGTGTTTCAGGACTGTGAACATCGAGGGGCTCCGAAAGCGTTTGCAAGGGCACCGTGCCCAGCGCGGAACCGGATCGTAACAAGAACTATTCTCAAACACAATACGAATAAGAATAATTCTCGGTTGGCGGAGCGATCTCGAGTTTCGGAGGCTGGCGACCGGCTACAGGTCGAGGCGGCGGGCGCCGTTGAAACGGCTTTGCCAGTAGCGGTGGCGCATGTCGACCAACTCGACGTAGCCGCCGGTCGTGGGTGCGTGGATGAAGCGCTGGTCCCCGAGGTAGATGCCGACGTGGGAATACGGCTTGCGCAGGGTGTCGAAGAAGACGAGGTCGCCCGGCTCGAGGGTGCCGTCCGGAACGGGTGCGCCGACCGCGCTCAGCGCCTGGGTGTTGCGGGGCAGCGCGAGGCCCGCCCCCCGGTGGTAGACGTACTGCACCAGTCCGCTACAGTCGAAGCCATTGGTGGGCGAGGCGCCTCCGTAGCGGTAAGGGACGCCGATGTGGCTCAGCGCGTGGAGCGCAAGCTCGCGTGCCCGCGCCGAGGCGATCTCGTCGAAAGCGCGCTGGGTGAGGACGACCGGCTGCCTCGGCGCGGACAGCTTCCCTGGTGGTGCGGCACACCCGGCCATTAGGAGGGTGAGCACCGTAAGCATTATTATTTTCATCGCGCATGACTATAGAGGACAATGACATAGCGCGCAACGTGCATGCTTCACATTAAGAAAGTAACAGTCATGGTCAACCTGCTCGGTTTCACAAAAAAGCTCGCCGCGGTGGTGCTCCTCGCGTGCGCATCCGGGGCGTGGGGGCAAATGGCGCTGGAAGTCATTCCCCTCAAGCACCGCACCGCCGAGGAGCTCATCCCCATCCTGCAGCCGATGCTGCCGCGCGAGGCCAGCATCAGCGGCGTGCGCGGGCAGCTCGTGCTGCGGACGACGCCGGCGAACCTCGCGGAGGTGAAGCGCATTCTCGCGAGCATCGACGTCGCCCCGCGGCGCCTGATGATCTCGGTCGCGCAATACGGGGCGGCGGACGGCAGGGCGCGCGGGGCGGAAGTGTCCGGCAGCGTTCGAGCGGACGACAACGCGCGCTTGAGCACCGGCCCCGGCAGGCGCGACGGGGTGCAGGCGCGCATTTACGATACGCGCACCCTGGACAACGTGAGCGTGGTGCAGACGGTGCAGGCGCTCGAAGGGCGCACCGCCCTCGTGCAGGTCGGGCAATCGGTGCCGGTGCGCGAGCGCCAGGTGACGCGCTCGATCGTGGGCGGGCGCGTGGTCGAGCACGTCGTCGACGGCGTGGACTACCGCAACGCGAGCACCGGTTTCCTGGTGACGCCGCGGCTCTCGGGCGACCGCGTCACGCTCGAGGTCGCGCCCCAGCGTGAAGTCTTCGTCGCGCCGAGGCCCGGCGCGATCGACGCGCAGCGCGTGACGACCACCGTGGCCGGCCGCCTGGGCGAATGGATCGAAGTCGCGGCGGTCTCGGAAGAGCGCGGAAGCGATCGCGAGGTGCTGCTCGGGCGCGCCGGCGACATCCGCAGGGACAACCGCTCGGTGCTCCTCAAAGTCGACGAGCTGCGCTAGCGCGCTATTGCCCGGTGACCCAGCCGGCGATGCGCGCCGAGCGTCACTGCGCCGACGCCCAGCACGCGAAAGTAGATACCCAGGAAAGCGCGCATCGTTTTCCCCATCGACGAGGCCCGGCTCGTATTCTAAATCAGAGCCTCACTGCACCGAGCGCTGCGTCCACGCGCGTCACGCGGTTACGCGGCGCGTCGGGGGGCAGACCCGAGAAATCGCCTCGCAACGCTTTCAGCGCGTAGCGCTCCTCGTCGATCTCGCGGCGGGTGCGCACACCCATGCGCCGCAACGCGGCGATCGGCGGGCACCATCCCTGGATCGCGTGCTGCATGAAAAAGCCGAGAACGACGCCGGGCAGGAGGAGCCAGCGGCGCCCGTGCGCGAGCGAAAGGGCCAATCCGGTGAGCGAAAACGCGGGCGCAATCACTTCCAGATAGCGCTCGATATCCCATTCGCGGTCGAGCGCATCGATGCGCGCCGAGATCTCCCAGTCGCTCGCCGCGGCGAAGCGAAACAGGCGATCGCGCATCGCATCGTCGATCCGCGCGTTCACCTGCGATGCGGTATGGGCGCGAACGCGGTCTACGCTGCTCTGGGTCATGCTGTCCTCCGTGCGCGGGCTCGCGCGGTTTTGTCCGCGGCGCTTGCGCGCGGACCGAAGCGCCACCGCGTATCCTGACGCGGGAGCGCGTAGGGAAGGGTATCGAGCGCCTCGGGAACGAAGGCTTCGGGGCTCGCCGCAACCACGGCCGAATCCACGAACACGGGAAGGCCCAGCTTGCGCATAAGATTGTGCGCATCGATCGGTGCGCGGACTTTCACGTCGTTGTCGAAATAGCAGTAGACATCGCGCGAGCGCCTGCGCGGCGCGCTTTGCGCGGACATGCGTTTCGCATCCGCGGGCTCACTGCCCGCCGCCCACGCGCGTATGCGAGCAGCCCAGCGCTCGAGCGCGTCATCGGTGTAGCCGCTCACGTAGAGCTCGGCGTCGCCATGCAGCCGGATATAGACGAAATCAGCCGTGAGGTCTTCGTAGTAGGGCCATTTACCCGCGGTGTCGGCGACCACGAGCCCGATGCGATGGCGGCGCAACTGTGCGATGAAAGCTTCGCTCACAAAGCTTTCATGACGGATTTCCACCGCGTGACGCAGCGGCCGGTTGCGATCGATCGCGAGCCTGCAGCGCCCGGTCATGCGCGCATCGCGCCGGCGCGCGATCGCGAGCGCGCTTTCGAGGTCGCGCGGAAGCATTTCGAAAAAATCTTCGAAGCGCGCTTCGTCGTAGCGGAACCGCGGCGGGAACTGCCAGAGGAAAGGCCCGATCTTCTCGCGCAGGTTGAAGATACCGGACGCAAAGAAATTCGCGAGCGCGCGCTCGCAGTCGCGCACCCGCAGCATGTGGGTGATGTAGCGTCCGCCCTTGATCGCGAAAACGAAGCCGGGCGGCGTCTCGTCGTACCACGACTGGTAGCTTTGCGGGTGCTGGAGCGAATAGAACGAGCCGTTCAACTCGATCGTGGGAAAAGCGCGCGAGGCGAACTCGAGCTCGCGCCGCTGCGCGTAGCCCTTCGGATAGAAGACGCCGCGCCACGGCTCGTAGCGCCAGCCGGAAATGCCGATGCGTATGGTCATGGGGAATGGAAAGCTTTTCCCCCGGCGAAGCAAGCCCGGTGCCGGCGCTTTATCGGCCGCCTAGAAGCGCTCGTCCGCGCGCAGATAGCGCCATTGCCCGATGGGCAGGTCGCCCAGCGCGACGCGCCCGATGCGCACGCGCTTTAGCCCCACGACACCGAGGCCCACGAGCTCGCACATCCTGCGGATCTGGCGCTTCTTCCCCTGCTTCAGGATGAATCGAAGCTGGTCGCGGTTCTGCCAGATGACCTGGGCGGGCTTGAGCGGCTCGCCGTCGAGGCTCAAGCCGTGATTGAGGAGCGCGAGGCCCGATGCGGGGAGCTTCCCCTGCACGCGCACGAGATACTCCTTCTCCATCTCGCGGTCCTGGCCGATGAGTTGCCGCGCGATGCGCCCGTCCTGCGTCAGCACGAGGAGCCCCGTCGAATCGATGTCCAGGCGTCCCGCCGGGGCGAGGCCTTTGAGATGCCCGCGCTGGAAAGCGATCGCCGCGCGGTCTTCCGCCCACTGCGAGTCGGGAGCGATCAGCGCGACCGCCGGCTTGTAACCCGGCTCGGGTTGCCCCGAGACGTAACCGATCGGCTTGTTGAGGAGGATCGTGACGCGCGCCGTCTGCTCGCTCGCGGCCGCGCGCGTGAGCGTGATCTTCTGGTGCGGGAAGATCCTGGTGCCGAGCTCGCTCACGCGCTCGCCGTCGACGAAAACCCAGCCGCGCTCGATATAGGTGTCGGCTTCGCGGCGCGAGCACAGGCCCTGCGCCGCCATCAGCTTCGAGAGCCGAACTTTTTCCAAGGCCCCGCGTTAGCGGCGGCGCGCCTGCGGACGCGGTGAGAACAATGCAGGCTGGGGCTGCGCCTGGTGGCGCGCGGCCTCGGAACGCGTGTTCCCGTCGACCTCTACCGTCTCGTGTGCGCGATTGCCGTCGGCTTCGATGTTCGGGAGACCGTGGATCACGTTGCCTTCGCGCGCGGCGCGGTGACGGTTGCGCTCGACCGCGTCGCGGTCGGTATTGCGAATGCGGTTGCCGAACGAATCGTCGTCGACGGGCCGATTGCGGGCAGTGTCGTCGGGACGGGCGCGGTTGCCGAAGTTGTCGTCGCGGGCTTCCAGCGGCACGCGCGGGCCTTCAACAGTGCCGCGCGGCGCACGGCGCGGCCGGTTACCTTCGGCTTCGACCCGCCGCGGCTGGTGCGGCCGATTGCCCTCGGCTTCAGCGCGTCGCGGTTGATGCGGGCGATTCGGGGCGGCGCCCTGCGGGCGCGCGCCGGGAGCGCGCTGGCGCGGCGCCGCCGGCTGGCGGCTCGCCTCGCGCTGCGGCTGCCGAGCGCGCTGCGGCTGGCGCCCGCGCTCCCCACGCTGGGTGCGGCCGCGCGGACGCTCGTCGTCGCGGTCGCTGTCCTGCGATGTGCCGGGAACGAAGCCTTCGACGGTCGCACGCTCGATCGGGTGCCGGATCAGCTTCTCGATCGCGCGCAAGTACTGGATTTCTTCGGAGTCGACGAGCGAGATCGCCGAGCCCATGCTTCCCGCGCGTCCGGTGCGCCCGATGCGGTGAACGTAATCCTCCGCCACGTTGGGCAGCTCGAAGTTCACCACGTGCGGCAGCTCGACGATGTCGAGGCCGCGTGCGGCGATGTCGGTCGCAACCAGCACCGGCACTTCGCCCGCCTTGAACTGCGCGAGCGCGCGCGTGCGTGCGCCCTGGCTCTTGTTTCCGTGTATCGCCGCGGCCGGAATGCCGTCCCTTTCGAGCTTCTCGGCGAGGCGGTTCGCGCCGTGCTTGGTGCGTGTGAAAACGAGCACCTGCTCCCACTTGTTCTCGCGGATGAGATGGCTCAGCAGATCGCGCTTCTGGTCTTTCGCGACGAGATGCACGGTCTGCTGCACGAGGGCCGATTCGGTATTGCGCGGCGCCACGTCGACGCAGCCCGGTTTGTTCAGCAACTGATTCGCGAGCGCGCGCACCTCTTCGGAAAAGGTCGCCGAGAACAGCATGCTCTGGCGGACTTTCGGCAGCAGCGCGAGGATGCGTTTGATGTCGTGTATGAACCCCATGTCGAGCATGCGGTCGCCTTCGTCGAGCACGAGGATCTCGACGCCCGAGAGGTCGATCGTCTTCTGGCCCACGTGGTCGAGCAGCCGGCCCGGCGTCGCGACGACGATGTCCATGCGCTTGCGCAGTTGCGCCACCTGCGGCTGGATGCCGACGCCGCCGAATATCACCATCGACGTGATCGGGACGTTCTTGCCGTAGGTGCGCACCGATTCTTCGACCTGCGCGGCGAGCTCGCGCGTCGGTGTGAGTATGAGGCAGCGCGGGCGGCCGGGGCGCACCGTGCCCGCGGGAGGGTTCTCGAGCAGGCGATGCAGGATGGGCAGGACGAATCCCGCGGTCTTGCCGGTTCCCGTCTGCGCCGCGGCGAGAAGGTCTCCGCCGGCGAGCACGAGCGGGATCGCTTTTACCTGGATCGGTGTGGGGATGGTGTAGCCCGTCTCTTCGACGGCGCGCAACAGCGGTTCGGCCAGCCCAAGGCTGGCGAATTCGATTTCGGGTGTCATTACAGCTCCAGCGACGGCCTGTCGCTCGAGCTGAGAGACACCAATCAAGGCAGACGAATTAGGGTTTTTAAGGAGTGCTACAGGACCGGTACGCCGATTGGTAGAGCGCACGGAAGCTGCGAAGTATACATGAAAAGCCGGGTTTTGATCTAACATCGCGCCGTGCCCGATCTGGACCCCATATTCATGGACGGCGGCGCGCTCGCGCGAGTCGTGCCGGATTTCCGCCCGCGCCCCCTCCAGCTCGACATGGCGCGCGCCGTCGCGACTGCGATCGAGGAGCGGGGTGTGCTGGTCGCCGAGGCGGGAACGGGCACCGGCAAGACTTTCGCCTACCTCGCACCGGCGCTCCGCTCCGGCGGCAAAGTGATCATTTCCACCGGCACCAAGACTCTTCAGGACCAGCTCTTCGACCGCGACATCCCAACGCTGCGCGACGCGCTCAAGCTGCCGGTGACGGTGGCGCTGCTCAAGGGACGTGCCAACTACGTGTGCCACCACCACCTCGAGCGCACGCTCGCGGACGGGCGTCTCGCGAGCCGCCAGGATGCGGTCGATCTCGCGCACATCGGGCGCTTCGCGAAGACGAGCGCGACCGGCGACCGCGCTGACTTGAGCGAGGTCTCGGAGTCGGCGCCGATCTGGTCGCAGGTGACCTCGACGCGCGAAAACTGCCTCGGCTCCGATTGCGGGCATTTCGACCGGTGCTTCGTCGTGCAGGCGCGCAAGAACGCGCTCGAAGCCGACGTGGTCGTCGTCAATCACCATCTGTTCTTCGCCGACCTGGTGCTGCGCGACGAAGGCGTGGGCGAGATCCTGCCCGCGTGCAACACGGTCATTTTCGACGAAGCGCACCAGATCCCCGAGACCGCGACGCTCTTCTTCGGCGAGAGCGTCTCCACCGCGCAGTTGGTGACGCTCGCTCGCGATACCGTGATCGAAGCGGCGAGCGGAGCGAAAGACAGCCGCTCGCTGCCCGAGTCCGCGCGCGCGCTCGACAAGGCGGCGCGCGATCTGCGCCTCGCATTCCCGGAAGAGGGCGGCCGGCTGCCGATGCGCATCGTCGACAGGAACCGCGCATTTCAGGATGCGCTCGCGCTCGTTCTCCAGCGACTCGATGCGCTCGGCATCGAGCTGCGCGAGCACGGTGAGCGCAGCGAAGGGCTGCAGCGTTGCTCTGATCGCGTGCTCGCGCTCGCCGAGCTCGCCGAGCGCTGGAGGAGCGGGGTCGACGGCGAGCGCGTGAAGTGGGTCGAGCTCTTCAGCCACGCGCTGCAACTCCATTCGACGCCGCTCTCGGTCGCGGCCGCGTTCGCGAAACAGATCGAGGGACACGCGCGCGCGTGGGTGTTCACCTCCGCCACGCTCTCGGTCGCCGGCGATTTCGCCCACTATTGCGGGGCGCTCGGCCTGACCGAAGCGCACGCGAACAGTTGGGGCAGCCCTTTCGATTACGAGCGGCAGGCGCTCCTTTACGTGCCTGCGAAAATGCCCGAGCCGAACACCCCCGAATACACCCCCGCCGTCATCCGCGCCGCGTTGCCGCTGGTCGCGGCGAGCGGCGGCGGCGCTTTCCTGCTCTTCACCAGCCTGCGCGCGATGCGCGAAGGCCGCGCGCTGCTCGAGCAGGCGATGCAGCGGCGAGGCCTCGAATTCCCGCTGCTCATGCAGGGCGAAGGCTCGCGCTCCGAGCTCCTAGAGCGCTTTCGCCGCCTCGGCAATGCGGTCCTGGTCGGCAGCCAGTCGTTCTGGGAAGGCGTCGACGTGCGCGGCGACGCGCTTTCGCTGGTGGTGATCGACAAGCTGCCGTTCTCCGCGCCCGACGACCCGGTGCTCGCAGCGCGCATCGACAAGCTCAACCAGGAAGGGCGCAACGCTTTCATGGAGTACCAGTTGCCGCAGGCGGTGATTACGCTCAAGCAGGGCGCGGGGCGGTTGATCCGCGACGAGAACGACCGCGGCGTGCTGATGATCTGCGACCCGCGGCTCTACTCCAAGAGCTACGGCCGGCGCATCCTGCAAAGCCTGCCGCCGATGCGGCGCACGCGCGTCGAAGCCGACGCCGTCGCTTTCTTCTCCGCCGTCATTGCGTAATTGAAGGAAGGGAGGTTACGGAGGGAAACCATGGGTTTCCCTCTGTTCGTTTACCGGCGTGAGGACGCTGTCGAATCGACAGCGTGAGCGTCGTGGGCATCGGTGCGCGTGACGCGCACCTGGGCAAACTCGCCGGGTTTGAGCTTCTTCGAGCGCGCGACGTGAACGACGCCGTCGATCTCCGGCGCGTCGGCGGCCGAGCGCGCGATCGCGCCTTGCGCGCTCACTTCGTCGACCAGCACGGTCATCTCGCTCCCGACTTTGCGCTTGAGCCGTTTCGCGCTGATGCGCTCCTGCACCGCCATGAATCGCGCGCGGCGTTCTTCTCTGACCGTCTCGGGCACGGGGTCCGCCAGCGCGTTCGCTGCCGCGCCTTCCACCGGTGAATATGCGAAGCACCCGACGCGGTCGAGCTGCGCTTCCTCGAGAAAACGCAGCAATTCCTCGAACTCGGCCTCGGTCTCGCCCGGGAAGCCGACGATGAACGTGCTGCGTATCGTGAGCTCCGGGCAGATCTCGCGCCATCTGCGCACCCGCAGGAGGTTGTTCTCCGCGTTCGCCGGGCGCTTCATCGCTTTCAGGATGCGCGGGCTCGCGTGCTGGAAGGGCACGTCGAGGTAGGGCAGGATTTTGCCGTCCGCCATCAGCGGTATCACTTCGTCGACGTGCGGGTACGGGTAGACGTAGTGCAGCCGCACCCACACGCCGAGCTCGCCCAGCGCGCGCGCGAGCTCGGTCATCCGCGTGCGGATGGGGCGCCCGCCCCAGAAGCCGGTGCGGTACTTGACGTCCACGCCGTAGGCGCTCGTGTCCTGCGACACGATGAGGAGCTCCTTCACGCCCGCGTGCACCAGCGCTTCGGCTTCCTTCATGACGTCTCCGATCGGCCGGCTCACGAGGTCGCCGCGCATCGACGGGATGATGCAGAAGGTGCAGCGATGGTTGCAGCCTTCGGCGATCTTCACGTAGGCGTAGTGGCGCGGCGTCAGCTTGATGCCTTGCGGCGGCACCAGGTCGACGAAGGGGTCGTGCGGCTGCGGCAGGTGCGCGTGCACCGCGCGCATGACTTCGTCGGTCGCGTGCGGGCCGGTCACGGCGAGCACCTTCGGATGGGTCTCGCGCACGACATCGCCTTTGGCGCCGAGGCAGCCGGTGACGATCACCCTGCCATTTTCCTGAAGCGCTTCGCCGATCGCATCGAGCGATTCGGCGACCGCGGAATCGATGAAGCCGCACGTGTTGACCACGACGAGGTCGGCGCCTTCGTACGAGGGCGAGATCAGATAGCCTTCGGCGCGCAGCTGCGTCAGGATGCGCTCGGAGTCGACCAGCGCCTTGGGACAGCCGAGCGAGACGAAGCCGACTGTGGCGGGCTGGGGTTTGGCGGGCACTGCGATGAGACGGGGCGGGAGCCCCGTAAGTTCAGGTCTTGTCCGTGCCGCCGCCCGTGCGGCCGCGTTCCTGCGGGCCCTTCTCGGGCTCCGGCTGGGGTTTTTCGGGCGTGCCGCCGAAGTTGGGGAAAGGAAAGCTGCCGAAGAGGTTGCGCGTCTGCTGCTGGAGCTGCGTCTGCATGTCCATGAAAGCGCTCGCGCTCTGCTCGAGGTAGCGGCTCATCAGCCCCTGGATCGCCGGGCCCTGCATTTTCACGAACTCGCTCCACGCTTCGGACCCGAGCATCGGGTTCTGGCCGTACATCTGGCGCGACTGGTCCTGGAGACGCTTCTGGATCTCGATGAACGTGTGTATGTTCTTCTCGAGATAGCTTCCCATCATCCCCTGCATCGCGTTGCCGTAGAAGCGGATGATCTGCGAGAGCATCTCCGAGGAGAACATCGGCGCGCCCGCGGTCTCCTCTTCCAGAATGATCTGCAGCAGGATCGCGCGCGTGAGGTCGTCTTTGCTTTTCGCGTCCTCGACCCGGAAGTCGATCTGCTCGAGCACGAGCTTCTTCACGTCGGCGAGCGTGATGTAGCTGCTCGTCTCGGTGTCGTACAACCGGCGATTCGGGTACTTTTTGATGATTCTCGTCGGCTGGGACATGTGGCGAACCTCGGATTGAAGCGAGCGGCGATTATTCCACAAGCGCAAAACCGGGGACAGACCCCGGTTTCGCGCCTCAATACATGTGCTGCCCGCCGTTGATCGCGATATTCGCCCCGGTCACGAACGCGGCTTCCTCCGAGCACAGATAGGCGACGAGCCCGGCGACTTCCTCGGGCTTGCCGAGGCGGCCGACCGGTATCTGCGGCACGATCTTCGAATCGAGAATGTCCTTGGGGATGGCGAGCACCATCTTGGTCCCGATGTAACCCGGCGAGATCGTGTTCACCGTCACGTTCTTGCGCGCGTATTCGAGCGCGAGCGCCTTGGTGAAGCCGTGCATGCCCGCTTTGGCCGCGGAATAGTTGGTCTGGCCGAAAGCGCCTTTCTGGGCGTTCACCGACGACACGTTGATGATCCGGCCCCAGCCGCGCTCGGCCATGCCGTCGATCACCGGTTTGGTCATGTTGAAGACGCTGTCCAGGTTGGTCTTGGTCACCGCGTCCCAGCTTGCCTTGTCCATTTTCCGGAAAGTCATGTCGCGCGTGATGCCGGCGTTGTTCACGAGCACGTCGACCGGCCCGATCTCCGCGCTGATTTTCGCCACGGCCTCCTGGCATGACCCGTAGTCCGCGACGTCGACTCCGACCGCGGAGAAATCATGACCCTGCTTCTTCATTTCCGCGAGCCACTCCGCCGATTTCTTGTTGCCGGGCGAATAAGTCGCGATCACCTTGTAGCCCATGCCCGAGAGCTTGATGCAGATCGCCTCGCCCAAGCCTCCCATGCCGCCCGTCACTACCGCCACTCGTTGTGTCATTCGTCACTCCTCGGTCAAAATCAGGGTGAGACCGCGATTTCAGATCACGGCGTCTCTTTCACGTAGCGCCCGGGTGCGGGCTCGATTTCGGGGTACTGCGCACTGCCGGGCGCGGTGCGCGCCGGCACCTGCCCGCCGCCGTGGCCGGCCAGCCACGCGCTCCAGTGTGTCCACCAGCTCCCGGGTTGCGTCTTCGCACTTTTAAGCCAGCGCTCGGGGTCCTTGACCAGTTTACCGCCGAGCCAGTAACTGCGGCGGTTGCGCGCAGCCGGATTGACCACGCCCGCGATGTGCCCGCTCGCGCCCAGCACGAACTCGGGCCTGGAGCCGAGCAGCCTCGCGCTGGCGTAGGCCGTCTGCCACGGGACGATGTGATCTTCGCGCGTCGCGAGCACGTAAGCCGGCATGTCGATTTTTCGCAGATCGACCGGCACGCCGCACATCGTGAGCTTACCCGGGATGCGCAGGTTGTTCTCGAGGTACATGTTACGTACGTAATACGCGTACATGACGCCCGGCAGGTTGGTGCTGTCACTGTTCCAGTACAGGAGGTCGAACGGGTCCGGCGTCTTGCCCTTGAGATAGTTGTTGACGACGTATTGCCAGATGAGCTCGTTCGCGCGCAGGGAGGCGAAGGTGAGCGCGAGCTCGCGTCCGGGCAGCAGGCCGCCTTCGGCGAAGTCGAGCTCGCGCTTGAGCACGTACGCTTCATCGACGAAAACAGAGAGCTCGCCGGTGTCCTCGAAGTCGAGCATGGTCGCAAGGAGCGTCAGGCTCGCCGTGCGCTCGTCGTTCCTGGCGCGGAGCACCGCGAGCGCGCAGCCGAGGAGGGTGCCGCCCACGCAGAAGCCGAGCGCGTTCACTTTCTCGCTGCCGCAGATCGCCCGCGCGACCTCGAGCGCTTTCAGCACGCCCTCCCCGAGGTAATCGTCCCACGTGGCGGCGCCCATGGAATCCGGCATGTTGCGCCACGACACCATGAAGACCGTGTGGCCGGCATCTACCGCGTAACGCACGAAGGAATTCTCGGGCTGGAGATCGAGGATGTAATACTTGTTGATGCACGGCGGGACCATCACGAGCGGCCGTTCGTGCACCGTTTCGGTCTGCGCCCGGTACTGGATCAACTGCATGAAGTCGTTTTCGAAAACCACCGCGCCGGGGGTGATCGCGAGGTTGCGCCCGACTTCGAAAGCCGTCGCGTCGGTCATCGACACCAGCCCGCGCTCGAGATCGCCGGCGAGATTGCGCATGCCGCGCGTGATGCTTTCGCCGTGCGATTCGTGAGCGAGCTTGAGCGCTTCCGGATTGCTCCACGGAAAGTTCGCCGGCGACATCGCGTCGATGTACTGGCGCATGTAGAAAACGAGCTTCTTCTTCGCCTGCGGCTCGAGCTCCGCGGCCTGCGCCAGGTCGCGGAGCCAGCGGGCGTTGAGGAGGTAAGACTGCGAGAGGAAGCTGAAGTAGGGTTGCTGCCACTCCGGTGCGCGGAAGCGGCGGTCGCCCGCTTCGGGCTCGATTACCCTGGGCGCATCCGCCTGCGGTGCGCCCGAAGTGAAACGCGTCCAGAGCTCGAGCTGTTGCCGGTAGTAGCGGTTCTGGAGCTCGAGCCAGCGCTCGGGGTTCTTCGCTACGGCCGCGGCGAGCGACTGGACGATCTCGGCGCTACCCGGCACGGTGCCATCGCGCGCGAGCGGTTTCAGAACCTGGTCGAGCAGGCGCTGGTTGTAGGCCGCCAGCGCTTCCATGCCGTT
>Ga0105107_10000489_pt1 | contig 25012 bp, 22 predicted proteins | sample PPLLaktember2015_6_FD_79335 | JGI IMG/M metagenome (GOLD analysis project Ga0105107, IMG submission 79335) | Freshwater sediment microbial communities from Prairie Pothole Lake near Jamestown, North Dakota, USA - PPLs Lake P8 Core (1) Depth... | ecosystem: Environmental > Aquatic > Freshwater >... | reverse complement strand
GTCGCGGGGCTCGACGCGAAACACCGACGCGTCGATGCCCGCGGGCGGCGCGATGCCAGCGACGTGCAGCGCCACCTGGATGTCCGCCTCGGCACAGGCGCGGTCGAGCTCGCGCGCGCCCTCGAGCGCCTCGCGCATCTCCGGCGCGGCGATCGCGGCACCGATCCTCGCCGCCAGGGTCTCCACCGCCGCTCGGAACTCGAGGAGCTCGGCGTCGCTCGCGACGCCGTCGCGGCTGACGAGCTGGAGCGCGGCCTGCACCTCCGTATCCCCGCCGGGGGCGAGCAGCGCGCGGCGGGAGAAGCGCAGCTCGATCGGTGCCCAGTGCTCGCGCAGAAGGGGCGCCGGCGCGCCCCCTGGCACGGAAAGCGCCATCACGTAGTCGACGCGCGCATCGGGCCGCGCGTCGTCCGGCGGCGCTTCCGCGGGCGCGGCGGGACCGAGGGTCGGCTCGCGCCGCGTCTCGTCGAGCAGGGCATCGGCATGGCCCGAGCCGAAGACGCGCTGCGCGGCGCGGCGCACGCGGCGCTCCTGCAGGCGGTTGTAGATAAGGACGCCGGCGACCGCCAGCACGCCGGCGACGAGCAGACCGATGTGAAAGTCGGTCATGCGGCCTAGGCGGCCAGCTCCTCCCGGATGCGCAGCGCCTCGTCGATGTCCACTGCCACCACCCGCGACACGCCCGACTCCGGCATCGTCACGCCGATGAGCTGTCCCGCCATCTCCATCGTGATCTTGTTGTGGCTGATGAAAAGGAACTGGGTCTGCTCGGACATGCGCTTCACCAGATCGCAGAAGCGCACCGTGTTGGCGTCGTCGAGCGGCGCGTCGACCTCGTCGAGCAGGCAGAAGGGCGCCGGGTTGAGCTGGAAGAGCGAGAAGACGAGCGCGATCGCGGTGAGCGCCTTCTCCCCGCCGGAAAGCAGGTGGATGCTGGCGTTGCGCTTCCCGGGCGGCTGCGCCATCACCTGGACCCCGGCATCGAGGATCTCCTCTCCGGTCATGGTGAGCTTCGCCTCGCCCCCGCCGAAGAGCGTCGGGAAGAGCTTGCCGAAATGCCCGTTCACGGCCTCGAAGGTTTCGCGCAGGAGCTCGCGCGTCTCGCGGTCGATGCGGCGGATGGCGTCCTCGAGCGTGCGCATCGCCTCCTCGAGGTCGGCGGACTGCGAATCCAGGTAGCCCTTGCGCTCGCTGCCGGTGCGCAGCTCCTCCAGCGCCGCGAGGTTGACCGCGCCGAGCTCGCCGATCGCCTGCGTGATGCGCGTCAGCTCGCCCTGAAGCGCCGAGGGGCGCGGGGCCTTGTCGGATTCCCCGGCCAGCCGCATCTCGTCGGCCTCCGCCTCGCGCAGCTGCCCGTCGAATTGCTCGAAATTGATGTGCGCGGCCTGCTCCTTCAGCCGGAGCTCGGCGACGCGCTCGCGCAGCGGCGCGACGCGCGCATCGGCCTGCAGGCGTCCCTCCTCGACCTCGCGCAGCACCGCCGCGGCGGCCTCGACCGCGTTGCGGGCTTCGGCGAGCGCTTTCTCGCACGCGAGGCGCTGCTCGACCGCGCCGTCGAGCGCCTCGCGCACCGCCGGGATGGGATCCTCGGCGAGCTCCCGCGTGAGGCTCGCGACCTCGAGGTCCGCGCGCTCGATCTGCTGGTCGATGACCTTCACCGAGTGGTCGATCTCGGCGATCTTCGAGGCGCACTCGCGCTCGCCGAAAAGCGCGTCCTGCGCGTCGCGCTCCGCCTGCTGCACCGCGCGACGGCGCGCGGCAAGCGAGCTGTCCGCCGCCTGGTGCCCGGCCTGCGCGTCGTGCAGCGCCGCCCCGGCGGCTTCGATGTCGGCACGGATGCGCTCGGCGGCAGCCGCCGAATCGGAGAGGACGCGGCTCCCCTGCTGCTCTTCGCGCGACACCTCCTCGAGCTCCGCGCGTACCTGCGCGCTGCGCTCGCGGAAGCGCTCCTGGGCCTGCGATACCTTGAGCTGCTCGATCTGCGCGTCGTGCCGCGCCTTCTGGCGGCCCGCGATCTCCTGGCGCGCGTCTTCGAGCGACTGCGCGCGCTCCGCGGCCTCGGCCTGCACGCGCTCGTGATGCGCGCGGGCGGCGGCGAGCTTCTCCTCGAGTTTCGCGCAGCGCGCCTCGATCTCCTCGATCTCCGACTGTCTCGCGAGGAGCCCGGCTTCGGCCTCGTCCGGCGCGTGGAAGCTCACGGTATGGCGCGTGTACTGGTGCCCGGAGCGATCGACAAGCGTCGCGCCCCGCGCGAGGCTCGCGCGCGCCTCGCGCGAAGGGGCGCCCTCGACCGCATAGAAGCCCGCCAGCCAATCCGCGAGCGCCCCTGACACGCTGTCGTCGACGGCGTGCACCTTCAGCGCGAGCGGCTCGAGGTCCGGAAGGGACGCGGCCGCGGGCGCCGCGCCCCTGTCGAAGACGCTCGCCTTCGTCGGGGGCCGGTCCGCCAGCACCGCATCCAGCCGGTCGGCGTCCGGGATCTCCAGCGCGTGCAGGCGCTCGCGCAGCACCGACTCCACGGCGGTCTCCCAGCCGTGATCGATGCGCAGCTTCTGGAAAAGACGCGCGGCCGCGCCCAGCCCCTGGCGCTCTAGCCAGTCGTGCAGCGGTGCGTTCTCCTCTGCAGCGGCCTGGATCTGGCGCAGCGTGGCGAGCTGCGCCTGCGCAGCGGCGTGCTCGCGCTGCGCCTCGCCCAGCGCCTCGCCCGCGGCGCTCGCGCGCTCGTCGAGCTCCGCGCACGCCGCCTGCAGCGCTTCGAAGGCCTCCTGCGCGGCCCGCACCCCGCCGTCGAGCTCCGCCACGGCGCTTTCCAGCGCGCGAAGGCCGTCGGCATCGGGCTCCACCAGCGTCTGCAGCTCGCTCTCCAGGCGCTCGCGGCGCTGCGCGAGCGCCCGCGCGGCGCGCTCGAGATGCGAGCGGTTCGCCTGCTCGAGCTGCAGGCGGCTCTGCGCCTGCTGGACCTGGCTGCGCGCTTCGGCGAGGCGATCCTGGGCGGCACGGAACGCCTGCTCCGCCTCGGGGTGCGCCGCGTTCTCCTGCTCGAGCTTCGCGCGCGTCTCCGCCGCGCGCTGCTTGGCGGTCGCGGCGCGGGCCGCCCACATGTGCAGCGCCTGGGTGAGCTGGGCACGCTGGTCGCGCCACGCCCCGAGCTGCGTGCGGCGCTCGGTATGCTGGCTTTCCAGGCGGCTGCGCGTCTCCTCGATGTGGCGCAGCTCCGACTCGTGGCGCGCCACCTCGGCGTTCGCCGCGTAGAGTGCGCCCTGGGCGGCGTTGAGGCCGTCGCCCGCCTGGTAGTGCTGCGAGCGCGCGCCTTCCAGGCGCGCCTCGAGCTGCCGAAGGCGCGCATTCTCCGCTTCGAGCTCGTTGGTGGCCTTCGCGATCTCCTGGGCGTGGCGGTCGCGCTCCGCCGCCGCATCGCGACGCCGCAGGAACCAGAGGAGCTGCTGCTTGCCCTGCAGCTCGGCCTGGTACTCCTGGTAGCGCGTCGCGACCTTCGCCTGGGCTTCGAGCTTCTCGAGCTGTGCGGCGAGCTCGACGCGGATGTCGTTGATGCGCGCGAGGTTCTCGCGCGTGTCCGCGAGGCGATTCTCGGTCTCGCGGCGCCGCTCCTTGTATTTGGAGATGCCCGCGGCTTCCTCGAGAAAGACGCGCAGCTCCTCGGGCTTGGCCTCGATGACGCGCGAGATCATGCCCTGCTCGATGATCGCGTAGGCGCGCGGTCCCAGGCCCGTGCCGAGGAACATGTCGGTGATGTCGCGCCGTCGCACATGCGTGCCGTTGACGTAGTAGCTCGACTCGCCGTCGCGCTGCAGGACACGCTTCACCGAGATCTCGGCGTACTGCGACCATTGCCCCGCGGCCCGGCCGAGGGAGTTGTCGAACACGAGCTCCACGGCCGCGCGCGCCATCGGCTTGCGGTTGAGCGAGCCGTTAAAGATCACGTCCTGCATGGAATCGCCGCGCAGCGCGGAGGCGCGCGTCTCGCCGAGCACCCAGCGCACGGCGTCGATGACGTTCGATTTCCCGCAGCCGTTGGGGCCGACGACGCCGACCAGCTGGCCGGGCACGTGGATCGTGGTGGGATCGACGAAAGACTTGAAACCGGAGAGCTTTATTGTCGTGAGACGCACGGAAAAAATGATAACATCGCCGCGCTTTCTTCCGCCGCCTTTTCACTTGTCCACCCGACCGAGCAAGCGGCTAGAAACCTTCGCCAATCCGACGCCGCAGCGCGACTACCGGATCCGCATGGAGATCCCGGAGTTCACCTGCCTGTGCCCGAAGACCGGGCAGCCGGATTTCGCGACGCTCAGCCTCGAGTACGTCCCCGACCGACTGTGCGTGGAGCTCAAATCGCTCAAGCTCTACATCTGGTCCTATCGCGACGTCGGCGCGTTCCACGAGGCAGTGACGAACCAGATCCTCACGGACCTGGCGCGCGCGACACGCCCGCGCTTCCTGCGCCTGGAGATGAAATTCAACGTGCGCGGCGGCATCTATACCTCGGTGGTCGCGGAGCACCGCAAGAAAGGCTGGCGCGGCTGAACCCGCTGCTGCAGAAGCTGCAGCCCTATCCGTTCGAGAAGCTGCGGTCGCTTCTCGCCGGCGTGGTGCCGAACGCGCAGCTCGCGCCGATCAACCTGTCGATCGGCGAGCCGAAGCATCCCACGCCCGCCCTCGTGCGCGAGGCGCTGGCCGGAGCGCTCGACGGGCTCGCGGCCTATCCGGCGACCGCCGGCCTGCCCGCGCTGCGCCAGGCCGTCTCGGGCTGGCTCGCCCGCCGCTACGGCATCCCCGCGCCCGACCCCGATACGCAGGTGCTGCCGGTTAACGGCTCGCGCGAGGCGCTTTTCGCCTTCGCGCAGACCGTGCTCGACCCCACGCGCCCGGCGCGCGTCGTGACGCCGAATCCCTTCTATCAGATCTATGAAGGCGCCGCGCTCCTCGCCGGGGCGGTGCCGGTCTACGGCGAGCCCGAGGACTGGTCGAACGTGCAGCTGGTCTATGTCTGCTCGCCCGCCAACCCGACCGGCAAGGTGCTCGATCTCGGCGCCTGGCGATCGCTCTTCGAGCTCTCGGACCGGCACGGCTTCATCATCGCCTCGGACGAGTGCTACTCCGAGATCTATTTCGACGAGCCTCCGTTGGGCGCGTTGGAAGCGTCTTGGCGGTTGAATCGTCCGGCGTTTGAAAGACTGGTCGTTTTCTCGAGCCTGTCCAAGCGATCGAATGCGCCGGGGATGCGCTCGGGCTTCGTGGCCGGCGACGCGGCGCTGCTGAAGAGCTTCCTGCTCTACCGCACCTACCACGGCTCGGCGATGAGCGTCGCCGTGCAGAAGGCGTCGATCGCCGCGTGGGGCGACGAGGCGCACGTGCGGGAGAACCGCAGGCTGTACGCCGAGAAATTCAAGGCTGTCCTGCCGCTCCTCCCGAACGCCGAGATGCCGCAAGGCGGGTTCTACCTGTGGCTGCGCACGCCGATCGACGATGCCGAGTTCGCCCGGCGCCTGCACGCTGAATATAATGTGCTGGTGCTGCCCGGCAGCTATCTCGCGCGCGAGTCGGGCGGCGCCAACCCCGGGGAAAACCGCGTGCGCATCGCCCTGGTCGCACCGCAGGCCGAGTGCGTCGAGGCGATACGACGGATTGCCGAGTTCATGAAAAATGTCTCCTGAGCAGAAGATCATCGACGACGCCTGGGAAGGTCGCGCGTCCCTGAATCCCTCCAACGCTCCCGGCGAGCTTCGCCACGCGGTGGAGCAAGCGATCTCGGGCCTGGACGCGGGCCGGCTGCGCGTGGCGGAGAAGCGCGGCGGCGAATGGGTCACGCACCAGTGGCTGAAGAAGGCGGTGCTGCTGTCCTTCCGGCTCGAGGACAACCGGGTGATGGACGGCGGCGCCACCCGCTACTACGACAAGGTCCCCTCCAAGTTCGACGGCTTCGACTTCGCCGCCGGCGGCTTTCGCGTGGTGCCGCCGGCCATGGCGCGCCGCGGGGCCTACGTCGCGCGCAACGTGGTGCTGATGCCCTCCTTCGTCAACATCGGCGCCTATGTGGACGAAGGCACCATGGTGGACACCTGGGCCACCGTCGGCTCCTGCGCCCAGATCGGGAAGAACGTCCACCTGTCGGGCGGGGTCGGGATCGGGGGCGTGCTCGAGCCGCTGCAGGCCAACCCCGTCATCATCGAGGACAACTGCTTCATCGGCGCGCGCTCCGAGGTCGTGGAGGGCGTCATCGTCGAGGAGAACAGCGTGCTCTCGATGGGCGTCTTCATCGGGCAGAGCACCAAGATTTTCGACCGGGAGTCCGGCCAGGTCCTGTACGGCCGGGTCCCGGCCGGTTCCGTGGTGGTCCCAGGAACTATGCCCTCAGGCGATCGCAGCTGCGCCCTGTACTGTGCCGTCATCGTCAAGAAGGTGGACGCTCGCACGCGCGCGAAGACGAGCCTGAACGAATTGCTGCGAGGGGATTAAACTAGCGGCAAACCGGTCTTGAGGGAGGACCCGATGTCCGCGATGAAGCGCCTGTTCCAGGTAATGGCCGACAAGAAGGCGTCGGACATCTTCCTTTCGGTCGGCTCGCCGATCAACATCAAGATCAACGGTGTCGCCGTGCCGGTCAATCAGACCATCATGACCGCGGACACCGTCCGCCAGCTCCTCCACGAGGTACTCACCGAGCGCCAGATCCAGGAGTACGACGAGGAGATGGAGCTCAATACCGCCTTCAACCTCGAGGGCGTGGGCGCCTTCCGCATCAGCGCGTTCCGCCAGAAGGGCTCGCCGGCCGTGGTGGTGCGCTACATCCCCGGGAGCATCCCGCCGATCGATTCCCTCGGGCTGCCGGAGGTCCTTAAGGACGTCATCATGCAGAAGCGCGGCCTCATCCTCATGGTCGGCGCGACCGGATCGGGCAAATCGACCTCGCTCGCCGCCATGCTCGATCACCGCAACGGCCTGAAGTCGGGCCATATCCTCACGCTCGAGGACCCGGTCGAGTTCATCTTCCAGAACAAGAAGTCGATCGTGAACCAGCGGGAGGTCGGCACCGACACCAAGGCCTTCGAGGTCGCGCTCAAGAACGCCCTGCGGCAGGCGCCCGACTGCATCCTGATCGGCGAGATCCGCGACAAGCAGACCATGGCGATGGCGCTCGCCTATTCGCAATCGGGTCACCTGTGCCTCGCCACGCTCCACGCGAACAACAGCTACCACGCGATGAACCGCATCATCAACTTCTATCCGCTGGAGAACCGCCCGGCGCTGCTGCTCGACCTCGCGGCCTCGCTGCAGGCGGTGATCTCGCAGCGCCTGGTGCGCACCAAGACCGGCGCCCGGGTCGTGGCGGCGGAGGTGCTGCTCAACACGCGGCATATCGCGGAGCTGATCGAGAGAGGCGAGATCAACGAGATCAAGGACGCGCTCGAGAAGAGCATGTCGCCGGGGTCCCAGACCTTCGAGCAGGCGCTCTTCAAGCTCTTCATGGAGAAGAAGATCACGCAGGACGAGGCCATGGCCAACGCCGACTCGGCGACCAACATGCTCTGGCTCATCAATCAGGCCACCGCCGGCGAAATCAGCAGCCAGTCGATGCCGGCGCCGGCGCAGGCGCCCAAGCCCGACGAAAAAAGCGGCGAGCCGCTCTCGGCCGCGCCCGGTTCCTTCTCGAATTTCAAGATCGACATGAATGCCTGACGTGCTGGACCTTGCGCGCGAGCTGATCGCGCGCAAGTCGGTGACACCCGAAGACGGCGGTTGCCAGGAGCTTCTCACGGCACGGCTCGCGCGCGCGGGCTTCCGCTGCGAGCCGATGAAGTTCGGCGACGTCAGCAATCTCTGGGCGCGGCGCGGCAGCGCGGCGCCGGTGGTGTGCTTCGCCGGCCACACCGACGTGGTGCCGACCGGCCCGCTTTCCGAGTGGCAATCGGACCCGTTCGTTCCGACCATTCGCGACGGCAAGCTTTACGGCCGGGGAGCGGCCGACATGAAATCCTCCATCGCCGCCTTCGTGGTGGCCGCGGAGATGTTCGTGCAGGAGCGGCCCGCACACTCCGGTTCGATCGCCCTGCTCCTCACGTCCGACGAGGAAGGCGTGGCCGTGGACGGCACGGTGCGCGTGGTCGAAGCGCTCAAGGCGCGCAAGGAGACGATCGACTACTGCATCGTGGGCGAGCCCACCTCGGTCGACGCGCTCGGGGACATGATCAAGAACGGCCGGCGCGGGTCTCTTTCGGGAAAGCTGACGGTAAGAGGCATCCAGGGGCATGTCGCCTATCCGCATCTGGTGAAGAACCCGGTCCACCTGCTCGCCCCGGCGCTCGCCGAGCTGGCGCGGACCCAATGGGACAAGGGCAACGAGAGCTTCCCGCCCACGAGCTTCCAGGTGTCGAACATCCACGCCGGCACCGGTGCCGCCAACGTGGTGCCGGGGAGCGTCGCGGTAGACTTCAATTTCCGCTTCTCCACCGAGAGCACCGACGCCACGCTCAAGTCGCGCGTCGAGGCGATCCTGAAGAAGCACGGTCTCGACTACTCGATCGACTGGGTGCTCGGGGCCAGGCCGTTCCTCAGCCGCCGCGGCCGGCTCGCGCAAGCGGTGGCCGACGCGGCGAAGAAGCACACCGGCCGCTCGGCGGAGCTCTCCACGACCGGCGGCACGTCGGACGCGCGCTTCATCATCGACATCTGCCCGGAAGTCATCGAGCTCGGTCCGGTCAACGCCAGCATCCACAAGCTGAACGAGCACATCTCCCTCGCCGAGCTCGAGCGGCTGCCGCGCATCTATCTCGAGACGCTGCGGGCCCTGCTCCCTTGACGTTGCGGGAACTGATCCGCAGGACGGCGCGGCGCCTGCGCGCCGCCCGCCTCCACTACGGGCACGGCACCGGCAACCCGCACGACGAGGCGGCGTGGCTCGTCCTGCGCGGCCTCGGCCTGGCTTTCGACGCGGACCTGGATCGGCCTGCGCGCTCGGGGCGCGTCGACGCCCTGGTCGAAAGAAGGATCCGGGAGCGGGTTCCCGCCGCCTATCTCCTGGGCGAGGCCTGGCTCGACGGTCTCGCCTTCCATGTCGACCGGCGCGTCATCATTCCGCGCTCCCATATCCCTTTCGTGCTGAAGCATGTGCGTACCGCGCCGCGGCGCATCCTGGACCTGTGCACAGGGTCCGGCTGCCTCGCCATCCTCGCTGCCCGCGCTTTCCCCCGCGCGCGCGTGGACGCCGCCGACATTTCCTCGGCCGCGCTCGCGGTTGCGCGGAAAAACGTCTCGCGCCACCGCCTCGAGGGCAGGATCCGCCTGATACGCTCCGATCTGTTCGGATCGCTCGCCCGGGAAACGTACGACCTGATCGTGTCCAACCCGCCCTACGTCACGACGCGGGCGATGCGCGCCTTGCCGCCGGAGTACCGCTACGAGCCCGGCATCGCGCTCGCGGGCGGGAAGGACGGCCTGGAGCTCGTCTCGCGCATTCTTGGCGAGGCTCCGGCGCACCTGCGGCCGGGGGGACTGCTCGTGTGCGAGGTCGGCGAGGGTCGCGCGGCGGTCGAGCGCGCTTATCCGCGCCTGCCGCTGCGATGGCCCCAGCCCGAGGTGTTCATCCTCGCGGTTGCCAGAAGACGCGGCGCTTCTCGAACGCGTTCCAGGCGGGGCCAAGCGCGGCGATGAGCTGACGCTCTCGTGCGCCGAGCGCCCGGCGGACGTACGCGGCCGCCGCGAGCATGCCTGCGGGAGCGCCGCGCGGGGAGAGCTCCGCGAGCAACCGCCGCGCGACCGCGACGTCGTTCAGGTCCCCGAGAACGTCCTGCAGCGCCGCCAGGCTCTTGAGGTACGGCCGGGCGGCGGCGCCGGCGAACGACGCGGCGAAGAAATCGCAGGCATAGCGCAGCCGCTTCACCCGGATGCGGAGGCGATGGCGCTGCTGCGCATCGCGCCAGTCGATGTCGCCGGCCCGCTTGAGCGCTTTGCGATGCAGGCGCCCAAGGGCGTTCGCTGCAAAGAGCGCGAAGGCGATTTCGGCGCGCGCGGCTCGCGCTGTCCAGGGCGCGAGATGGACCCACACGAGCGCATCCATGAGGAAAGCCTGGAGCTGCCGCGAAGCGGCCGCCTCTCTGACGCGCTTGCGGGCCGCGGCCCGCTTCTCGCGCGCGCGCGCGAGAAGCGGCGCAATGGCCGGCGCCCGCGAGGGGGCTTGCGTGCCGAGGCGCACCAGGTTCTCGCAGAACACGTCCCAGTCGCGCGCGGCGCCGAGAGGGGGCATGAGCCGGCGCAGGCGCGCGGTCAGCGGCTTGGCCGCCTTGCGGGGCACGAGGTTCCGGAACGCGAGCAGCGCGGAGCGGAAGCGGCGGAGTCCGACGCGCATCTGGTGCAGGTACTCCGGATCGCCCGCGCGCGCCACGCCGCGCGCGTTCTCTCCGACCTGCGCGAGCGCGGCATTGAAGAGGGCGGCGAACGCCTCGGCGGGCGACGCGAGCTCCGAGAGCGCCGGCCGGCGCCATTTCTGCGGCCCGGGCGCGGCTTCGCCGGCCATGAGGCGATATCCGCGCTCCGCCTTGCTTTCGAACGCAAGCGCGAGACTCAGCGGCGCGGCGAGGCCCGCGGCGTAGCGGAGCATCGAGGCCGTGTCGCCGGCCTTCAGCTCGACCTCGAGCTCCTCGATCGGCTCGCGCCGCGCGCCGGCGGCGATGTAGCCCCGGTCGACGGCGACCTCGGCGCGCGTTGCGCCATCGACACTGACCGTGGCGGCGCGACGGCCGAAGCGCGTCTCGAACACCGGGCGCAGCTGCGGCGCGAGCGCAGTGATGTCCAAGCCGGTCGCGGCGAGGATCTCCTCCCGCGGAAACGCCGCAACGTCGAGCCTGCCGCGCGGCGCAGGCATTTCCCACTCCGCGCGGGCGGCGAAGGCGCCTCCTGCGCCGCCTTCGGCTTTCAGCGTCTGGATGCGGCGCGCTCCATCACGGCGCAGGCGAAGTGCGACCCCGGCCCGTCGCAGGCGGCCCTCCCGGGTGTCGTAGTACACGCTCGAGAGCGCGCGGCGGCGCCACGGACCGGCGGGACGAACGTGCCGGCTCAGGCGTTGGGCCGCATCCGGGGGCAGGTGGAACTTGATCTCACGCTCGACGTGCATGTCAGCGCGCGGGATAGGTGGGGTGACCGAGGGGATTCGAACCCCCAACAACCGGAATCACAATCCGGGACTCTACCTTTGAGCTACGGTCACCATCGCAAAGCGAATCTTTGGCCTGCCCGACAGGACTCGAACCTGTAACCCCCAGCTTAGAAGGCTGGTGCTCTATCCGGTTGAGCTACGGGCAGCCGGACGGGCGAAAGCGCGAAACTGGTCGGGGTGGCGTGATTTGAACACGCGACATCTTGCTCCCAAAGCAAGCGCGCTACCAGGCTGCGCCACACCCCGAAAACGGCGTCAAATGATACTCTTAGCGACACGCGAGCACAACGCGCTTTGCTTGCGACAGGGGGTCTTTTCTGCTACAAAGCGCCTTTCGTTTTTCGGGTACGCAATGCCGGTCGAACTGACAAGAAAGAGCTTCACCCCGTACGCCGCGAAGAAGGGCGAGGAGTACATGAACGCCCAGCAGCGCAAGCACTTCAAGAAAATCCTGGAGGCGCTGAAAGCCGAGCTCTCGGAGGAAATCGACCGCACGGTGCACACCATGCAGGACGAGGCGACGGTGTTCGCCGACCCGAACGACCGCGCGAGCCAGGAATCGGACATGGCGCTCGAGCTGCGCAACCGCGACCGCGAGCGCAAGCTCATCAAGAAGATCGACGAGACGATCGCCCGCATCGACGCCGACGAGTACGGCTACTGCGACAGCTGCGGTGTCGAGATCGGCCTCAAGCGCCTCGAGGCGCGTCCCACCGCGACGCTCTGCATCGACTGCAAGACGCTCGACGAGCTGCGCGAGCGCCAGGTCGCCAAGTAAAACCTGGCTAGGTAATCATCGAATCCGGTTTCTCTCACGAGAAACCGGCGACTTTACCCCCCCTGCTTGGCGGTTTCGCCCGGCTCCTTGACCGCTTTCATGGAGAGGCGCACGCGGCCCTTGTCGTCCGCCTCGAGCACCTTGACCTTTACGGTCTGGCCTTCCTTGAGGTGGTCGGACACCGCGTTGACGCGCTCGTGGCTGATCTGCGAGATGTGCAGCAGGCCGTCGCGGCCGGGCAGGAGCTGCACGATCGCGCCGAAGTCGAGCAGCCGCAGCACCGTGCCCTCGTAGACCCTGCCAACCTCTACGTCGGCGGTGAGCTCCTGGATGCGCTTCTTCGCCGCCTCGCCGCCCTCGGCCGAGACGCAGGCGATGGCGATGGTGCCGTCGTCCTCGATCTCGATCGTGGTGCCGGTCTCCTCCTGGATGCCGCGGATGACCACCCCGCCCTTGCCGATCACGTCGCGGATCTTGTCGGGGTTGATCTTGATCTTGATGATGCGCGGCGCGAAGGTGGAGAGCTCGGTTCGCGAGCCCTCGATCGCGTGCTTCATGATCTCGAGGATCGAGAGGCGCGCCTCGCGCGCCTGGTCGAGCGCCACCTTCATGATGCCCTTGTTGATGGACTCGATCTTCAGGTCCATCTGCAGCGCGGTGACGCCCTTGTCGGTGCCCGCCACCTTGAAGTCCATGTCGCCGAGGTGGTCCTCGTCGCCCAGGATGTCGGAGAGCACCGCGAAGCGGTTGCCTTCCTTGATGAGGCCCATGGCGATGCCGGCGACGTGCGCCTTGACCGGCACGCCGGCGTCCATCAGCGCCAGGCTTCCGCCGCACACCGAGGCCATCGAGGACGAGCCGTTCGACTCGGTGATCTCGGAGACGACGCGGATGGAGTAGCCGAACTCCTCCGGCGCGGGCAGCAGGCCGACCAGCGCGCGCTTGGCGAGGCGCCCATGCCCGATCTCGCGGCGCTTGGGCGGGCCGACGCGCCCGGTTTCACCTGTGGCGTACGGCGGCATGTTGTAGTGGAGCATGAAGCGCTCGCGGTACTCGCCGGTGAGCGCGTCTATGATCTGCTCGTCGCGCCCGGTGCCGAGCGTGACGGTGACGAGCGCCTGGGTTTCTCCCCGGGTGAACAAGGCGGAGCCGTGGGTGCGCGGCAGAACGCCCACGCGCACCGTGATCGGCCGCACCGTGCGCGTGTCGCGGCCGTCGATGCGCGGCTCGCCGTCGAGGATCTGCCCGCGCACGATCTTCGATTCGAGGTTGAAGAACGTGTCCTTCACCACGTTGACGCTGATGTCCGGCACCTCGGCGACGAGCTTCTCGAGCGCGCCCTTGCGGATCTCGTTGAGGCGGGTGTTGCGCGTCTGCTTCTGCTTGATGCGGAACGCCTCGCGCATGTCCGCCTCGGCAAGCGCTTCGACCCGCGCGATGAGCGCCTCGTCCTTCGCCGGAGGCTGCCAGTCCCAGGCCGGCTTGCCGGCCGCCTCGGCGAGCTCGTGGATCGCCTGGATGGCCGCCTGCATCTGCTCGTGGCCGTACATCACCGCGCCGAGCATGGCGTCCTCCGGAAGCTCGAGCGCCTCGGACTCCACCATCAGCACGCCCTGCTCCGTCCCCGCGACGACCAGGTTGAGCCTCGACTCCTTGAGCTGGCTCATCGTGGGATTGAGGACGTACTCGCCGCCAACGTGCCCGACGCGGCAAGCGCCGATCGGGCCGTTGAACGGAATGCCGGAAAGGGTCAGCGCCGCGGACACCGCGAGCATCGCGGGGATATCGGAATCGACCTCCGGGTTGAGCGAGAGCACGGTGGCGACCACCTGCACCTCGTTGAAGAAGCCGTCGGGGAAGAGCGGGCGGATCGGCCGGTCGATGAGCCGGCAGGTCAGCGTCTCCTTCTCGGTCGGGCGCCCCTCACGCTTGAAGAAGCCGCCGGGGATCTTGCCCGCGGCGTAGGTCTTCTCGACGTAGTCGACGGTGAGCGGGAACCAGTCCTGCCCGGCGCGCGGCTCCTTGGCCGCGACCACCGTCGCGAGCACGACGGTGTCCTCCATGGTGCATACCACCGAGCCGTGGGCCTGGCGGGCGATCTCGCCCGTCTCCAGGATGACCTGGTGGGCGCCGTACGAAAACGTCTTCTTGATCGGGTTCACTTGGATCCTTGAACGCAAAAAGCGCTCATCGGGCGATGAGCGCTGCTGTTAACGACATTGGCGACGTCTACTTGCGTAGACCGAGCTTTTCGATGAGTCCGCGGTACTTGTCCGCGTCCTTGCGCTTCAGATAATCGAGCAGCTTTCGCCGCTGGCTGACGAACTTCAGCAGGCCGCGCCGCGAGTGGAAATCCTTGACGTGCGTCTTGAAATGCTCGGTCAGCCCGTTGATGCGCTCGGTGAGGAGCGCGATCTGCACCTCCGGCGAGCCGGTGTCCTTGCCCGAGCGCTGGTACTGCTTTACGACCTGCGCCTTCTGCGCGACCTGCAATGCCATTCGCCTGTCTCTCTCTTTTGTGAGCCCGGGATTCTAACCGATGCGCCTGGACGATCACAAGGTTTATCGATGTAGATCAGCCGCTTGGGTCAATCTCAAGGGACGCAGGACGCCCGCTTCGCCGTGGCCGAGGCCGATCAGCGCCCCATCGGCGCGTACGACCGCGATCACGCCCTCCGCCAGGCCGCTGATCTGCAGAGTCTGGCCGTTGCGTAGCCGGGCTTCCGCCCCGGCATCGAGCTCCGCCCGCGGCAGGTCCTCGACGAGAGCCCCGAGCCCGATCAGGCGTCGGGGTCGCTCGGCAGGGCCGAGGTCGCGCAGGGCCTGCAGCTCGATCGCGTCCTCGATGCGAAAACGCCCGGACGCGGTGCGCCGCAGGGCTCGGAGGTGTGCGCCGGTACCGAGCGCCTTGCCGATGTCTTCCGCGAGCGTACGGATATAGGTTCCCTTGCTGCAGCGGATTCGAACCTCGGCGCGGGGCGGCTCGAAGGCCAAGAGCTCGATGCTTGCGATGCGCACCCGGCGGGGTTGTCTCTCCACATCCTTTCCCTCCCGGGCGAGCCGGTAGAGCGGAACGCCGCCGCGCTTGAGCGCCGAATGCATGGGGGGCACCTGCTCGATCTCGCCGAGGAATCGGTCCAGCACCGCGCGCAGGCTTTCCGTGTCGACCGCCACCGCCCGAGATTCAACGATCTCCCCCTCGGCGTCGCCGGTGGTCGTGGTCTCGCCGAGCTTGACCGTTGCGAGGTACTCCTTCTCCTGGTCGAGCAGGTGCCCGGCGAGCTTGGTCGCTTCCCCGAAGAGCAACATCAGCAGACCCGTGGCCAGCGGGTCGAGGGTCCCGGCGTGGCCGGCCTTGCGCGCCCCGTAAATCCCCTTCGCGGCCTGCAGCGCGGCGTTGGAGCTGATCCCGAGCGGCTTGTCGAGGAGCAGCGCGCCGTCGATCACGACGGCCTCATTTCTTCCTGAGGGCGCTGTCGATCAGGCGGGAAAGGCGGTCGGCGCGCTCGATCGACTCGTCGTACTGGAACCGCAACTCGGGGATGCTGTAGAGCTTCACGCGCTTGGCGAGGTGGCTGCGCAGGAACCCGGCAGCCCGGGTCAGGCCCTGCTGGACCGACTCCAGGTCGGATTTGTCCAGCAACGTGAAGAACACCTTGGCATGCGACATGTCGGGCGACACGTCCACGGAGGTGAGGGTCACCATCCCGACGCGCGGGTCCCGCACCTCGCGGGCAAGCAGGTCCGAGAGCTCCCGCTGGATCAGGTCCCCGATCCTCTGGGGTCGTCCCTGACCGCGCTTCACACCAGCCTCCTGCGGGGGCTACAGGCTACGAGCGACCTCCGTCACCTCGAACACCTCGAACTGGTCGCCTTCCTTGAGCTCCGAAAAGCCCTTCAGGGACATGCCGCACTCGAAGCCCGCCTTCACCTCGCGCACGTCGTCCTTGAAGCGCTTGAGCGAATCGATCTCGCCGGTGTGGATCACGACGTTGTCGCGCAGCACTCGCACCTGCGCGCCGCGCTTCACCTGGCCTTCCAGCACGTAGCATCCCGCGACGGTCCCGACCTTCGAGATGCGGAACACCTGGCGCACCTCCACCAGCCCGATGACCGATTCCTTCCGCTCGGGCGCCAGCATGCCGGAAAGCGCCGCCTTGATCTCGTCGACCGCCTCGTAAATGATGTTGTAGTAGCGCACCTGGGTGCCGGAGGACTCGATCAGCTTCCGCGCGGTCGCGTCGGCACGCGTGTTGAATCCGATGATCACCGCGCGCGAGGCCATCGCAAGGTTCACATCCGATTCCGTGATCCCGCCGACGCCGGCGTGCACTACGCTGACCTTGACCTCGTCGGTGGAAAGCCGCGTCAAGGCATGGACCAGCGCCTCCTGCGAGCCCTGCACGTCGGCCTTGATGACCAGGGTCAGCACCTTCTTCTGCCCCTCGCCCATCTGCTCGAACATGTTCTCGAGCTTCGCCGCCTGCTGCTTGGCGAGCTTCACGTCGCGGAACCTGCCCTGGCGGAAAAGCGCGATCTCGCGCGCCTTGCGCTCGTCGGTGAGCACCACCATCTCCTCGCCGGCCGCCGGTACCTCGGAGAGACCCTGAATCTCGACCGGGATCGAGGGCCCTGCTGACTGCACCGGCTTGCCGTTCTCGTCGAGCATCGCGCGCACCCGGCCGTAGACCGCGCCGGTAAGCACCACGTCGCCGCGCTTGAGCGTCCCCGACTGCACGAGCAGCGTCGCCACCGGGCCGCGGCCCTTGTCGAGGCGCGCCTCGATCACCACGCCTTTCGCCGGGGCGTCGGCGGGGGCCGTGAGCTCGAGCACTTCCGCCTGCAGCAGCACCTGCTCGAGGAGCTCGTCCACGCCCTTCCCGGTCTTGGCGGACACCGGCACGAGCGGCGCATCGCCGCCGTACTCCTCCGGCACGACGCCGTGGGCGAGCAGCTCCTGCTTCACCTTCTCGGGATTGGCCTCGTGCTTGTCGATCTTGTTGATCGCCACCACCAGCGGCACCTCGGCCGCTTTCGCGTGGTTGATCGCCTCGATCGTCTGCGGCATGACGCCGTCATCGGCGGCCACCACCAGCACCACGAGGTCGGTGACTTTCGCGCCGCGTGCCCGCATCGCCGTGAAGGCCTCATGGCCGGGCGTGTCGAGGAAAGTGATGACGCCGCGCGGCGTCTCGACGTGGTAGGCGCCGATGTGCTGCGTGATGCCGCCCGCCTCGCCGGCCGCGACCTTGGTGCGGCGGATGTAGTCGAGCAGCGAAGTCTTGCCGTGGTCCACATGCCCCATGACCGTGACGACCGGGGGGCGGGCTTGCGCTTCTCCCGTGGCGGGCTGCTGCTCCGTCTCGGTGAGGTAGGCCTCGGGGTCGTCCAGCTTGGCGGGCTTCGCCTTGTGGCCCATCTCCTCGACGAGGATCATCGCCGTTTCCTGGTCGAGCACCTGGTTGATCGTCGCCATGGTGCCCAGCTTCATCAGCGCCTTGATCACCTCGGCGGCCTTCACCGACATGCGGTGGGCGAGCTCCCCGACGGTGATCGTCTCGGGAACCGGCACCTCGCGCACCATGGGCTCGGCCGGCTGCGCATAGGTGGCTTCGCCGCCGCTCGGGGCGTGGCGGTGGCGTCCGCCGCCGCGCGAGTGCCATCCGCCGACGCCGCCGCCCGCGTCGCCGCGGGTCTTGATCTGGCGCCTGCGCACGGAGTCGTCGCGCAGCACGGTGGTCGGCCTCGCCTTCTTCGGCTTTTTGTCGGTCTTCACCTCCCCCGTCTTCGGCGCGTGCAGCGTCGTCGGGGCGGGCGTCGCAGCGGGCGCGGCTTCGACGGCCTTCTGCTGCTCCGCGGCCTTCTGCTCGGCCTCCTTGCGCTCGCGCTCCTGCTTCTCGCGCAGCTCGGCGGCCTGCAGCTCGGCGAGCTGCTGCTGGCGTCTCGCTTCTTCTTCCCTGAGCTCGATCTCCCTGGAATCGACGGCGGGCGGCGGAGGCGGCGGCGGGGGCGGCGCCTCGGCGGCAACCGCCGCGGCGGTCACCTCCGCCGGGTCGCGCTTCACGAACACGCGCTTCTTGCGCACTTCGACCTGCACCGTGCGGTATTTGCCGGTGGCGTCGGTCTTGCGGATCTCGCTCGTCTGCTTGCGCGTCAGCGTGATCTTGTTCTTGGTGTCGGCGGAGCCGTGCGTCTTGCGCAGGTACTCGAGCAGGCGCGACTTGTCCTGCTCGCTGAGCGAGTCATTGGGCTGCTTCTTCTCCACGCCGGCGGCGCGCAGCTGCTCCAGCAGCACCGAGGGCGGTACCTTAAGCTCGCTCGCGAACTGCGCTACGCTCGTCTGCGCCATCGTTACGCCGCCTCCTTGTTCGCGTCATCGCCGAACCAATGGGCGCGCGCGGCCATGATGAGCTTCTTTGCCTTCTCCTCGTCGAGTTCCGTCATCTCCGAGAGCTCGTCCACCGCGAGGTCGGCGAGGTCGTCGCGCGTCTTGATGCCCTTCTCGACCAGCTTGGCCGCGAGCTGGGTGTCCATGCCCTCGAGCTTGAGCATCTCCGGGTCGACCCCTTCCATCTTCTCCTCGTTGGCGATCGCCGCCACGAGGAGCGCGTTGCGGGCGCGGTTGCGCAGCTCGTTGACCGTATCCTCGTCAAAGGCCTCGATCTCGTTGAGCTCGTTGATCGGGACGTAGGCGATCTCCTCCAGAGTGGAGAAGCCTTCCTCGATGAGGATGTTCGCCACCTCCTCGTCGACGTCCAGGCGCTCCATGAAGTGCTGCTTGATGCGCCCGCTTTCCTCCTCCTGCTTCTTCGTCGACTCGGCCTCGGTCATGAGGTTGATCTGCCAGCCGGTGAGCTCGGAGGCGAGCCGCACGTTCTGGCCGCTGCGGCCGATGGCAACCGCGAGGTTCTCCTCGTCGACCACCACGTCCATGGCGTGCTTTTCCTCGTCGACGACGATCGAGGTGACTTCCGCGGGCGCGAGCGCGCCGATCACGAACTGCGCGGGGTCGGCGGACCAGAGCACGATGTCCACGCGCTCGCCCGCCAGCTCCTGCGTCACCGCCTGCACGCGCGAACCGCGCATGCCGACGCAGGTGCCGATCGGATCGATGCGCTTGTCGTTGGTGTGAACGCCGATCTTGGCGCGGATGCCCGGGTCCCGGGCCGCCGACTTGATCTCCAGCAGTCCTTCCTCGATCTCCGGCACCTCGAGCTCGAAGAGCTTCATGATGAACTGCGGCGCGGTGCGCGAGAGGATCAGCTGCGGGCCGCGCGCCTGGCGGTCGATCTTCATCACCCAGGCGCGCACGCGGTCGCCCACGCGCAGGTTCTCCTTGGGAATCATGTGCTCGCGCGGCAGGAGGGCCTCCAGGCGCCCCGACTCGATGATGGCGTTCCCGCGCTCCATGCGCTTCACGGTGCCGGTGACGAGCTCATCGCCGCGCGACAGGAAGTCGTTCAGGATCTGCTCGCGCTCCGCGTCGCGGATGCGCTGCAGGATCACCTGCTTGGCGGTCTGCGCGCCGATGCGTCCGAACTCGACGTTCTTGATCGGCTCCTCGATGACCTCGTCGAGCTTGGCGTCGGGCTTGCGATCCTGCGCCTCCTCGAGGGAGAGCATCTGCGCGGTGTTCCAGTCGGGCGCGTCGTCCGGCAGCACCTTCCAGCGGCGGAAGGTCTCGTAGTCTCCGGTATTGCGGTCGACATGCACGCGCACGTCGATGTCCTCGCTGTATTTCTTCTTCGTGGCGGAGGCGAGCGCCATCTCGAGCGCGCCAAAGACGATCTCGCGCGGGACGTTCTTCTCCCGCGCCAGCACATCCACCAGCATTACCAGTTCACGATTCATCTACCGCATCCCTCACAGTTCCGGCACCAGCTTCGCCCGGTCGATATCGGCGATCGCGAGCGCCACGGTCTGCCCGCTGCCTTCCACTTCGAGGCTCACCCGCTCGCCGTCCGCCCCGCGCAGAACGCCCACGAACCTGCGCCGCCCCGTCGCGTCCGGCATGCGCATGCGCACGTCGGCCTTCTGCCCGGCGAAGCGCGCGAAGTCGCCCGCCTTCCTGAGCGGGCGGTCGAGCCCGGGCGAAGACACCTCGAGCCGCTCGTAATCCACGCCTTCCACCTCGAGGACCCTCGTGAGCTGCCGGCTCACCGCCGCGCAGTCCTCGACCCCGACCCCGCCAGCCTTGTCGATGAAAAGGCGCAGCAGGCGGCCGCCGTTCGATGCCTGCAGATCGACCAGCTCGTAGCCCATGCCGGTCACGACCGGCGTGATCAGTTCTTCGGTCCTCAAACAAAAAATGGGCCGAAGCCCATCTTGGTCCAGCTCAACTCAAAGCTTTTGAAGTATAACCGGATTCTCCATCTCACGCCAGCTTCCCGGCGCCAGATCGCGGGGCAACGACGCCGGGCCGTAGCGCACGCGCACGAGACGGCTGACCGGCGCGCCGACCGCTTCGAACAGGCGGCGGACCTCGCGCTTTCTCCCCTCGCGCAGCGTCACCCGGTACCAGCGGTTCCTGCCGTCCTTCTTGTCGCCCCATGCCTCGATACGCTCGAAAGCAGCCGGGCCATCCTCCAGATCGATGCCGGCGCGCAGCTTTTCAAGGGTCTGCGGATCGAGTGCACCCCGCACCCTGGCGAGGTACTCACGTTCTACCGCATATCGCGGATGCATGAGGCGATTGGCAAGCTCACCGGAATCGGTGAGGAGCAGCAGCCCCGACGTATTGAAGTCCAGGCGCCCGACGGCGATCCAGCGCCCCGGGGGCAGGCGGGAAAACACGGTAGGCCTTCCCTCCGGGTCGTAGCGCGTGACCAGCTCGCCGACGGGCTTGTGATACAGGAGGACTCGCGCTCGCGGGCCGGCGGAAGCGAGCGGGACGGCTTTACCGTCGACCGTGATGTGATCCGCGATCGTGGCCCGATCGCCGAGCCTGGCAACTTGACCCGCGACGCGCACGCGCCCGGCGGCGATCCATTGCTCGATCTCGCGGCGGGAGCCCAGGCCCGCCGCAGCGAGCAGCTTTTGGACCCGCTCAGCCCCCGGTGCCGGTGGCAGCGGTTTCTTCTGGCTGGGAATCGGTGACGGCGGGCGGGTCGGCTGCCGGAGCCGGCTGGGCATCGAGCTGCAGCGTCTTGGCGATTTCCTCGAGCGGCGGCAGCTCCTCCAGCGAGCGCAGGCCCAGGTCGTCGAGGAAGCGCCTGGTCGTCGCGTAGAGCGCCGGGCGCCCGGGCGTCTCGCGATGCCCGACGATGTCGATCCAGCCGCGGTTCTCCAGCGACTGGATGATCTGCGTCGACACGGTGACGCCGCGGATATCCTCGATGTCGCCTCGCGTGACCGGCTGGCGGTAGGCGACGATCGCGAGAGTTTCCATGACCGCGCGCGAGTAGCGCGGCGGCTTCTCCGGGTACAGCCGCTCGATGTAGGGCTGGAACTCGGGGCGGGTCTGGAAGCGCCAGCCGCTTGCAAGGCTCACGAGGCCGACGGCCCTGCCGCTCCACTCGTCGGCGAGCTCGGCAAGCAGGTGGCGCAGCGTCTCGGCGCCGACTTCATCGTCGAACAGGCGCTTCAACTCGGCGATGTCGAGGGGCTCCTGGGACGCGAGCAGCGCCGCTTCGAGGATGCGCTTCGCTTCAGACGGGCTGTGCATAGGCCAATTTTACGTAAATCGGCGCGAAGCACTCGGACTGCGTGATCTCCACCAGCAGCTCGCGTGCCAGCTCGAGAAGGGCGAGGAACGTCACCACGAGCACGGGCACGCCGCGCGAGGGCTCGAAGAGCTCCCCGAACTCGAGCACCCGCCTCTCGCGCAGGGCCCGCAGGATGCCGCTCATATGGGCGCGCACCGAGAGCTCCTCCCGGGAGACGTGGTGGTGAGCGGAGAGCCGCGCGCGGTTGAGCAGCGCGCGCCAGGCCTCGGCGAGGTCCTGCGGGTCCACGTCGGGCAGCCGCTCTGCGAGCGCCTTCTCGATCCAGACCGACACCGCGACGAGGTCGCGGCCGGCCTGCGGCATCGCGTCGAGCGCCTGCGCCGCCTTCTTCATCTGCTCGTACTCGAGCAGCCGGCGGACCAGCTCCGCGCGCGGATCCTCCTCGATCGGCTCGGCGGACGGGGGGCGCGGCAGCAGGAGCCGCGACTTGATCGCCATCAGCATCGCCGCCATCACGAGATACTCGGCGGCGAGCTCCAGGTTGCGGCTGCGCATGATCTCGACATACTCGAGGTACTGGCGCGTGAGCGGCGCCATCGGAATGTCGAGAATGTCGAGGTTCTCCTTGCGGATGAGGTACAGCAGCAGGTCGAGCGGCCCCTCGAACGCCTCGAGCACGACCTCCAGCGCATCCGGCGGGATGTACAGGTCGTGGGGAAGCTCGATGACCGGCTCGCCGTAGAGCTTGGCGGAAATCACGTGTAGTCCAGCCCCATCGCTTCCCGGACTTCCCGCATGGTCTCGGCCGCCAGGCGCTTCGCCTTGTCGCAGCCGTCGGCGATGATATTGCGCGCCAGGGTCGGATCGTCCAGGTAGGTCTGGGCACGCGCGCGAATCGGCGCGAGCTCGGCGTTGATGGCATCGATGACCGGCTGCTTGCACTCCAGGCAGCCGATCCCGGCCGTCGTGCAACCCTTCCAGACCCAGTCCTTTCGCGCGGCGTCGGAATACACCTTGTGCAGTTCCCAGACCGGGCATTTCTCCGGGTTGCCGGGATCGGAGCGCTTCACGCGCGCCGGATCGGTGGGCATCGTGCGCACCTTCTTGGCCACGGCGTCGGGCTCTTCGCGAAGCGCGATCGTGTTGCCGTAGGATTTCGACATCTTCTGGCCGTCGAGCCCCGGCATGCGCGAGGCTTCGGTGAGCAGCACCTCGGGCTCGACGAGGATCTTCTTGCCGCCGCCCTCGAGCCACCCGTAGAGCCGCTCGCGATCGCCGCGGGAGAGATTCTGCTGCTCGTTGAGCAGCGCTTGCGCACGCGATAGCGCCTCGGCGTCGCCTTGCTCCAGGAACTTCGTGCGCAGATCGTTCAGCAGGCGCGCCTTCTTGGTACCCATCCTCTTGACGGCCGCCTTCGCTTTCTCCTCGAACCCCGGCTCGCGCCCGTAAAGGTAGTTGAAACGCCGCGCCACCTCGCGCGTGAACTCGACGTGCGGCACCTGATCCTCGCCCACCGGCACGAAGCGCGAGCGGTAGATCAGGATGTCCGCCGACTGCAGGAGCGGATAGCCGAGAAAGCCGTAGGTGGACAGGTCACGGTCGGCGAGCTTCTCCTGCTGGTCCTTGTAGGTCGGCACGCGCTCGAGCCACCCGAGCGGCGCGATCATGGACAGCAGCAGGTGCAGCTCCGCGTGCTCCGGGACCTGCGACTGGATGAACAGGATCGCCTGCCCGGGATCGACCCCGGCGGCGAGCCAGTCGACCACCATGTCCCAGCAGTTCTTCTGCAGATCGTCGGGCTTCTCGTAGTCGGTGGTGAGCGCGTGCCAGTCGGCGACGAAGAAGAGGCACGGATACTCCGCCTGCAGGCGGATCCAGTTCTTCAGGACGCCGTGATAGTGGCCGAGATGCAGGCTGCCGGTCGGCCGCATCCCCGAAAGCACGCGTGTCTCGAACATCTAGAGGCGGACCATGGCGCGCACGAGCGCCTCTGACTCGAGCAGCAGCGGGCCGAGGATGAGGCTCAGGGGGTTCGAGCCGTACACCGGCAGGAACACGAGCAGCAGGAGCAGCGGCACGCCCAGGGGCTCGAGCTTCGCGAAGCGCCACGCCGCGCGTCGCGGCAGAAGGCTGGTGACGATGCGCCCGCCGTCGAGCGGCGGAATGGGCAACAGGTTGAGCAACATCAGAACCAGGTTAACGAGAATTCCCGCCGCTGCGATAGCCATCAGGTACTCGCCGGCGCCGGTGCCCACCCTCAACACGATTTCGATAATGCCTTTGGCGCCAAAAACTCCTGCAGCCTGTTCAAAAACCTGGCCCCTCTCGCTCATCGCGATGCTGGCTCGCAGAACAAGCGCCCAAAACACAGCCATCACCAGATTGGCTGCGGGCCCCGCGGCCGCCACCCACGCCATGTGCTGCCGCGGGCGGCGAAGGGCGGAGTAGTTCACCGGCACGGGCTTCGCCCAGCCGAAAATGAACTTCCCCGCGGTGAGCAGCAGGATCGCGAGCGGCACCGCCACGGTCCCGATCCAGTCGATGTGCCGCACCGGGTTGAGGCTGATGCGCCCCTGGGCATGCGCGGTCAGGTCGCCGAAATGCCGCGCCACGTAGCCATGCGCCGCCTCGTGCAGCGTAATCGCGAACAGCACCGGGAGGGCATAGATGGCGACCGTCTGCGCAAGCTGGGTAAGGGCTTCGGGATTCAAGAAAGCATTCGATTCTGGTTGAGGCCGGATGTTATCAAACCGACTCGACGGTGAACGGCGCGAGCGAGCCCTTGCCCGGGCGCAGCACCACGGGCGCGGCGCCGGTGAGGTCGATGATCGTGCTCGGCTCGGTTCCGCAGTCGCCCGAGTCGATCACCAGGTCGAGCTCGTGCTCGAGGCGGCGGCGGATCTCGTCGGGATGCGACAGCGGCGCGGCGTCGCCCGGCAGCAGCAGCGTCGCCGTGAGCATCGGCTCGTCGAGCTCGGCGAGCAACGCGAGCGCCACCGGATGGCCCGCGACGCGCACGCCGATCGTCTTCTTGCGCGTGACGCGCCGCGGCACCTGGCGGCGCGCCGGCAGGATGAACGTGTAGCTGCCCGGCACTTTCAGAAAGCGGAAGCTCTCGTCGCCGACCATCGCGTGCGCGGCGACTTCCGCGACGCTGCGGCACATGAGCGTGAGGTGATGGCGCTCGTCGATGCCGCGCACGCGGCGCAGGCGCGCGAGCGGCTGCGCCGCGTCGAGGGCACAGCCTAGCGCGTAGCAGGAATCGGTCGGGTACGCGATTAGCCCGCCGTCGCGGACGATCGCCGCGGCGCGTCGCACGAGGCGAGCCTGCGGGTGCGTCGGATGGATGGAGAAGAGCTGCGCCATCAGTTGCCGAGGAACTCTTCGATCAGCCGGGCG
>Ga0105107_10000488_pt1 | contig 25014 bp, 24 predicted proteins | sample PPLLaktember2015_6_FD_79335 | JGI IMG/M metagenome (GOLD analysis project Ga0105107, IMG submission 79335) | Freshwater sediment microbial communities from Prairie Pothole Lake near Jamestown, North Dakota, USA - PPLs Lake P8 Core (1) Depth... | ecosystem: Environmental > Aquatic > Freshwater >... | reverse complement strand
GTGACGGTGGAGTCCAGTAATTGCCAAAACGCGCGAGAAACTCACGGGTTTCCCCTGCTCATTTAGGATATCCCCAGCCGCCCGGACAAAGGCAATATTAGCGATACGCGAGAAATCATAAGTTGACAGGCCGTGCCGCAACATGATTCGGGCGAGCGGACGGAGGAGGCGGAGGCAGGCTTGGCCTAAATTAGATTCGGATTGCACGCTTATACAACTCAAACAAGGCTAGCAAACCCGACCCACGATTCAATTGTCATACAAGTCATTTCAAACTTTGTAGCACGTTTCGAAAATCATGGCGGTGAATCAGATGAGCACATTGAACATTGTCGATGATGTTGCCAAGAATGCGGGAATGGAGAGTCATCTGAACGATGCTGCTTACAGGTGTGCACATGTGCTGCTTCGGCGAGTATTTAGAATCTTGCGAGGATGCGGTTTTTCGGAATCACAACTTAGAACCATGGCAGAAACAGCGGTTTCTGAAATTGAGCAGATTCCAGATTCACAACGGAGCAGGGTCACGGCTCGTCAAGCGATGATGTGCTGTGACGTTGTTCTTAGATGGCGACGTGATTGCGACTTTCTTGACGGTGATGGTGCGCCACGAATACTTTCAATGACTGGTGAATCACAATCTTTCGCAGATTTGGTGCGACTCAGCGCACCAGGTGCAGATCCGATGACATTGTTAGCCACGCTGGCTGAGCTTGGTGTCGTCCGAATGGCTGACGACAAATTGATCGAGCTAATCAGCGAGTCTGTCGTTACATGTTCGGGCCAGGAAGGACTTGCCATTGCAAGCGAGTGTGTCTTGGAACATATCTGCGGCTTTCTCGGTTCTGTCGAATTCAACGTCTTCGACAAGCCATCACGTGCAAAGGGCCGATTTGAGCGAGCATGCTATGCAACGGTGCCTAAAGAGTTGGTACCTGTGCTTCAGCAAATTGTGAGTTCGCGGGGGCAAGATTTTGTTGACGTTATCGATGAGTGGCTTGCACGTCGATGCGTGAAAACAACAGAGACTGGCCCAAACCTCTTAGTTGGGGCGGGCGCTTATCTGTTCGTCAGAGAGAACTTCACCTAGAAAAGCTAGAAATGTTAATGGGTTATGGCATGATCCAAGACTATGGGTCACGCTTTTCTTGCGCTTGCAAGTCTAACTAATTGATTGCGTAGGTTTTTATTGCCAACCGCTTGCCAAACATTGGTGGCGGTGGCTTCTTATCGTTCAATCCAGCTAGATTAAGTCATGTCAGATACTTATGATGTTAAACGGGACCTTTTAGCGGCATTTAGATCCCTGATGACGCCGCTTGTCAGGATCCTGCTGAGAAGCGGAATTACTTTTCAGGAATTCGGAGGGGTACTTAAAGACGTCTATGTAACTGTCTGCGCGCAGGAGATGGCGCTGCCTGGTCGCAAGCTAACGCTGTCTCGTGTAGCGATTGCCACAGGCATGCCGCGTCGCGAGGTTGCAAAGATTGTTCGAAACGAAGGTAAGACTCAGTGGGGGGTTGGGAGCAATGCGGGACTTGCCGCGAGTGTGCTTGAGGCTTGGCATACCGACGCGCAGTACCTTGCTCCATACGGATACCCGCGAGACTTAAAGATTGATGGAACGGATCTTGTTCCTACGTTTGAAGATCTTGTGAGGCGATTTAGCAGCGACGTTCCTCACGAAGTATTGATAGGAGAATTGGTCAGAGTCGGAGCTGCGCGAGTGTTGGAAGGTGGCGTGTATTTGCGAGTGCAAAAGCGCACATACATACCGACCGACATGACGGCAGAGATGATTCAGGTTTTTTCTCAAGCTGTACGGAGATACATCGAGACAGTTGACTACAACTTGGGGCGAGCAAAGGGCCAGGAAAAGCGCTTTGACCGCATGGTCTACCCGGATGGTGGCCTAAGAGTTGTGGATGTCGAGATCTTTCAGCAAGAGATACGCGAGTACCTGGAGACAGTGATTCAGGAGATTGATCAAAAATCATCGACGTACCCAAGGCCTGAAAGGAAGAAAGGGGAGCAAGCAGTACAAGTCGGGGTTGGCCTTTATTTTTATCAGGAAACTGCCGAAGACCGGGAACCGCTGAGTGAGTCGTTTAGAGATCTCCACGAGTTCGCAAACGACGACTTTGACGACTAAAGATTTGTTGGTGTGGCATTGAAACGATGTGTCATCAACGACAAAGAAATTGTGACCGATGATTGGGAAGGATCGGAGCACTCCAAGAATGAAGAAATTTAATTGGCGGACGAAGGTTTCTGCACTGACTTGCGCTTCCGCTGTCGCACTTGTCAGCGCGGGTAGCGCATTTGGCGCGCGACCAACAGAATCAATTGAAACCATAGCTGTCGCGGATCGCGCAGCTGTGCATCAAATTGAGAAAGCCGCGAATGGTCGGCTACTTGCCATTGGCCGCATTGATCGTCTGTCATCTAGAGCATCAACAGTATCCGTCCTCGGGCAGGAGTTTGTCCTGCTCGCGTCACCTTCGAATCGTCGTTTCCTTTCTGAGACGCGCGTTGGCCGTGCAGTGGCATTGTTTGGCGAGATCAGTGGCTCCAACTATCTTGTGGATGCTGCTTTGAGACTTGATGGCCAATATGTCCAAGGTGCGTCTAGGGTTTACCTTCAAGGCTCTGTTCGATCGAACGATCTGAAGAATGCTGCAATCGCTATCGGAAGTGCGGTGTCCTTTGACACATCGGCACTGGTGTCGCGGAGTGTTGCAGATCGTTTGACGATGGGAGCGGTCGCATCGGTCGTTGGAACGCAGCCGTCAATTGGCGGAAAAGTTCTTGTGGAGTCCGTCCGGAAGACATCAGCGCGTGCCAATGCCTCACTCGGCACGGGTCGGCCGGATGCCTCCCTGGGCACGGGCCGTCCTGACGCCTCCTTGGGCACCGGCCGTCCTGATGCGTCCTTGGGTACCGGTCGCGCCAATGCCTCACTCGGCACGGGTCGGCCGGATGCCTCCCTGGGCACGGGCCGCCCTGACGCCTCCTTGGGCACCGGCCGTCCTGATGCGTCCTTGGGCACCGGTCGCGCCAATGCCTCACTCGGCACGGGTCGGCCCGATGCTTCGCTTGGCACGGGCCGTCCTGACGCCTCCTTGGGCACCGGCCGTCCTGACGCGTCCTTGGGCACCGGTCGCGCCAATGCCTCACTCGGCACCGGTTGATAGATTCTTGATTTATCAATCGACTTAGCACCAAACAGCCAAGTCGAAGACGGAAATTCTAACGGCGCTTAATTGCGCCGTTTTTCTTTCCGTGATGTCAGGCTCGCAGCTTGAGTTACTCCCACATCGCTAAACTCATCGTGGCGTAAGCTTGCTCGAGTCCATCGATTAGTGCGCGTGAACAAATTGATCGTAGTAGTAATCAGTGAAATGCGTCCAATGCATTGGCGCAGTGTCGTTGCATTTTTGTTCGCAATTGTTGCTATGGCATCGACTTCATGCGACGGCGAGATTTCGAATGTAAGTTCGAGTGCCGCACCTGCATTGAAGGTCCTGATCAGAAGTCTTGCTGGACAACCTGGTTCACTCGATCCGCAGCGTGCTGAAGATGCATTTTCGTACGACGTTCTGCGCGACCTCTACGAAGGTCTCACTTCAAGCACCCCCGACGGCGAAGTCGCACCTGCCGCCGCAAGTTCTTGGAGCATCGATGACAACGGCAAGCGGTACGTTTTCCGGCTGCGTCCCGAGGCCCGTTGGTCCAACGGGGATCCGGTCACCGCTGCGCACTTTGTGACGGCATTCCGCCGCGCTGTTGATCCAGCTACGGCTTCGGGTGCCGCGGACCTCTTGAGAGCGATCGAGAATGCGCCGGAGATCCTGCAGGGACAGTTGCCTTCGAGCCGGCTTGCCGTTCGTGCGTCCGACGACCATACGCTGGAAATTCTTCTGTCGCGCCCGGTCCCGTTTTTTCCCGACATCTTGACCAATACGGTTGCATCGCCCCTGCACCCGTCATCCCTTTCGATCGACGGCGGATTCTCCAAGCCAGGCGCGACGGTTTCCAACGGGCCTTATGTGCTGGCTGAGTTCTCTCCCGGTTCGAGCCTGACGGTTGTTCGCAGCTCGACGTACTGGGACGCGGCATCGGTCGCTTACGACCAAATCCGTTATTACTTCGTGCCGGACGAAAACTCCGAGTACATGCGCTTCAGGGCGGGCGAGATCGACGTGACGTACACGGTGCCCGAGCAAAGATTCCAGGAATTGCGTGCGCAGCCGGAGTCTGGTCTCCAGCACCGCCCTACGCTGGCCACCATCTACCTGACGTTCAACACGGATCGCGGTCCGTTGAGCGGAAAACGTGGATTGCGCGAAGCGCTATCCCTGGCTGTCGATCGACAGGCAATCACCGAATCTGTGACACGCGCCGGCCAGGTTCCGGCCTATTCGCTCGTGCCCGACGGCACCTGGAATTACCAGCCCGCCTACTACAGCTGGCGGGATACGGGCGTTGCCGAGCGTCTGACGCGCGCTCGCAGTCTCTACGGCGAGGCAGGCTACTCCGCGGGGAAGCCCTTGCGCCTGAGGCTTCTCTATAACGAGAACGAGCTGGTGCAGCGCGTCTGCCTCGCGATCGCCGCGATGTGGAAGGAGGCGCTGGGCGTCGAGACCGAGCTCGTGCAGATGGAATTCAAGGCTTACCTGGCGGCACGTGCCGACCCCGGGCAATGGGATGTGGTCCGTGTCGGCTGGACGGCCGACTACAACGACGCTTCGACATTCCTCGATACGATGACGCGCGACAGCCCGCAGAACTTCGGGCGCTGGATAAATGCCGACTACGCGCGGCTGCTCGATGCCGCAGTGGCGGAATCAGATCCTTCGCTCAGGCGAGACACGATGCAGCAGGCGGAGTCGTTGATGCTCAACGACTACCCCCTGCTGCCCGTGTACTTCTACGTGTCGCGTCGGTTGGTTGCGCCGCGCGTACTGGCGCCGTCCATCAACCCGATGAACCGAACCTACTCGCGGTACTTCCGCCCGGCAGCCTAGTTCTCAGAGCGACCGTTCGACCTTGGCCGACTTGACGAGGTCCTTGAGGTAAGTTTCGAACTTCTTCTGGTTGACGAGCGGCCCGAGCTGCGCCTTCACCGCATCGTAGGGAGGTGGCGTCGTCGCGCGCTTCTCCTCGAGCTTGATGACATGCCAGCCGAACTCTGACTGGACCGGCGTCGCGGTGTACTTGCCGATCTCGAGCTGCTGAACGGCGTCGGAGAAGGGCTTGACCATCTGGTTCGGATTGAACCAGCCGAGGTCGCCGCCCTCGGTCGAGGAGCCGTCCTTCGAGTTGTCCTTGGCGAGCTGCTCGAAGTTCGCGCCGCCGTCGAGCTTGGTGATCAGCTCCTTGGCCTTCGCCTCGTCGTCTACGAGAATGTGCCGGGCGTGGAATTCCTGTTTCGGGGCCTCGGCGATGCGGGCATCGTACTCGGCCTTCAGTTCTTCTTCAGTCGGCTCCGTGCCTTCCGTGTACTTCTTGAAGAGAAGCTCTGCCATCGCGCTCTTGCCGACCAGCTCGAGCCTGGCCTTCGGTTCGCCTTCGCCGAGCTTCTGCTTGTCAGCCTCCTGGGAGCCCGCATACATGCCAATCAGCTCCTCGAGCGCCTCGTTCTGCTCCTCGGCAGTGAGATCACCCGGGGTCTTGCCGGCGTGACGAGTCTTGATGTACAGGTTCCAGACGTCACGCGAAATGGCCGTGCCGTTCACGACGGCCACCGGCTTGTCCGCGGCAACTGCCGGAGTCTCGGCCTTGGTGCAGCCAACGGCCAGCAACATGCCGAGCGTGGAAATAACGAAAATCTGCGTCGGTTTCATTGTGTCCTCGATGGGAAATCGTCGTCTTCAGGTGATACTGCCACGATATTGAGGGCGTGTATCTCGCGTGGCAGCATTTGGGCGAGCGCCTCGTAAACCAGACGGTGCCGCTCGAGGCGGCCGCGTCCGCTGAATTCCTCTGACTCCACGCGAACGACAAAGTGCCCGGCGCCGTCGCGGGCGCCGGCGTGGCCCGCATGCCGCGCGCTGTCGTCTTCCACGGTGACTCGTGCCCCGGCGAACCGCTGTTCGAGCATGGCCTTGATTCGCTCAGTCCGCGGGCTTGTCATGGGCGTCGGTCCGTGATGCGATCCAGAAGCCCTGCACCAGGATGAATGCGAGCGTGAGACCCAGCATTCCCCAGAGCTTGAAGTTCACCCAAGTGTTCTCGTCGAAGTTGCGGAACACCGCCAGGTTGGCAGCGCCCATCAGCAGGAAGAAGGCGATCCACATCCAGTTCAGGCGGCGCCACAGGGGTTCTGCGAGCTCGATCTGCCCGCCGGATGCGCCGAACATGCGCTGGATCAGCGGCTGGTCGCTGACCCGGCGCCAGAGGCTCACCAGGAATGCAGCGGCGAACAGCCAATTGACCACAGTTGGCTTCCACATGATGAACGCCTTGTCGTGGATCAGGAGGGTAATGCCGCCAAACAGCAGCACGAGGCCTGACGACACCAGGTGCATGGGGTTGACGCGGCGCTTCCAGAACCAGTAAACGGTCGCCTGCAGGATCGATGCAACAATGATTACCCCGGTGGCGACGTAGATGTCGGCGAGCTTGTAGGCGACGAAAAACGCGATTATCGGCAGGAAATCGAACAGCAGCTGCATGCGCGGAACCGGGGCAGGGGGCGCCAATGATAGCGGAAGAAGCCCTGTGATGCGTCCGGTCCATAATTGACTCATGGGCGAGCGCCTGGAGCTTCATCCTGACAACCCGCAGCCGCGGTTGCTGCGTGCCGCCGCGGATTGCCTGCGCCTTGGAGGGGTCATCGCCTACCCGACGGACTCGTGCTACGCACTAGGTTGCGCGCTGGGCGCCAAGGACGCGATGGAAAGAATCCAGGCTCTGCGCCAGACCCGGAAGGGACACTTCTTCACGGTGGTCTGCCGGGACCTGTCCGAGATAGCGCGATTCGCGCTGGTGGAGAACTGGCAGTACCGCCTGCTGAAGAGTTTCACGCCGGGGCCCTACGTTTTCGTCCTCAAGGCGACTCGGGAGGTACCGCGGCGCCTGCTGGATGCGCGACGCAAGACGGTCGGTATCCGCGTTCCGGATCACGCGGTGGTGCGCGCGCTCCTGCGCGAGTATCCGGAGCCGATCCTGAGCACAACACTGCAGCTGCCGGACGATGACACACCGATGACGGACGGCCGGGAGATCGAAGCGCAGATCGGTCATGCGCTCGACCTCGTACTCGACGCGGGCAATTGCGGCATCGAGCCCAGCACGATCGTCGACCTTTCCGGCGATGCTGCGCGGCTGTTGCGTGCGGGCAAGGGCGACCCACGGCCGTTTCAATGACGGTTGAAGGGCTGCCCATCGTATAATCTTCGACCATGGACCTTGCTTCGTTCCTGACAACGATCTCCATCGCCGCAATCCCCGTCATATTCGCAATCACCGTCCATGAAGTCGCCCACGGCTGGGTCGCCAAGCAATTCGGTGACCGTACGGCCGAGATGCAGGGCCGGCTGACCCTCAATCCGATCCGCCACATCGATCCGATCGGAACCGTGCTCGTGCCGGCCTTGCTGCTCTGGCTCGGTGGGTTCCTGTTCGGCTGGGCGAAGCCGGTCCCGGTCGATTCACGCAACATGCGCAACCCGCGACGCAACATGGTCTGGGTGACCGCGGCAGGCCCGGGCGCCAACATCGTCATGGCGCTCATCTGGGCGTTCCTGATGATGCTTTCGCAGCATGTCGATCTGGGTACGGGCGGGGAGTGGATCAGGCAGATGGCACGGATCGGCATACTCATCAACGTGATGCTTGCCGTGTTCAACATGCTGCCGATTCCGCCCCTTGACGGCGGCCAGGTGCTGACCAATCTCCTGCCGCCGGGACCTGCCAGCGCGTTCATGGAGCGCATCGCGCCTTTCGGCCTGTTCATCGTCCTCGGGCTGCTCGCGACCGGGATGCTGTCGGCTCTTATAGGTCCGCCAATATCCGCGCTGGTTCGCCTGATTGCGGACATTTTTGGCCTGCGCTTCGGCTAGAGTCGAATCATGCCGGCACCAGGGAGCCAGAACCGCCGCGTCGTCTCGGGCATGCGTCCGACAGGCCGGCTGCACCTCGGCAACTATCACGGCGCGCTCGCGAACTGGGTGGAGCTTCAGTACCAGTACGAGTGCTTCTTCTTCGTGGCTGACTGGCATGCGCTGACGACCGCGTACGAGAACACCGAGAACCTCCGGACCAACACCAACGAGGTGGTCATTGACTGGCTTGCGGCTGGCCTCAATCCGAGCGCCTGCACGTTCTTCGTCCAGTCCCGGGTTCCCGAACACGCCGAGCTTCACCTGATCCTTTCGATGGTCACGCCGGTGTCCTGGCTGGAGCGCGTTCCGACCTACAAGGACCAGATCGAGCAGCTCAAGGACAAGGATCTCAGTACCTACGGATTCCTTGGCTATCCGGTCCTCCAGGGGGCCGACATCCTGATGTACCGGCCGGCGTACGTTCCGGTTGGTGAGGATCAGGTCGCCCACGTCGAGATCACGCGTGAGATTGCGCGGCGCTTCAACAACGTCTTCGGACGCGAGCCGGAGTTCGAGTCGCGAGTTGCGGGTGCCGTCAAGCGGCTCGGCGCCCGCAACGCGGTCCAGTACGACGAACTGCGCCGGAAGTACCAGGAGCATGGCGACGCCGAGGCACTCGCGCGTGCGCGGGCGCTGATCGATTCGGGCAAGAGCCTGACGGTTGCGGATCGCGAGCGCCTGCTCGGCCATCTCGAAGGCGGTGGGCGCGCGATCCTACCGGAGCCGTCCGTGCTGCTCACGAAGACCCCGAAAGTGCCGGGGCTGGATGGCCGGAAGATGTCGAAGTCGTATGGCAACACGATTGGCCTGCGCGAGGATCCGGACAGCATCCAGAAGAAGCTCAAGGCGATGCAGACCGACCCGGCGCGCGCCCGGCGCAGCGACCCGGGTGACCCGGACAAGTGCCCGGTGTGGGACCTGCACAAGATCTACTCGGACGAGAAAACACAGGCCTGGGTGCAGACCGGCTGCCGGTCCGCCGGCATCGGCTGTCTCGATTGCAAGAAGCCTGTCATCGAATCTGTGCTCAAGCAGGTCGAAGTGTTTCGCGCGCGCGCGCGTGAGTACGAAGAGAATCCGGAACTGCTGCGCGGCATCCTTTCGGAGGGGTGTGAGCGTGCGCGTGAGGCGGCGCGTGCCACAATGGCGGAGGTGCGGGAAGCCGTGGGCCTGGAGTACCGGTGATCGAAACTGCCGACTGCCCGGATATCGAGGTCCGCTCCCCTGCAGGTGGCGCGCACCCGCCGCAGCAGGGCGAGATGCCGTTTGCAATCGTGGACGGCGAGCCGGTCACCGATGTTCCGCGCGACCTCTACATCCCGCCGCAGGCGCTCGAGGTGTTTCTCGAGGCGTTCGAAGGCCCGCTCGACCTTCTCCTTTACCTGATTCGCCGGCAGAACCTCGATATCCTCGACATCCCGATCGCGGACATCACGCGGCAGTACATGAATTACATCGAGCTCATGCAGGAGCTCGATTTGGAACTGGCTGGCGAGTACCTGCTGATGGCTGCCATGCTGGCAGAGATCAAGTCGCGCATGCTGCTGCCGCGTCCCTCCGAGGGCGCGGACGAGGAGGACGACCCGCGCGCGGAACTCGTGCGCAGGTTGCAGGAATACGAGCGATACAAGCGCGCGGCGGAGGACATCGACGGCCTGCCCCGGGTAGACCGCGACGTGCACCCCGCAGTTGCCGAGCTGACACACCGGCAGGTCGTGCGCATCCTCCCGGAAGTGGCGTTGCAGGAGATGCTGGTCGCATTCAAGGATGTGGTCCAGCGCGCAACGATGTTCACGAGCCTGCACGTACAGCGCGAAACGCTGTCGGTCAGGCAGCGCATGTCGGACGTGCTGGCGAACCTGGAGGGAGTCGGGCTGGTGGAGTTCATCCGGCTGTTCCGGCCGGAGGAAGGGCGCCTCGGCGTCACCGTCACTTTCGTCGCCATCCTGGAGCTGTTGCGGGAACAGCTCGTCGAGATCGTGCAGGCGGAGCCTTACCGGCCGCTTCACGTTCGGCGTGCTGAATCAGGCCCGGATTCCGCGGCCGTCGAGAGCATCGAGATCACGAGCGCCTGATGGGGCAAGTCATGGAAAGCGGTCAACTCAAGGGCATCATCGAAGCGGCGCTCCTGGCATTTGGCCAGCCGCTGAACATCGAGCAGCTGCGCGACATTTTCGATGAGTTCGAACGGCCGGATGCGGCGGCAGTGCGTCTGGCGCTCACCGCGCTCGCCGCGGATTGCGAAGGCCGGCCGGTCGAACTGGTCGAGGTTGCGAGCGGCTGGCGACTCCAGGTCCGCCGCGAGTACTCGTCCCGGCTCTCGAAGCTCTGGCAGGAGCGTCCGACGCGCTACTCGCGAGCGCTGCTCGAGACCCTCGCCTTGATCGCGTACCGCCAGCCCATCACGCGTGGCGAGATCGAGAATGTCCGCGGCGTGACGGTGAATCCCAACATCGTGCGCACGCTGACCGAGCGCGGCTGGATCCGCGTGGTGGGCCATCGCGAGGTCCCGGGTCACCCGGAGCTTCTCGGCACCACTCGCGAGTTCCTGGACTATTTCAGTCTCAAGAGCCTCGATGAGCTCCCCTCGCTCGCGGCCCTCAAGGACATGGACGACGTCGGGATCCAGCTCGAGTTCGACGGACCCGTCACCGTGCAGGCGGCGGCTGCGGGGCTGCCGGCGGCCAACGACGCCGACGCGACGGCCTGAGCCGGCGCGGCGTCGCCGCAGACGGCACCCTCAAATGCGCGAAAGAATCCAGAAAGTGCTCGCGGCGCGTGGCATCGGCTCGCGCCGCCAGGTCGAATCCTGGATCACGCTTGGACGCATCACCGTGAACGGGAAGCCGGCCACGGCCGGGCAGGCCGTCGATGAGCGCGACGACATCCGCCTCGACGGTCGGCGCCTGCGTCTCGGACGGGGCGCTGAGGCGACGCACCGCGGCATGGCCTATCACCGTCCCGCACAGGAAGGCCTGCGTGCGCGGGCGGACGATCCCGCGCCAGGCGCGATCGAGAAAATGCCGAAGGCGGGTGGACATCGCTGGGTTCCGGTCAGTCCGCTGCCCGCCCAGGACGGCGGCCTCGAGCTTTTCGTGACGGATGGCGCACTGGCGGCGGCGCTGACAAAGCGCGGCTATGCAATCTCGAGCGAGTACAGCATCCGCGTGCGCGGTGGTTTTGACGAGGCGGACATCGAGGAACGCCTGCGCGCGGCGGCCGAGTCTGCCGGCGCCAAGGGCAATATCGAAGCCGTCACGCCCGCCGGAGGCGAAGGCAGCAATCGCTGGCTGCAGATGGTCGTCGCGGGCCTGCGGCCGCGCGACCTGCGCCTCGCGCTCGAGGCCTGCGGCCTCGAAGCAAACCGGATCCTGCGCACGCGCTATGGGCCGATCGCAATGGACCGCGCCCTTGCCCGCGGGCGCAGCCGGCAGCTGACTGACGGGGAGTTGAAATCGTTGCGGGAGATCGCGTCGGTGCCGGCTACCGGCAATCGAGCGCCTGGCCGTTGACGCCCTTGCTTGCGGGCCCCAGCAGGTAGAGAAACGGCGCCAGGACGGCCTCGGGTTCGGGCAAGGTGGCGGCGTCTTCCGCAGGGTACGCCTGGCGGCGCATCGCCGTGCGGGTCGGGCCCGGATTGACGCTGTTGGCGCGGATGCGGGTAGTGCCGTCGAGTTCGTGGGCGAGCACCTGCATCAGTCCTTCGACGCCGAACTTGGAGGCCGCGTACGCTCCCCAGTACGCGCGCCCGCTGCGTCCGACCGAGCTCGAGGTGAATAGCACCGACCCATCGTCCGAACGCCGCAGCAGCGGCAGCAGCGAGCGCGTGACGATGAAGGCCGCAGTGAGGTTGACGTGCAGGACGCGACACCAAGTCGGCACGTCGTACTGGTCGATCGGGCTCAGGTCGCCGAGGATGCCGGCCACGTGCGCGAGACCGTCGAGGCGGCCGAATTCGCTTTCCAGCGCCTCCGCCAGGGCGCCATATTCGGGCGCCGCGGCAGTCTCGAGATTGAAAGGCAGCAAGGCAGGCTTTGGTCCGCCGGCGTCGACGATGCGGTCATACGTGCGAACCAGCTTGCGCTGGGTACGCCCGAGCAGCGCTACCGTCGCGCCTTGCCGCGCGAGCGCGAGTGCGAGCGCCTGTCCGATGCCGTCGGATGCCCCGGTGACGAGGATGATGCGTCCGGCATGGGAACCGGGCGCGGGGACGTAAGCGCGCGCCGCAGCCTGCGCCTCGACACCGGGCGCCGTCCTGCCAGCGCTCAATGTTCCTCGGGCGGGGCGAGCTGCGGCGGTGGCGTCTCGGAGAGCCGGACGCTGACCTCGATCTCGGCGAGTTCCTCGATCGGCTTTTCGCTGCGCACGCCGAGTTCCACGAACTTGCGTGCGCCGGGGAGCACGCTGCGCTCGAGCGATCCGACGGCCGAGTTGAAGGCGCGCAGGCTCGACTCGAGCGAGCTGCCGATCTTTCCCATGTGGTTGCGAAAGGTCGCGATCCGCGCGTAAAGATCCTCGGCCAGCCGCCGGATCCGCTCGGCATTCTCCGCAAGCCTCACGTTCTGCCAGCCGCTGTGCACCGCCTTCAGGAGCGCGAGCAGCGTCGACGGCGTCGTCAGGATGATGCTGCTGCTCATCGCGCGGTCGAGCAGGTCCGGCTGCTGGTCGAGCGCGGAGGAAAGGAACTGGTCGCCGGGCAGGAACAGCACGACGAACTGGGGCGCCTTTTCGAACTGCGACGCGTAGTTCTTGGATGAAAGGAGACGCACGCGGTCCGCGACGTGCTGCGCATGCCGACGCAGCGCCGCGGCGCGCAGCTCGTCCGTCGGCGCCTCCGCTGCCGCCAGGTAAGCGTCCAGCGGCGTCTTGACGTCGACCACCACGTCACGGCCTTCCGGCAGGTGTACGACCATGTCCGGCCGCAGCGCGCCGTCCTCGCCGACCACGTGCACCTGCTCGTCGAAATCGCAGTGCGCCGTCATCCCCGCGAGCTCAACGAGGCGGCGCAGCGCGATCTCGCCCCACTGCCCGCGGACCTGCGGCTTGCTGAGGGCCTGGACCAGGTTCCTGGTCTCGCGCTGCAGGGCCGAATGGGACTCGCGCATGTCCGTGAGGTGCTGGCGCAGGCTCCCGAAGTCGCGCTGACGCTCGACCTCGATCTCACGCAGCGCCTGCGCGGTCTGGACGAGCGAATCCTGGATCGGCTTGACCAGCGTTTCGATGGCGTGCTCGCGCTCCTTGAGCGATGCCTGAGCGTTCTGCTGGTGTCCGCCGAGGTTCTCCCGGGCCAGCCGCAGGAAGTTCTCGATGTTGTCGCGCAGCTGCCGGCCGGCGAGGTCGTCGAACCGCCGGTCGAGTTGTTCCATCGCGCGGTCGAGCGTCAGCGTGCGCTCGGCGTCGATCGCCACCCCGCGGCGACGCCCCATCCACCAGCCGGCGCCAAACGCGACCGCCACGGCGACGAGGATCACCACCAGCGTCACGAGGTCGAGCGTCATGCGATTTCCAGCCAGTCAATCAGTTCTTCGGGCCGGGCGAATATGGCCTCGGCCTGCCAGTCGGCCGGGTTGTCGTCCTCGCCCAGGTAACCGAAGCCGGCCACCAGCGGAATCATGCCCGCGTTCCGGGCCGCCTGCACGTCGCGCTCCGCGTCGCCGACGTACACGCATTCGCGCGGCTCGAGTCCCAGCAGGGCGGCGGCGTGCAGCAGGGGGAGCGGATGCGGTTTGCGCTCGGCAAGGGTGTCGCCGGCAACCACGCAGCCGCAGCGCGATGCAAGGCCGATCTGTGCCAGCAAGGGGGTCGTCAGCCAGCCCGGCTTGTTCGTGACGATGCCCCAGCGCATGCCAGCGCGCTCGACGGCTTCGAGCACGCCGTCGAAACCTTCGAACAACCGGGTGTGGACTGCGATCGCCCCGGAATAGAACTCGAGAAAACGCGCCCGTAGCGATTCGTAACGCACCGGATCGGGTTCGCCGAAGGCGAGGCGAATCAGGCGCGGCGCGCCATGCGAAACGGATGGTCGGATCCGCTCGTATGGCAACCTTTCGAGGCCCTCGCTCACGCGCAGGCGGTTGAGCGCTTCCGCCATGTCGCGGGCGGTGTCGAGCAGCGTGCCGTCGAGGTCGAACAGGACACCGCGGAATCCGCGCCCACCATTCATGCGGAGCCGGGCGGCATCGGCCGCCGGAAGGCTGCGAGGAAATTGACCGACACGTCGTCGGTGATGCGCGCCCTGCGGCCGAGTGGGTCGTAAGCGAGGCCCGCCAGGTCCTCGAGTTCGAGTCCGCCCGCCCGCGCCCAGGCGGTAAGTTCGGAGGGCCGTATGAGCCTGCCGTACTGGTGGGTGCCCATCGGCAGTAGTCGCAGCAGGTACTCGGCACCGACGATGGCGAGGGCAAAGGACCGCGCGTTGCGATTGATCGTCGAACAGATCACGTGCCCGCCTGGACGCGCGAGCCGCGCGAGGGAAGCGACGATACTCGCGGGATCCGGGACGTGCTCGAGCATCTCAAGGCAAGTCACGAGATCGAAGCTTTCCGGGCCCGACTCAGCCAGCGATTCCACGGTTTCCAGCCGGTAGTCCACCTCGATGGCCGACTCCAACGCGTGCAATCGCGCGACCGCGAGCGCTTCGGGCGCGAGGTCGATGCCCGTCACCCGGGCGCCGCGCCGGGCCATGCCCTCGGCCAGCAGCCCGCCGCCGCAGCCGACATCCAGCACCCGGCGGCCGGCGAGTCCCGCGCGGGACTCGATGTAGTCGAGACGGGCGGGATTGAGGTCGTGCAGGGGCCGAAACTCACCTTCGGGGTCCCACCAGCGAGGCGCCGCCGCGTCGAATTTCGAGATCTCCGCAGGGTCGAAATTCCGGCCGTTTTCCATCCGGGAAGTATACGCGCTGTGGTAAAATTCGCGGCTTCCTGGGTCCCTGAAAAGACGACGAAATCCGCATGAGCGAGATCGCGCGCGAAGTCCTGCACGTCAACCTCGAAGACGAGATGCGCAAGTCCTACCTCGATTACGCGATGAGCGTGATCGTGGGCCGCGCGCTTCCCGACGTCCGCGACGGGCTGAAGCCCGTGCACCGCCGCGTCCTGTACGCGATGCGCGAGCTCGGCAACGACTGGAACAAGCCCTACAAGAAATCGGCCCGCGTCGTCGGCGACGTGATCGGCAAGTACCACCCGCACGGCGACGCGGCCGTGTACGACACCATCGTGCGCCTGGCGCAGACCTTCTCCATGCGCTACCTGCTGGTGGACGGGCAGGGCAACTTCGGCTCGGTGGACGGAGATGCCGCGGCGGCCATGCGCTACACCGAGGTGCGCATGACGCGCATCGCGCATGAGCTGCTGGCCGACATCGACAAGGAAACCGTCGACTTCACGCCGAACTACGACAACAGCGAGCAGGAGCCGGCAGTGCTGCCGGCCCGGGTCCCGAACCTGCTCGTCAACGGCTCGTCCGGCATCGCCGTCGGCATGGCAACCAACATCCCGCCGCACAACCTCAACGAGATCGTCGATGCCTGCATCGCGCTGATCGACGACCCGAACCTCGGTCTCGCCGACCTTATGCGGCTCGTTCCCGGTCCGGACTTCCCGACCGCCGGAATCATCAACGGCGCTGCGGAAATCGTCGCGGCGTACAAGACCGGGCGAGGCCGGCTTTCGGTGCGTGCGCGCACGGGCGTGGAGGTCATCGACGAGCGCGGCCGGGAGGCGATCGTCGTCACCGAACTTCCGTACCAGGTCAACAAGGCGCGGCTTCTCGAGCGCATTGCCGACCTCGTTCGCGCCAAGGAAATCGAGGGCATATCGGAGTTGCGCGACGAGTCCGACAAGGACGGCCTGCGCGTCGTCATCGAGCTGAAGCGGGGCGAGAACGGCGACCTGGTGCTGAACCAGCTATTCAAGCTGACGCCGATGGAAACGGTGTTCGGCGTCAACATGGTCGCGCTCATCGACGGCCAGCCGAAGCTGCTCTCGCTGAAGGAAATGCTCGACGCGTTCCTGCGCCACCGGCGCGAAGTCGTGACGCGCCGGACGATCCACGACCTGCGCAAGGCACGCGAACGCGCGCACATCCTCGAAGGCCTCGCGGTCGCGCTCGCGAACATCGACGAGATCATCGCGCTCATCAAGGCCTCTCCCTCGCCCCCGGAGGCGCGCGCGGCGTTGCAGGCGCGCGCCTGGGGACCGGGTGCGGTGCCGGCCATGCTGGCGCGGGCCGGCAACGTACCGACGCGGCCCGAGGGGATCCCGGACGAACTTGGCCTGCATGGGCCGGGCTACCTCCTTTCGGAGGTCCAGGCGCAGGCTATCCTGGACCTGCGCCTGCATCGGCTGACCGGCCTCGAGCAGGACAAGATCGTTACGGAGTTCACGGAGCTCCTCGAGTTGATCCGCGACCTCGGCGAGATCCTCGCGCGGCCGGACCGCCTGCTTTCCGTGATCCGCGGCGAGTTGGCGGCAATGAAGGAAGCTTACGGCGACTCGCGCCGCACGCAGATCGTCGCCGACCAGTCGGACGTGACGATCGAGGACCTCATCGAACGGCAGGACCTGGTGGTGACGCTGTCGCATGCCGGCTATGCAAAGACACAGCCGGTCACCGACTACGAAGCCCAGCGCCGCGGTGGCAAGGGCAAGATGGCGACGACCGTCAAGGACGAGGACTTTGTCGACAAGCTGTTCATCGCGCACTCGCACGACACGTTGCTCTGCTTCTCTGACGGCGGCCAGTGTTACTGGCTCAAGGTCTACCAGCTGCCGCTCGCCAGCCGCGGCTCGCGCGGAAAGCCGATCGTGAACCTGTTGCAGCTCGCGGAAGGCGAGCGCATCACGGCGGTGCTCGCTATTCGCGAGTTCGACGAGTCGCATTTCGTGTTCATGGCAACCGCGCTCGGCACGGTCAAGAAGACGCCGCTTTCGGCGTTCTCGCGGCCGCGCGCCAACGGCATCATCGCGGCCTCGCTGGAGCCTTCGGACTGCCTGGTCGGCGTTGCGCTCACCGACGGGGAGCGCGAGATCCTGCTCACGACGACGGATGGTAAGGCGATCCGGTTCACCGAGGACCAGGTACGCCCGATGGGGCGCGAGGCCGCGGGAGTGCGCGGCATCAGGCTGGGCGATGGCCAGCGCGTGACGTCGCTGATCGTGCTCGGCGATGGTGAAGTTCTCACCGTCTCGGAGCACGGCTACGGCAAGCGAACTGAAGTCGCTGATTTTCCGAAGCACGGTCGCGCCGGACAGGGAGTCATCGCCCTGCAGACCAGCGAGCGCAATGGATCGCTGGTTGGCGCGCGACAGGTCCGGGGCGACGATGAGGTCATGCTCATCAACTCGAGCGGCACGCTCGTGCGCGTGCCGGTGAGCGACATTCCGGTGCTGGGCCGCAACACGCAGGGCGTGCGCATCATGCGTCTGGAAGAGGGCGAGAAACTCGTCGGCCTCGAGAGCATCGCCGGTGAGGATTCGCAGGGCGACGAAGGGGCCGGCTGAGCCGGGAACCGCGCGTGCGCGTCTACAACTTCTCCGCGGGTCCGGCGGCCCTGCCGCTGCCCGTTCTCGAGCAGGCGCGCGACGAGCTGGTCGAGTGGCAGGACGGCTCCTCCGTTATGGAAGTGAGCCATCGCAGCCGTTCCTTCATGGAGGTTGCCGAGCGCGCCGAATCGGACCTGCGAGACCTTCTCGCCGTCCCGCCGAACTACCGCGTGCTCTTCATGCAGGGCGGCGCGACTGCCCAGTTCGCCGCGGTGCCCATGAACCTCGCGGCCGCAGGCGCGCGCGCCAGCTACGTGAATACCGGCCACTGGTCCGGGCGGGCGATCACGGAGGCGCGGCGTTTCGTCGACGTGGGCATCGCCTGGGACGGGTCGGAATCGGGATACATGACGGTGCCGGAGACCGCGGAAGTGGTTCCGGGTCCCGGCGATGCCTACCTGCACTACACGCCGAACGAGACCATCGGTGGCGTGGAGTTTCCATACATCCCGGAGACCGGCGACGTGCCGCTGGTCGCGGACATGTCATCGACGATTCTCTCGCGTCCGCTCGATGTCGCGCTCTTCGGGCTGATTTACGCGGGCGCCCAGAAGAACATCGGCCCATCCGGCATCACGGTGGTGATCGTGCGCGACGACCTCGTCAAAGGCCCGCGCGCCGGAACGCCGGTGGTATTTGATTACCGGGCGGTGGCCGACGCGGGCTCCATGCTGAACACGCCGCCGACTTTCGCCTGGTACTTCGCGGGTCTCGTGTTCCAGTGGCTGAAGCGCGAGGGCGGCGTCGCGGAAATGGGCCGGCGCAACCGTGCCAAGGCCGACGTCCTGTACGCCGCCATCGACGCGTCGCCCTTCTACAGCAATCCGGTCGCAAAAAACTGCCGTTCGTGGATGAATGTTCCATTCCGGCTGGCAAAACCGGAACTCGAAAAGGCATTTCTTGCCGAAGCCGGCGCCGCAGGCCTCGCACACCTGGCCGGTCACCGCGCGGTCGGTGGAATGCGTGCGAGCCTCTACAACGCGATGCCGATCGAGGGTGTCCGCGCGCTCGTCGACTTCATGCGCGACTTCGAACGGCGGTATGGCTGATGCGCTTCCGGGTCAGGCTGCTCAACAGCATCTCGCCGCGAGGACTGGAACGCCTGCCGCACGACCGCTATGAACTGGGAGACGCGATCGATCGCCCCGACGCGATCCTCGTGCGCTCGGCGGACATGCATGCGCTCGATATTCCCGCGTCCGTGATCGCGGTCGGAAGGGCAGGCGCCGGGACCAACAACATCCCGGTATCACTGCTGACGCAGCGTGGAGTGCCGGTATTCACCGCCCCGGGGGCGAATGCCAATGCCGTCAAGGAACTGGTCCTCGCAGGCCTGTTCCTCGGCGCCCGTCATATCGGGCCGGCGCTCGACTTCGTGCGCTCGCTCGACCTCGCGGGTGACGCACTGGACGCGGCCGTCGAGGCAGGCAAGAAGCGCTTCATCGGGCACGAGTTGCCGGGCCGCACGCTGGGTGTCGTCGGTCTCGGCGCCATCGGCGTCGAGGTCGCGAATGCGGCTCACCTGCTCGGCATGCACGTGCTGGGTTATGACCCGCAGATCACGGTGCAACGCGCCTGGCAGCTTTCGTCCGGCGTCGAACAGGCCCTGAGCCTGGATGACCTGTTTGCGCGCTCGCACGCGGTGACCGTCCATGTTCCGCTGACCGACGAAACACGGGGCCTGGTCAGCGCAAAGCGTCTCGAACTCATGCCGGAAGGCGGAACCGTGCTCAATTTTGCACGCGCGGCGATCGTCGACGAGCAGGCCGTCGTCTCGTCCCTTCGCGCCGGCCGGCTCGGCGCCTACGTCTGCGATTTTCCGTCGGCCACCACCCGCGGCGTCGCCGGCGTCATTGCCCTGCCGCACCTCGGTGCATCCACCAGCGAAGCGGAAGAGAATTGCGCGATGATGGTCGCCGACACGCTGCGCGACTTCCTGGAGCACGGAAACATACGACACTCGGTGAATTTCCCGGAGGCGGCACTGCCGCGTGTGCCGGCCACCTCGCGGATCGCGATCGCGAACCACAATGTACCCAACATGGTCGGCCAGATCTCCACGAGGCTCGCCGACGCCGGGCTCAACATCGCCGACCTGCTCAACAAGTCGAAGGGCGAGGTTGCGTATACGCTGGTGGACATCGACGGCAAGGTCCCCGCCGGCCTCGTCGAGCGCATCGCCTCGATCCAGGGCGTGCTTGGCGCGCGGGCGGTATAAGGACGCCGTGAACCGATTCGAAGCATTGGCCGCACCGGGCGTACGCAGGCTGTCGCCTTACGTGCCGGGCAAGCCGCCCGAAGCGCTCGAGCGTGAGCTCGGCATCAAGGACAGCATCAAGCTCGCGTCGAACGAAAATCCGCTCGGTCCCGGGCAGCTCGCACTCGCTGCGCTTGCTGCCGCGGCCCCGAAAGTCGGGCTGTATCCCGACGGCGGCGGCCACGAACTGCGTTCGAAGCTTGCACGCCGGCACGGTGTTTCGCTCGACCAGGTGACTCTCGGCAATGGCTCAAACGACGTCCTGGTGTTGCTGGCCGAGGCATTCCTGACGGCCGAAGTCGAAGCGGTCTACTCGCAGTACGCATTCGCCGTATACCCGATTGCCGTGCAGGCTTCCGGCGCGTCGGCGCGTGTCGCGCCGGCACTGCCCGCAAACGGGGCGCAGCCGCTCGGTCATGACCCTTCCGCCCTGATCGCCGCGATCGGCCCGAAGACGCGGCTGCTGTTCCTCGCGAATCCGAACAACCCGACCGGCACCTGGATGGACGAGGCGGCGCTCGACGCACTGCTGACTGCAGTTCCGCCCGAGGTCGTCGTGGTCCTCGACGAGGCGTATCACGAATACTCCGCTGCACACGGCGTGCCGGACGGTACGCGCTTGCTCGCACGCCATCCGAACCTCGTCGTTACGCGAACCTTTTCGAAGGCCTATGGACTTGCCGGCCTGCGCGTCGGTTACGCGCTTTCCGACCCGGATCTCGCCAACCTGCTGAACCGGGTCCGGCAGCCGTTCAACGTGTCGCTGCCCGCGCTCGCGGCCGCCGCCGCCGCGCTCGACGACCGCGAGCACCTCGAAGCCACGCTCGCACTCAATCACGCCGAACTCGAGCGGCTGCGAACGGGCCTTGCCAGCCTTGGAATCGGCGTCCCGGCGTCCGCCGGCAACTTCGTGCTCGCCGATCTCGGCCGTCCCGCTGCTGCGGTCAATGACGCCTTGCTGCGGCAAGGCGTGATCGTGCGGCCGGTCGGAAACTACGGTCTGCCGAACCACCTGCGTATTTCGACCGGCACGGCGGGCCAGAACGACCGCCTGCTGTCCGCCATGTCGGCGGCGCTCGCTGCGGCGCCGTGAGCGTGCGACGAGAACGCCTCGTCACGAGTCCCGGCGGAAGGGTAGCCGGCGACATCCGGGTCCCCGGGGACAAGTCGATTTCTCATCGCGCGGCCATTCTGGGCGCGGTCGCGGAGGGTGCGACCGAGATCCACGGCTTCCTCGAAGGCGAGGATTGCCTCGCCACGCTGGCTGCGTTCACCGCCATGGGCGTCGTCATCGAGCGGCCGGGTCCCGGCCGCGTCCGCATCCACGGCGTCGGGCTGGGCGGCCTCAAGGCGCCGCCCGCGGCCCTCGACCTGGGCAACTCCGGCACCTCGATGCGGCTGCTGTCCGGGCTGCTTGCTGGCCAGGCCTTCGACACGATCCTGATCGGCGACGCATCGCTCATGTCTCGGCCCATGGAGCGCGTCGCCGCACCCCTGCGGCGCATGGGCGCGGACGTCAGCACCAACGAAGGCCGGCCGCCGGTCGCCATCCGGGGCGGTCACATGCTGCGCGGCGTGGAGCACCGCCTGGATGTCCCGAGCGCACAGGTCAAGTCGGCCCTGCTGCTCGCAGGCATTCAGGCCGAGGGGCGCACGATCGTCCTGGAACCCGGGACGTCACGTGACCATACCGAGCGCATGCTCGGCGCGTTCGGGGTGCAGGTATCGAGAAATGAAGTCGCGGTGGCCGTGGAGGGCCGAGCCCGGCTCCAGGCGGCAAATGTCGTCGTGCCCGGGGATTTTTCCTCGGCCGCGTTCTTCATCGTTGCCGCGTTGATCGCCGGTCGTGAGCCGCTCTGGATCCGCGACGTCGGAGTCAACCCGACGCGCACCGCCCTGATCGACATCCTGCGGATGATGGGCGCGGACATTCGCACGCACCTGCTCACGGAGATCGCCGGCGAACCGCGCGCCGACATCGAGGTGCGTCCCGGCACCCTGCGCGGCATCGTGGTTCCGGAGGCGCTCGTGCCGGTCGCCATGGACGAGTTGCCCGTGCTGTTCGCCGCGGCCGCCGTCGCCGAAGGGGATACGGTCGTGACCGGCGCGGGGGAGTTGAGGGTCAAGGAAAGCGACCGGCTGACGGCGATGTCGCAGGGCCTCGCGGCTCTCGGCATCGGGGTCGAGAACCGGCCGGATGGATTGCGGATTCACGGAGGATCCGTCGGTGGCGGCGAGGTGGATTCTCGTGGCGACCACCGTATCGCAATGTCCTTCGCAATCCTGGGCGCCCGTGCGCGGGCACCGGTCGTAATCGACGACGTGCAGAATGTGGCCACCTCGTTTCCCGGGTTCACGGCGCTCGCGCGCTCTGCCGGGCTTCGATTCGAGGAGAACGCGTGAGCCAGGTGCCGGTCATCGCCATCGACGGTCCGAGCGGCTCCGGGAAGGGCACCATCGCCCGACGGGTGGCGCGGCAACTCGGTTGGCAACTGCTGGACAGTGGCGCCCTGTACCGGCTCGTAGCGCTTGCCGGCCGACGCGCCGGTATCGCACCGGACGATGTGACCGGCCATGCCCGACAGGCTACCCAACTCGATGTCCATTTCGGTATGGATCCGGAGGGTGAGGAACGGGTGCTTCTGGACGGCGAGGACGTGACACGCGAACTCCGCGCCGAGGCGACCGGCGAGGCCGCCTCCCGGGTCGCCGCCTGGCAGGACGTGCGATCGGCCCTGCTGGGCCGCCAGCGCGCTTTTGCACGGCACCCTGGCCTGGTGGCCGATGGCCGCGACATGGGATCGATCGTTTTTCGCGACGCAGGGCTCAAGATCTTCCTCACCGCGAGCCCCGAGGAAAGAGCCCAGAGACGCTATAAGCAGTTGAAAGGAAAGGGGTTGAGTGGTAGCCTTGCCGCCCTTTCCGCGGAGATCGCCGAGCGGGACAGGCGGGATACCACGCGAGCCGTGGCACCGCTGGTCGCGGTTCCGGAGGCGGTCATCGTGGATTCGACTGCGTTGACCATCGAGGAGGTCGTCGGGCGGGTCATCGAACTCGCGCGCGAGCGGTTTCCAGAGGCGGCGCGCGGGCGTTGAGCAGCCGGCAGTAGCCGGCAAGGACGGCTGGGCAGGACGCCCGGCCGCGTTGAGCAGGACCCGGACCGGCAGGACGCCGTACGGCAGCTAAAACCCAATGGGCCCTGAGGCCCGGATGACCCAATGACCGAATCCTTCCAACAACTTTTCGAGCAGAGCCTTGCGAGCCAGCAGATCCGGCCTGGCCAGATCCTGATTGGCACCGTCGTCGACGTGAATGCGGATGTCGTCATCGTGAGCGTCGGACTGAAGTCCGAGGCGGTGATCCCGATTGACCAGTTCCGCAACGAAAGCGGCGAAATCGATGTCGCTGTCGGACAGGAAGTCGAGGTGGCTCTGGACGCCGTCGAGGACGGATCCGGCGAGACCCGGCTGTCGCGCGAGAAGGCAAAGCGCGCCCGTACCTGGACCCGCCTCGAAGAGGCCTTCACCAAGGGTGAGATCGTCAAGGGCGTCATCAACGGCCGCGTCAAGGGCGGCTTCACGGTCGAACTCGACAACGTCCGCGCCTTCCTGCCCGGCTCGCTCGTCGACGTTCGCCCGGTGCGCGACCCGAGCTACCTCGAGGGCAAGGAACTCGAATTCAAGGTCATCAAGCTCGACCAGCGGCGCAACAACGTCGTCGTATCGCGGCGTGCGGTCGTCGAGCAGGAGTACAGCGCAGAGCGCTCGCAGCTGCTCGACAACCTGAAGGAAGGCGATGTCGTCAAGGGCACGGTCAAGAACCTGACCGACTACGGCGCGTTCGTGGATCTCGGCGGCATCGACGGCCTGCTGCACATCACCGACATGGCCTGGAAGCGCGTCAAGCACCCGTCCGAGATCGTGAAGGTCGGCGACGAGATCGACGTCCGCATCCTGAAGTTCGACCGCGAGCGCCAGCGCGTCTCGCTCGGCATCAAGCAGCTGGGCGCAGACCCGTGGCAGAACATCGCCCGCCGCTACCCGCCGAACACGCGGCTGTTCGGCAAAGTCACCAACATCGCCGACTACGGCTGCTTCGTGGAGATCGAGGAGGGGGTCGAGGGCCTCGTCCACGTCTCCGAGATGGACTGGACCAACAAGAACGTGAACCCGGCGAAGGTCGTGCACGTGGGCGAAGAAGTCGAGGTCATGGTCCTCGACATCGACGAGGAGCGCCGCCGCATCTCGCTCGGTCTCAAGCAGTGCAAGCCGAACCCGTGGCGCGAGTTCTCGGACAGCTTTGCCCGGGGCGACCGCGTCAGCGGCCAGATCAAGTCGATCACGGATTTCGGCATCTTCATCGGCCTCTCCGGCGGCATCGACGGCCTCGTGCACCTCTCCGACATCTCCTGGGAACGTCCGGGCGAGGAGGCCGTGCGGGACTACCAGAAAGGCCAGACCGTCGAAGCCATGGTTCTCGCCATCGATCCCGAACGCGAACGCATCTCGCTAGGCATCAAGCAGATGGCCAAAGACCCGATATCGGCGTACCTCGCAGATCACCCGAAGGGCAGCATCGTCAAGGGCACCGTCAAGGAAGTCGACGCGCGCGGCGCGGTCATCGACCTTGGCGACGGCATCGAGGGGAGCCTGCGCGCTTCCGAGCTGGCGCGCGAGCGCGTCGAGGATGCGCGCACGGTGCTCAAGGTCGGCGACGAGGTCGAGGCCCGCTTCACGGGCGTGGACCGCAAGAGTCGCGCGATCGTGCTGTCGATCAGGGCGATCGAGGCCGAGGAAGAGGCCGAGGCCGTGCAGCAGTACCGCGGCACAGACTCGGCGACCGGCACCTCGCTCGGCGACCTGCTGAAGGAGCAGATCTCCGGTCAGTAAACCGGTCCGGGGCGCCGCCGGGGATGGGCGGCGCCTCGCGTTTGAGGGACGGGAGTCATGACAAAATCAGAATTGATCGAGATCATCTCCGCCAAGCAGAAGCACCTACCCGCCAAGGACATCGAGCTCGCCGTCAAGCAGATGCTCGAGATCATGAGCGACGCGCTGGCTGGCGGTGAGCGCATCGAGATCCGCGGCTTCGGCAGCTTCTCGCT
>Ga0105107_10000486_pt1 | contig 25071 bp, 15 predicted proteins | sample PPLLaktember2015_6_FD_79335 | JGI IMG/M metagenome (GOLD analysis project Ga0105107, IMG submission 79335) | Freshwater sediment microbial communities from Prairie Pothole Lake near Jamestown, North Dakota, USA - PPLs Lake P8 Core (1) Depth... | ecosystem: Environmental > Aquatic > Freshwater >... | reverse complement strand
GGATCGATCGGCGCGCTCTGGGCCGCGCGAGCGGACCGACGAAGCTGCTCGACCCAGTCCGCGAGGCTCGCCACGCCGTTGTACTGCGCCGTCAGGGGAAAGCGCTTTCGAAAGTCTTCCTCGCTCCGGATCAGCGAGTTGGGGCAGCGCGGATCGTCCAGATTCTCGTAGCGGATGAAAGGGTAGTACCAGCCATTCACCCAGCCGTGCTCGATCGCCAGCTCGCGGCAGTAGGACGTAAAGGTCTGTCCCTCCCGCAGAGGGCCGTGCTCCTGGATGCAGCGCCGTTTCATCAGGAAACAGCTCCCCTCCACCCAGAGGTTCTGGAGCAGACGGTGGCCACCCGGAAAGCTCCGGATCTTCTTCTCCGCGAGCTCGGGGACGAAGTCCTCCTCCTGGAAGCGCCAGCACCCGATCACCCCGAAGCGGTCGTAGTCGTTGTGGGCTTTGACGAGCGTCTCGGCCCAGCCCATCGGGAGCACGTTGTCGTCGTCGACCTTGGAGACGAAGTCCGCCTGCGACTCGCGGAAGAGCCAGTCGGTCGGAGCCCAGAGGCGCAGATTTTCCTTGCTGTGATGGAACCGATGAACGCGGGGGTGGCCGCGGAACGACTGCACGAGCTCCAGCGTCTCCCGATGCTCTCCATTGTGCCAGAGCCACACGCGCATCTCGTCGGTGCAGGTGTCCAGCAGTCGACTCAGCGACCGCTGAGTCGACTCCGGCGAGTTGTAGGTGACCATCAGGACGTCGATCGAGCGAAGCATGGGCCTCCCCGAAGGCCCCGCACCGAAGGTGGCGGACAGCCTCCCCCTACGGGATCGGGCGGCCGACGCCTCGTCTGAAGGCGCAGATCCATTGCGCCGGCCCACTCATGGGCGTCGATCCTAGCATCGGGTCGAGATCGCCGGGCTGCCGCCCGACCGAGGGGCGGCAACCCGGCGTTCTTCAATCCAGCTGGACAGGCGCGGGAAGCGGCTCGGGCGGCGGGGGCTCGGCGGGCGGCGGGGGTTGGTTAACAGGGGCTGCACCCGAGAAGGCATCGAACATTTCCTCGCAGAAGGCGCAGCGGTAGTAGCCGTTGTATCCCGGATCCTGAGGCCAGTTCGTCATGCCGTTCTTGTTGCTCGTGCCGCAGTAGAGCTTGTACGGCTTGCCCCCCTGGTGACCGGGCCCACGCGGTCCCTTGCCGACCGCGTACGCCCACTCCATGTAGGTGGCGTCGTTCCAGGTCGATTCCGCTCTCAGCGCGTGCACCAGGGTCGCCATCCCCGTCGAGATGTTGATGTGCTGAAGGGGATAGGCTTGTCCCTGGATGTCGAGGCAATTCGAATCCCAGGGCCCGGCGGGAGTCTTGGGTGCGCAGTAGACCTTCACGCCCTTATCCGCACTCGCGGTGTTGTCCGTAAACCCGCTGGTGCAGGGCCCACCCTGCGTATAGCCGTAGTACATGCGGCCGTCGGATCCGCGGTTGGCCTGTCCATCCTCCCAGAACGTGGGACCCGCTTCCGAGCGTGCAAAGCTCATCAGCCCGGACTCGCGCAGAAGGTGGGCTGCAACCGTCGCGTAGGGCTTCTGGCCATGCCAATGGCCTCCCCAACCACCGCCAGTCAGGAACCTCCAGCGTCTGCCGGTGCGATAGGCTCCGTACATGTCGATACCGCGCTGTACGATGTTGATCAGGAGCTGACGCCCTACCGATCGCGTCGGCGTCTCCTGGCTCACTGCCGCATCCGAAAGGAGCGTGCGCAGCATGCAAGCGGTCGAGTTCAGCGCAAAGCCCCCCTGGTAGCTCTTGGTGCCGTACGGGCCGGCTGCGCTGTCCATCGGAACATCGGAGTCGGAGAAGTTCAACTGCTGGAACTCGAGGATCGGATGCCGCTGAGAGCGCTCGCAAGCAGCGAGATCGGGTTCTCCCGCGATGGAACCGGGGCTGTAGCTCGGCCAGGAGCCCAGCGCCGAACTCATCATGTCCGTGCGGTAGGGTCCGGGCTTGCTGTTCGATGCGCCGTGGAAGGCGGGGCGGAACTCGTCAGCCGTGGAGCTGTCCCCATCGCTGTCCGGCACCGCCGACACGAACGTGATGACGTCGATGTACTGAAAGCAGGATCGGTTGTCTTCGCCGCCCTTCTCGCAGGTTCCGTTGGCGGCGACGGCTGCCGGACGAGACACGCCCTTCACGAAGCTTGCCGGGAGCTGCGAGCCGCTGAACGCCGCCGGCAACGCCGGCGGGCTGCTATAGACGCCACGAGTGTTCCCGTTCCCGCGCCCGTCGATGCTGTTCTGATCGAAGCGCGGGTTCACCTCCCAGCCGTTCTGGCTCGACCCGGGAGCGGGCGTCATCGACTGCACCACGACGCCCCGGCTTCCCGCGTTGTTGTTGCCTACCACCCAGATCGTCTGATCCGCGTACTGGCCGCAGACGTACTGGTTGCTGCCGCCGTAGGCACCGAGGCTGACCGAGAACTGGGTTCCTCGGACGCTGGTGTACTGGATGGGCTGTCCCTGGGTCGTACACCAGGGAGCCCGGGTAGAGGTCGAGCACCGGCAGTCGGCCTGCGCAGGGGTCGTCCCGAGCAGAATCGCGACCAAGGCGGCGCCCAACGCAAGCGGGCCGGCGCCGAATCGAATCCTCATTTGTACCCCCCTGACAAGTGAGCTGACCGTGAGAAGTCGCGACCCGGAAGCCGTTGGGCGACCCCTCGGCTCAGTATCGATGCCCGAAGCAATCCTCCCAGTGAGATTGCTCACGCTCCCCGCGGGGGCTCAAGGGCTCTCAAGGAGAAGCTAGCGACCCGACGCTCGCTCGCCGCGAGGCGGCTGCCGCTCGGCAGGGCCGACCGCTAGGCTCCTCGGCCTGCCCCCTACTCCCCGAGGCCCGGCGAGCCGACCCCTCGACGCATGACCAACGCAGTGCGCGGCGAGTCGCCGGACGTGTCCATCGTCATCGCGAGCTGGAACACGCGGGACATCCTGAGGGACTGCCTCGCCTCCATCGGCCGTCATGCCGGCAAGCTCGCGATCGAAGTCATCGTGGTGGACAACGCCAGCCAGGACGGGTCCCCGGACATGGTGCGCCGCGAGTTCCCGTCCGTCCGCTTGATCGCGAACGATCTGAACCGCGGCTTCGCGGGCGCGAACAACCAGGGCATCGAGGTCGCTGCCGGGCGCTACGTCCTGCTCCTCAACAGCGACGCCCTGCTCCTCGAGGGTTCCCTGCCCGAGGCGGTGCGTTTCGCGGACGCGAACCCGCAAGCGGGCGTGATCGGCTGCCGCCTGCTGAACGCGGATCGAAGTCTCCAGCCCTCGTGCTTCGAATACCCGAGCCTCTCGAACCTCGCGCTCGTTCTCAGCCGGCTACCGGTGCTGTTCCCCCACTCGCGCTTCCTCGCCAAGGAACGCATGACCTGGTGGCCGCACGATACGGCTCGCCCGGTGGACTGCGTCGTCGGCGCATTCATGCTCGCGCGGCGCGAGGCGATCGAGAAGGTCGGTGGCCTGGATCCCGCGTTCTTCATGTACGCGGAGGAAGCCGATTGGTGTCGGCGAATGAACCAGGCGAACTGGCCCGTTCTCTTCACTCCCAGCGCAAGCGTCGTCCACCTCGGCGGGGCGAGCAGTGCTCCGGTCGAAGGCGCGATGTTCCGGCAGCTCCAGGGCAGCACCCTGTTGTTCATGCGCAAGCATTACTCGCGGCTCTATTACTGGCTGGGTTGCCTGCTCATCTGGCTGTTCCTCGCCTCGCGCAGCACGGCCTGGTTCGCGGCCGGACTGCTGCGCTCGGGATCTCGGACCCGCGCATGGGCGCGCGCCCGCGACTCCGGGCTCGGGCTCTGGCAGCTCACGAGCCGCGGTCCGCGGGGGCTCTGCGTCGAGCCGCCACGGGTCTGAAGGCTGCCCTCCCCTCTCCTCTCCCTTTCTGTCCCGACCGGAGGCCTCTTGTTCCCCCGCGCGTCGATCGTCATTCCGTCACACGACGAAGAGGGAGTCATCGGAAGATGCCTGGCGAGCCTGCTCGCGGGTGCGGCGCCGGGCGAGTTCGACGTGGTGGTCGTCTGCAACGGCTGCACGGATCGCACGGCGGAGCGGGCGAGAGCCTTCTCCGGCGTTCGGGTCGTCGAGACCGAGGTCGCGTCGAAGGCGCACGCATTGAACCTCGGCGACGCTACCGCGAGTGCCTTCCCTCGCATCTACCTCGATGCCGACGTCGAGCTTCCTACCGCCGACGCACGCACGCTCAGTACGGCGCTCGCCGAGCCCGGAGCCCTGGTCGCAGCACCCCGGCCGAAGGTCGTATTCGAGGCGGCGAGCTGGCCCGTGAGGGCCTTCTATCGCGTCTGGCAGCTCACCCCGTACGTTAGCGAAGGGTTCATCGGGTGCGGCGCCTATGGGGTCTCCGCCGAGGGGCGCGCACGGTTCGGGGCGTTTCCTCCGCTCATCTCCGACGACGGCTACGTGCGCGCGGTCTTCTCGCGGACGGAGCGTCTCACGCCCGACTGCAACACGCTCGTCCGGGCACCGCAGCGGTTCGCCGATCTGATCCGGGCGAAGACCCGGAGCCGGCTCGGCGGCTACGAGCTCGCGCTGCACTACCCCGATCTGGCTCGCAAGGAGCGCGCGGAGCGCGCCTACGGCCAGACAGGGAGATCGCTGATCGGTCGGCCCCAGCTCTGGCCGCACCTCCTCGTCTACCTGTTCGTGAACCTGACCACGCGCCTGCGCGCGCAGCGCCAGCTCTCGCGCCTTGGCGAGTACCGCTGGGAGCGTGATCGGTCGACCCGCTAGGGCCTGTCGGCACTCGGACGGAGCAGCCGCGCCAGCGACGCCCCTGCGGGCGCCACGGAGGCTTCCGGCGCCGCGAGATGCGATTCGACAGGCGCCTTTGCCACCGACTTGCGTCGCACCGAAGCGCGCTCGCGCAGCCGAAGGGCCCGGAGGGATCCGATCGCACCCAGGTTGAGATAGAGCACGATCATGATCTGCCCGAAGTAAGAAGCCGCCATCATCACCACGGTATGAGCGAAGAGGGCCACACCGAGGGCCCAGGTGTAGGCGCGCGGGGTGCTCCGGCGGTCGACCGCCCGAAGCGTGAGCCCGACCTCGCGGAAGCAGAGGGTCAGGAGCGCGATGAACAGGGCCAGCGTCCAGATCCCGCCGCGCACGCCGTTCTGCACGTAGAAGTTGGTCGCGTCCTCGAGCCACAAGCCCCAGTGAGCCGTGGAGTTCACGCCCATCGGCGCCCACTCGGCGAAGCGCTTGATGAACTGGTCGATCAGGTGGAAGCGGTGCCAGCCGGTGGAGCCACCGACCACGCCGACACGCGAGATGAGATGCCAGACGGGTGCGTTCATCACGAGCTGGAGCGCGATCAGGACGAGAACCGTGCCTCGGCGCACCCAGCGGAGCTGGAAACGGATCGGGAACAGCAAGGCGGCGCCCAGGGCCGCAGCCAATCCCAGCACCGGCGTGCTCGAGGAGCACGCGAAGATGATGAAGACCACGGCGGATACGCCGACCACGACTCCTGCGCGCCGGGCGCTCGGATCCCACCAACGCGCCGCCACCAACGGCGCGAGACAGGTCCAGAAGATTCCGGCGAGGATCGGATGCTGGAATGCGCCCTGGCAGCGAAGACGCCCTTCCCGGATCACGGTGTACTCGGGGACGCCGCCCAGGACGGAGAAGAAGTTCCGCCCCGTCTGGCTCTCGATCGCGAACGCAACTGCCGTCGGAAGGCTTGCAACGAGCGCCGCGCTCGCCAGGCGCGCGAGATCGGCCCAGCTCTGGACCATCACCCGCGTCAGGAAATAGAGCCCGGCCGCATCGAAAGCCGTACCCATCATCCGGATCGCGGCGGTCGCATTGGCGTAGCGTGCGCTGTAGACGACCGCACCGACGAGCACCCAGGCGACGAAGACGCGGTCGATCGGGTTCCATTCGAATCCGCGCGCCTCCTTGCGGGCCAGCACGCGGCCCCAGGCCACCATCGCGAGGAGGCGCGGGAAGCTGAAGTCGAGGCCCAGAATCACCACGCGATGGGCCGAAGGGACGAGGCAGACCAGGAAGAGCATCGGAAGCAGGGCGAAGCGACGCGGCAAGACGAGGGTGAGAATCGCGGACACACCCAGAATGAACAGCCCGACCGGATGGAGCAGGGTCTGGTTGGCGACCTCGGAAACGCCGTTCTCGTCCGTCACCGGCCTTCCTCGCTCGCCTCGAGGGGGTCCCGGCCTGGTGCAGGCACGGGCCCTCCCGCGAGACGCTCCAGCAGCGCGAGATACCTCGCAGCCTGCAGGTCCCAGCGAAACGCCTCCAACCGTTCCCGCGCCCGTTTGGTCTTCGCTCGCGCCGCCTCCGGTCGGCGATGGATGTCGAGGATCGCCCGGGCGCAGGCCTCGGGGTCGCCGGGCGCCACGAAGTGGAGCGAATCGTCACCGAAGTAGCGCTCGAGCACGGACAGACGCGAGACGACCAGAGGCCTGCCGAGGACCACGACCTCCGGGATCTTGAGCGAGAGCGCAATGTCCATGTGGACATCCGGCTCCGGAGTGTAGACGGACGCGTCCGCCCCGCGGATGATCGCCGGCATCTCGTGGTGCGGAACCGGCTCGAGGAAGGACACTAGCGCCTCGATCCCGAGCTCGCGGATCCTCGCCTCGAGAACGCCCCGGTAGCTGCCTTCGTCCGCGATCTTGGGGATCAGGCTCAGATGAAGCCCCGGAATCGCGCCCTGGCGGTCGAGCCACGCTACGGCTTCCAGCACCGTTTCGATGCCATAGCGTTTCGCCAACGTACCGATGTAGAGGAGGTTGAACTCCCCCGGCAAGGCGCGCGCGGGCCCGTCTTCGCCACCGAACTGCGCGCTGGGAGCGTTCATCACCACCACGAACTCCGCCGGCGGCCTGGAGCGAGCCGCGACGAGATCCCGAAATGCGTCGTTCGCCGCGATCGCGGCGTCCGCAAACGCCAGCGAGATCCGCTCTTCCAGCCGGAGGATGCGGGCCATCAGGGAGCCGGACTCCGACTCGAACTTGGATTGGAACAGCTCGGGCATGGGGTCGTGGAGGTCGAGCACGACCTTGGCGCCGAGCCAGCGGTGGGGCTGCGCCGCAAAGACCAGGAAGTCGGGAAAGTTGTGAACGTGCACCACGTCGAAGCGAACGCCGCGGAAGGCCCACCCAAGCATCCGGGAGGCCATCCGGATCGCAGCGGACCCGTACTCCCAAAGGTAGGACAGCTTGCCGCCTCGAAGCCTCGAGGCAGCGACCCGGTGGATCCGTACGCCGTCTTGCTCCTGCTCCCATGGCTCGCCGGCCTCGCGAAGGCAGAGCACGTCGACCTGATGCCCCGCTCGCGCGAGCAGCTCGGCATACCTGCGGACTCTTGCGTCCTTCAGGTAGTAGGCGTGCACGAGCATCGCGATCTTCACGCGGTTCTCCGGGGCAGCTCGCGAATCGCTCAGTAGCCGAAGCGGGCGAGACGCTGCTTCACCCGTTCTGCGAACGCCACCATCTCGGGGTCCTGCCGGTATGCATACGCTCGATCCGCGCGGATGTCCGCAACCACCTTCTCCAAGCGGGACTGATCGGGCGGAAGCTCGCAGAACTCGGAGAGTCTCGTGAGAGTCTCGAGCGGAGCGCTCAGGAAGTCCTCGTAGCGAAGATCGAGCGCGCGGTCTCCGGACCTGCGAACCGCCGCATCCGCTTCCCTCGCGTAGGCTTCCCAGAGCTCGAAGCCCCGTTCGATGTCGGCGCAGCGTACGCTCGTGGTGAAGCTGCTCCGCTTCGGGCGGAATCGGTAGGTCCAGCGCAGCTGCTCGAAACGCTCGCGCCGCTGCGACAGGATCCGCCGGTGTCGGCTGCGGAGGCTGGCCGCGACGTCGACCCCGTGACGCCTCACATGGACGATCCGGGCCGCGGGGAAAAGGTCGAGCCAGAGGGGAAGCGTGAACGTCGTCCGGGGATCCTTGAACCCCCAAGGGATCGACAACCGCTCCGGAGTCCCGTGGCGCAGGTACCGCCCCGGACCGAGGAAGGAGATGGCCCGAGGCGATCGCAGGCTCACCCGGAGGTAATCGACGGCCAGAGCCCTGACATCCGCGCTCTCGATCAGATCCTGGACCGGCTCCGGATGGTCCCAGCGCCCGCCAACCTGCTCGAGCAGCCAGTTGTTGAGCGCCAGGAAGAACAGGGCTTCGTGATCGCCCTGCTTCCTCCAGCCCAGGAACAACCCCAGATCCTCGAGTGCACGGGCGATCATCGAGGTCCCGGAACGATGCATGCCCAGGATCAGCACGGGAGAGCGCGCGGGGTGCACGGCGATGCGAGTCTCAGCCATCGTGCGGAGCCGCCAGCACACCGCGGACCACGCGCACCACCTTGCGGAACGGGCGCAAGACCTGGCGCTTCAGATTGGACGCAGGCATCAGGACGAGGCGCTTCAGCCGCTCGTCCGGCCTCGCGCGGAAGATCGTCGAGTGTCGGCGCCCCGCCCAGTCGGCCGGTGCTTCCTTCGTGTAGTAGTAGGCAGCGAACGAGCGACGCGCGCGATCGGGCGGGCAGACGATCTTGCGGACGCCGTGGAAGCTCCGCTCACTCGTTTCGAAGATCACGCATCGGTTCAGCTCCGGAAGGAAGTGATGCTCGCAGTGGGAGACCTTCTCGTCCCAGAGCTCGAGATCCCCTCCCCATTCGGACCTCCACCCCTCGTTCAGGAACACGAGGATGTTCAACCTCCGGAATAGCTGGCGATCCTCGAGAAGGTTGAAGTCGACGTGCACGTCGAGATTCCCGCCCGTTCTCATGACGTGGATGCCGCCCCCCGCGAGCTCCTCGTCGGGCAGAAGGTTGGGGATACCCGTGATCTCGCTCAGGGTCGCAAGCCATTCCGGGTGCGATAGCGCTTCGTGGAGCTCCCGGACCGGCGCCTTGAAGTGCTGGGTATCGGTGACCTGGGTCTTCCCCCACTCGTTCACGGCGCGGAAGGTATTCCCGACGGCTTCTGCCTCCGCGACCGTGGGCAGGGCCTCCATCACCGCTCGCGCGAAAGCCGGGCGCAGCAGCGGCTCGATCCGAACGAATGGGAAGGGTCGCGCGGAGCGGAACTCCCTCCGCAGGCGCTCGACGTCGAGGCGCTCCAGGTGATCTTCGAGGCTGCGCATCGCTCTCTCTCCGGGGGCTCCAGGCCCCCGCGTCCGGTGCCGGACCCACGGTGATACTAACGAGTCTGGGCCCCCCCCAGGGTGGCCCCTCCTCCCCTTGCTACCTTGAGTGTCCGGCGCGCAGGGTTTGGTGAGCGCCGAATTTATGGCCCCTCGGGGAATTTCCCGAGGGAGCGCCACCGGTACCCCGGCGCGAGCTACCTACGATCCTCATGGCCTCCCAACCTGCCCAGCCCGCCCAGTCCACTTCCGATCGAACCTATTCTGGACGGGAGCTGGCGGGAATCCTGCTCTCTCTCTTTGGACTCGCGCTGCTGGGCCTCAGCACCGTGATGAATCCGTGGGTGGCCGGGGCGGTGATGGGAGCCGAGGGAGCGGAGCGGGCCGACGTCCTCCTCCGCTTCTTCGCCACCGCGGCTCCGCTCGGGCTGCTCCAGCTGGCCGCAGGGAGCGTGGTCGCGAGCGGTCGAGCGCCGCGACTGGACGGCGCAGCCCTCGCGCTCTTCCTGATCTCCTCGTTTCTGATCGTCGATCGCGCGTTGCTGGTCGGGCTCGGGCTTCCGCTCTGGGTCTACGACTCCGAGATCGCCTACCGCAACCGCCCTCACAAGATTCTTTCGCTCGCGCGGCGTGGCCGACCCGACGCGGTGGTCCGGATCAACGCGTACGGTCATCACGACTCCGAGGACTTTCCCGTGGCCAAGCCCGCGGGAGAGTTCCGGGCGCTTATGCTCGGCGACTCCATCACGATGGGGGACGGGGTCCCTTCGGCCGAGACCTTTTCGGAGCAGCTCGAGGCCCTCGTAGAGAACCGCCCTTCCCGCTTTCGGTCCTTTCGGGTGATCAACACCGGGGTCAACGGTTACGCCACCTCGCAGGAGCTCCGCATCCTCCGCGAGTCGCTGCGCTTCCAGCCGGACTTCGTCGCCCTCGGATTCTGCATGAACGACGTGACGGACCCCTTCGTCAACGACAAGGCGCGCGGCGGTGTCGATCTCGACTATCACGGCGTCTGGCAGAGCCAGAGCCCGCTCCTCGGCTACCTGTTCAACGAAACCGGGGCCGGACGCTTGCTCCAGAAGTTCCGTGCGCGGGGAGCTTCCGCCAGGAAGGCCAAGCTCCTGGAGACCTACAACATTCGAGAGATGGCGCTCGGGAGCCGCTCGAGCCCGCGGTTCCAGGAGGCCTGGAAGCTGGTGCTGGACGACCTGGCCGAGATCCATCGAACGACCTCGGAGCAAGGGTTGCCGCTTCTCTTGATGGTCTTTCCGTTCACCTTCCAGCTCAGTGAGCCGGAGGCCCGGGTACCCCAGCAGATCCTCGCCGACTTCGCCCGAGAGCGCGGGATCGATCTGATCGACTTCACGAGCCCGTTCGAAGCGCGGGTGTTCCAGGATCGCGAGCTGCTCGCCTGGCTACGGGGTCGAGGCTACTCCCCCGCCGAGATCGAGCGCTTCTTCGCCTGGCGGATCGACGAGCTGTTCCTCGACAGCGACCACCTCACGGCCGAGGGCCATCGCCTGGTCGCGGAACAGATCTCCGCTCATCTCGAGCAGAAGGGGCTGATCGCCCCGGCCCGCGACGGAAGCTAGGGCCGATGGCGCCGCCGGCTCCCCACCGCTCCCAGTTCCTCCTCGCGCCGGAAATCCCGGGCCGCTTTGCGAGCTGGGCCCGGATCGCGATTCCGGGGGCGGGAGTCCTCGCGACGCACCCGGACCTCCCCACCGCGACCGCGCGCCGCGGCGACCGCTCGGTGACGATCCTGGGCTTCCTGTTGGACCCCAACGATCCCCGGGCGCGAGACCAGGACATCGCGGAGCAGATCGTCGCGAGGATGGACGCGCCGGCGGATGCTCACGCTCTCACGGCGCCCTACGCGGGGCGTTTCGTCTTGTTCGCGAGCCGCGGAGCGCAGACGCAGATCTCGCACGACGCCGCCGGCTTTCGCGCCGTGTGCCACGGACGCCGAAGCGACGGCGCGCTCGTCGCCGCGTCGGAGCCGCGGCTTGCCGCGGAGCTCGCCGACGCCCGGCTGGACGAAGCCGCGCAAGCCTTCCTGGAGTCCGCGGCCTTCCGCAAGCTCTGGGGCAGGCACTGGTGGCCTGCGCCGACGACGCCCTACCTCGGGGTCCATCGCCTGCCGCCGAACTTCGCTCTCGACCTCCAAAGCGGCGCCGCCCTTCGCCACTGGCCCTCTTCCGCGCTGGACTCGAGGCCCCTCGGCGACACTGTGAAGTTCGCTGCGGACACCTTGCGGGGAATCTTGCGCGCGGCGGCGGAGCGCTTCCCGCTCACTCTCTTCATCACCGCGGGCTGGGACTCGCGCCTCGTCCTCGCGGCCTGCCGCGAGGTTGCGGATCGGATTTCCTGCATCGCGATCGATTATCCGGGCGGCGAGAAACGCGACGTGGAGGTCGCGATCGACCTTCTCCGGCGACTGGGCGTCGAGCACAGCGTGGTCCACGCCTCCCGGGAGGCCAGCGCGGATTTCCTGCGCGTCTACCAGCAGCACGCATCCCTCGCCCACGAGCCGGCGGCGGCGATCGCCGAGGCCGTATTCCCTCGTCTCCAGGGCCAGCGCGTTGGCATGACCGGCCACCTCTCGGAGGTGCTCAAGGGCTTCTATGCCAGGCCCCGATTTCTGAACGCGCCGCTCAGCGGAGAGACCCTCGCCTGGATGACGTCGATGGCCGGCAGCGGCTATGCCGAGGCTGCCTTCGCGCGATGGGCGGCGGACCTCCCGAGCGAGCGATTCCTCGATCCCATCGACTTGCTCTACTGGGAACAGAACGCGGGAAGCCAGCAGGCGACCTGGATGCTCGAATGGGATCTCGTCTGGCGGGACTGCCTGGTCCCGCTCGACTGCAGAGCGCTTCTCGAGAAGCTCCTGGGCGTTCCCTATCGCCACCGGCGCATCGGGGAGCTGCATCGCCGATTGATGGTCGAGCTCTGGCCGGAGGTCCTGCAGCTGCCGCTCAAGGGTCGCCAGTTCCCCGCGCGGGCAAAATCCACTCCGGCCGAGGACGTAGCGCGCAACCTCCGATTCGTCGCCAAGGAGCTGAAGCACGGCCTCAGCTACCTGCGCGGCCACCCGAGGCCGGGATCGTGAGCCGCTCCAGACTGCGGGAAACGCTAGGGCGACTGGATCGGGCGACGAGTGCGCTTGCTTTTCGCCGCTACGATACGGCCCGCCTCTACACGCTGGCGCGGCTCCGCCTCGCGCCCAGGCGCGCTCCGATCCTGATCTACACGGTGGGCAAGGTCGGATCTTCGACCGTCGCCGATTCTCTGGCGGCGAGCGGCCTCGACGCCAGCATCTACCACCTTCACTGGCTCAGGCCGGATCGGCTGGCAAAGGACGAGCGGCTTCAGCGAGAAGCCGCTGAGCGCTACCGGGGGACTCCGCTCGAGGCACACTTCCGGCCACGCTACGTCTGGCGCGGCCAGTTCCTCGCCCCGCAGCTCGGTCGCCCGCCGCAGGGTGGCGGGCGCTGGAAGGTGATCACGCTCGTCCGCGATCCCCTCGCGCGGAACGTCTCGTCCTTCTTCCAGAACCTCCCGCTTCTCGACTACGACTACCGTGCGCGTCTCGCGGCGCGGTCGGAAGCCGAGGTCGTGGAGGAGTTGCTCGCGCTCTTCGAGCGCTCGTATCTCGGCCCGGGCGGCGTGACGGACGTCGACGGCGACCCGCTGACGTGGTTCGACCAGGAGCTGGCGCCGGTCTTCGGTGTCGACGTCTACCAGCGTTCCTTCCCGATCGAAAGGGGCTTCGATCTCTACGACTCCAGCACGGCTCGGGTGCTGCTGCTCCGTCTCGAGGACCTGGATCGCTGCGCACCGGCTGCGTTCCGCGAATTCCTCGGGCTGCAGCATTTCTCGATGCGCCACCAACAGATCGCCGAAGACAAGGCGTACGCTTCTCTGTACCGCCGGTTCCGCGCGGCTCTGCGCGTGCCCGACGCCGCTCTCGACCGCATCTATGGCTCCCGCTACGCGCGCCACTTCTACACGCAGGCGGAGCTCGAGGGCTTCAGGGCGCGTCTGCGGGGCGCGAGCTAGCCCGGCGGAAGGGTCGCGCGACCAGCTCGCGCGCCTCGCCGTCGAACGTCAGCAAGGTGACGAGCGCCAGACTGCCGGCGAGCCCGAGGGTCGTCACGGACGACAGCATCGGCGGAAGCAGCCCCGCCAGCACCGGGCGAACGGCGAGCACGACGCCGGCGCCGATTGCCGCGGCGAAGAACGCCGGGGCCAGCGCGACGGCGATCGTCCGTAGTCGGATCTCGATCAGTCCGCGCGCGATTCGCATGTTGACCAGGAACAGCAGGCAGAACACCCCGGCCCGCGAGGCGGCGATGCCGAGCGCCTGCTCTGCCGGCTGCCCCCCGGACAGCCAGGAGCCCATCGCAGCGAAGACGAGTGCGCTGGGAACGGCTTGCGCCCAGACCAGCGCGGCCAGAACGTGCGGCCGACCCAGCGCCTGGAGGAGGGGGCCCGTGAAGAGCCCGAGGTCGCGGACCGCCCCCACGACGCAGAGCGCCGCGAGCGCAGGCGCTGCGTCGCGCCAGCGTTCTCCGAGCACGGAGACGACTTCCGGGGCGCCCGCTGCCAGCACTCCCAGCGGCGGGAGCGCGAGGCACGCGCTGATCCGGAGGCAGCGGACGAAGCTCTCGCGCAGGCGCTCGGGCGCGTCCTGGAAGCGTGAGAACTCGGGCAGCGCCACGGATTGCACGGAGACGGCTGCGAAATCGACGCACACTCCAACCACGCGATCGGCGAGACGGTAGAGCCCGACCGCGGTCGGGCCGAAGAAGAGGCCCATCAGCAAGGCGTCCGAGCGGCGGTTCACGAAGATCCCCAGCCGGCCGACCAGCGTCGCCGTCGAAAAGCCCAGCAGGTCGCGCGCTGCGCGGGGAGAGAAGCGGCGGCGCGGGCGCCAGCCCGAGAGGATCCAGAACAGACAGAGCCCCACGGCGGACGTCGTGAGCTGCTGCGCCACGAGGGCGTACGCCCCGAAGCCCCTCGATGCGAGCACGATTCCCACGCAGCCCCCGAGGCCGACGGACAGCGTGGCGCGGATCGCAAAGGCCCGGAAGTTCATGCGCCGCTGCAACAGGGCGCGCTGTACCACGATCAGGCCCTCGATCGGAACCGCCAGCGCCAGCAGACGGATCACCGACTCGAGCTCCGGCACCGAGTTGACGCGCGCCCACCAGCCGGCGAGCGCCATGCTGATGCCGGTCAGGACTGCGCTCGCGCCGAGCACCATCCAGAAGGCCGCATCCAGGTGTTCCTCGTCGAGATCCTTCCGCTGTACGATCGCCGCGCCCATTCCCTGCTCGAGCACGAGCTGGATGAACGCGACGTAGACAGCGGCCATCGCAACGAGGCCGAAGGCTTCCGGCCCGAGCAGCGCCGCGAGCACGAAGGTGAAGATCGCCGTGAGGGCCTGCTGCCCCCCGGTCGTCGCCAGGGACCAGGCGACGGCTGAGCCGAAGGAAGGGGAGCGCACGCTAGCGGCGCGCAGCGACGGCGCTCGCGAGGCGCGCTGAGGCCTGTCTGGCGCCCCCTCCGAGCTCTCGGAGCAGAGCGCCGGCTCCGCGCAACGCCCAGCCCGCGAGGGGGCGGACGCAGCGCGCCCGTTCGGCGGCGCGCGCGGGCCCGCGCGCGAGGGCGCGGGTGTACTCGGCGAACAGGCGCCAGCGCGGGAACGTCAGCTTGTCGGCGCGCGCGGGATCGAACCAGGCGTTCCGCTGGCGCGGATCCTTGAACCTCGCCATGCCTCGCTCGGCGTGCTGGCGGTGCAGGAAGAGGGGCTCGGGAATCTCGTGGAAGCGCCCCAGCAGCGCGAGCTCGAAGAGCAGCGCGCGATCCGAGCTGGTGTAGGCGCCGATCAGCCGCGTGCGCGCGAGGTCCTTCCTCCGCATCAGTCCGAAGCATTCGAAGCAGGAGGACGAGTACCCGAGCAGGCTCGCCACGCGCTCGGAGGCGGTAGGACCCTCCGCGTACGGATGAGGTGCGAACTCCTTCACCGGTCTGCCCGCCGCGTCGACGTCGACGGCCGTCGTGTAGGCGATCACGACTTCGGGGCGCCGCTCCAGAACCTCGAGACAACGGGAGACGAAGCTCGGTCGATAGAGATCGTCGTGGGCGGCCCACTTGAAGTACTCGCCGCGGGAGAGCGCGAACGCCCGGTTGTAGTTCCAGGCCGCGCCGCGGTTCGACTCGCTGCGGTGCACCACCACCCGCGGGTCGCGGCGGGCCAGCTCGGCGCAGATCTCCGGGGTCCGATCCGTCGACCCGTTGTCCGCGAGCACCAGCTCGAGGTCGCGCCAGTCCTGCTCGAGCAGCGAGCTCGCAGCAGACTCCAGGTAGTCCTCCCCGTTGTAGACGGGGAGCCCGATGCTGACGTGGGGCGTGGACGGCATGAGGGGAGTGTTCGCGAGCTCCTCGACCGAGGCGGAGTCTCGCCCCCGGGTTGTGACCCTGCCACGCAGGGAAGTTGCGCGCCCGCCCCTAGGGGAACAGGCCTCCCCGCGGGACTGTGCGGCGCAACACCAAAGAAGTCGCCAAAATCCCCGCATCCCACAGGTCACGGAACGCGTATTGAGGGTCACCCACTCACCACGGACTGGTTTGCGGTGCGCCCCGGGGGGATTTGTTGCTGACTCGATGCCGTTTCCGAACGCTCCGTCTGCTGGCGCTGGTGATGCCCTTGCTGGCTCCCGGCCTCGCCTCGGCGTTCGTCTCGGACGACTTTAACGGGACCTGCGGCCTGCTCCCCGCTCCGTGGAGCTTCGTCGATCCGGTCGGTGACGGCGCCGTCGCGCTGACGGGCAGCGGCACCGGCGATGCCCACCTCGAGATCAGCGTGCCGGCCGGCGTGTCCCACGACATCTGGACCCCCGGCAACCGCGCGCCGCGGGTGATGCAGCCCGCGGCGAACGCAGACTTCGAGGCGATCGCGAAGTTCTCTTCGCTGCCGAGCCAGGCCATCCAGGGCCAGGGCATTCTCGTCGAAGCATCTCCCGGCAACCACATTCGCTTCGAGGTCTTCCACAACGGCTCGGCACTACGCATCTACTCGGCGAGCTTCGTCGCAAACCAGCCTACGCAGCGACTCATCAAATCGATCCCCTCGGCGAGTCCCGTCTACCTGCGCGTGGTGCGCCAGGGCGATCTATGGACCTTTTCCTACGGAACCAACGGCACCACCTGGACCCACGGGGTCGCCTTCACCCACCCCATGGCGATGAGCCAGATCGGCCTCTATGCGCTCAACCACGGTGTCCCTACCACGGCAAGCCCTGCCTTCACGGCGCGCGCCGACTACTTCCTGAACACCGCCGCGCCCGGCCCCGTGCTGACGGAAGACCAGGGACCGGAGCTGGAGGAGCGGACGCTCTCCGTGCAGGTCTCGGGTAGCGGCTCGGTTCAGCAGGACCCGGCGGGCAACGTTCATCCCTGCGGAGCGCAGATCCTGCTCACGGCGCTTCCCGCCGCGGGGCACGGCTTCACCGGCTGGAGCGGAGACGTCACCTCGACGGAGAATCCCCTCGTCGTGACCCTCGCCGAGGATCTCGCGATCCTCGCGAGCTTCGCGCCCGACGTCACTCCACCCGTCGTTTCGAACGTCGCGGTGAGCGTTACCCAGTCCTCGGCGGTCGTGAGCTGGGAAACCAGCGAGCCGGCCACGAGCCAGGTAGCGTACGGGCTCTCGGCGTCGCACGAGCTCGGCGCGGTGTCGGATCCGAACCTCGTCACGGATCACCAGATCACGCTCTCGGGCCTGAGCCCGTCCACGACCCACCACTTCGAAATCACGTCCGTCGACGGAGCGGGCCTCGCCGGAACGTCGGGCGATCGCACCTTCCGCACCGCGGACCCGGCGCCGAACGCCCCCCAGATCTCGGTCTGGTACGGCTCCGACCCGTCGTTCGGGCAGCTCGGCCTGCCGCAGCCCTGGGTGAACATCCTCGGAAACGTGTCCGATCCGGACGGCATCGCCTCGCTCACCTACACGCTGAACGGAGGCTCAGCCCGCGCGCTCAAGCGCGGACCCGACGGCCGACGGCTCCAGGCCCCGGGAGACTTCAACGCCGACATCCCCGTCACCTCGCTCGCGGTCGGGCAGAACACGATCGTACTGCGAGCGCAGGACACCCTCGGCAACGTGTCCACGTCGGCCGTTAACGTCGAGTTCGACGGCACCGGGGTCTGGCCCCTCCCCTACACGGCGCAGTGGTCGGCGACAACCGAGATCATGGATGCGGCGCAGCCGGTGGACGGGCGCTGGGCGATCCAGGGAGATGCCGTCCGGAACCTCCAGGTGGGCTACGACCGACTGCTCGCCATCGGCGACCTCGCCTGGACCGACTACGAGGTGACGGTCCCGATCACGATCCACTCCTTCGATCCGATCGTGTGGGAGCCCGGGGTGATCGGAGCCGCAGCCGTCGTAGGCGTGCTGATGCGCTGGCAGGGGCACAGCGACGCGCGGGGCAAGCAGCCCTTCGACTGGCCGTTCCCCTTCGGCGCGATCTGCTGGTACCGGATCTACCCGACCAAGTCGCAGCTCGAGATCTATCGGAACCTCGACGCGTCGCCCTGGGCGAAGAAGAAGCGCACGCTGACACTGGGTGTGCCCTACATCTTCAAGGCGCAGGTGGAGACGATTCCGGGTGTCGGCGGGCTGTACCGGTTCAAGGTCTGGCAGCAGGGTCAGCCCGAGCCGGCGGCATGGGACCTCCAGCAGCAGGAGGACCTCGCGGATCCCCAGTCGGGCTCCATCGCGCTGATCACCCATTATGTCGACGCGAGCTTCGGCACCGTCACGGTGAGGCCCCTTCCGTGAGCCACAGCACCCGCCACGTCGTCGCCGCCCTGCTCGCGCTGTCGTGCGCGCTCACCGCGAGCCCGGCAGATGCGGGGCGCCCGCGCCCCAATCCCTCCGGCATCGATTCCGACGATTTCAGCGCAAGCTGCGGCGCGCTCCGGCCGTTCTGGACGTTCGTCGACCCTCTCGGCGACGGGACGCTCGCGATCGTCGAGGACGCGACCGACCAGAGCCACCTCGAGCTCGGCGTGCCCGCCGGCACGGCCCACAACATCTGGACCGGCGGCAACTTCGCCCCCCGTGTGATGCAGCCGGCGAACGATACGGACTTCTCCCTCGAGGTGAAGTTCGACTCGGTGCCGACCCTCGGGCGACAGAGCCAGGGCCTTCTCGTCGAGGAGGTTCCGGGGAACCAGATCCGGTTCGAGTTCTTCCACGACGGAGCCAGCCTTCGCCTCTACGCGGCCAGCTTCGTCGGGAACCAGCCGACGGTCCGGCTGAACCAGGCGATCGCCTCGGGGCCCTCGCCGTATCTGCGTGTGGTGCGAACCGGCAACACCTGGCAGACCTCCTACAGCTTCGACGGACTCTCCTGGACGAGCGTCGCCGCCTTCAACCATGCGATGGCCGTGAGCGCCGTCGGGCTCTACGTTGTGAACGACGCGGTACCCGCCACAGCGAGCCCGGCCTTCACCGCCCGCGTCGACTACTTCGCGAACCAGAACGCCCTCGGCCGCGTCGCCTACGAGGACGTCCTCACCAACCCATCCCGCACCCTCACGGTGCAGGTCGAGGGCAGCGGCTCGGTGCAGCGTGACCCGGACCTCCCGAGCTACGAGTGCGGCTCCGACGTGCTGCTCACCGCCCTGCCCGACCCGGGCCACGGCTTCACCGGCTGGAGCGGCGGAGTCACTGCCAGCGAGAACCCGCTGCTGGTCACGCTCGCCACGAACCTGTCGGTCGTCGCGAGCTTCGCTCCCGACACCACGCCGCCCATGGTCTCGGGCGTCGGCGTGAGTGTCACCGAGACCTCCGCCGTCGTGAGCTGGACCACCAGCGAGCCGGCGACGAGCCAGGTCGCCTACGGCCTCACGTCCGGCTACGAGCTGGGCAGCGAGTCGCATCCCGCTCTCGTCACGAGCCACGCGGTCGCCCTCGGCGGCCTCTCTGCGGGGACCACGTACCACTACCAGATCACCTCCGTCGATGGGGCGGGCCTGCCGGGCCAGACCGGCGACCTCACCTTCACGACCGCCACCCCCCCGCAGCCCGCGGGCATCGAGTCCGAGGACTGGAACGTTCCGTGTGGTGCCCTGCCCGCCGGCTGGAGCCTCATCGACCCGGTGGGCGACGCCACCCTCCAGATCGCGGGCGCCGGCAGCGGCGACGCGCACCTCGCGCTGAGCGTGCCGGCCGGCGTCTCCCACACCATCTGGATCCCCGGGAACCGCGCGCCGCGCGTCATGCAGGCGGCGAACGACGCCGACTTCGAAGTCGAGGTGAAGTTCGACTCGCTGCCGACCCAGCGCTTCCAGGGCCAGGGCATCCTCGTCGAGCAGAGCCCCGGCAATCACGTGCGCTTCGAGATCTTCCACGACGGCACCACGCTGCGCCTGTACGCCGCGAGCTTCGTGGCGAACTCGCCCACCGTGCGGCGCAACACGCCGATACCTTCCGCGTCACCGCTCTACATGCGGGTCGCCCGCTCCGGCAACCAGTGGACGCAGCGTTATTCGACGGACGGCATCAACTGGGTCCAGCCCGCGACCTTCACGTACGTAGCTGCAGTGTCCTCCATCGGTCTCTATGCGCTGAACGACGGTATGCCCGCTTCGGCCTCGCCGGGCTTCACGGCGCTCGTCGACTACTTCTTCGATGTCGCGGCCCCGATCGTGCCCGAGGACGACCCGGGCGCCATCGGAGAAGACCCGGCAACGCTCACCGTGAACATCACGGGCAACGGCACCGTCCAGCGGAACCCTGACTTTCCCGGCTACCTCTGCGCCGAGCAGGTGACGCTCACGGCGGTCCCCGGAACCGGGCAGCTCTTCGCCGGCTGGAGCGGAGACCTGACTGGCGCCGCCAACCCTGCCGTGATCTCGATGGACCAGGACCGGGTCGTGGACGCCAGCTTCGTGCCCGACGTCGACCCGCCGATCCTCTCGAACGTGACCGTCACGGCGGGTGACGTGGCGGCCATCGTGAGCTGGACCACCAGCGAACCGGCGACGAGCGTCGTCTCCTTCGGGCCCACGCCGGCCTACGAGAACGGCAGCGTCTCGAACACCACCCCGAAGTCCGTCCACAGCCTGACGCTGCTCGGCCTCACGCCGGACACCGAGTACCACTTCGAGGCCCGCTCGGTCGACGGCGCAGGGCTGGCCGGCAGCAGCGGCGACCTCACCTTCACCACCCAGGAGGCCGGCGCCGGCGGGCCCTCGGGCTTCGATTCCGACGACTTCTCCGCGGCCAACCTGAACCCGCTCCGCTGGAGCCTGGTCGACCCGCTGAGCGACACCAGCGTACGCCTCGCGGGGGCGGGCACGGAGAACGCGCTGCTGCTGCTCGACGTGGCGGGCGGGCCCAACCACGAGGTGAGCGCGGCGGGCATCACGGCCCCGCGCATCCAGCAGAGCATCAACGACACCGACTTCGCGGTCGACGTGAAATTCCAGGGCGCGCCGACGCTCGACGGGCAGATGCAGGGCCTCCTCGTCGAGGAGGGCGGCACGCGCTTCCTCGCGGTGCGCCTCTCGCTGGAAGGCACCTCGCTCGTTCTCCTGGCGGACACGTTCGTGGATGCGGTCGTGACCCCGCGCTTCGCCGTCACCATCCCCACCACGACGCCGATCTACTTGCGACTGGAGCGCGCGGGCGACCAGTGGACCGCGTCGCACTCGGACAACGGCATCGCGTGGACCCCGGCGGGGAGCTTCACGCACCCGATGGCCGCGAGCGCCATCTCGGTGTTCGCCGGCAACACGGACGGAGGAGTCAGCGCTCCCGCCTTCACCGCCGCGATCGACTACGTGTTCGACAACCTCGCCCCCGTGATCCCCGAAGACGGCGTCGTGGCCCCCGACGTGCTGCCGCCGCTCCTCCAGCGGATCCAGGCGGTGCCCACCCCGAGCTCGGTGCAGGTCAGCTGGGTGACCGACGAGCCCGCCGACAGCGAGGTGCGCTTCGGCCTCACGCCGGCTTACGAGCTCGGCACCGTCGCGTCGAGCGCCCTCGTCCAGCAGCACGCAGTCGTCGTTCCCGGGCTCGCGTCGGAGACTACCTACCACTTCCAGGTCGTCTCGCGCGACGCCCTCGGCGCCACCTCCGCTAGCGCCGACTTCACGCGCACGACGACGCTCGACCACAGTGGCGTGGGTCCCGAGATCGACGTCTGGTACGGGCTCGAGCAGGAGTTCGCGCTGCTGGGCCTGCCTCAGCCGTGGGCGAACGTGCTCGGCAACGTACAGGACCCCGATGGCGTGACGTCTCTCTCGTACACCCTCAACGGCGGAAGCGTGCGGACGCTGCGCAGGGGCCCCGACTCCCGCCGCCTCACCGGTGCCGGGGACTTCAACGCGGACATCCCGGTGGCCGACCTGCTGCCCGGCGCCAACACCGTGGTGATCCGCGCCCAGGACAGCTTCGGCAACGTCACGACGGCCAACGTATCCCTCCAGTTCGACGGTAGCGGTGTCTGGCCGCTCCCCTACACGGCGGATTGGTCCGCGGTCACCGGGGTGCAGAGCGCAGCGCAGCCCGTCGACGGCCTCTGGCAGATCGAGGGCGACGCCGTGCGCAGCGTGCGAATGGGGTACGACCGCCTGCTGGCGATCGGCGACCTCCAGTGGACCGACTACGAGCTGACGGTGCCGATCACGATCAACACCTTCGATCCGATCGTCTGGGATCCCGGCGTGATCGGCGCAGCCGCTGCGGTCGGGGTCGTGATGCGCTGGCAGGGCCACACGGACGACCGCGGGACCCAGCCCTTCGACTGGCCCTTCCCGTTCGGTGCGATCCCCTGGTATCGGATCTATCCGGATCGGGGCCAGATCGAGCTCTACCGCAATCTCGACGTGTCGCCGTTCCCGAAGCAGGTCCGCAACCTCCCGTTGGGGGTGACCCACGTCTTCAAGATGCGCGTAGAGACGATCCCGGGCCTCGGCGGCCTCTACAGCTTCAAGGTCTGGCAGGAGGGCCAGCCGGAGCCCGCGGGCTGGGACCTCCAGGTGCAGGAGGATCTCACGGATCCGCAGTCCGGCTCGATCGCCCTGCTGACGCACTACGTCGACGCGAGCTTTGGCACGGTCACCGTCACGCCGTTGCCCTGAGGGTTGTGGTTCCCGAGATCGGGCCATTCGTCGGCGAGCTGAAGGGTCAGTCTTTGGCCTGCGAGCAGACGACCATCCACGCCGGGTCGGCCCTCTCCACGCAGCCCATCAAGGGCTACGCGCGTCGCCTCCGCGCAAGGCACGCGAACAACGGTGCTAGCAAGACCAGCTCGAACCCGAGACCGCAGCCCGGCGACTCGCGGTTCTGCCAAGGCAAAGTGCACTCCGGGTCCGCCACATCGATCGGCGTGCCACCGTTCAACGAGGCGCCGCCGTCGAAGTCAATGCCGGTCTGGTTGTCGTTGTTCAGGCCGTCCTGGCACTTCGGATTCTCGGCGACCGAGGTCTGGTCGCGGCAGCCAGGGTCGGAGGGGTAATCAGTGAAGCCGTCGCCGTCGTTATCTACTCCGTCGCCACAGGCGGGCGGCTTGGTCAGGACGACTTGGTTCGCTCCGAAAGGGCTCCCCGGTCCGTAGAAGACCCGAATCGAACCGGGGGTCAGCTGGGACTCCCTGCCCTTGCTCGTGCGATCCCGGTTTGAACCTCACTCAATCGAGCAGCAACGGGCGGTTGCATCCCCGGGGCGGGTCTTCCGCTGGCTTTGCGCGAGAGCCAGGAGTCCTCCGACGACTAGAAGCAGCGTTGCGGGCTCGGGGACGGCGACGAACCCCGTGAGTACGATGGCATTTGCGTCGAAGGGGCTTCCATCGCCGTAGAACACCTGGAAGAAGCCCTCAGTCGCGACACCGTCTTCGCCGAGCGCCGCTACTTGGCCACCGCTCGCAACATTGGCGAAGACTCCGCCGAGACCGCCCCCGGCGATCAAGATCGTGAAGACGTCAAAGGATGCAATCTGCGAGACCATGTCGTCGACCACGCTCACGCGAAGCGCTCCGTCGAGGAACGCCTCGCCGACGATCGAAACCGAGTCATAGCCCTCTCCGGATCCTGAGGTCGCCGGGCCGGCGATATCGAAGGTAAGGGTCGCCGTCTCTGTGACCGTCAGAGCGCCCTCGATACGGAACTGACGCGCGGGTCCGAAGATGTAGCCAACGCTTTTCAGATAGGCGCTTACACCGGATGCACCGTGGGCACCACCGGGATCCAGGGTGCCTCCGAGTTTCATCGAACCTTGTAAAGTGCCCGTCCCTCCGATAAGTCCGGACGTGTGTACCAATACTTCGCCCGGGGCGGCCACCGTTGCGAGTCCGCCGACGTCGAGGCGCCCACCCCATACGTCGAGGGTTGCATCGTCCCAAAGCACCAGGCGCTCACCAGCGGCTACCTGAGCACCATTCGAAACGCTCATCGATCCGATCCCGCCGGGTGGCTCAGCGGTGCCCCCAACTCCGCCGAGGTCGCCACCGAGCACAAGCGAATTCGAGACGCGCAGCAAGGAACCTGGATCGCTCACCTGTACTCTCGCTTCGAGGCCGGTTTGTGCGGTCAAGTCGCGGCTGACGAAGAGGTCACGAGTCGTCGCGAGCCCGCTGTCCCGAACGATCAGCGAGCCAGCTGCATCGTCTCCAACGGTCAACTCGCCCGCATTGATCCAGGTCGATCCAGGTCCGACCACCTCTACGAGTCCACTGCCACAGCAACCAGCGCCTGCGGTTCGCCCAAGGACCGCGCTCTCGGTCGAGAGGAGCCCCCCGCCGCCGACCGTCACGAATCCTCCGCCTTCGTCTCCGACTACGAGGAAATCGTGTACCGCCCAACTGGATCCGAGGCCATCGATTACCACCGAGCTGTCCTCATGCTCAAGCTCGGAGAGCAGTGCACTGGTGCTGCTCACTTTGGCACCGTTCAGGATTTCGAGGCGGGCATTGTCCATTCCCATGTCAAGGTCGCCGGTGACGAGTTCTGCTCCTGTGGAGATGCGCATAGAGCTTTCTCCGATGGCCAGATTGGAGGTTCTCAGCCGGCCGTCCAATACAGTAAGGTCCGCATGGGGAAGAACGTCCGAGAATGGACCGCCGATCGATGCGCTAGACACCTCGTACTCGAAGCCACCGAGATCAAAGGTCGCCTTGCTCTTCTCCACCAAGAGAGCAGCTGTCTTAGCGTCGGCGTTGAAGTCCACGGTGTACGTCGCGTCGAGGTCAAAGACCGCCGTGTCGGCTGGGTCCGGCGGCATCAGCGGTGGAGTCCAGTTTGTGGCGTCCTCGAAGGAACCGCCCGAAGGCTGGTTCCAAGAGACATCTCCGGCGTGTACAGGAAACGCGTCGAGGGAAAGCCCCGAGCAGAGCGCGACCATTACCCGGGGAAGCAGGGGAACGAAACGCATGGGCCTGACTCCTGGCCGGCCCCTTCCCGACGACTATTGGACCACGAACCAAGTTTAGGTGTCAATCGCGACGCTCGAGTGGAGCGTCTGGAGGACGCGGATCTCTCGCGCGACGCCACACGCGGCGCTGGTCTACGCGATGGCGAAGCGGCGCGTAGTTGACCGCTCACCACTTGGCCGGAAGCTGGTAGGACGAGACGGCCCAGCAGCGCGGCCTAGCTCTATCGGTGCGGCGCCGGCCGCCGACGGGCGCCTTGCCCAGACCGCATGGCGAGCCAAGCCGATCGGCAGTCTGGGCCGACGACCAACAGGATCCAGGGCCGAGCGCGCGGTTCCGTCGCCCTCGCGCCTCAGCCCGGCTCCCCGGGCTGAGGCGGGCCGATCCGGTAGGGGCGCATCATCTCGTTGTCCTCGTGCTCGACGATGTGGCAGTGCCAGACGAACTGCCCCGGACTACCGAAGG
>Ga0105107_10000484_pt1 | contig 25147 bp, 34 predicted proteins | sample PPLLaktember2015_6_FD_79335 | JGI IMG/M metagenome (GOLD analysis project Ga0105107, IMG submission 79335) | Freshwater sediment microbial communities from Prairie Pothole Lake near Jamestown, North Dakota, USA - PPLs Lake P8 Core (1) Depth... | ecosystem: Environmental > Aquatic > Freshwater >... | reverse complement strand
GCCCACACCCCCAACACCCCAAACACCGCCGCCATGAGATTCATCCGGAATCCCACACTCCCAAAGGGAATCAGACAAAACACCTTCCCCAAAAGCGCATACACCGGATACCCACTCCCATGCGGCACCCCAAGACAAAACGCCGCCCCACTCAACTCCCCACTGTCCCCTAAATATACCGTGGGACACAACGTCAGGAGATAAACAAGAAAACTCAACATGGCAAGCGCACTAACCAACGGACTCTTTCATCCTCCGTATGCCTTGAGAGTCATTCGATCCCACGCTCTGGAACCTGTTCCGTGACGAGATCCTGCAGCCCCCCGGGGAAGGGATGGGTCTCTGAAAACGCATCGATCGCTTGTGCAGCCTCCATGTCCCGGCCGTCTGTTTTCAATGCCAGCGCAAGATTGCGATGATAAATGGCCGTCGACGGGCTGGCCTCCGTCGCTTGCCTGAAAAACCGAATCGCTGAGTCATAATCCTTCTTTCTGAAAAAGTAGCATCCCCAGTTGTTGTCAAGGATAGCCGAACCCCCTGGAAAAAGAGAAGTGGCTCTATCCAGCGCGTCGCGAGCCTTGTCCAACAGGTCTTCACTCATCAAAATGGATGCGGCAACGAGGTGAACTCCCGAATCGTCGAATCCTATTTCCTCCGCATCCAGGACCGATTGCAGACCGGCCTTTGAGTTTCCACTGGCAAAAAGAAACTCGCCATACCTCAGCCGGAAATGGGCGTGCATTTGTCGATTCATAAAATCACGAGTGAAGGACTCATAGAAACTCTCCGATGCGTAGTATCGCCACAGGTTGGTCACCCTGTAAGGTTTCTCCGCCTCCTCTTTCTTCATCACCCGGTGGAGAAGGCAGTAGGCCGTCACCTTGTAGGAGGCCGGCATCAAGATGGAGCCAGGATCGAAAACAGCGAACAAGACATTGCTCGATTGGGCCTGTTCTATGATCGCTTTCTCCCTATCGGCTCTGAGCCTCAGCCAGTCCCCGGGGGGAATATCGCTTATGCTCAACCCAGGGATCAATTGGAAGAGCAGGTTGAGACGGTCATAGACAGCTGTATCTTCCCGCATCCGCTCCACCAGACGGCCGTACACCAAAGGGAAAAAATGATTGTCTCCGTCTGCGAGGAGCGTGTCTCCCGGGGAAGTGGTTCTGAAGATGTTAAGGGCATGTTCGTAAGCCGTGTAATTCCGGCTCTGATCCGACACCCCAAAATTCAACACTAGAAACATCCCAGGCACCACCCCACACCCCACTTTCACTCCCCTCCCCACCCCCACACTCACGTACCGCTCACACCTCTTCACCAACTCCACAACACCAACCCCAATCCCAATCGCCAACACCACACACACCGACAAATTAAACGGCGTGATCTCCAGAGAAATCGTGTTCAAAAACACTGTGTAAAATAAATCCAGCACCACCACCCAAACAAAAAACACCCTCCACCGAACCAAACGAATCCGCCACCAACCCCACACCCCCACCAGCACCATCACCCCAAATTGTTCCCAGATAAACCCCAGCGACTCCTTCAGCCGATCCACATACCCCCACACCCCAAGATTGAAAACATATCCCCCACGGTGAGACCTCCCACTCACATGCGCCCAAAACCGGTCCCAACTGTCCGGGTCTCCCCAGTGGATCGCCGCCCCAGCCCACGTCCGAATCGGCAAGTACAGGTACACCAAAAGAGGCAGCAGCAAAAATAAAGACAACACCAAAAACCGCTTCCCCTCCAAAAGCACCTTCCGATCACCAGACAAAATCAGGTAAAAGACCCCAGGCGCCAAAATCACGGTCTGCAGGTGATTCCCAAAACTCAACCCCGTCACCAACGCAAAAACCACAAGAAGAAAAAACTCCCGCCTCTCCTCCCATCCCCACAACAACCACATCATCAGCGCCACAAAAAAAACATGCAGCGTGTACACCTCCGCAGCCACCGTCTGCCACCAAAACACAGGAATAAAGGCCAGCACTCCCCCGCCAACCCACGCCCCCAGCTTCGAACCCGTCATCCGCTCAATCAACGAGTAAACCGCCCACACCCCCAACACCCCAAACACCGCCGCCATGAGATTCATCCGGAATCCCACACTCCCAAAGGGAATCAGACAAAACACCTTCCCCAAAAGCGCATACACCGGATACCCGCTCCCGTGCGGCACCCCAAGACAAAACGCCGCGCTGCTCAACTCCCCGCTGTCGCCGACGTACACGGTGGGGGAAAGCGTCAAAAGGTAAACCATCAGAGATAGGGTGGTGAGGATAAAGGCTGGAGAGGTCTTTGAGGTGGGGAAGCTCATGATTCGGAGTCGTGTGATTCCTTTGAAAGGGGATGCGTTGCTGTCGGCTCTTTGCTCTATGCTCCTTGCTCATTGGGCTGCCGGCGCTCTTCCACAGGGTCTCTCCCGGTGTCGTCTTGAGCAATCCCGTATCCCTTTCTCACAATGTACAGGGGGCGCTGTTTCACCTCGTCGTAGATCCGTGCAAGATACTCACCCAGCAGCCCGATAGCGATAAGCTGGACTCCCCCCAGGAAGAGGACCAGAGTGACAAGGGTTGTGAATCCGGTTTGGGCGATCTCGATGCCGAGCAGCCTTCGCAGGATGAAGAAGCAAGCCAGGGCAAATCCAATGGTACTGATGGAAATGCCCATTCCGGTCATCATTTTCAGGGGTTTGTAGGAGAAACTGAAGATGGCATCCAAGGCATATTTGAGCAGGCGTCTGAAGGATTGTTTCGGCTCGCCTCCGGCCCGCTCTTGCCGGTCATAATAGACAATGCCCTGTTCGAAACCGACCCAGCTTCTGAGGCCCGGGAGAAATCGATTTTTTTCCGTGAGCTTCTTCAGCTCATCCAAGGCTTGCTTGCCGACCAGACCGAAGATCCCCGTTTGTGCCGGGATCGGAAAGTCGCTGATCCATTTGAAGATGATGTGAAACGCATCAAACCCCAGCCTTCGAAGGCCGCTTTCCTTCCGGCTCCGTCGCTGGGCTCGGACGATTTGAGCGCCCCCTTGCCACGCCGCAAGGAGATCAGGGATCACTTCAGGGGGATCCTGAAGATCCCCATCCATAAAAACCACTACGTCTCCTGAGGTTTGCATCAAACCTGCGGTGATCGCCGCCTGGTGACCGAAGTTTCGCGAGAGGTCCAGAACCGTGAACCGTGGATCGGCTCGGTGCTGCTCCAGCATGACGGACAAAGAGTGGTCTGCACTTCCGTCGTTCACATAGAAGACCTGCCAGTCACATCCCTCGATCCGGCTGCACACGTCGCGAAGACGGCGTTGCAGTTCTCCGAGGTTCTCTTCTTCATTGTAGATGGGTATGACGATATCGAGCTTCAAGGCGAGCCCCTCTTCTCAGTTTCTGTTTTTGAAAGCCACATATTTGCTGCCCAGAAAGTTGAACGCCGTTGCCGCTGCAATCCCTATGAAACTGGCCAGGATATACCACGGTTTCACACTCATGCCGGCATAGGCGATCAAGAGATGCATGACTCCGATACGGACGCCCAATCCGCCGACACAAATAGAAACGAAAAAAACATAACTGCGCGGAATGGGTGTTGACCTCCCGGAGCGAAAGGCCCAGATTCTGTTGAACAGATAGTTCCATGATACGGCAGCCGCAAAAGCGAAGACGGCTGCAAACCGCGGGTCCAGGGAGGCATGATCCACCAGGGAAACGAGCACAGCGGTGTCGACCACGAGGCCGGTCAAACCCACGAGACAAAATTTGAAAAATTCGAGAAAGAGGGGATATCGGTGAGCATAAAGGCGCCCCAGATGGCGAAGGTAATCGATTTGGGCTTTGAGACCCAGCTTGCTTTGTCCCTCCACCCGGTCTGCGAATACGATAGGAATCTCCATCACTCTCGATCTTGTCTTAACGATCACTTCGAGAACGATCTTCCATCCCAGTGGATCGAGCGTTATCCCGTCCAGCACGCTCCTGCGCACAGCCATGAATCCGCTCGTGGGGTCAGAAAGCACGGTAACCCCTTTGGCAAGAAGCCCGGCCCCTTTACTGACGATTCTTCTGAGCAAAGGCCAGTTCTGAGCTCCTCCCCCAAGCACATAGCGGCTGCCTACCGTGGCATCACATTTCCCTTCAAGAATCGGTTGGATCATGTCCGGTATTTTTTCTACCGGATGGCTCAAATCGGCATCCATGACCACACAGATTTCCCCCTGCGCCAAGCCGAAGCCCTCGATGACCGCTCTTGAAAGGCCTCGACCCGTCTTCCTCACGTGGACCTTGACCGCGCGAGAAGCTGCAAACTCCGCAGCAATGCTTGCCGTTCCGTCCGGTGAGTCATCGTCTACAACGATCACCTCCCCCTCAATCGCTTGATCTCGAAAGACTTTGAAGATAGCGGGAATGATGCGTTTGATATTTTGAGCTTCATTGTATGTGGGCAAAATGACGGAAATCACTTTCTTGTCCCAGATTCACCGATATCTTTCGGCTGACCTTATTGTGCAACGTCTTCCTATCCTTCAAGTAAGCTACAGACAGTTAATTTTAGTCAATCTTGTTATCTCTATCCAATACTTTTTTCAGGTAACTAACCTGGGTTTGGAAAGCGTCCGCTCTTTTGGTCAGCACCTGATATAGCATAGGGATAAGGACCTCACTGGATAGGCGGACGTCTCCAGCGCCGCCTTTTTCCAGAATGAGATCCACTGTCTGACGGAATAGGGCTTCATCACGGCCTATCATTTCAAAGAGAATTTCTCCTTCATACCGACTCATTCCTTCTAAACCTGCCGCATGATAGACTTCAAGGAGATGGAGATGGGGAGTTACATCTTTGGGGTTTGCAGCCGCAGAAGCCTTCAGGTGCATTGCGGCCCGACCGAGCTGCCCCTTTTGCTTCCAAATTATCCCTAAATAGAGATGGGCGGCGCCTTTTATCCCTTCCGCCGCTCCAGCTTTCCTGAAGTGGGGTTCCGCTCGGTCCATCTCTCCCTGTTTCATGTAATGGAGGCCCATGTTGAAATTAACATAGGGATTCTCCGAATCCGCTTTCAGCGCCCGTTCGAGATAGACAAATGCCGTCCCGGTGTTTCCTTCCGCGCCACAGAGAACCGCAAGGCCGCCTAAAGCATGGGATAGATTGGCATCCATCTGGAGTGCCTTTTCATAAAAGCCTTTTGACTTTTGAAGTTCTCCGAGTTGATGGTATGCCCGCCCGAGCTGGTAATAGGTCACAATCATCTCTGTTCTTCGATTAAATCCCTTGCTCCTCAGTGCTTTTTCAAACTCTGAGATAGCCTCCTGGAACCTGCCCTGCTTTTGATAGGCCACTCCGAGATTGTGGTGAGGTCGGAACTGATCCGGGGCTTTCATGGAGGCATCGGCCCACAAGGTTTCCTCTGTCTTCCACGTGAGATTTCGGAGATACGTCGCATGTCCCAATCCGATCAGGAGCAAAACAATGAATGCGGCCAGAGCACTTCTCATCCCTGAGGAGCTTTCGTATCTCTTGAAGAGATGACAAATTCCCATCGCCACGGGAAAGAAGACAACAATGGAAGGGATGTAGTTCCTGTGCTCAAACACCAACTCCAGGGGTAATACGCTTGATTCAAGGAGGTGATTCAAAAGAAAGAAAAAGAAGGAGAAGGAAAGAATTGGGTGTTTTTTCCTTAAGGTGACTGCAAGAACAACGGCTCCCGCCATAAAGAGGATAGCAAAAAACGTGCTCAACGGACTGAAAAGAGATGTAGAAATCTCAAAAGAATGAGCAATGCTCAATCGACTTGGAAGGGGATAGAAGATCAGAGAGAGATAAAAGAGAATGACCCGTGGCTGTGTGAGAAGCCTCTGCGCCAGAGTAAAAGGTCGCGCTTCATAATCGTTCAGGAAGGACAAAAAGCTTCCCCTCCTGTAATACACGTACAGGAGGCTCAGAGTCAGGAAAACTGTGAGTGCCATGAGGACATAGATCTTGTTGCTTTTGATCCAGGAACCCATATCCGCTTGGACAAGAAATCCCTCGTACAATAGGATGCTCAACGGAAGAAGGGCTGCATTCTCTTTTGAACCAAAAGAGAATACAAACGCCGTGAAGCACAGGGCCCCATGAAGAAGCCGCCACTTTCCATCCAGGGCAGTCCTCCCTTTGGCATAAAAAAACATACTCATGATGTAGAACAATCCGGCCAGGGAGGTCATGCGCTGCACTACATAGGTCACGGATTGCGTTTGAACAGGGTTGATTGCCCAGAGCGTTGCGCTGAGGAGAGCAATTGAATACGCGCTCGATGCGTATTTTGAGTGAAAGGAAGGGAGGTTGAGGGTCTGGTACAGGAACAGGAAAAGGAACAAGGATGAAAACCAGTGAATGATCAGGTTGACCAGGTGATAGGAGGCTGGGTCACTTCCTGAGGCGAAATAGTTCAAGGCAAAGGTTAGACCGGCAACCGGCCGGTAGAGCTTCACAGGGTAGTTCAGGTCAGAGTGGAGTGTCTTGCGGACGGCTTCCCACGTGAGGTTCTGTAGATGGATGCTCGGGTTGTCGGTGATGCTATGGAAGTCGTCGAGGTGCCAGCCGCAGTCAAACGAGTTCGAGTATATAGAGTAGAGAATAGCGGCTAGGGCGGCAGAGGAGAAAAAAAAATTCCTCCAGAAGAAGTTCGGCTCTTCGCTCTCACAGCCCGCCAATGGCAGCCTCGTTTCCGTACTATCAGGTTTGAATTCGTGACAATGGGTCTGAAAATACCTGAGTCATTGCCAGGCCCGCGTGAAACTCTCGCGGCTCACCATCACCCTTATCTTTCATCCTGCAATACCTTGGAACCTTACTGACCCATGTCAGATCCCTCGCCTCTTCATCCAACAAAAAAGTGAACCGGCCCGAAGGCCAGTTCACTTTCCTGGGTTGGTTCAACACTCATCAGTTGGTTGTAATGCTCCCGCCCGGGCCAGTCAGAGTATAGGTCTTGTTCCCTGAGCTGTGGAGTGCGGTCATGGTATATAGCTGTGTACCTGCAGTTCCGTCTACAGTTACACCCTGTGAAGTGTAAAAACCATAGGTCGATCCGGTAAGGTTCGTCTGCGGCGCTGCAACATAAGTCTGCTTGTCTACATAATAAGCTTCCTGCGCAGTCGCAGCATTCCTCAGATCTGCTTCCGCAGCAGCGTTGTAGGACCTGGTTCTGTAGGCGGAGAACTGCGGGATGGCGATGGCCGCCAGAATACCGATGATCGCGATAACAATCATCAACTCAATCAGTGTGAAACCTTCATTCTTCCTCATCATTTTCGTAAGCATTTCTTTATCCTCCTTGACTATATTTTCTTGGCTCTAAACCTTGATTATCCTGAGACCTTGATTCCCTCGAAAACCTTTATACCTTTGTTTCACCTCCTCCCCCTCTACCGGTTTCATCCTAGGGCTTGCGAGCGTTTCGCTTTTTGTTGCGTAGAACATTCAAGTCCTGTGCCATTTGCAATGGCGGAGAATTGAAAAATAACTCCAACTTTTCCAATAGGTTAAAGATCTGGATCTCAGCAGGCTAGAATGCGCATGCCTTTTTGGCCTGCCTGCTCGATACTAATGCCGCATTTTGGAGGGAAATTGCCGCTTTTTGTCACTGTTCTTCTATTGGAAGGATCACTAGGATAACCCACTCCCGTTGGGAAGTCATAGGGGTAAGTCCTTGGTGGATGGCTGGTCCGGAGAAGCAGAAAGGCCAAGCTTATCAAGGCGATATCGAAAGGACCGCATCGTAATCCCCAATAGACTTGCTGCCCTATGTTTGGATCCGTGAGCCATCTCCAACCCTCTCAGAATATAGTCTCTCTCGATCTCGGCGAGGATCTGGTCCAGGCTGATGCCCTCTGGAGTGAGATCCCTCCGTCGGCGGTTTTCCCTGTTCCGCTCTCGTTGAAAATTAGAAAGGGTCAAGCTTTCAGGAAGCACGATATTGGATGTTTCAAGAGCCACACTCCGCTCGATGATGTTTTCCAGTTCTCTCACATTGCCTGGGAAACTATACTGCTTGAGGATGTCCATGGCGTAAGCAGAGATCTTCTTTACGTTCTTACCAAGGTCTCGAGAGTACTCCTCCAGAAAATGCTGGGACAAAAGGACCAGATCACCTTCCCTTTCCCTCAAAGGGGGCATGGCGATGTGGATGACGTTCAATCTGAAAAATAGGTCTTCCCGGAACCGTCCATGAATCACTTCATTCTCAAGGTCCTTGTTGGTCGCTGAAATCAACCGCACATCCACGCTCTTTTCTTCAGTTCCGCCTACGGCGGTGAAGGTGCGCTCTTGAATGACCCTTAGCAGCTTCACCTGAATTGCCGGCGTCAGCTCCCCGACTTCATCGAGAAATACAGTCCCGCCGTCCGCCACCTCAAAGAGACCTTCTTTGTCCGCGGCCGCTCCTGTGAAGGCCCCTTTCTTATATCCAAAGAGCTCACTTTCGATAAGGTTATCAGGAATGCCAGCGCAGTTGATGACCACAAAGGTCTTATCCCTTCTCGGGCTCTGCCGATGGATGGCTTTGGCCACCAATTCCTTTCCTGTCCCGCTTTCACCGGAGATGAAAACATTCGACTTGGTGGGGCCCACCCGTTCAACGAGATCATAGATTCTTTTCATCTGAGGGCTTTCACCGACCAAGCATCCGAAATGCTGGATACTTTTGGATTCGCTATCCCCACCTACATCCACAGTCGGCTTTCTGGATTCCAAAGCGTCTCGGACGATCTTCTTGAAATCCCTGACCTTGAAAGGCTTGGGAATGTAGTCATAAGCTCCTTCCTTCATCGCTTCCACCGCCGTTTCCGCAGTGGCAAAAGCGGAAATCATAATCACAACGCTCTCAGGGGTCAATGCCTTGGCTTTCTTCAAGACATCGATTCCGTCAATATCCTGCATCCGGATATCCGTGATGAGGAGATCAAAGGTGTTGTTTTCCAGAATCTTGAAAGCCTCTTCCCCGCTGGCCGCGAGGCTCACCCGGTAGCCTTCCTTGGTGAGCAGGATTTCCAGGAATTCTCTCATGCTCCTCTCATCATCCACGACCAGAATGCTATAGTTTTCTTTCCCAGACAATTCGACCTCCTACTATGGTCATGACATTGATTCCCTTCATGCTCCACCCTACAAAAGGAGAGTTCTTGCTCTTGGATTGCATCTCCTCGGATTTTAGTACATAAGCATAGTCCGGATCGAGGATGGCAAGATCCGCAAGGGCTCCTTCTTTCAAAACTCCTCCTCCAGCTCTCAAAAGGTTGGCAGGGTGATAAGAGAGTTTTCGCATGGCTTCAGGCCAAGTCAGAATTTTCTCTCTTATCAGGCGAAGCGTCAGAGGGACTGCCGTCTCCAAGCCGACGATGCCAAAAGGGGCATCCTCAAAAGCCACACTCTTCTCCGCCTGACTGTGGGGTGCATGATCCGTAGCGATCACGTCAATGACCCCCTCAGCAAGCCCCTTTTTGATCGCCTCCACATCCTTAGGCTCTCTCAAGGGGGGGTTCATCTTGGCGTCTGTATTATACCTCTCAACGGCTCCATGATCTAAAGAAAAATAATGGGGTGCTGTTTCCGCGGTCACCGGAATCCCTTTCTCCTTGGCCCTCCGAATCCATTGCACGGAACCAGCCGTGCTGACGTGAGCAATGTGCACAGGGAAGCCCGTCTCTTGGGCTATGGAGATTTCCCTGCGGATCATGACTTCTTCGCTCGCAGCAGGGATGCCCTTGAGCCCGAGACGCGATGACACGGCTCCCTCATGCATCACCCCGCCTGCAGACAAGCTCAACTCCTCGCAGTGGGAAATCACTACCAAACCCAAGGAGTTACCTATCTGCATTGCCTGCCGCATGAGTTCGCGTTTTCTCAACGGCTGACCGTCATCTGATACGCCGACCGCCCCTGCTTTTCGCAATTCATTGAAATCGGTGAGTGTTTCCCCCTGTTGATCCTGGGTGATCGCGCCGATGGGATAGACTCTGCAAAGGTTTGCTTCTCTAGCACGGCGAAGAATAAACGCCGTGACGCTTCCCTGATCGTTTACCGGTTTGGTATTGGGCATACAGGCGAGAGCCGTAAACCCTCCGGCAACACCCGAGAGGCTTCCCGTAGCAATGGTCTCCTTGTGCTCGTAGCCGGGCTCTCTCAGGTGAACATGCATGTCCACAAGACCGGGGACTACCATCCGGTTTCGAGCATCAACCGTCCTGAGCTGGGGCCCGGTATCCAGGCAAGCATTCGGAGGGAGAATCCTCGCAATCCTTTCTCCTTCGATCAGGAGATCCCATTCCTCCACGCTATTCCGGACAGGATCGACCAACTTCCCCCCTCGAATCCAGACTGCCACAACCCGAGCCCTCATTAGAGAAGATAACGGATTTCTACCACAACGTTCTAAAAGGGACCAATAGAAAATCAAAAAAAACCTCCTTGTGGATGACTCTACAAGGAGGTTGGTTTCTGCACCGGAATATACTTCTTACCATGCTCTCATGACTCTTCCTTTACCACGTTTTCCGCTTTTGTCACTTCCGATTTCTCCGCTGACCTCCCTTTTTTCTTGGGCTTCGTTTCCCTCATCTTTTTCGCAGCAGCTTTCGCCGGCGATCCAGCGGCGGCCTTCCCCTTTTTCTTGTCTTTCTTTTTTTCTTCTTCCTGAAGCAGCAACTGGACAATTGAAATCAGAGCGCCATCTCCATTCCGGTTCTCTTTCTTGACAATTCGGACATATCCTCCCTGTCTGTCCATGAAGCGGTCCTTGAGTTCGGCAAACAGCTTGTGAACCACAGCCTTTTCCCTGATCGTTGCTGAGGCCCGCCTCCGAGCATGAAGATCTCCTCGTTTGGCGAGGGTGATCATCCTCTCGGCGACCTGCCTTAATTCCTTTGCTCTTGCGTCGGTCGTCTCCAGTTGCTCATGTTTGAACAAAGAGGTCACCATGTTCCTCAACATCGCCAGGCGATGGCTGGAATTACGGCCAAGATTTCTTCCTGCTTTCAAATGTCTCATGGATCTAAACCTTCTCTTCCTTCATCGGTTCGCCTAGCGAGTCCGGTTTTCTCGGCAAAGGGAAACTCTCGATTTTCATCCCTAAGGAAAGCCCCATTTCCTCTAGAATGCCTTTTATCTCATTAAGGGACTTCCTGCCGAAGTTTTTGGTCTTGAGCATTTCGGCCTCCGTCTTTTGGACAAGTTCCCCGATATAGGTAATACTCGCATTTTTCAGGCAGTTGGCTGAGCGAACGGAGAGTTCAAGTTCGGACACGGGTCTAAAAAGATTGGAATTGAGCTTTTCTTCGTCCTCTTGCTGTTCACTCTCCAAGGGCTCAGGCTCCTCCTGGAAGTTGATAAAAGGCTGCATCTGCTCCTTCAGGATTTTCGCCGCATAAGCGAGCGCGTCCTCGGGAGTGACGCTCCCATCGGTCCAGACCTCCAGGGTCAGTTTGTCATAATCCGTGATCTGGCCCACCCGTGCATTGGTGACTACATAGTTCACCTTCTGAATGGGCGAAAAGATGGCATCCACTGGAATCTCACCGATGGCTTGCTCCCCGTTTTTGACCGGCTCGGTGGAAAGGTATCCCTTACCCATTTTCACCACCATCTCCATGCCCAGCTTGGCTTCTTTGTTCAGGGTGGCGATGTGCTGCTCGGGGTTTAAGATCTCCACTGCTCCGTCCGTCTCAATGTCCTTTGCGGTGACCGCTCCCTCTCCCTCTGCAGACAAACGGATCACTGTCTCTTCGGAGTCGACCAACCTGAGCTTAACTTGCTTCAAGTTGAGAATGATGTCCGTCACATCTTCTCTCACCCCGGGGACGGTCGAAAACTCGTGCACCACGTCATCGAATTTCACCGACACAATGGCGGCTCCTTGCAGGGAGGAAAGGAGGATTCGCCTCAATGCATTTCCAATGGTGATGCCGAAGCCTCGCTCAAGGGGTTCACACACGAATTTGCCGTAGGAGTGGGTCCGGTTCTCCTCCTCGATCGAGATGCTCTTCGGCTTAATCAATTCTCGCCAATTTCTTGTTCTTAGATCTGTCAAAAAAGGCCTCCGATTAAGTGATTGCTCTGGCTTCTTGCTCGACCCCGCAGGGCCAACCCCCCTCCGTCCGGTCGGTTTCCTATGACAGAAACAGCTTCAGTGACAACGCTGGGAGAACATTTCTTACCGAATGCTCCCGGTCTATTTCGAATAGAGTTCCACAATTAGGTTTTCCTGGATGGGCATGGTCAATTCTGCGCGGTTAGGAGTGGCTTTCAGAATTCCCCGGAATTTTTCCTTTTCGACTTCCATCCAGTTTGGAATCCCCCTGCGAGCCACTGTTTCCATAGATTCCAGAATGACCGGGATCTTCCTTTTGTTCTCCCTGACCTCGATCATATCGCCTACCCTTACTTGGTAGGAAGGGATATTCACCTTCTTGCCGTTCACCACGACGGTATTGTGTCGGACCAACTGGCGGGCCTGCGTCCGAGAGGAGGCAAAACCCATCCGGTAAACGACGTTGTCCAGCCGGCACTCCAGCAGGAGAAGCAGATTGGTGCCGGTGATTCCCTTTTTCTTCTCCGCGAGAAAATAGTATCTCGTGAACTGCTTTTCCAGGAGTCCGTATATCCTCTTCACCTTTTGTTTTTCTCTTAACTGCAACTGATAGTCCGAAAGCTTACCGCCCCGCCTCTGCCCGTGCTGGCCGGGAGCATAAGGCCTCCGTTCGAAAGCACACTTCTCCCCGTAGCAGCGATCTCCCTTCAGAAACAGCTTGAGGTTTTCTCTTCGACATAACCGACATGAAGCCCCAGTTTCTCTCGCCAATCCAGATCCTCCTCTTTATAAAGACCGTTGACCCTTCACACCCTTCGTCTCTTCGGCGGACGACACCCGTTGTGGGGAATGGGGGTCACGTCTCGGATGACGCTCACGCTGAACCCCTCCACCTGGAGCGCTCTAAGGGCTGCTTCCCGTCCGACACCCGGGCCTTTGATCCTTACCTCCGCCGTTCTCATCCCTTGGTCCATCGCTTGACGCAGTGCGTCTTGAGCCGCCATTTGCGCAGCAAAAGGGGTGCTTTTCCTGGAGCCTTTAAACCCCATTCGACCTGAACTGGAAGAGCCGACGACATTGCCGTCATTGTCAGTCACCGTGACGATGGTATTATTGAACGTAGACTGGATATGAATAATCCCCGTCGGAACGCTTCTCTTTTCTTTCTTAGCTCTGCTTCCCTTGGTTGTTTTGTTGACCATAGCCTTTCCTTATTTCTTCTTTTTCCCCATCACCGCTCTGCGCGGGCCCTTCCGGGTTCGTGCGTTGGTATGTGTTCTTTGGCCCCTCACGGGCAACCCTTTCCTGTGCCTAAGACCCCTGTAGGTCCCCAAATCCATAAGTCGCTTGATGTTCATGGAGAGATCCCGCCTCAGATCTCCCTCCACCTTGTAATGCTCGTCGATGATTTTCCTTAGAGTCGTGACTTGACCTTCAGTCAGATCGTCGGACTTAATGTTCCAGTCCACCCCGGCTTCTGTAAGAATCTTCTGGGCGCTGCTCCTGCCGAGCCCATAGATATACGTCAAGGCGATTTCCATTCTCTTGTTTCGTGGTAAATCCACGCCTGCTATTCTGGCCACTTTGATCTCCCTCTATGCGGTTATGGATTCCGAGAGCTTCACAACCCTCGCCTTACCGAAACGACGCGAACGGCACAGCCAATTCTATCCTGAGGCTCCCGAAAAGCGTCACCCGCCTCCTAGATCATCCCTGTCTCTGTTTGTGTCTTGGATTGACGCAAATGACGCGAACAATTCCCTTTCGCTTGATGATCTTGCACTTGTTGCAAATTCTTTTCACAGATGCTCTGACTTTCATGCTCTACTTTCCTCGATACACGATCCTCCCCCGACTCAGATCGTAGGGAGAGAGTTCCACAGAGACTTTATCTCCGGGCAGGATCTTGATGAAATGCATTCGCATTTTTCCGGAAATATGTGCAAGCACCCGGTGCCCGTTGCCCAATTCGACCCTGAACATGGCATTTGGCAATGTCTCCACGACCGTTCCTTCAACGGCAATCACCTCTTCTTTGGCCACAGCACCTCTTTTCCCGAAGATCCCTTCCGGACCGCAATGCCTATCTCGCTTTTACCAATCCCTTTCTCATAAATCCTTCATAGTGTCTGGTCAGCATGTGGGCTTCGATCTGATTCGATGTATCCATCGCCACCCCCACCACAATCAAGAGAGCTGTTCCACCAAAATAAAAAGGGACGTGAAGCTGATAAATGAGGATCTGAGGTAGAACACACACCGCAGAGACATAGAGGGCACCCGAAAAAGTGACCCGCGTAAGCACCCGGTCGATATAATCCGCCGTGTTTTTCCCCGGTCGGATCCCCGGTATAAAGCCTCCGTACTTCTTCATATTGTCCGCTACATCCACCGGATTGAAGTGAACGGCGGTGTAAAAATAGCAGAAAAAGATAATAAACGCGACAAAGATGAGTTCATACGCAACATGCCCGGGCGAAAGGATGTTAACAATCGTCTGCAGCCAGGGAAATTGTTTCACGTTCATGAAATTCGCGATCGTCGCCGGGAACATGATGATGGAAGAGGCAAAAATCGGAGGGATCACCCCTGCGGTATTGATCTTAAGAGGAAGATGAGTCGTTTGACCTCCATACATTCTCCGCCCCACAACCCGTTTCGCATACTGGACGGGAATTCGCCGCTGCCCCCTTTCCACGAGCACGATGAAACCGATCACCGCAACCATGAACGCCAACAACACCAGGATCCCAAAAGGACCCAACTGCCCAGGCGCTCCCATGGTCTGGATAACTCCCAGCATCGCTTCAGGCAGTCGGGCCACAATACCGGCAAAAATAATGAGAGAAATGCCGTTGCCGATGCCTCGTTCGGTGATCTGTTCTCCAAGCCACATCAGAAAGGCGGTGCCTGCGGTCAAAGTGATCGCCGCTAGGAGCCTGAAACCCCACCCGCCCACGGGAACCACAGGATTCTGCCCGACCACCATGCTTTCGATTCCGATGGCAATGCCGAATCCCTGAATCATACTGAGCACGACAGTACCGTAACGCGTGTACTGAATGATTTTCTTTCGCCCCTGTTCTCCCTCCTTTTTCAGCTTTTCAAGAAAGGGCACCACTACCGTCAGAAGCTCCAAAATAATGGACGCGCTGATATACGGCATAATTCCCAGGGCCACCACAGACATCTGACCCAATGCCCCGCCTGAAAACATATCAATGAGACCAAAAAGGGTGTCTCCTCTTGATTTGAAAAAGGCAGAAAGTGCCGCCGCATCAATTCCTGGCGTGGGGATGTGGCTCACCACCCGGTAAACCGCAAGCATGAGAAGGGTAAACAAAATCCTCTTCTTGAGCTCAGGAATCTTTGTTATGTTTTGCAGACCGCCAATCATGGATTCGCTTCCTTGTCCTCTTTGAATGCCCGCTCAGCGTGTGCTCGACAACACGGTTAGAGGAGTTCTACTCTCCCCCCAGCGGACTCGATTTTTTCTTTCGCCGTCCTACTGACCTGGTCCACCTTCAGAGTGAGGGGATGAGCAACATCTCCTTTTCCGAGGATTTTCACTTTTTCTTCCCCCTTGCGGACCAAACCGACCCGCTTCAGCGCTGCGAGGTCAACAATATCGCTGGCTTCAAATCGATTCAAATCCTTAAGGTTGACCACAGCGACCTCTTTTCTGAAGATGTTGGTGAACCCTCTTTTCGGGAGCCTTCTTTGAAGAGGCATCTGACCGCCCTCAAATCCTGGAACGATCGTGCCTCCAGACCGGGCTTTCTGCCCCTTATGCCCCCTGCATGAGGTTCTGCCATGGCCGGATCCCACACCTCTCCCGACTCTTTTCCGGCTCTTTCTTGACCGCTGCAGGGGTGATAACTCTTGAATTCTCATCGCCCAATTCCTCTAAGCGGTTCAGCCTCCACTTTCACCATGAAGGAAACCTTGTTGATCATTCCGCGGATTGCGGGAGTATTATTCAAGACCACCGTCTTATGCAGCCTAGTCAGACCCAGGCCTTTCAAGGTCTCACGAATTCTCTTATTTCGCCCTATGCCACTCTTTAATAAGGTGACTCTCACAGTATCCGTCATCACCCTTCGCCTCTCATTGTCTCAATTCTTCAGTTGTCTTGCCCCTGCGTCGTGCGATTCCTTCCGCGCTCCGCAATGACGCCAATCCCCTCAAGGTCGCTCGCACCAAATTATGAGGATTATGGGATCCCAAGCACTTGGTGAGGATGTTCTGGATTCCCACAGCTTCCAAAACTGCTCTCACTGCCCCCCCTGCAATGACACCCGTCCCTGCTCCGGCGGGTTTCAAAAGCACACTTCCCGCTCCCCATCTGCCGATGATTTCGTGGGGAATGGTGTCATGGATCACTGGAACAGATTTCATGGTCTTTCGCGCTTTTTCAACCCCTTTACGGATCGCTTCAGGAACTTCGTTGGCCTTGCCTAGCCCAAATCCCACCGTTCCCTTTCCATCTCCCACGACTACGATCGCACTGAAGCTAAATCGCCGTCCACCCTTGACCACTTTGGCGACTCGGTTAATGTAAACCACCTTTTCGATCAGCTGGACCTCATCTTCTTTGGTGTACAATGGTCATCTCCCTCACGCGTCGATATGGATGAAACAATAGGTCTTCCCCTCAGGGGAATCAGAACTCCAAGCCATGCTGCCGCGCCGCCTCTGCAAGGGTCTTGACTCTGCCGTGGTAGAGGAAACCGTTCCGGTCAAAAATCACCTGTTTGATCCCTTTCCCTGTGGCACGCTTGGCGATGAATTCTCCAACCAAAGCAGCCCCTGCCCTGTTGCCACCCTTCCCCTGGATCACGGGTCGAAGCTCCCTGCAAACGGAAGACGCGTCCACAAGCGTCTGGGCCGCTGTGTCATCAATGATCTGTGCATAGATGTGCTTCGCGGTCCTGAATACGGACAGCCTGGGCCTCTGAGGTGTTCCTTTCACCTTGGTCCGGACCCTTTTCTTTCTCCTCAATCGCGCCTCGGCTCTTCTCTCATACTTCATTCGGCTCACCCTGTATGTATTCCCCTCTGACGAGATCCTACTTGGCCCCGGTTTTTCCGGCCTTCCTGCGGATCACTTCATCCGCGTATTTGATTCCTTTCCCCTTGTAGGGCTCAGGCTTTTTGAAGCCGCGAATTTTCGCGGCTGTCCTGCCCAGGAGCTCTTTGTCAATGCCCCTGAGGGTGATCTTCGTTTTTTCGATCTTCGCATCGATCCCGGCAGGCAGCTCAAAAGGGACTGGATGCGAATATCCCAGGTGAAAAGTGGCCATTCTTCCAGCCAGTTCCGCGCGATATCCCACGCCCACAATGTCCAACACCTTTTCAAACCCTCGGCTGACCCCCGTGACCATGTTAGCGATCAAGGCCCTGTATAACCCGTGAAGAGCCTTCGTTTTTTTGTCCGTTTCATGAACGGAGACAAGGATCTGGTTCTCGCTTTGGCTCACGGAAACCGCAGGATGAATCGTGCGCCGGAGTTCGCCTTGCGGCCCTTTGATCACCAGGAGATCCCCTTGGACATTGACTTGAACCTTGGCCGGAAGAGGGATTGGCTTCTTTCCTATGCGTGACATGGACGTCCTCCAAACACAATAAAAAGGTATTTCATGAAAGGATCCACACTGCGTCTACCAGACGGAACAGAGGATCTCCCCGCCAATTCCCAGCTTCCTTGCCTGCTTGTCGGTCATCACGCCTTTGGACGTGGATAAAACGTTAATGCCGAATCCATTGAGGACCATGGGCACCTTATCCTTCTTCGCGTAAACCCGTCCACTAGAACGACTCACCCTTTTCAGACCGCCGATCACGGGCTCCCCGTTTTCGTCGTATTTCAAGAAAATCCGAATGAGGCCTTGCTTCTTATCAGCAATCACTTTGTAATTCTTGATGAAGCCTTCACTCTTCAAGATTTTGGCGATGTTGATTTTCAGCTTTGAACTCGGCACATCGACACTATCGAAACTCGCTATGATGCCGTTTCTCATTCTGGTCAGCATGTCGGCTATGGGATCGCTCATACTCATGCGCAACACTCCTTAACTTCCCGAGGTCCTGTTACCAGCTGGATTTGACGACGCCTGGGATTTCTCCCCGTAGGGCCATGCCCCGAAAGCAAATCCGGCAGATTCCGAACTTCCTCAAGTATGCCCTGGGTCTGCCACAGATCGGGCACCGATTGTATTCGCGACTGGAAAACTTCTTCTTTCTTTCAGCCTTGACGATAAGCGACGTCTTCGCCAATTTGTCCTCCTACTTCTCACCTTGCATCATGCTGCAGATAATGATGTCCTTGTGCCTGCCCCTCAGGCTTCCTTCCTTCAGAAGAGGCTAACGTCTGAACGGCATTCCAAGGAGTTTCAGCAATGAAAACGCTTCCGCGTCACTTCTCCCCGAAGTGACGATCGAGATATTGAGACCCCTGATTTTCTCAATCTTGTCGTACTCGATCTCAGGGAAAATGATCTGCTCTCGAATTCCGACCGTGCAGTTCCCACGGCCGTCGAAAATCTTTTCCGGAATTCCTCTGAAGTCTCTAAGCCTCGGCAAGGCGATGTTGAAGAACTTGTCGAGAAAATCATACATCCTTTCCCGCCGCAAGGTCACGGTGCAGCCGATGGGCATGTTTTCACGAAGCTTGAACCCTGCAATGGACTTCTTCGCCTTCCTGATCACTGCTTTCTGCCCTGCAATGAGCGTCAACTCTTCCGCGCTCTTGTCGAGGGCTTTGATGTTGTAAATGGCCTCGCCTACGCCCATGTTCAGGACGACCTTTTGGAGCTTCGGGACCGCCATGATGCTCCTGTAACCGAACTCTTTAACCATGGCGGGCACCACTTCTTTTTGGTATTTCTCTCTAAGCCGCTGCAACTTAAACTCCTTAATGCGAAGGATGTTGTGCCCATGTCCCGGGACCGACTCCGGCCCCAGTCAAGCAACCTCTCCATCCACTAATCGATCAACTCACCGCATTTCTTACATACCCGCACCTTGGATCCATCCTCCAATAGCCGCCTCCCGATCCTCGTCGGTTCTGCGCATTTGCTGCACACGAGCATCAGATTGGACAGTCGAATCGGTGATTCCTTCTCCACAATACCGCCCTGGCTGGTCTGCCGCCCCGGCCGGGTGTGCCTCTTGACTATGTTGATTTTTTCGACAATGCCCCGGCCCTTCTCAGCGTTCACCTTCAAGACCGTCCCGATTTTCCCTTTTTCTTTACCGGTTTGAACGATCACCTTGTCATTTTTCTTGATCAGAGGATGCTTCTTATACACGTCCGACACTCCTGTCCACACGCCTTCTAAAGGACCTCCGGGGCCAGAGAAACAATCTTCATAAAGTTCTTGGCCCTCAGTTCTCTTGCCACAGGTCCAAAAATCCTCGTGCCGATGGGTTCATTTTGCGGTGTGATCAGCACGGCCGAATTGTCATCAAACTTGATATAGGACCCGTCCACTCGTGCGACCTCTTTCTTGGTTCTCACGATGACGGCCTTCATGACGTCCCCTTTTTTCACCTTGGAGTTCGGCATGGCCTCCTTGATAGAGACCACGATGACATCTCCCACCGTGGCATACCGCCGCTTCGACCCTCCGAGCACCTTAATACAGAGCAACAGTTTGGCTCCGGAGTTGTCTGCAACTTTGAGTTTGCTTTCCGTCTGTATCATGGCTGAGACTCCAACCCCTCAACGGCCTCCGGCACGACCATCTCGGCCCGGCCCTTTTCCAGGATGTCCAGGACCTGCCACCTCTTGGTCTTGCTGATCGGCCTGGACTCGACAATCCTGACCTTGTCTCCCACCTGGCAAAGGTTGTTCGGATCATGAGCGACATACGTCTTTTGGGATGTCAGATACTTCAGGTAGGTCCGGTGCTGCTTCAGTCGGCTCACCGATATGACCGTCGTCTTGTCCATGCGGTGCCCAATCACCACCCCGACCAGTTTCTTTCTTGATCCACGTTCCTTCATCCTTCTGCCCTCGTTCCCTTCCCCCCGCTCGCGATCTCACGGGATCTCAGAATCGTCTTGACCCGAGCCAGGTCCTTTTTCGCTTTGACGATCCCGGCGGTGTTGGCCAACTGACCCGCCGCCTTTTGAAGCCTCAGGTTGAACACTCCCTGCCGGAGTTCCCTTTCTTTCAGGGACAACTCCTCCGTTGTCAGGTCTCGGAGTTCCTTTGCTTTCACAGATGCATTCTCCTGCTCATGAATCGAGTGCCGAAGGGAAGCTTATGGCCTGCAAGACGAAACGCTTCGGCAGCGATACCTTCTTCCACGCCTTCAAGCTCGTAAAGGACCCGGCCGGGTTTCACCACCGCCACCCAGCCCTCGGGCGTCCCTTTTCCTTTTCCCATTCTGGTTTCAGCCGGCTTCTTCGTAATGGGCTTGTCCGGGAACACTCGAATCCAGATTTTGCCGCCCCTTTTAACATGCCGAGTAATCGCGATTCGTCCCGCCTCGATCTGTTGGGCGGTCATCTTGCCGCATTCCGTGGCCTGGAGGCCGAAATCCCCGAATTCCAGGGTGCCTCCCTTGAAGATCGCCTTCCCGGTCATTCGACCTTTTTGTCTTTTTCGGTACTTGACTTTTTTTGGGCTCAGCATGGCAATCCCTAACCTTTTTTCTCCGGTAGAATCTCACCCTTGAAAATGGCCACCTTGACTCCGATAACCCCGTAGGTGGTAAAGGCTTCAGCGAATCCGTAATCAATGTCCGCCCGGATGGTCTGGAACGGAACCCGTCCTTTTCGGTACCACTCGCGTCGAGCCATCTCAGCGCCCCCCAGCCTTCCGCTGCAGGCGATTTTGATTCCCAAGGCACCGAAGCGCAGGGCGGAGCTCACGCTCTTCTTCATGGCCCGCCGAAAAGAAACGCGGCGAACCAGCTGCAAGGCCACATTTTCCGCGACCAGCTGGGCGTCGACCTCGGGCTTTCTCACTTCCTGGATATCCAGGATCATGTCCCGCTTGATCTTTTTCTCAAGATCTCGCTTCAGATTCTCGATCTCCGAGCCCTTCTTCCCGATGACCAATCCGGGTCTCGCCGTGTGGATTTTGATCCTGGCTTTACTGGCGGCCCTCTCGATCTCTATCTTGGCAACGCCTGCCTGGGACAGTCTCTTTCTCAGGAATTTCCGGATCTGGTGATCTTCAAAAACAAAACGAGCATAGTCCTTCCCCGCAAACCATCTGGAGTCCCAGGTTCTGTTAATGCCCAGTCTAAAACCGATTGGATTGACCTTTTGTCCCAACAGCCACCTCCCTCAATCCCTGTAGGGGATCACCCCGCAAACCGATTGTTACTTCTCATCCAGAATCACCGTCAAATGGCTTGTCCTTCTTCGGATTCTGGACGCACGACCCATGGCCCGCGGCCGAAATCGCTTCAGGATCGGTCCTTCATCCGCAAAGATCCGTTTGACAAAAAGGGCATCCACGTCGATTTCTGAATGGGCTTCCGCATTCGCCACGGCAGAATGGATCAGTTTTTTCAGAATCCGGGCGCCTTTCTGAGGGGAAAAGGTCAGAAACTGGATGGCCTCACCCGCCTTTTTCCCTCTCACCTCATTCATGAGCCATCGGACCCTTTGAGGGGATACTCTCACAAACCTTGCCTTCGCTCTTGCTTCCATCACGATTTCGCACCTTTCAATTTGGTCTTCTTGTCCCCGGCATGGCTGTGGAAGGTTCGGGTGGGAGAAAACTCTCCCAGCTTGTGCCCCACCATGTCCTCTGTAACAAACACGGGAAGGAACTTCTTCCCGTTATGAACCGCAAAGGTCATTCCGACGAACTGAGGAAGAATCGTCGATCTCCTTGACCAAGTCTTGATGATTTTCCGGCTCTCCGTCTCCAGCGCCGTCTCCACTTTCTTCAAGAGATGCGCATCAACAAAAGGCCCTTTCTTAAGCGATCGAGGCAACGCTCTCCCTCCTCCTTGGCGAAATTACTTTCTTCTCTTTACGATCAATTTGTCGCTCCCCTTACGGACGCGAGTCTTGTAGCCCTTTGTCGGCACTCCCCAGGGCGTCACCGGGTGTCGGCCGCCCGAGGACTTCCCTTCCCCGCCTCCATGGGGATGATCTACAGGGTTCATGGCCACTCCACGGACATGGGGTCTTCGACCCAGCCATCGTTTTCGACCGGCTTTGCCGATGCGGATGTTCTCGTGCTCGATGTTCCCCACCTGGCCGATCGTCGCCTTGCAGTCCAGGAAGACCATGCGCACTTCGCCCGAAGGCAACTTGAGTTGGGCGTGTTTACCTTCCTTGGCCATGAGCTGGGCATAGCATCCCGCCCCCCTGGCCATCTGACCCCCGTGCCCTTTGCTCAGCTCGATGTTGTGAACGAAGGTCCCCAGGGGGATGTCCTTCAGGGGCAACGCATTGCCGGGTCGGATCTCCACCCCGGAACCCGAAAGCACACGGTCCCCGGCCTGGAGTCCCTGAGGTGCCAGGATGTAACGCTTTTCTCCATCCACATAGTGAAGCAGGGCGATGTGGGCGGAGCGGTTCGGATCATATTCGATGCCGGCCACTTTGGCGGGAATCCCATCTTTGTTCCGCTTGAAATCCAGGATTCTGTAATGACGCTTGTGCCCTCCCCCGCGATATCTGCAAGTGACCCGGCCGAGCGAATTCCTTCCCCCGGTTTGCTTGAGCGGGGTCAAAAGGCTCTTTTCCGGCTCCTTTCGGGTGAGATCCTCCATCGTAGAGTAGGTCTGGAATCGTCTGCCTGCCGAGGTTGGCTTGTATCGCTTGATGGTCATGGTCTTCTCCGAAACACCCCGAAGGATCTATGTCCCACGACGGCGCCTAGATGCCCTCGAAAAATTCAATTCGCTTACCAGGCGCCAGCCGAACAATCGCCTTTTTCCAGTCCGATCGTCGCCCGACACTTTTTCCCATTCGCCGCGCTTTGCCCATCACGTTCAAGGTTTTGACTTCAATCACTTCCGTTTTGAAAAGGGTCTCCACGGCGCGGCGGATTTCCACCTTGTTCGCCCTCCGGTCCACCTGGATACAGATCTGATTGCCGCTCTCCTTCAGGAGATTCGCCTTTTCCGTGATGAGCGGTTTCTTGATGACTTGATAGATATCCATCAGGAAATCAAAGCCTCCTCTATCTTGGGGATGGCCGATTGCACCAGGAAGAGATGGTCATGGTTCAGCACGTCGTACACGTTGAGACCCTCGAAACGCATCACTTTCACGCCTGGCACATTTCTTGAGGATCGCTCCAGGCCCTCGTTCTTGTCCCTGGTGACAATCAAGGCTTTTCTCACCTCGAAACCCTTCATCACCTGAACGAACTGCTTAGTCTTGGTCTCCGGCAGATCGAACGCGTTCACCACAAGAAGCCGCTCATTCTGGAACTTGTCGCTCAGGGCCATGCGAAGGGCCAGTTTCCCAAATTTCTTGGGAATTTTCTGGTCATACCGGCGAGGTTTGGGGCCAAATGCCACGCCGCCCCCTTTCCGTGTAGGGGAGGCCGCATCGCCGACTCTCGCCCGACCCGTCCCTTTCTGCTTCCAGAGCTTCTTTCCTGAGCGGTTGACCTCTGAGCGCCCTTTGGTGGACGCTGTCCCGGACCTTCGTCCAAGCAACTGGCTGACCACCACCTGATGAAGAATGTGCTTCTCCACCGGCACAAGAAAAACATCATCCCTCAGTTCTATTTGAGCCGTCTTCTCTTTTTGCAAGTTGTAGACATCAATCACGGCCATGTGTGGTGCCTCTCAGATCTTTTTCATCTTTCCAGTTTCGTTACTTCGATAACGCTATTTCGGCTTCCCGGCACCGCTCCCACGAGGGCGATAACATTCATCTCGGGCCGCACATCCAGCACTTTCAGGTTGCGAACGGTCAGATGGCGAAATCCCATTCGACCGGGGAGTTTCCGTCCTTTGACGACGCGACCGGGTGTGGTGTTCGTCCCGATGGATCCTGGAACCCGGTGGGCCCGGCATCCATGGGTGTCCTTTCCGCCGGAAAACCCCCATCGCTTCACGACTCCTGCAAATCCGCGCCCCTTGCTCCTGCCCCTGACCGCCACTTTTTCACCAATCGCAAAGATATCGGCCCTCAGTTCCTGACCAAGCTCGAACTGGTTCGGGCTTTCCACGCGGATCTCCTTGAGATATCTGAAAACCTGGTCCCCCGCCGCCTTGAAATGTCCCTTCAAGGGTTTATTGACGTGCTTTTCGACCTGGGGCTCAAACCCGACCTGGATCGCGTTGTACCCGTCCTTTTCTGAGGTTTTCTTCTGGATCACCACACAGGGTCCCAGCTTCAAAATGGTGACCGAGATGCTTTTTCCTTCTTCCAGGAAGTAGCGGGTCATGCCCATTTTTTTTCCAAAAAGCGTCTTGACCATAAGAACCTGCTCCGTGCCCAATCTTACAGTTTGATTTCCACATCTACGCCGGCGGCAAGATCCAGTTTCATGAGCGCGTCCACCGTCTGCTGGGTCGGTTCCAGAATATCCAGAAGGCGCTTATGCGTCCGGATCTCAAATTGCTCTCTGGACTTCTTGTCCACGTGAGGGGACCTCAACACGCAATACTTGTTGATCTCCGTGGGCAGGGGGATGGGTCCCGCCACCTTGGCTCCTGTCTCCCTCGCGGTTTCCACGATTTCCATGGCAGACTGATCCAGCAGCTTGTAATCATACGCCTTCAGCCGAATTCGGATTTTTTGATTCGCAATCACTCTTGTCGTCTCCGTCCTTTGAAAGAGATTACTCGATGATATCGCTGATGACCCCGGCTCCCACCGTGCGACCCCCCTCCCGAATCGCAAACCGCAACTCCTTCTCCATCGCTATCGGCATGATCAAATGCACCTCCATCGACACATTGTCCCCAGGCATCACCATCTCCACACCCTCAGGCAACGTCACCACCCCAGTCACATCCGTCGTCCTAAAGTAAAACTGCGGCCGATACCCACCAAAAAACGGCGTGTGCCGACCCCCCTCCTCCTTCGTCAATACATACGCCTCCGCCTTAAACTTCGTATGCGGCGTTATACTCCCAGG
>Ga0105107_10000481_pt1 | contig 25202 bp, 30 predicted proteins | sample PPLLaktember2015_6_FD_79335 | JGI IMG/M metagenome (GOLD analysis project Ga0105107, IMG submission 79335) | Freshwater sediment microbial communities from Prairie Pothole Lake near Jamestown, North Dakota, USA - PPLs Lake P8 Core (1) Depth... | ecosystem: Environmental > Aquatic > Freshwater >... | reverse complement strand
TGGGGCGGCTCGAGTCATCCCGACGTCACGATCACGCCCCAGGGCTTCTCGCCGAAGGAGCAGTACGAGGCGTCGCCGAAGTGCCACGCCGACGGGTTCACGACCCGCGGCTTCCTACCGGGGCCGATCCCGGCCGGCATCTGGGCCGCCGAGCTCGGCGTCGGCGCCGTCGTGCCCGCCGCAGAGGGCGACGAGGACGGCCTCGCCGACTGGCGCGTCGAGATCGAGCTCTCGGACGACCCGAGCTTCGACGACGCCCCCTACGAGCCGGCCCCCTACGACGCGACGCCCGCGAACCCCGCGCCGGGCTGGTACGCCGGCGACATGCACGTGCACGCCGAGCACTCGGCCCTCGGCGACGCGACCATGGCCGAGACCTTCGACTTCGCCTTCCGCTCCCTCGAGGACGGCGGCGCGGGCCTCGACTTCATCACCCTCTCCGACTACGTGACGCCGAGCGGCTGGGACGAGATCGGCCGCCTCCAGGCCGAACACCCCGGGAAGCTCGTCATCCGCAGCAGCGAGGTGATCACCTACCGCGGCCACACCAACAACCACGCGAGCCTGCGCTACGTCGACCACCGCATGGGGCCGGTCTACGAGCTGCTGCTGCCCGAGGGCAAGCTGAAGCGCCTGCGCCGCGACCAGGATCCGCGCACGATCCTGAAGCAGGTGCGCGAGGCCGGCGGCTGGACCCAGCTCAACCACGTCACCACCTGCCCCTCGAAGACCGCGAGCGGCGAGCCCGACCCCTTCTGCCTGCGCTCCTGCCGCGGCTGCCCCTGGGACTACACGCGCCGGGAGACGAAGCCGTCCCAGGTCGACGCCGTCGAGATCGCCTCGGGCCCGCCGCAGCTCTTCGGCCCGACCAACGTCTTCACCGTCACCGCGATCGCGTTCTGGGAGGAGCTCCTCGCGCGCGGCGAGAAGATCGCCGCGGTGGGCTCGAGCGACTCCCACCACGCGGGCATGCCCCAGACTCCGCTCCAGTCGCCGATCGGGAAGGCGACGACCGTCGTCTTCGCGGAGGAGCTCTCGGAGCAGGGCATCGCCGCGGGCGTCCGCGCCGGCCACACCTACGTGAAGATCTTCGGCAACGAGGTGCCGGACCTGCGCCTCGAGGCGACGCGGGCGGGCAGCGGCGATCCGCCGGCGATCTTCGGCGACACGCTGAAGGGGAAGTCCGTCGACTTCGCGGCCCAGGTGCTCGGCACCGAGGAGGAGGGCCTCGAGCTCCTCGTGATGAAGGACGGGGCGGAGATCGACCGCGTGCCCGTCTCCCTCGGGACCACGGACCACGCCTTCGCCTCGAGCGGCCCGGGGCGCTACCGCCTCGAGCTGCGGCGCGGCGAGGAGATCCTCGTGCTGACGAGCCCCATCTACGTGAAGGGCGGGAAGTAGCAGGCCGCGCGGGGCGGGCACGGGGCCCTGCGGGCCCCGTGTGGCACTCGACCCTCCGGCCCCCGTGTGTTACCCGTCTTCCGCGCCTCCCCCGGGGCCGAACTCCGCGAGGGAACCGGCGAGGAACTCCCGGCCGTGCCGCTCGCGTCTCCCTCCACCCTGCGCAACTACGCGGAGCTCACCAAGCCCCGCCTGCTGCCGCTCGTGCTGATGACGGGGCTGCCGGCGCTCTACATGGCCAGCGGCGGCCCGCCGGCGCCGGCCTTCGCCGCCCTCGTGATGCTCGGCATCGCCCTCGCCGCGGCCTCGGCGAACACCCTGAACGCGTACATCGAGCGGGACGCGGACGCGCTGATGGCGCGCACCAAGGACCGCCCGCTGCCCGCGGGTCGCATGGCCCCGGGCGCCGCGCTGCTCTTCGGCCTCGTCCTCGCGGTCCTCTCGACCCTGCTGCTCCTCGCCGTCTCGGGCCCAGCGGCCGCCGGCCTCGGCGTGGCGAGCATCGCCTTCTACGTCTTCGTCTACACGCTCTGGCTGAAGCCGCGCTCGCCGTGGAACGCCGTGATCGGCGGCGCCGCCGGCGCCGCCGCGCCGCTCATCGCCGACGCCGCGGTGAACGGCAGCGTCGGCCCGGTGGGCCTCGCCCTCTTCGCGATCGTCTTCTTCTGGCAACCGCCCCACGTCTGGGCGATCAACCTGTACCGGAAGGCGGACTACGAGGCGGCGGGGGTGCCCACGCCGCCGAGCACGATCGGCGACGAGGCGACGCGCTGGCGCATGCTCTGGTACACCCTCGGCCTCGTGCCCGTGACCCTCGCGCCGGTGGCCCTCGGCCTGCTCGGCGAGGTCTACCTGGCCGTCGCCCTCGGCATGAACCTCTGGTTCGTGGCCTCGGTGGTGCGCCTCCTGCGCGAGCGCAGCGACGAGGCCGCGCGGCGTACCTTTCGCGTCTCCCTCGCCTATCTCTTCTCGCTCTTCGTGGCGATGAACGTCGAGCTGCTCGCGCGCTGAGCCGGCTGCGAAGGAGACCTCCATCTCCGCAGCGCGCCTGCGCTCCCCGCTCCCGGTCCTGTTCAGCGTCGTGATCGTCGACCTGATCGGCTTCGGCGTGGTGGTGCCCGTGCTGCCCTTCTGGGCGACGGAGCTCGGCGCCAGCCCGACCACCCTCGGGCTGCTGGTCACCGCCTACGCCGCGGCCCAGTTCGTCTGCGCGCCGCTCTGGGGCCGGCTCTCGGACCGCGTCGGCCGGCGCCCGGTGATGCTGGCGACGATCGCCGGCACCGCCGCGTCGCTGCTGCTCCTCGGCCTGGCCCGCTCGCTGCCGCTGCTCTTCGTGGCCCGGGCGCTGGCGGGGGCCTTCGCCGCGAACATCGGCGTGGCGTCGGCCTACATCGCCGACGTGACGCCCCCCGAGGAGCGCACGCGCTGGATGGGCATGCTCGGCGCCTCCTTCGGCGTCGGCTTCGTGCTCGGCCCGGCGATCGGCGGCGGGCTCTCGCTGCTCGGCTACCAGGCGCCGATGCTCGCGGCGGCCGCCCTCGCGGCCTGCAACGTCGTCTACGCGGCGCTCACCCTGCGCGAGCCCGAGAGCCGGGCGGCCGCCTTCGAGGAGGGAGCGGACCGCGCGGGCGCCCTGCGCCAGCCCCTGGTGCGCCGCCTGTGCGTCGCGAACTTCGCCTTCACCGTCGCGGTGAACCAGCTCGAGACGGTCTTCGCCCTGTTCATGATGCACCGCTTCCACTACGACGCGAGCCAGGTCGCGGTGCTGCTCGTAGCGATGGCGGTGCTGATGGGCGGTATCCAGGGCGGCGGCATGAAGGGGCTCGCCGCGCGCTTCGGCGAGCGCAGCCTCGTCGCCGGCGGCGGCGTGCTCCTCGCCGCCGGCTTCCTCGCGCTGCCGCCGGTGCACTCGGTGGGCCTCCTCGTGGTGCCCCTCGCGCTCTGCGCCGTCGGCCGGGCGGTGCTCCAGCCGTCGCTGATGAGCCTCGTCTCCGTCGCCGCCGGAGCGCGGGAGCGCGGCACCGTGATGGGCGCCTTCCAGGCCAGCGCCTCCCTCGCCCGGGTCGCGGGCCCCCTCGCCGCGGGCTTCCTCTACGATCTCTCGGTGCCGGCACCCTTCGTGCTGGCGGGCGTCCTCGTCGCCCTGGTCGCGCTCCAGGCCCGCTCGCTTCCGGAGGCGTCGGGCAGCGTCCTCGTTCCCCCGGGGATCTGATGGACCTCTCCTTCCTCCCTACGGTGAATGCCACGCTCAACGCGACCGCGGCCGCGCTGCTGGTGGCGGGCCGCCGCTTCGCGCGCGCGGGGCGGATCTCCGCACACCGCCGCACCATGCTCGCGGCCTTCGCGACCTCGACGCTGTTCCTCGCGCTCTACGTGCTCCACAAGGCGTCCCGGGGCTTCGAGAGCACCACCTTTCACGCCGAGGGAGCTGCGAAGACCGCCTACCTGGTGCTGCTCTTCTCCCACGTGAGCCTCGCCATGGCGATCCCGCCCCTCGCGATCACCCTCGTCGTCCTCGGCCTGCGCGACCGCCGCGAGCGCCACCGCCGTCTCGCTCGCTGGGCCTGGCCCCTCTGGATGTACGTCTCGGTGACCGGCGTGCTCATCTATCTGCTCCTCTATCCACTCAACCCGGGGCCCCGGTGAGCCAGCGGATTCAGGGGGTTGGTCACCTTGAGAACCGGATCGGACCGGTCATACTCCCGCCGGTTCACCCCGGCCCGGTCCCGGCGGGGCGAGCCGCCGCGAAGGGCCCCCGTTCGATTTCGAGGCCCGGCGCGAGCATTCGACGGGGACCGAATGCAACGCGCCGACGGAGCTTTCGGCCCCGGGCTACGCCGCGAGGTGTGCCGGCGTCAGGCCCCGCAGCGACCGAGGAGCGCCCGAGGAAGCGATGACCCGAAGCAAGCATCTCGCCGCGGCCCTGCTCGTGCTGGCGAGCCTCGCCGGCGGCGCCGCGCAGGCGGGCGACGTCGCCCGGGGCAAGGAGCTCTACCAGCTCTGCACCCAGTGCCACGGTGAAAGCGGGGAGGGCACCCGCCTCTCCCTCGCCCCGGCGATCGCCGGCCTCCCCGAGTGGTACGTGCTGAACCAGCTGCGGGGCTTCCGCGCCGGGTACCGCGGCCAGCACTTCGACGACATCCCGGGCATGCGCATGCGGCCGATGTCTCTCACGCTGGCGAGCGAAGCGGACGTCGAGGCGGCGGCCGCCTACGTGGCGAGCCTGCCGCCGGTGAAGCCGGCGCCCGAGCTCGAGGGCGGCGACGCGGCCCGGGGCCAGGCGCTCTACGCCCCCTGCACCGCCTGCCACGGCCCCGATGGCGCCGGCAACCAGGCCCTCGGCAGCCCGCCGCTCACGAACACGAACGACTGGTACCTGCTCACGCAGCTCCAGCACTTCAAGGCCGGCGTCCGCGGCACGAAGCCCGGCGACGCGAACGGCGCGCTGATGCGGCCGATGTCGATGACCCTCGCCGACGATCAGGCGATGAAGGACGTGATCGCCTTCATCGAGACCCTGGCGAAGCAGCAGGCTGCAAAGTAGAGAGGACGGGACATCTCGAGATGGCGAAGGCCTATTCCCCCGACGAGCTCGCGACGCGCACCTTCCTGATCACCGTGGCCGGCATCGGCGCCTTCATCGCCGCCGTGTTCCTGTTCGTTCTCTGAGGAGGGACGAAGAATGCTCCATCTGATCGAGAGCTGGTTCGGGGTCCCTTCCTCGGCGACCTTCTCGGCCGACATCGACTTCGTCTTCTCGCTGATCTTCTGGATCGTCGGCTTCTGGTTCCTGCTCACCGAGGTGGTCTTCTTCTGGCTGATCCTGCGCTTCCGCAAGCGCGACGGCGTGCCGGCCCAGTACATCACCGGCGAGCTGAAGAGCGAGAAGAAGTGGATCACCTGGCCCCACATGGCGGTGCTCGTGTTCGACGTCGTGATCGTCGTCGCCGCGGTGCGGGTCTGGTACCACGTGAAGCAGGAGCTGCCGCCGGCGGTGGAGACCGTGCGCGTGATCGGCCAGCAGTGGGCCTGGAGCTTCGTCCACCCCGGGCCGGACGGGCAGCAGGGCACCGCCGACGACATCGCCACGGTGGACGAGCTGCACGTACGGGTGAACACGCTCTACCACTTCAAGCTCGAGGCCCGCGACGTCCTCCACAGCTTCTCGGTGCCGGTGTTCCGGCTGAAGCAGGACGCGATCCCCGGGCGCGTCATCACGGGCTGGTTCGAGGCCACCAAGACCGGCACCCACGACATCCAGTGCGCGGAGATCTGCGGCATCGGCCACGGCGTCATGGGGGCCCGCATCGTGATCGAGAGCCCCGCCGAGCACGCCGCCTGGATGGCGAGCCGATCCTCCGTCTCCGTCGCGTCGCTCGCTTCGCCGAGCGCGGTGCAGGAGTAGCCGAGCCATGGCGCACGCCGCCGACATCCATCCCCACGCCGCCCACGGCCATCACGAAGAGGTCTCGTGGTGGCGCACCTACCTGTTCTCGACCGACCACAAGATGATCGCCATGCAGTACATGTTCACCGGCATGGCGATGGCGCTGATCGGCGGCTTCTTCGCCTACGCCTTCCGCATGCAGCAGGCGTTCCCGGGCATGGACGTGCCCCTCTACGGGCTCGTCACGCCCAACAAGTACAACGTGCTGATCACCAACCACGGCGCCATCATGATCTTCTGGGTGGCGATGCCGGTGCTGATCGCCGCCTTCGGCAACTACCTGATCCCGCTGATGCTCGGCTGCGACGACATGGTGTTCCCGCGCATCAATCGGCTCTCGTACCAGATCTTCCTGCTCTCGGCGGTGATCCTGCTGGTCTCGTTCTTCGTGCCGGGAGGGGCCTTCGCGGGCGCCTGGACGATCTACCCGCCGCTCTCCTCGAAAGCGGAGTACGGCCTCGCCCCACTCGGGTCGTCGATATTCCTCGTGGCGGTGGCCCTCGAGTTCGTGGCGTTCCTGCTCGGCGGCATCAACTTCATCACCACGGCGATGAACTCCCGGGCGCCGGGTATGAAGATGTACGACGTCCCGATCGTGGTCTGGATGATCGTCGTCGCCAGCATCCTGTTCATGGCCTCGGTCGGGCCGCTGATCGCGGGCGCCATCATGCTCTTCATGGACCAGCAGGTCGGGACCGCCTTCTTCGACCCGGACAAGGGCGGCGACCCGGTGCTCTGGCAGCACCTGTTCTGGTTCTTCGGCCACCCGGAAGTCTACGTGGTGCTGCTGCCGGCCCTCGGCATCGTGGCGGAGATCATCACCACGTTCTCGCGCAAGAAGCTGTTCGCGTACAAGACGGTTCTCTATACGGTGTTCGGCACCGGCGTGCTCAGCTTCGTGGTGTGGGCCCATCACCAGTTCGTGGCCGGCATCGACCCGCGCATGGCGAACATCTTCACGATCACGACGCTGCTCATCTCGGTGCCGATCGCCGAGATGCTGTTCGTCTACATCGCCACCCTCTACGGCGGCTCGATCACCCTCACCACCCCGATGCTGTGGGGCCTCTCCTTCATCGCCGAGTTCCTGATCGGCGGGGTGACCGGCATCTTCCTCGGGGCCAGCGGGTCCGACATCTTCCTGCACGACACCTACTTCGTGCTGGCCCACTTCCACTACACGTTCGTGCCGATCGCCATCATCGGAACCTTCGCGGGCCTCACCTTCTGGTTCCCGAAGATGTTCGGCCGCATGATGAACGAGACCTGGGGCAAGATCCATTTCTGGATCACGATCGTCGCGTTCAACTGCATCTTCATCCCGCTGTTCATCACGGGCTCCGCGGGCGACCACCGGCGCATCTACAACTACATGAACTTCCCCGACTCGGCGGTCCCCTGGCTCCAGGACCTGCGCGTGTTCGCCACCTACTCCCTGGTGGTGATGCTGCTCGCCCAGGCCATCTTCCTGGTGAACTTCTTCTGGAGCATCTTCCGCGGCGAGAAGGCGGGGAAGAACCCGTGGCGCGCGAACACGCTGGAGTGGACCACGGAGTCGCCGCCGCCCCACGGCAACTGGCCGGCGGACCAGCTCCCGAACGTCTACCGAGGCCCCTACGAGTACAGCCATCCGGACCGGAAAGAGGACTACTGGCCGCAGAACCTGCCGGCCTGAGCTCGAGGAAACAGAGACATGTCCGCGCGACCCATTGCGACTACGCGGAGCGCCGCCGGCCTCCCCACCGGGCGGCTCGCCGTCTGGTGGGTCGTGGTGTCGGAGATCGTGATCTTCGGCGGCCTGCTGGCCTCCTACATCATGCACCGGCTGGCCCACGACGCCTTCGCGGAGCAGGCGGCCCACACCAACACCTGGATCGGCGCCTTCAACACCCTGGTGCTGCTCACCTCGAGCCTCTCGGCGGTGCTGGCCCACCAGGCCGCCGAGCGGGGCGACGGGCCGAAGGCCGCGCGGCTGATCTACGCCACGATCGTCGGCGCGGTGACCTTCCTCGTGGTGAAGGGCTTCGAGTGGACCTTCGAGATCCAGCACGGCTACACCATCACCTCGAGCACCTTCTGGTCCTTCTACTACGCGGCGGCGGGCCTCCACGCCTCCCACGTCGTCGCCGGCGCCATCATCATGCTGTTCGTGGCGAAGGACGCCGCCCGGAACCAGGAGCTGCACCGGGTCGAGCTGATCGGGATCTACTGGCACTTCGTCGACATCGTCTGGATCTTCCTGTTCCCGCTCCTCTACATCGCGAAGTAGGGAAAACCATGGCCGAACACGCACACGCCGAAGCGCACCATCACCCCAACTACATCCGCGTCTGGGCCGTGCTGCTCGTCCTGCTGGTGGTCAGCGTCGCGGGGCCCATGATCGGGGTGCAGTGGGTCACCCTCGTCACCGCCTTCGGCATCGCCATCGTGAAGGCGTACCTCGTGGCGAAGAACTTCATGCACGTGAACATCGAGAGGCGCTTCGTCGTCTACGCGCTGCTCACGGTGATCGTCTTCATGCTGCTGTTCTTCTCCGCGGTGGCGCCCGACGTGATGAAGAAGGACGGCCGCGGCTGGGAGAAGCCCTCCTGGAAGACCGCGCCGGCCGCCGCGCCCGCCGCCGAGCACGGGGGCGCCCACTAGCGCGGAGGAGAAGGCCGTGGCCACCCGCAGCGCCGGCCGACTGCGCCTCGCTTCCGAATCTCGCAGCACCGCCCTCGTCCCGAACGGGGTGATGGGCATGCTGATCTTCGTGATCAGCGAGTGCATGCTGTTCGGCGGGCTGATCAGCGCCTTCACCATCATCCGCTCCTCGGCCCTCGTCTGGCCGCCTCCCGACCAGCCGCGCCTCCCGGTGGCCGAGACGGCCTTCAACACCGCGGCGCTGCTCGCCTCGGGCGTGTGCCTCTACCTCGCGGGGCGCGGCCTCGCGCGCAGCCGCGAGCGCGCGCGCCGGCCGCTGCTGGCGGCGATGCTGCTCGGCGCCTTCTTCGTGCTGTTCCAGGGCGTCGAGTGGGTGAGGCTGATCGCGGACGGGCTGACGCTCACCTCGAGCAACCTCGGGAGCTTCTTCTACCTGATCGTGGGCCTCCACGGGCTCCACGCCGTCGCGGCCCTCGGGCTGCTGGTCTACACCTGGCTGCGGCTCCAGCGCGGCTGGCTGGCGCAGAGCCAGCTCGCCACCGCCCAGGTCTTCTGGTACTTCGTCGTGGGCCTCTGGCCTATCCTCTACGGAGTGGTCTACCTGTGAAGGTCCTGCTCTCCGCCGCCCTCGTGGCTCTCGCCCTGGCCCTGCCGCGGGCCGTGGAGGCCTGCGCCGTCTGCATGTCGGGCCGCGCCGACGACACCCAGCGCGCCTTCCTGCTCGGCACGCTGCTGCTCTCGGCGCTTCCCTTCGCCCTGATCGGCGGCCTCGTCCTCTGGATCCACCGCCGGGCCCGGGAGCTCGCGGCCCGCGAAGCGCTCCGGGCCGGGGAGGCGGCGCGGGGCTGAGGCTGGCCGTCAGTCGTTCCGGCTTCGCACTTCCGCGCCTTCGAGCCGCGCCGGCAGCGCCTCGACGAAGGCGTTGTAGAGCAGGCTCACGACGGCCGCGAAGAGCCCCGCCTGGGGACGCTCTACGGGTCCGCGGAGGGGGATCTGCGCGGCCTGACGCTCCTTCGGCTGGTTCTGGAAGAGCTCCGCCACGGCCCCCACCAGGCCCTCCCACGCGAGGGACAGGGCGCTCTCGTCGGGCTCGTCGGCGTCGACCACGTCGAGCTTCTCGATCACCGGGCGCACGTAGCCCTGGAAGCGCCCGTCGCGGGCGTCGAGCTCGGTGTAGACCGAGAGCTTGCCCCGCTCCACGTCGAAGGAGCCGTAGGCGCCGAAGAAGTCGTTCACCTCGCGGAGGTCCATGCCCTCGAGCCGGGCGGCGACGGCGAAGTCCGGGGCCGGGGCCAGGGGGTTGGCGTCGAGGGCCACGCGGAGCCGGCCGCCGCCGGCGCTCCGGGCCTGCAGCAGCCCCTTGGAGAAGCGGCGCTCGTCCGTGTCCACCACGTTCCCGAAGTTCCGGAGGTCGAGCTGGATTCCCGTCAGCTCGACGTCCACCCGGGGCTCCCGGTGGGGGTCGTGGAAGCGGACCTCGCCGTCGCGCACGCCCAGCCGGTCGATGCGGAAGGTCGACACCTCCTCCAGCCGCTCCGCGAACGGGACCCCCGTCTGCGCGAGGGCGTCGCCCGAGGCGGGTGGCGCGGCGACGAGGTTCCAGCGCGGCCGCAGGACGTCCGCCTCGAGCAGCACCTCGCCCCGGAGCAGGGCCGCGACGCGTAGCGACACCTCGAGGGAAGCGACCTCGAACACCGGACGGGACGCGCTCTTCCCGAGCTGGTCCACGCGGACGCCTTCGAGGCGGAACACCCCGCGCGAGAGCACGAGGTCGACGTCCTCGAGGGCGAGCTCGTAGCCCTCCTGCAGGCGGTCGCCGGCGCGGTCGAGGAAGCTCTCCACGACCAGCGGGGCCGCGACGCGCAGGCAGAGCACGACCCCGAGAACGACCGCCAGGACGATCGTCAGGCGGCGCGTCGAGTCACGCACAGCAGCTCTTGGACCAGGGCGTGCCGGCCGCCCAGCTGCTCGGTGATGGGGGCGAGCCAGGCGGGATCTTCCGCCAGCTCGCGCAGCCGCTCGCGCAGCTCCGTGTTGCAGCGCGCGGCCTGGAGCGTCTTTCGCAGCTCGATCTCGAGATTCGGCACGGCGTCCTCCTCGCTGCCCGTCGGGGCAGGTCCGTTTCGGGCTGCTCCCCTCCGTGCAACCGGGGTGCCAAGCGCGGACGCGCAGGCGGACGCCGGACGCGTCGCCGCGCGGAAGATTCTTCAAACGCGCAGGGCAAATCGATCCGACGGGCTCGCCCCGGGACGCGGCCTCGTTCCGCCGCTACTGGCCCACCATCTTCGTCGCGGTCATCAGGAACCCGACGCCGGCGCCGGCGATGGTGCCCGCGGCGAGGCGGCGCGCGAGGGACCAGTCCTCGGTGAGGTAGAGCGCGCCGAGCACGGCGCCCGCGATGGTGCAGACCAGCATCACCGCGACGATCACCGGGTGGCGGCGCAGGGCCGCCGCGAGGCCGGCCGCGGTCGGCGGCTGGGCGTCGCCGGGGTTCGTCGCCATCGCGGGAGGGTAACCCTTCGAGGGGGCGCGGTCCCGCGGCGCGGCGCGCGCGCTCAGCCGAGCGGAAGCGGCGGCTCGCCCCGGGCGAGGATCGACTCGAAGCGCGCCCGCACCCGGGCGTCGCTCTCGGGGCTCTCGGGCGGGAGGATCCAGAAGCGGTCCTCGCGGAGCGCGGCGAGGGTGTACTCGGCCACCTCCTCGGGCTCGGTGAGCTGGAAGGCGGCGCCGGCCTGCTCGGTCATGCGGCGCACGTCCTCGAGGGTGGGCGGCGGCGGCAGCTCCCGCTCGGGCGGGAGGTCCGCCGGGCGGTTGCGCGCCGCGCGGAAGATGCCCGTGTTCACGATGTGGGGGCCCGGGTAGAGCACCGCGGCGCGCAGCTTCGAGCCGGCGAGGCGGAGCTGGTGGTGGAGCACCTCGGTGATCGTGGTGACCGCCGCCTTGGTGGTCGCGTAGATGGGCGTGAAGGGCAGCGGGTAGAGCCCGCCGTTGCCCGAGGAGGTGTTCACCACGTGGCCCTCCTGGCCGCCGGCGAGCATGCGCGGCACGAAGGCCTTGATGCCGTGGAGCACGCCCCAGACGTTCACGCGCAAGGCCCAGCTCCAGTCGCTGTCGAAGGAGTCCCAGAGCTTGCTGCGGCTCTCGTCGGTGCCGATGCCGGCGTTGTTGCAGAGCACGTGGACGGCGCCGTGACGGGCGAACACGTCGTCGGCGAGGGCGTGCACCGAGTCCGCGCGGGACACGTCGGTGACGACGCCCGAGACCTCGCCCCCGCCGCGCCCGAGCTCGGCCACGGCGGCGTCCAGGGCGGCCTTCTCGACGTCCGCCAGCACCACCTTCATGCCCTCGCGGGCGAACCGCTCGCCGAGGGCGCGGCCGATGCCGCTCGCGCCCCCCGTCACCACCGCCACCCGTCCTGCGAACTCGCGCATCGCCGAGACCTCCCTCGCCGCTCAGACCTCGCTGCCTTCGGCCCCCGGGTCGTCGTAGCGCTGGTGCAGGAAGGGCAGCAGCCACTCGCCGGGCACGCTGCGCAGCACGCGGCCGCTGCTCTCGGTGGTGCCCTCCTCGTACTCCATGCGCACGAGGCGCCGCACCGGGAGGTCGGCGACCGGGTCGAAGGGCGACTCGCGGAGCACGAGCTCCCCCTCGGCGCGGCGCACCTCGGCGTGGCGGTGGCGCCACTCGAGGCGCACGAGCAGAGGGTCGCCGTCGAAGGCCTTGCCCTTCGCCTCGGGGTCGCAGGAGGGCAGGGCCTTCATGGTGTAGCCGATCTCCGTGAACTCCCGCGGTCCGAGGGCCTCGCCGAGGCGCGCCCGGGCCGAGAGGTAGGGAATGCCGAAGCGCGTCACCGAGGCGGAGACCTCGTCGCCCTGCTTCTCGAAGGCGATCTGGGCGATCTTCTTCGGCTCGCCGTAGGTGTCGCGCCCGGCGAGGACGGCCTGCTCCGTCGTCATCGGCATCGTGACCAGCCAGGTGCCCTCCTCGCCGTCGTAGCGGGCGCGGGCGCCGAAGATCGTCGAGCCGATCTCGATGGTCATGCCCGGGAGCTGCATGGCGACGTGGGAGAAGGTGACCTGGATCTCCGGCTGCGGCGCGGCCTCGAGGGGCCGGGGCACGAGGGCGGCCGCCAGCGCCGGGTCGGTCTCGTAGACGACGCGCAGGGAGCGCACCACGCTGGAGAGGAACTCGGGATTGCGCTCGGCGTCGCGCTTCACCTGCTCGAGGGTCTTCACGTAGCGGAGGCGGGACATGGCGATCTCCTAGGCGCGCAGGAGCGCCTTCTCGGGGCCGATGCGCGCGGCGAGGGGCGCGAGCTTGCCCGTGTCGAAGCCGTAGACCCGCGCGGCGTTCCCGCCGAGCAGCGCCTCGAGCTCGGCCTCGGGCACGCCGCGGAAGCTCTCCACCAGCTGCGCGCGGGTCTCGGGCCAGGTGCCCTCGGGGTGCGGGTAGTCGCTGCCCCACATCAGGTTCCCGAGGCCGATCTCGCGGCGCAGCTCCACCTCCCGCCGCGGCATGCAGGAGGCGCCGAGGAACACGCTGCGGCGGAAGTACTCGCTCGGCGCGAGCGAGAGGTGGCTGCGGTAGTCGCCGAGCTTCGCCGTGAAGTGGTTCTCCGAGTAGCGGAAGTCCATGAGCGCCAGGTACTCGGGCACCCAGATGCTGGTGCTCTCGGTGATCGCGACCTTGAGCCCCGGGAAGCGCTCGAAGACGCCGCCCCAGATCAGGAAGGTGAGGGGGCGCACGCACCACCACACCACCTCCGAGATGTAGATGCCGACGGCGCCGGGCAGCTCCGGCGCGCCCGGGGGCGCCGGCAGCGGTCCGAAGTAGTCGTCGATGGGGGCCGCCCCCGAGTGGAAGTGGACGACGAGGCCGAGCTCCTGGCAGGCGGCCCAGAGCGGGTCGTACTTCGGATGGTGGTAAGGAGCGAGGCGGCCCCAGGCGCAGGGCAGGAGCGCGCCGCGCAGGCCGTGCTCCCGCGCCCAGCGCAGCTCGCGCACCGCCTCCTCCACGTCCCAGAGCGCGGGCACGATGGCCACGCCCGCGCGGCGCTCCGGCGCCATCTGGCAGAGCTCGGCGAGCCAGCGGTTGTGGGCCCGGGCGCCGGCCCACTGCAGCTCGGGCACGACGTTCTCCGTCGGCAGCGAGAGGCCGGCGCCGAAGGGCGGCATGTTCATCTCGGTGATGCCGTCGGGGAAGATCACCTCGCCGGCGATCCCGTCGGCGTCGAGGACTCGCACGCGCTCCTCGTGGTCCCAGGCGCCGGAGAGGGCGCCCTCCCGCCCCTTGCGCCACCCGGCGTTGATCTCGTCGACGAGGAAGCGTTTCGACGCCTCGCGGGTCAGCTGGAGCTGGATCGGCAGGGCCTGGTCGAAGGCCGGCCGGTACTTCGGGTCGAGGTAGTCGCGGTAGCGCTCGGGGGGGAGCCCGGCGTGGCAGTCGGACGAGATCACGAGGTAGCGGTCCATGGGGCCTCCGGCGCCTCAGGCGGGATCGCTGTAGAACTGGCGCGCCCAGCGGCGGAACTCGGCCAGGAAGGTGTCCGCCTCGCACAGCACGGGCTGGGCGCGGTGCACCTTGTTCGACCAGATCCGCATGTCCTGCATCACGCCGGCCTGGAGGCTCTGGATGAACTCCTCGCCGGCGACGTCGGCCATGTTGCGCGTCACGCTGAAGAGCCAGCGCGAGTGGGTGTGGCCGGTGTCCACGGGCGCCGTGGACGAGAACATCAGGAGCCCGGCGCCGGGGATGCCTTCGATGCGCACCGCGGCGAGCCCGAGCCCCCACGACTCGCGGACCAGCGTGGTCGTGAACGTCCCGAAGGGCGTCACCCGCTCCCCGGTGCTGTCGACGCGCATGTAGCGGCCGCCCTCGGCGTAGGAGATCTCCGACGGCGGCACGTCGAGCATCCCGTGGACGAACTGGAAGTGCACCGGATCGAGGTTGTTCTCGTGCATGTCCTGCATGTGCACCGGCACCACGAGCTCGAAGCTCCGCGCCTCGCTCCAGAGCGGGTCGCCGAGCTCGGCGATCCGCGGCACCTCCCAGGAGGGCGGCTTCCCCTCGGCGTGGCGCCAGGCGAAGATCATCCCGTTGCGTTCGACCACCTCGTAGGCGCGCACCCGCGCCTGGGGCGGGATGCGCTGGCAGTAGGGGATCGCGACGCAGCGCCCGCTCTCGCCGTCGTACTGCCAGCCGTGGAAGGGGCAGCGGACCGAGTCGCCGATCACGCGGCCGCCCTCGGCGAGGTGGGCGCCGAGGTGGGGGCAGTAGGCGTCGAGCAGGTGGGGCCGCCCGCTGCGCCCGCGGAACAGCACCAGCTCCTCGTCGAAGTAGCGCACGCGCCGGACGTCGGCCTCGGCGAGGTCCCGGCTGAAGGCCACGGCGAACCAGCCGTTCGGAAGGGGCAGCTCCGTGTGCTCCCGCGCCCGCGCGCTCATCGGGCCCTCCCGCCGCGCACGAGGCGGCCCGGCAGGGCACCCGTGTGCTCGCCGCCGCGCATCGTGACGACGCCGGAGACCACCGTCGCCTCGTAGCCCCGCGCGCGCTGGATCAGGCGGCGGCCGCCGGCGGGCAGGTCGTGCACCATCACCGGCGGCTCGAGCTGGAGCGCGCCCCAGTCGATCACGTTGGCGTCGGCCTTCTTGCCGGGCGCGAGCACGCCGCGGTCGCCGAGCCCGTAGAGCTCCGCCGTCTCCCGGGTCATCTTGCGCACCACCCAGGGCAGCGGGAGCTTCGGCCCGCGGCTGCGGTCCCGTGCCCAGTGGGTGAGCAGGAAGGTCGTCATCGTCGCGTCGCAGATCGCGCCGCAGTGGGCACCGGCGTCGCCGAGGCCGAAGGCGCTCGCCGGGTGCTCGAGCATCGCCCGCACCGCCTCGAGGTCGCCGTCGCTGTAGCCGAGGATCGTCAGCATCAGCAGCTCGCGGCCCTCGCGCTCGAGGAGGAGGTCGTAGAGGACCTCGTAGGGGTCGCGCCCCTCGCGCTTCGCCAGGGCGGCGATCGACTTCTCCGGGCCGGGCTCGTAGTCCGGCGGGTCGCCGAGGGGGAACACCTTGTCGAGGCGGTTCTCGATCAGGTGGATCACGACGGCGAGGCGCGGGTCGTCGAACTCGCTCTTCTCGGCGAGGATCGCCGCGCGAAGCGCCGGCTCGCGCAGGCGCGCGACCCGCTCGGCGAGGGGCAGCTCGGCGATGCGCTTGTAGCTGGCCCGATAGAGGAACGGGTGGAAGGTCTGGTGCCCGATCAGCAGCGTCGTCGCCCGGGAGCCCACCTGCGGGCGGATCTCGGCGCCCTCGGCGCGCGCGCCGTCCACCTGGCGCAGCAGCTCGCGCCACAGCTCCTTGTCCACGTCGTTCTGGTTGAGGGCGAAGGTCACCGGGCGCCGGATCTCCCGGGAGAGGCGCCGCATCCAGTCGACCTCCCGGGCCGGGGCGGCGAGGTCCTCGCCCATCGCGCCCGCGGGCGCCAGCTCGAAGAGGCCCGCCCCGAGCTCGCCCAGTGCGCGGCCGATGCCGAACAGCTCGTCCTCCGCCGCGAAGGTGCCCGGCACCGGCTCGCCGCTGATCGCCCGGTGCACGATGGTGCGCGAGGTCGAGAAGCCGAGGGCGCCGGCGGCGATCGCCTCGCGCACGACGGCCGCCATGCGCGCGATCTCCTCCGGCGTGGCGGGCTCGTTCCGCGCGCCGCGCTCGCCCATCACGTAGAAGCGCACGGGGCCGTGGCCGATCTGCGCGCCGAGGTCGAGGGCGCGGGGCTTCCGCTCGAGGGCGTCGAGGTACTCGGGAAAGGTCTCCCACTGCCAGTCGATGCCCTCGGCGAGGGCGGTGCCCGGGATGTCCTCGACGCCTTCCATCAGCCCGATCAGGTACGCGCGCTCGGCGGGGCGGGCCGGCGCGAAGCCGACGCCGCAGTTGCCCATCACCGCGGTCGTCACGCCGTGCCAGCAGGAAGGCGTGAGCAGCGGGTCCCAGGTCGCCTGGCCGTCGAAGTGCGTGTGCACGTCGACGAAGCCGGGCGTCACGAGCTTCCCGCGCGCGTCGAGCTCCTCCTGGCCCCGGCCGGGGACCGCGCCGACGGCGGCGACGCGGCCGCCCTCGAAGGCGACGTCCCCCTCGAAGGGCTCGGCGCCGCTGCCGTCGACGACGGTTCCGCCGCGGATCACGAGGTCGTGCATGGAATCCTCCGGTTCATCGCGGGTGCGGGCTCACTCGGCGGGGAGCCCGATCTCGAGGTTCTCGCCGGCGTCGCGCACCGCGAAGGTCGCGGCCGGGCGCCGGATCGGCAGCGAGAGGGGGCGGCCGTCGCGCACGTCGAGGCTGCCCCCGTGGAAGGGACACTCGAGAGCGTAGCCCCGAAGGGCGCCCTCGGAGAGCGGCTGGAAGGCGTGGGGGCAGCGGTCCTCGAGGGCGTAGAGGCGGCCGCCGGCGCGGCACACGACGAGGCGCCGGCCGCGCAGCTCGAGCCCGACGAGCCGGCTCTCGTCCGGCGCGGCGACTCCGGCGGACACCCACTCGAGCGAGGCGTCAGGCACCTGCGCCCTCCAGGTAGCCCATCAGCACCTCGTGGAAGTGGCGGATGCGCACCTCCTGGGTCCCGAGGTGCAGCCCCTCGAAGGCCCGGGAGCTCATGCCCGCCTGGATGCGCGGCAGGTTGTACATGTCCTCGTCGATCACGTTGCCGCCCGGGATGTGCGCGAGGCTCGCGCCGTCCGCCACGCGCAGCCGCTCGCGCTCGGGCCGCGGGATGCGGTGCGCCGGCGCGCGCACCAGGTTCAGGAAGTCGAAGTACATGCGGTTCGGGTCGGTCGGGTGCGGGCGGTGGGTGAACACCCAGGTGAACTGGGCGTGGATGTTGAGCGTGACGTTCGGGAACAGCGTGTAGTGGAAGTCGTCGTTGAGCTGGGACTCGCTGAGCTCGGAGAAGTCGCAGCCGAGCAGCGGCCCCTGCCTGCGGGTGGCCTCGGCGATCGCGGCCCGCGCCTCGGCGACGCTCGCCACGGAGGCCGGGTCGATGCCGAACCGTTTCAGGAACAGATCGGCGAGGGCGGGCGTCACCGTGCCGTGTCCCGGGTGCCGCGGGCTCGGCTGGGCCTCGGGAAAGATCATCCGCGAGTGGCGCCCGAAGCACTCGTAGCGGGTGTGGACGTCGTCGGTGAACTCGAGGGTCCAGGCGTGGGTGGCCGCGATGTGGTAGGCCTCGTTGAAGGCGTCGAGGGAGGTCTTCCAGTTGCACGGCACCTCGAGGCACACGTCGTGGAGGATCGACCACTCCTCGAAGTGGTAGGGCGCGAGCTGCTCGGGAACCTCCTCGAGCCAGTCGCGGAGCGGCTCGGCGTCCGGGTCGAGGTTCACGAACACGAAGCCGCCCCAGCTCTCGCAGCGCAGCGGCCGCAGGCGCAGGCGCTCGGCGGGCAGGCCCTGAGGGAAGCTCTCGGGATCGTGGGCGCACAGCAGGGCGCCGTCGATCCCGTACTGCCAGCCGTGGAACGAGCAGGCGAAGCGCTCGGCGTGGCCGCGTCCCGGCTCGCGCAGGCGGTTGCCGCGGTGCATGCAGACGTTGTAACGGGCGGCGAGGGAGCCGTCGCGCTGGCGGACGACCAGGATCGACTCGGGGCCGATCTCGAAGCTGAACCAGTCGCCGGGCTCCGCCGCGTCCGAGGCGCGCCCGGCGAGCAGCCAGCTGCGCGTCCACATGCGCTCCCACTCGAGGCGCGCGAACTCGGCGCTGGTGTAGCGCTCCTTCGGGACGAGCTCGCCGCCGGGATGCGCACTCGGCGCGCGCGAGAGGGGGGACACGGGCATGGGCGGCCTCCGGGGTCGAGAGCAGCCTGCCTCAAATTAATCGGTTGGTCAATAAATCAGCTTTATCTAGATAAATCGAAGATCTACGACCTGGTCAAGGCTCCGTCTCGCGGAACGTGTCGCAGCGGTCCGGGTCGCCGGTCTCGAGGCCGCGGCGGAACCAGGCCACGCGCTGCTCGGAGGATCCGTGGGTGAAGCCCTCGGGCTGCACCTCGCCGGTGGTCTGGCGCTGGATGCGGTCGTCGCCGATCGCCGCGGCCGCGCCGAGGCCCTCCTCGACGTCGCCGCCCTCGAGGATCTCGCGGCGCGCCGTCGAGTGGCCCCACACGCCGGCGAGACAGTCGGCCTGGAGCTCCATGCGCACCGAGAGCAGGTTGGCGGCGTTCGGCCGCGCGCGCTGGGCTCGCCTCACCTCCTGCTCGATGCCGAGCAGCTTCTGCACGTGGTGGCCGACCTCGTGGGCGATCACGTACGCCTGGGCGAAGTCCCCCGGCGCGCCGAAGCGCCGGTGCAGCTCCTCGTAGAAGGCGAGGTCGATGTACACCTTCTCGTCGAGGGGGCAGTAGAAGGGACCCATCGCCGCCTGGGCGTAGCCGCAGCCCGACTGGATCGCGCCGCGGAACAGCACCAGCTTCGCGGGCCGGTAGCCCGGCAGCAGCTTCGTCCAGGTTTCCTGGAGGTCGTCGATCACGAAGGAGACGAAGTCGACGCGCTCCTCCTCCTCGGGCGAGGTCTCGGCCGGGGGCCCGCCGGGGGGCGCCTCCGCCGGGACGTCCAGGGTCTGCGTCTGCTCGAGGACGGGGGTCAGCAGGTCCTGGCCGAAGAAGTAGGAGGCGGCGAGCAGCAGCAGCAGGCCGCCGATCCCGATCGAGGGCGCGCCGAGCCGGCGCCCGCCTTCGGCCCGCCGATCCTCGAGGCTCTCGCTCCGCGGCCCTCTCCGCCAGCGCATGGGAGGAGGCTAGCGCGGGTTCTCGTAGAACACGTAGCTCGAGAAGGCTCCCACCTCGAAGTAGACCTTCTGCTCGGCGGGGTCCCGGGCGCCGTTCAGGTTCTCGTCGAGGACCCCGTAGCCGAAGCGGTAGGGGCGCGGCGAGCCGTCGGCGGTGCCGAGGGCCGTCGAGAGCTTGTCGATCTCGAGGAAGCGTTTCACCAGCTTTTCGCCGGCGTACACCTCCAGGATGCCGTCTGTGCCGGTCCAGTTCTGGACCCTGCGCCCGAGCTCGTTCTGGCTCTCCTGGGTGCAGCCGAGGGCCGCGGCGAGCAGCGCCGCCGCGAGCAGGATCCGGGTCGTCATGGCCGTTCTCCCTTAGGGTCGTCGCGCTGCAGCAGCCTTCCCCGCAGCAGCGCCTGGAAGGCGCGCATCACTTCGTCGTGCTCCGCCGGCGAGGCGAGCAGACCGTGGAACCAGGTGAGCCCGTAGCTCGCGGCGGTGACGAGGCGGACGACGGTCTCGACGGCGAGGTCCGGGGGCAGCTCGCCGGAGCGCACGCCGGACTCGAGCACGCCGCGGAAGAGGTCCGGGACCTCGGTGCCGGTGCACGCGAGGCGCTCGGCCAGCTCCGGGTTGCGCATCACCTCGAGGGGGGCGCTGGCGGAGAAGTCGGCGGGGCACGGGTGCGCGCGGTTCAGCGCGACGTTCGCCTCCACCACCGCGCAGAGCCGGTCGACGGCTCCGCCCGGTTCGGCGGCGGCCCCGCCGTAGGCGCGGCTCACGAGGGCGAGCCCGTAACGCCAGGCCGCGGCGAAGAGCTCGGCCTTCGAGTCGTAGTAGTGGTACAGCGCGGCGCTCGTCACGCCCGCGGCCGCGGCGATCTCCTGGTTGCGCGCCCGGCCGTAGCCGGACGCGGCGAAGCGCTCGCAGGCGGCGCGCAGGATGCGCTCGCGGGTGGCGGCGCTCGCCGCCGCCGAAGGACGCCCGGCGCGCCTGCGTCGGGGCACCGCCATGGGCGGGAACCCTAGCAGACGCGCCGGGAGTCCGGGGGGATCGCTCAGCGCAGCGAGGAGGTCCTCGTGGCGCCGCCCTGGGCCGGCACCACGCGGCGCTCGCCCTGCACGTAGTTGCCGCGCACCTTGGCGTGGCGCGGGGCGAACACGTAGTAGCCGTAGAAGAAGCCCGGAATCACCCACACGAACGTGTCGAAGGCGTTGAACGTGGTCTCGATCTCGACGTTGGTCAGGTGCTGCCCGCTGCGCGGCGGGGGCAGCATGTTCTTGGTGGGGAAGAACGGGTAAGGCAGCAGGCCCGCCAGCAGGTAGGGCTTCAGCTTCGAGTTCTCGGCGACGTGGGCTCCGGAGCCGCCCTCGCGCGGTCCGCCGAACACCGTGTTCGGCGGCAGCTCGTGGTTCATGTAGAAGAGGCAGCCGGTCAGCTGGGTCGAGAGCAGCAGGGCGAGCAGGGGCCGCGCGAGGCGGCTCGTCTGGCGACGCATGGTCGAATCTCCTCGAAGGGGTTCAGCGAGTGGTGGAAGGCAGGGGCGTGCCCCGGCTCATCTTGGGTGCGGACCCGGTGTACTCGACGACGTCGCCCTCGGCCCAGGCGGACCAGGTGCCGCACAGCAGCGAGAGCACGCAGGGCACGTGGGTGATCAGGATGTCGGCCAGGTCCTGCCCGTCCTTCACCACGAGGTTCACGACGCCGGGGTGCGGGCCGGCCTGGTCGGCGGCCATCTGGAGCGAGTTCAGCGGCTTGCCCGTCGGCACCCCGCCGTGCAGCCAGAAGAACTGGCGATCGTGCTCGGAGAAGTGGCGGACGACGCGGGTGGGCCGGTCGAGGCCGGCGGCGTTCGTCAGCAGCTTCTCTCCCGCGTACTGGTGATTCACCGTGAAGCACCCCGCGCCGAGCGCCGGGACGACGAGGGCCAGGGCCAGCAGTCTCGTTCTCATCATGCAGAGCTTCTCCCGCGGCAATAGGCCGCATGGTCGGGCTCCCGCCGCCTCAGGACGTCCGAGGCGAAGGGGAGACACAGCAGCGCGATCGGCACCCGGAGCAGCACCAGCGTCGCGCTGTAGACGACGGAGTAGGCGAGGATCGAGGCCGGGTCGGCCCAGGGCGCGTAGAGCGTGCCCATGGCGAGCTGCGTCGAGCCGAGCCCCGAGGCGGTGATGGGCAGCGCCGCAACGCTCATGATCACCGGCACCAGCCCCACCAGCGCGCGCAGCGGCACGTGCACCGCGAAGGCGGGCAGCGACAGCGCGGCGAAGGCCACGAAGGAGGCGTAGAAGGCGGCGCGCCAGGCGGCGAACTCGGCCACGTCGCGCAGGCGCGCGCGGCGCAGCGTCGCGAGCAGCCGGGCGCCGCGCAGCCGCTCGGGAACGCGCTCCGCCGGGGCCCGCGAGAGCACCGAGAGCAGCACGAAGGCCGCCGCCGCGGCGGCGACGACGAGGGCGAGGGCGACGCGGACGGCGTGGCCGAGGCCGCCGGGCAGCGAGCGCGCGCCGAGGGAGCCGAGGGCGCCGATCGTCGCGACGTCGATCAGGTAGTAGAACAGGTAGGTGCCCCCCAGCGCGAAGGCCGAGACGCCGTAGCGGCGGTGGAGCGCGAGGCCGAGCCCGAGCTGGGCGGCGTCGTAGGAGAACGCCATCAGCAGGTACGAGGCGCCCCGCAGCGGCAGCATGCGCCGCCAGGAGAGGGGCTGGTGGAAGCGCGAGACGAGGCGCGCGAGCACCAACGAGTCCAGCAACAGCCAGAGGACGCTGAACGCGGCGGCGGTGGCGAGATAGGCGCCCCAGCGCGCGCGCCGGAGGGCGCCGCCGACCTCGGCGAGGTCGACGCGCCAGGCGGCGAGGGCGAGCAGGGCCGCCGCCCCGAGCCAGGGCAGCGCCGCGCGCCAGGATCGCTGCCGCGCGCTCACGACGCCAGGAACCCGATGCCGTAGACGTCGAGGGTCACGCCGGTGATCGCCTCGGCCTCGGGCGAGGCGAGGAACACGGCGGCGCGGGCGACGTCGGCCGGCACGAGCTTCACCGAGGGCGCGCCCGCGCGCTCCTTCGGCTCGCTGCCCCACGCCACGCTCTTGTCCACCTCGGCCGGGCACAGGGCCGTGACGGCGATGCCGTCCTGCCAGAGCTCCTTCGCGAGGGCGCGGGTGAAGCCGATCACGCCGGCCTTGGCGGCGCACTGGGGCACGAGCTTCGCGAAGCCCTTCTGGCCGTCGATCGAGGCGACGTTGATGATCCGCCCGCTGCGCCGCGCCTTCATCTCCGGCAGCACCGCGCGCGTGCAGTGGAAGATACCCGTCAGGTTGGTGTCGAGGGTGAGCGCCCACTCCTCGTCGCTGAAGTCGAGGAAGGGCTTCTCGATCCAGACGCCGGCGTTGTTCACGAGCACGTCGACGCGCCCGAGGCGCTCCGCCGCCTCCCGGTAGGCGTCCTCCACGCCGGCCCGCGAGCGCACGTCGCTCTCGCGCCAGAGCGCGCTGCCGCCGTGGCGCCTCGCCAGCTCCGCCACCTCGGCGAGCTCGCCGGCGCTCCGCGCGGTGAGGAAGAGGTCGGCGCCTTCCGCGGCGAAGGCGAGGGCGATGGCGCGGCCGAGGCCGCGCCCGGCGCCGGTCACCCAGGCCACCTTTCCGGCGAGCCGGCCGCTCATGCCGTGCCCATGGCGAGGACGCCGAGGGCGCCGAAGGGGCGCTGCTCGACGGCGGCGAACCCCGCGCCTTCGAGGAGCTCCGCGAGGGCCTCGGGGCGCCGCACGGCACCCCCGGTGAGGAGCAGCATGTCGAGGTCGAGGAGCGCGCCCACGCGCTCCCCGGCCCCGGCGCCGCGGCGGAACTCGTGCACGACGGCGCGGCCCCCCGGCCGGAGCGCCGCGCGCGTCCGCTCGAGCAGGGTCGCCGCGTCGCCGTCGTTCAGGCCCATCAGCACGCGCGAGAGCAGGGCCAGGTCGAAGCCCGCGCCTTCCGGGTCGAGGGGGTCGGAGAGGAAGCTGCCCGCGCGCACCGCCACGCGTCCGGCGAGCCCTGCCGTCTCCAGGGCGCGCTCGGCTTCCCGCGCCACCGGCGGGAGCTCGAACACCACCGCCTCGAGCTTCCGATGGGCCCGGGCGAGGGCCGCGGCGAAGCCGCCGGCGCCGCCGCCGAGGTCGAGGACGCGCTCGCTGCCGGCGAGGGGGAGCTCGCGCGCGAGGCGCAGGGCCGCCTCGCGGCCCGTCTCGTCCATGGCGCGGGCGAAGTTCGGGAAGAAGGCGCCGAGCACCGCCGGGTCCGAGAAGAACACGTCGCCGGTGCGGTCGGCGAGCGGCGCGCCGCTGCGGAGCGACGCCTCGAGCCGCCCCCACAGCCCCCAGTGCCAGAGGTCGTGGAGCACGATGGAGCGCCGGGACAGGTCGCCCGTCCCGACGAGCACGCGCCGTGCGGCCCCGCTGAGCGCGAAGCGGCCGTCTTCCTCGCGGCACACGCCGAGGGCGGCGAGCGCCGCCAGCAGCGCCGCCGCTCCGCGCGGATGGAGGCCGCAGCCCCGGGCGAGGGCGTCGGCGCTGCACGGCCCGGCGGCGAGCTGCTCGACGGCGCCGACCGCCACCGCGGCCATCACCGCCCGCGCCGCGCGGAAGCCGAAGGTCAGGTCGCGCAGCTCGTCCTCGTTCATGCCGCCTCCTCGGAGGCGGAGGCGGCCTCGGCGCTCGCCCGGCTGCGCGCCAGGCGGAAGCCGATTGCGCCGGCGAAGGGCGTGCCGTGGCGCCGGTCGCAGCGCGCGAGGTCGCCGTCGAGCCCGAAGCAGCCGCCCCGCGTCACCCGGTAGCTGCCCTCGTCGGGGTCCTCCGCGGGCGAGCCGGGATAGAGCCGATAGAGCGAGCCCGTGTACTCCTCGACGTTGCCGGCGAGGTCGAGGGCGCCGCAGGGGGAGGCGCCGCCGGGGAAGACACCGACCGGTGTCGTGTCCGCGATCCCGGCCTCGCGGGTGTTGGCGCAGCGGGGATCGAAGGCGTCGCCGAAGGGATAGGCGCGGCCGTCGCGACCCCGCGCCGCCTTCTCCCACTCGGCCTCGGTGGGCAGGCGATAGCGCAGGCCGGTCTCGCGCGAGAGCCAGGCGCAGTAGGCGAGGGCGCCGTCGAAGGAGACTCCCCAGACCGGATGGTTCTCCCGGCCCGCCGGCGCTCGCCGCCCGCTCCAGCCGGCCGGCAGCTCGCCGTAGCCGGAGCGCTCGGCGAAGACCGCCCATTCGCCGTTCGTCACCGGGAAGCGGCCGATCTCGAAGGCGCCGAGCACCATCTCCCGCTGGGGGCACGCCTTGCGCAGCCACTCCTCCGGGATGTCGAACTCGCGCGCCACCGCCGGCACCTCCTGCTCCCGCATCCCCATGCGGAACGGTCCGGCGGGTACCGGCACGAGGGCCGGGCGCAGCGGGTCGAGGCGCGGGTCGCCGAGCACGGCGAGGGCCGTCCCCGCGCCGAGGCGCGCCTCGAGGGAGCTCTTCTCCTCCTCGAGGATGCGCAGGGCGGCGCGGACGGCGGCGTCTCGCTCGCTCCCGGCGAGGCGGGCCGCCGCGCCAGCGGCGCGGGCGGGGCTCCCGGAGAGCAGGTCGGCGAGCAGGCGCTTCACGACCAGCGCCCCGAGACGACGTGCTCGTCGAGCAGCTTCCCGCTCGAGACGTCGACGCGGCCGAAGCGGCCGCGAGGGTCCCAGCTCGTCACCACGAGCCGCTCGCTCCCGTCGAAGGCGACCGCCGAGAGCGGCGTCGCGCCGAAGGGCCGCGCCAGGCGCGCCAGCCCGCGCTCAGGCTCGAAGATCAGGAGGTGGCCGTCGTAGTAGCCGGCCGCGACCGTGCGGCCGTCGGGCCCGAAGGCGACGGTCCGGGCCGAGACCGGGTGCTCGCGAAACGCGGCGACGCGGGCGCCGCTGCGCAGGTCGTAGACCTCGACGCCGCGCGCGCGGCTCGCGCAGGCGGCGCGGCCGCCGTCCGGCGAGACGGCGACG
>Ga0105107_10000480_pt1 | contig 25254 bp, 25 predicted proteins | sample PPLLaktember2015_6_FD_79335 | JGI IMG/M metagenome (GOLD analysis project Ga0105107, IMG submission 79335) | Freshwater sediment microbial communities from Prairie Pothole Lake near Jamestown, North Dakota, USA - PPLs Lake P8 Core (1) Depth... | ecosystem: Environmental > Aquatic > Freshwater >... | reverse complement strand
TACTTCATCCGCTACACGTTCGCGTTCGTCCAGCCCTCCCAATGGAGGATCACCCAGACGACGGGCAACCGCTACCTGGGCGAGCTCGAGACCTTCAACAAGTCGGTGACCTTCGGAGTCGTCGACGACGAGGCCTACAAGCGGACTCTGGACGGACTGGGCAGAAAGAAATAGCCGTCCGGCCGACCGACGGAGAGACCGGTCCTGCGCGAGCTCATCGTTCTCATCGCCTGCCTGGGGTCCCTTCTCCTCTATCTCGCCGTCGAACGGGCCAGGCTCGAGCGGGCGCTGCGCCGCGTGCCGCGGCGCATCGCCGTCACCGGGACCCGGGGCAAGTCGGCGGTCACCCGCCTCATCGCGTCCGGATTGAGGGCATCCGGCGTCCGAGTCCTGGCCAAGACGACCGGTTCGAGGCCCGTCCTCATCGATCCAGACGGCTCGGAAAGGGAGATCCTCCGGGCCGGGCCGGCCTCGATCCGCGAGCAGATCCGCCTCGTCGGTCAGGCCGCGGCGGAAAGGGCCGAGGTCCTCGTCACCGAGATGATGAGCATCGGCCCCGAGTGCCTGGAGTCGGAATCCCGGCGCATCCTGCGGCCGGGAACGCTCGCTGTGACCAACGTCCGGCTCGATCACCTGGATGAGATGGGCCGGGACAGGGCCGGGATCGCCCGGGCCCTCGCCTCGGCCTTTCCCGAGCGGGCCGATATCTTCATCCCCGAAGAAGAGATCCGCCCCGTTTTCGAAGAAACGGCCGCCCGGACGGGATCGAGGCTCCGGGCGGTCGGGAGGGGATCTCCCGGGGATAGCTCCGGGCCGGGATCCCGCCTGCCTCTCGGCGAATTCGAGGCCAACAGGCGCCTGGCCCGGGCCGTTCTGGAGTCCCAGGGGCTCGATGCCGGGACGATCGAACGCGGCCTGTCCTCGGCGGCCCCGGATCCCGGAAGCCTCCGCCTCTGGCGCGCCGCGTTCGGCGACCCTCCCCGTGAGGTCCTCTGCGTCAGTCTCTTCGCGGCCAACGAGCCGGAATCCTCGGCCGCCGCGCTGGACGATGTCCGGGCGGCTGTGCCGTTCGAGGAGCGGCCGGTCGTCGCGGTCCTCAGCCTGCGCGAGGACCGGGGCGACCGGACGCTCCAGTGGGTCCGGGCCGCCCGGGAAGGCTTCTTCCGCCAATTCTCGTCGGTCGTGCTCATCGGTCCGCCCGCAGGCGCGGCCCTGCGGAAGATCCGCCGCCACTCCGGGCCGTGCGGCCCGGCGTATTCCGCCTTCGAATGGCGCTCGCCGGAGGATCTGATGGACCGTGTGGCGGCTTTGACGCCAAGCGGCGCCGTCGTCGTCGGGCTCGGGAATTTCGTCGGTCCCGGCGAGTCCCTGGCCCGCTTTTGGGAACAAAGAGGGGACCGCGCATGATCGTCGAAACGCTGCTCATCGGGCTCGTGCTGGCCCTGCTCTGGTCCGAGATCACGGACGTCTCTCCCGGCGGCATCATCGTTCCGGGCTATCTGGCCCTTTACCTCGGCCAGCCGCTCCGGATCGCGGCCACGCTGGCCGTCGCCCTCATGACCCTGGCGGCTTACCGGTTCCTGGCCCGCCGTCTCATCCTATTCGGGCGGCGCCGTTTCGTGCTCACGGTCCTCGTCGGGGCCGTCCTCGCTCAGGCCTGGCTTCTCATCCTGCCCGGTCTCTTCGCGGCGCCGGCCGGGCTCCGGGTCATCGGCTGGATCATCCCCGGGATCCTGGCCTCGAGTCTCGCCCGCCAGAAGGCCGCGCCGACGCTGGCCTCGCTGGCCGCCGTCTCGACGCTGACCTTCGCCGCGGCCAAACTGGTGGCGCTCCTGTGACGAAGCCTCGCCGGTCCCGGACTTACGCGGCGGTCTATGCGGCCGCCGTGTTGAGCCTCGTCTATCTCGTCCTGGCCATGGCCCTTCCGCCGGCCTCCCCGGCCGCCCGCGCGGAGACGGCCGAGGCCTCGCGCCTGATGGCCCGGGCTTCCGCCGCGCTGCGGGCCTGCCGCGCGGCCAGGGGGGTCCCGATCGATCCTTCCGCCGATCCCAACGGGACCGGGCTCATCGGCGTCGAGAGGTCCGAGATCACGACCTCGTTGGGCCAGCTCGAGGCGAAGAGAACGACGACCAACCCCGCGTTCGCAGGCCTTGTTCTGTCCCTTCTTCGCGAGGCGGGCGTCCGGCGGGGCGATGTCGTCGCAGTCGGCGCCTCCGGCTCGTTCCCGGCCCTCATCGTCGCGACACTCGCGGCGGCGAAGGTCCTGGGCGTCGAGCCGCTGGTCATCTCCTCGCTCGGCGCGTCGGAATGGGGCGGGAACGTCCCGGGCTTCTCCTGGCTCGACATGGAGGACTGCCTGAGAGAGAAAGGCCTCATCGAGTCCTGGCCGATCGCCCGGGCCATCGGCGGGGAAGGGGACATCGGGCAGGATATGAGCCCGGAGGGCCGCGCCCTGCTCGCCGCGCGCATCCGGGCCGGGGCCGCGCCCTTCATCGAGGAGCCCGACCTGGCGCGCAACGTGGCCCGGCGGATCTCGCTCTACCGGGAGCGCGCCGGCGGCCGGCCGATCAAGGCGTTCGTCAACATCGGCGGCAGCTGGGCGAACATGGGCACGGACGCCCAAGTGCTGAAGGTCGAGCCGGGGCTCAACCGCCGCATGTCCCTCCCCGCCCCGGCCCGCCGGGGCGTCATCCAGGCCATGGCTGCCGACGGCGTCCCGGTCATCCATCTTCTCAACGTCAAGGGCCTCTGCGATCGCTACGGCCTGCCCTGGGACCCGCGCCCGCTTCCCTCGCCCGGTGACGGGGCGTTCGATCGCGCCGCGATCTCCGGCCGCTCGACGGCGAGCCTCGCTCTCGCCGCCGCCTACATTCTGGCGACCGCCCTTCTGATGGCTTTCACCCGCCGCCGTTCGCTCTGACGGCAACCTCCGGAGCTTCCCGTTATTTCGGATTCCCCGCCAGTGAACGGGATTCCCTCGAGAGGCGATATCCTGAGCCGCGTTGGGGAGAGGGTCATCACGGAATCGGGGGTATGTTGACAGGCCTGGCCGTCCCGCGGATAATAAGGCCATCGAGCAGGCGCGTACTCCCTGATCCGTCCCCATTCAGATTGGCGCGATAAATTTTCGGAGAGGGAGGAATCATGTTCAAGAAGATGCTTGCTGTCATGAGTCTTGCGCTCATCGTCGTGTTCCTGACGTCATCGGCCGGATGCGTTTCCAAGAAACGCCTGCGGGCGGTCGAGGAACAAAACGCCCAGCAGATGGCCGAGGCCAACGCGCGCATCGACGAGCTCGCGAAGCAGACCGAAACGCTGGACAAGAGCCTGAAGGACACCCAGGGATCTCTCGCCGGGGCCCAGAGCGAGAACACCCAGCTCGCCGCGAAGGCCGCCTCGCTCAAGGACCAGCTGACGGCGCTCGAGGGCCAGAAGGTCGAACTGGACAAGGCGCTGGCCGCGGGCAAGGAGACCGAGGCTTCCTATCAGAAGAAGGTCCGGGCGCTTAACGGCGCCATCGGCGGCTTCAAGAAGCAGGTGGCCGAGATGGAGACCCTGATCGCCTCGAAGGACACGGAGATCGCGTCCCTGCAGCGGAGCGAAGCCGCCCTCAAGGCCGCCGCCGAGGACCAAGCCAGGACGCTGGCGGCCCTGAACGTCGACAAGGATTCCCTGTCGGCCCAGCTGGACAAGACGATCTCCAGCAAGAAGTCGACCACTTTGATCCTGGGGCTTCTGCTGGGTTTGGCCGTCATCCTGGCCCTCGTCGGGTTCCTGCGGGGACGCAAGGGGCGGGCGTAGGCCTGAGACGGAGAGGCCGGAGGCGCGGTCCCTACTCGTAGAACAGCTTGGCGGGATCGACCGGCTTCGGGTCCTTGAGGAACGCCCCGGTCCCTTTTTCGACGACCTCGGTGTAGCGGGGAACGCCCGTAACCACGACCGCCCGTTCGGGGTGGTCCCCCGACCAGATCTCGAGGATCTGCAGGACGGTCGAGGTGTGGCGGCCGACGCGGATGTCGATGGGCCAGCCGCTCTCGTCGATCTTCTCGAAGAGGAGGCCGCGTTTCCCGGCCCGGACGACGAACTCGTCCTTGCCGGTGAGCAGCAGCTCGCGGTTCGTCCGCCCCCGCGTCGCGTCGAGGAAGGGTTCCGGCGCCTCGAGGAGGAGGGAGATGGCGTCGGTCGCGTCGCCGATCTCGCGATGGGAGAGCCCGCGCAGGGCTTTGGGCGAGTTCTCGACGCCGATGGCGAATCCCTCCAGGCTGCTGATGAACATCGACGCGGCCGCGGCCAGGTCCGCGCCCTTCTCGTGGGCGACGATGGTGCTGATGACGGGGTACTGGAGCTCGGCCTCATGGAAGTCGATGGCGATATCGACCTTCTCCTTGCGGATGAGCTCGGTGATGGCGTAGCAGGTCCGCTCGGTCAGCGTGCCGTTCGGCCGTCCGGGAAAGGCCCGGTTGAGATTGCGGATGTCCACGTACGCGAGCTCCTGCCGTGACGGGTAGTGGAGGTAGACCTCGGGATCGGGCCACTGGTCCAGGGGGTTCGACCAGCGGTCGCCCATGCGGAACTTCTGGCCGCCCCACGCCGTCGGGATGGTGAAGTCCGGCGGATAGGCCCCGCCGACCCGGGTCGCCGTCGTCGCGCTCCGGTTAGCGGAGAGGATGACGAGGAGCCTCCCGGTCGCAAGCTCGGCGTTCTCGGCGAAGATCCAGGCGGCCAGGCGGCCCGCCGGCTCCTCCGGGTGGGTGCCGCCGAGGAGGAGCACCGTTCCGCCGGGCTCTTTCCCTTCGAGGACGTAGACGTTGGCGTCGTTGATCGTGCCCCTGACCGGGGCGAAGTAATCGCCGAGCTTGACGACCCGGGTGACACCCGGGCCGGGGACGACCGGTTCGGGGAGATGCCGGCTCCGGTAGAAGCTCACCCCGGCGAAGGCGGCCAGGGCTGCCCCGAGCGCCGCGATGAGGATCTTCCTCGTCATTTGAGCCTCAGGAGCCGCAGGAGGAAGGGGATGAGGACGATGATGATAAGGGCCTCCTCCTGCCAGTTCTTTCTCTTGAGGAAATTCCGGATGAGCAGGACGGCGATATAGGCGGTCATGAGATAGTAAAGGACCGTCACGATCGTGTTCATCCTAAAACACCGTCAGGAATGAGAGCTTCTTGCTGAAGACGACCATCAACGTCCCGACGGCCGCGATGAGGACCGCCGGCACGAGACAATATCGGAGGAACCGTCCGTAGGGCTCCTTCATACCCACCGTCGAGGCCGTCAGGCGCCCGATGATGGCCGTCGGCGGGATGGCGTCGCCGAGCGGCCAGATGACGCTCATGCCGGCCAGCGCGACGACCGGGTCGAGGCCGATCGTGTTGAAGTAGAGCACGAGCGGCACGCCCAGGACCGGCGCGGCGCCCCACATCAGCACCGCCTCGGATACGGGCAGCGTGAGGGGGAGCGTCAGGAAAACGACCGTCGCCGGCAGGGTGACGACGGTGATGGCGATGAGGCCGCGGACGCCGGTGAGGGCCATGATCTCGACCAGGACCCCCGCGCACGTCAGCGTCCCAATGAGCGGCAGGAGCTGGTGGACCGTGTCCGCCGAAGTCCTGAAGAAGGCGATCTTGACCGGCGAGAGGAGCAGGGCCGCGGCGGCTGCCGCGGCGAACATCAGCGGCAGGCCCAGGACGGGCACGTCAAACGGGAAGACGCGGCCGGCGAGAACGAGGAGGAAGAAGACGAGGAACGGCGCCGCGACGCGAAGCCAGTTCATCTTCGCGGGGGCCTCGGGGAGCTCCGCCAGCGCCCTGGCCAGGTCGACGGGCTTCGACTTCGCCCCGAGGATGAAGATCGTCAGCAGGGCCAGCAGGACGCAGGGGACGAGGAGCGGCAGGAAGAAGCCGACGTAGGGCATGTTGACCCCGGCCGCCGTCAGCATGGCCCAGAGGTTGACCGGCGGCGCGGCCGCGCTCAGGCCGGCGATGACGAAGATGATGGCCGCGATCTTGGGACGGGGAATGTCCATGGTGCCGAGGACGGTCGCGGCCATGCCGCCCACGATGAGGACGGTGACGCTGCCCGCCCCGGTCAGCGCCCCGGGCACGAGGAGGAGCAGGGCCAACAGGACGAAGAGCGGCGCTTTGTGCCGGTGGAAACGGCGGAGGATGGCCCGGACGACGAATGCGGCCGCCCCCGACTCCTTGAGCAGGTTCATGAACAGCGTCGCCGAGACGAAGATGAGGACGATGTCGAGATAGGTGAAGGCGCCCTCGACGATGGCCCGGGCCGGCAGGCCGTCGCCCGCGGCCAGCGCCCCGGCCAGCGCGGCGGCGAACAGAGCCAGCTCCGTCGAGATCTTGAGCAGCTTGGCGACGACGAAGGCCGCGACCATGACGGCCAGGACGATGGCGGCGGATGTCGTCGCGGTCATGAGGAGGGTCCGGGTCAGGTCCCTAATATCCCCGGATCGTGATCCGGGCGATGCAGGGGAACGTCTGGGTGGTCGTCATATCGCGGCAGAGACCCCGCTCGATCGTGAGCACGCCCAGCTTGTAATCGTCCCAGCGGTATTTGTCCGCGTCGATCGTCGTTTTCGTGATCGCGGCGAGCTCGGGAACGCCTTTGTCGACCGGCGGCAGGCCGAGGTACTCGAGGACGGCGTTGACCGTCCGGAGGTCCCTGATGGCCATGTACTTGCCTCCGTCCATGAGAGCCAGCGAGAGGAGCGGGCCGGGCTCCTGGAACACGTAGCTTGTTGTGATCCCTCCGGCGGTCGAGGACTCCGTCTTCTGGAATGTGTACGCCCTCATCTTGACCGGGAAGAGATCGTTCTTGATCGCGGTGAAGGACAGCTTCTCGAGCTTAGTGTGGCTGACGTAGTAGACGCCCAGCCCCAGAAGGGCCGCCACGATGAGGGCCCGGACGATCGTCTGCATGTCGTTCCGGACGACGATGATGACGATCCAGAGGATCGAGAGACCGAGCAGGATGAGCAAGACCGTCTTGACCGTTTCCGTCGCGACCATGGCGGACCTCCTTCCGGTTCGAGTCCTTTCCGTTGGCGGCATTGTAACACAGTGCGTCCCGGCGGGGGTACCCCTTTTTCCGGCTCAGCCCGGCTTGGCTTTTCCCCCGGCGTCGATTAGAATGTCCTTCGACACTGCCCCAGGAGGCCCCATGAAACGCACCCTCGCCGCCGCCGCATTCACCCTGATCGCCGCCGGCGTCATCCTGACCGTTGCCGGCGCCGGCCAGGACACGCCGCCGAGGCCCGCGCCGAGCGCCCCTGAAATCCTCCGGGCGATCATCGCCGAGGCTTCGGGGGAGCTGGCCCTGCAGAACGAGATCCTCCTCACCGGCGTCAACAGGAACCGCGCCCCCGCGGAATATCAGACCGGGTATTTCGAATCGGCCTTCATCCTCGAGAAGCTCCGCGAGTACGGCATCGATGAAGCTTTCACGCTCGACCTGCCCACGGAGGACCGGACGACCTGGGACGCCGAATCGGCCGAGCTCTGGACGGTCGAGCCCGAGCTCCGCAAGATCACCGACCTCGTGGACGTCCCCGCCTGCCTCTGCTCCGGAAGCGCGACGACGGATACGACGGCCGGGCTCGTCTACGTCGGCCCGGGGAACCGCGAGGAGTTCTACAAGGACAAGGAGATCGAGGGCAAGATCCTGCTCGTCAACGGCCCCCCCGAAACGGCCCGCCGGCTCGGCGTGCAGAAATACGGCGCGGCCGGGCTCATCGGCTGGTCCTCGAGCCATCCCGAATTCGACCGGGACCAGGTCGGATGGAGCGGACTGCGCCAGGCGGGGGGCGAACGGGCCACGTTCGGTTTCATGATCTCGGAGCGGCAGGGCCAGGCGCTCCGGGACATCCTGGAGCGGGGCGTGAAGGTCGTCGTCCGGGCGGTGGTCAAGAGCCAGATCGTCGAGAACCCCAAGGACCAGATGACCGTCGGCCTGATCAGGGGGACGGAGTTCCCGGAAGAGGAGCTCGTCTTCACCGCCCACCTTTACGAGGGCTGGGCCAAGCAGGGCGCCAACGACAACGCCTCGGGCTGCACGGCCATCCTGGAGACGGCCCGGGTGCTGAAGAAGCTCGTGGCCGAAGGCAAGATCCCGCCGCTCAAACGGTCCGTGCGCTTCCTCTTCATCCCCGAGATCTCGGGCACCGAGGCCTACCTCCGGCTGAATCCCGACATCGCCAAGAAGATCTTCGCCGACATCAACCTCGACATGGTCGGCGAGGGCTTGATCAAGAACCAGAGCTACTTCCGCCTCAATCAGACGCCCTGGTCGCTGCCGACCTATCTCAACGACGTCATGGCCTCCTACGTCGAGTGGATGGGCGATTCCCAACGGGACGCCCAGGAAGCCGGCTGGCGGACGGGCGGCGTCCTGGCCCCGACCGGCTCCCGCGATCCTTTCTATTTCCTCGTCGAGCGTTATTCCGGCGGGAGCGATCACGTCGTCTTCCTCGACGGCAGCCTGCGCATCCCGGCCGTCCTGATGATCGTCTGGCCCGACCAGTGGTATCACTCGAGCGGCGATACGCCGGACAAGTCCGACGCGACGCAGTTCAAGCGGGTCGTGACGATCTCCGCGGCGGCCGCCGAGTTCCTGGCCAGCGCCGGCCCGGCCGAGGCGGGGCGGATGATGGCCGAGATCTCGGCCCGCCAGGGCGGGCGCCTCGGGGACGATCGGGTGCGGGCGGAGCGGCTGCTCCTCGCCGCCGATGCGAAGTCGGTCCACGCGGCCGTCCGGGAGGCCCGGGTGCTCGTCAACCAGGGCATCGTCCGGGAGAAGAACGCCCTGGCCTCGGTCCGGTACTTTATCGGGGAAGACATCGAGGCGGAAAGGACGCTCACGGGCCGGCTGGCCGGCCTCGACGCGGTCCGGGCCGCCTGCGTCAAGGTCGTCGACGACCTCTATGCGTCGCGCTGCCGGGCGTTCGGCGTCAAGGCCGAGAAGGCCGTCCCGACGAAGGACGAGCTCCGGCTGGCCGGCCTGGTCCCCGTCCGGACCGGGAAGATGGGCGGGCTGATGGCCATGTGGTCGCTTCGGGAGGAGATCCGCAAGCTGGGCTATGAGCCGCCGATGTCGATCCGGATCGCCGAGAGCGAGCTCCGGAACTTCATCGACGGGGAGCGGTCGATCCTCGACATCCGCGACGCCGTCTCGGCCGAGTTCGAGCCTCTCGACCTCCTCGAGGTCGAGACATGGGTGGGCGTCCAGGAGAAGCTCGGCCTGGTCACCCTGCGCAAGAAGTAGGGGCAGAATCCCTTACTTCGTAAAAAGCTTCTCCAGGGCGGGGATGAGGTCCATCGTCTTTTCGAACTCGACGAGGGGGATCTTTTTGGCTTCGGCAATGACCGAGAACCGGCCGTCGGAATTCCCTTCCTTGAGGACGAGGAGGATGTCCGAGTTCGGGGCCACGGCGTCGATCGATTGCTCGTCGGTCGTGTCGCCGGCCGCCGCGCCCTGGGAGCGGCGCTTCAGACCCTCGATGTGGGCCCCGATGATCTTGACGCCCGACTTGCGGGCCTCGGCGATGAGGGCGGCGGCGCGGTCCAGCTCGTCTTCGATCTCGATGCCCGCCGCGCCCATGCCCTTGAGGCTGGCGCCCATGGTGATGATGAGGGACTTGAAGGGCGTGCCCGCTTTGGCCTTGGCCTGGAGCGTCTCGGGGGTCGCCAGCGGGTCGATGTCGTAGGCCATCTTCAGGCGCTGCAGGACGACCTTGATCGTCGTGGGCCCGATGCTCTGCCCGCAGGACGTGACCAGGACGGGAAGCTCCGCTTGGGCCGCGGGGGCCTGGCCGGCGGGGATCGCGGAGGGGAGGGCAAAAAGAAGAACGGTGGCGAGGACCGCGGCGGATCTCTGGCTTCTCGGCATGGCGGACTCCTTTCTTCGGCGCGCGGGCGGCGCGTGAATCCATGTTAAGCCAAAGGCCCGGCCCGGTCAAATCTGTGATATCATTTTTCCGCGAATCAGGAACATGACGGAGGCGACAATGTCCCGGATCAGACGATGGGGCGCGATTTTCGGCGCGGCGGCGCTCGCCGCCGGTCTGTGGTCATGCCAGGGCTCATCGCGCCGGATGGAGCCCGTCACGGTCGACGAGCTCGCCGCCCATATCCGCTACCTTTCGAGCGACCAGCTGGAGGGCCGGGCCGTGGGGACGCCGGGCATCGAGATGGCCGCCCGCTACCACGAGGACTACTTCCGGACCATGGGCCTCGAGCCGGCCTTCGGAACGGGCTACCGGCAGGCGTTCCCTCTCAAAGGGTCGCGGCCGGATCCGCAGGCGTCTTTGGAGATCAGCGGCTCCGGCGTCGCCGTGGCCCCCGTCCTGTGGGACGAATTCGTCGTCCGGACGGAGCGCGAGGACGCGCCGGCGGAAGCGGCCGGCGAGCTCGTCTACTGCGGCTATCTCGTCCAGGCGCCGGAGCGGAGCTGGGACGACATCAAGGGCTTCGATCTCGCGGGCAAAGTCCTTCTCGTCGAAATCAACGAGCCCGGGAACCGGCCGGGCGGCGCCTTCGACGGCGAGGACATGACCTATTACGGCCGCTGGACCTACAAGTACGAGAAGGCCGGCGCGCTCGGCGCCGCCGGCATCCTCATCATCCATGACACGAAGGGCGCGGCCTACGGCTGGGACGTCCTGCGCGCCTCGTGGGGGAACGAGAGCTTCTTCCTGCCGGGGCGCGAGCCCCGGCCGCTGTTCGAAGGGTGGGTGCATGGCGGGACGGCCGACCGCATCCTGGCGGCGGCCAAGCTCGATCGCCAGGCCCTGCGCGAGAAGGCCGAGACGCCGGACTTCGTCCCCGTGCCGCTCGGCCTGACGGCCAGGGTCCGCCAGCTCCGGGTCATTCGGACGGTCCAAGGGGTCAACGTCGCCGGCCTCGTCCGGGCTAAACACCAGGCCGCCGCCAAGCGGACGATCGTCCTCTCGGCCCACTACGATCATTTCAGGAAGGACGGAACGCTCGAGGGCGACCAGATCTACAACGGGGCCGTGGACAACTGCTCGGCGTCGGCGGCCTTGCTGGCGACGGCGGGTTATTACGTCCAGCGGCCCGAGAAGCTCAAGAACGACCTCTGCTTCGTCGCGGTGACCGCCGAGGAGCAGAACCTGCTCGGCTCGAGCTACTTCGCCCGGAACCTGCCCTTCGACCGGACGGCCGTCGTCGCCGACATCAATTTCGAGATGACCAACGTCTGGGGCGAGACCGAGGACGTCTTCGCCGTCGGCGGCCGGCAATCGGACCTCGACGCCGTCTGCCGCGAGGCCGCGGAGGCGCTCGGCTTGCGCTACATCCCCGAGCGGAACGGCGAGCTCGGCTTTTATTTCCGGTCCGATCAGCTCAGCTTCGCCCGGGCCGGCATCCCCGGCGTCTGGCTCAGCCAGGGCGTCGTATCCAAGGGGCCGGACAAAGGCCTCGTTCAGCGGAAGTTCGAGGACTACCGGGCGACGAAATACCACAAGGTGGGCGACGAGATCCAGGCCGATTGGGATCTTCGGGGCGCGCTGCAGATCATCGATTGGGCGCGCGGGATCGTCACGATCCTGCAGGAGCGCGAAGCCCTGCCGCAGTTCGCGCCCGCGAGCTCGTTCAGGCGCGGCGGCTGAGGGTTGGTTTTTTCAATCCGGTGTGCTAAGATTTTGAGGCATGGAGACTAAATCCCCCCCCCGCATCTCCCGTTTCTCGGATTACCTCAAGCCCCACCAGGTCGTTTTCGACCTCAAGAGCAAGGACAAGGTCGAGGCCATCGAAGAGCTTCTGGACGTGCTGGCCAAGCAGAAGCTCATCGACAACAAGAAGCTTATCCTGACCCGCATCATCGACCGCGAGAACCTCGTCTCGACGGCCATCGGATACGGCGTCGCCCTGCCGCACGCCCGCGTCGACGCGGGGGGCGAGATCGCCGTGGCCGTCGGCCGGTCGGAGAAGGGCATCGACTTCGACGCCCACGACGGGCAGAAGGTCCACCTGATCATCCTCGTCGTCTGGAACCCGACCCTGCCCGGCCTCTTCAACCATCTCTTCGCCGGCCTGGCCCGCTTCCTCATCCGGCCCGAGAACCGCGGCCGGATCCTGGCGGCCAAGGACAAAACGGATCTCTACGACATCCTCTCCGCGATCGAATTCCGGTTCGTCCACGAGGAGAAGATCGTCAGCCGGGCCCGGCTGCTCAAGAAGCTCCAGGAGATCGAGCTCAAGAAGAAGAAGTCGACCAAGGAGCAGCAGAAGGAGCTCCATAAGCACGCGGTCATGATCCGCGAGGAGCTCGACCGGGACCTCCTCTCTCGCTTCGACCGTCTGATGGAGCGCTACGGCTTCGCCGTCGCCGACGCCGTCGAGGGGGTCTGCCAGAGCTGCAACATCAACATCTCGACGCAGATGTATTCGGCCATGGAAGACTCCAACGACATTTACGTCTGCGAGAACTGCGGGAAGTACCTGGTCTCGGCCAAAAAGAAGAAGAAATAACTCCTCCACCACGGGGATCTTCGAGGCGAATTCCCTCGCCGCCGCGCCTCAAGGGGCGGCCCGGCAGACAGGATCAGTCGAGAGAGACTGCCGCTAAGTTCTGAGGGGTCAGCAGCTTATAAACAGGGTAGGTTTGGGCGCCGCGGCCCCACTGGCTGACGATGTCGCGGTCGAAGAAGTTCCAGACGAGAAGGCCGTCGTCGCTCTCCGGCTCGAGCAGGTAGGCGGCCAGGCGGCCCAGGGGCTGGGCCGTGCGGACGAGGAGCGTCCCCTTGGGGAATTCCCGCTTTTCGATCGCGTATTCGCCCTTGACGGTGTTGGTCCGGTGACCCTGGTAGAGGCGTTCGGCCCCCTTGATCTCCTTGAGCCGGAAGGCCTCCGCCTCGAGCGTCACGGGCTCGGTCAGGCGCTCGACGGCGAGGCCGTGCTGACGGAGCTTTTCGGCGACCTCGGTCGAGGTGCCGGGGATGAGGTAAGCGCAGGGCAGGCGGACGGAGCGCTTGGGGACGAAGTCCGCGTGGTAGGGCATGACATAGGTCTTTGGGCGGTCGGTGGGCCTCATCCGGGGGAATGGCCCGGGGGCCCCCTCGGCCGGCGCGGCCGGGGCTTCCATCTCATAGCCGAGGATCGAGATCTTTCCCGGCAGCGGCTGGACGTCGATGTCGAGTCCGAACGTGTCGGCCTCGGTGGGCGCGAGCCCGGCCTGGACGGTCCGGGCGTCGGCGTCGGCGACGAGCCGCTGGAGCTCGGCGGCGTTCCCCGCGCAGTAATCGAGCAGGGTCTTGAGGAGATGGTAGTTGCCGGCGACGCGGGTCTTGAAGTCGGCGTAATTGTAGTTCTCGTCGAGGACGGAAATGCGGTTGCGGAGCCCGATGTAATTGGTCATGTAGCGGGGCTGATGGCCGAATGTCCGCCAGCCCTTTTCCATGTCTTTGAAATCCATGGGGTCGCCGTAGGGGACGGAGAGCGTGCCGTATCTTTTCTCGAGCGCGGCGTCGACCGCGGGGAGCATCTTATCGCGGGCGTACTTGAGGATGGTTGCGTCTCCGTTGGGGCAGAGCGGCCACGAGTAGGTCACAGGCTCCTGGTGGAAGGAGCCGTCGGTCGTGTGGCAATCGATGAGCAGGAGCGGGTCCCAGCGCAGGAGGACGTTCCGGACGAGGCCCCGCATCTCCGGGCTTTCGAGCTTCATGGCGTCCCGGTTGAGGTCGAGGTTCTGGCCGTTGTGGCGGACGCCCGAGCCCTTGTCCGGGCCGACCTGGCCCATACGGTTCCGGGGATCCATCTTGTCGTTGCCGTCGGCGTTGAAGATGGGCGCGATGAGGAGGACGATCTTGTCGAGATAGGGGAGCTTGGGATCGAGGATGATGTCGCGGGCGAGCATCAGTGCCGCTTCCTTGCCCTCGACCTCGCCGGCGTGGATGTTGGCCTGGACATAGACGACGATGCGCTTGTCGTAGCGCAAGGCCAACGGGTCTGGGGGCACTGGCTTGCCGATGACGAGGAGCGGGATCGCGCGGCCCTCCGACGAAGTCGCGATCGTCTCGACCCGGACGAGGGGCGAGAGCCTCTGCAGATCACGGATGAAGGCGAGGACCTCGGCGTAGGTGGAGGTGGCGTCGTAGCTCGTCGATTCCGCGGTTGTCACAGGTCCCGAGGCCGGGGGCGCGGGAGGGGGCGGGACCGGCGGCACGGGCGGCGGCTTGATGGGGGTTCGCTGAGGAGGCGGGCCCTGCGGCGACAGGGGAGCGGCCTGGGTGCCGGCCGGCGGAGGGTTCTGCGCGGCGGCGGGGAGAGCGATCAGGAACCGGGCGGCGATGAGGGCAGAAAGGGTGATCAGCGCCTTGAGTGTTGGTTTCATGAGAACCTCCGTCATTTTGACGCCGGAAGGGCCAGTTTATTCCACCTAAATCGGGGACACAATACTAATTTCCGAATTCTCCAGAAAGGGTCAAACCTACTTATCGTCACTTTCGTTTAAGTATCTGATGACCGGCGAGGATCAGCCGGATAAAAGTGACGATAAGTAGGTTTGACCCCTTCTTTTCAGGCTCCGCTTCCCGCCGGTCCCCGATTTGCGGTACCATGGGGACATGGCCATGTTCGGTGTCGGTCCCGAAAAAGAGCAAGCCTTGGCGGAACGGATGGAGCAGCTGGGCATCCGAGAAGAGGACATCCTCGAGAAGTTCATCCGCTCGGGCGGCCACGGCGGCCAGAACGTCAACAAGGTCGCGACCTGCGTCTATCTCAAGCACCTCCCGACCGGCACGGAGGTCAAGTGCCAGCAGGAAAGGTCCCAGGCCCTCAACCGGTATCTGGCCCGGCGCATCCTGACCGACAAGATCGAAACGGCCATCCTCGGAAAGGAGAGCGCCGAGGAGCAGCGGATCGCCAAGATCCGCCGGCAGAAGAGGAAGCGCTCCAAGCGGGCCAAGGAAAAGATGCTCGCTGACAAGCGTCATGTCTCGGACAAGAAGAAGGCGCGGGCCTTCAAGCTCGACGTCTCAGGCGATTAGCCGCCGGCTCCATTTCTCGGATCTTCCCGTAGAGCCCGGCATAATCGAACGGATCGCTGATACCCGGCCTCAGCCGTGAGGCGCCCGGGCGCAATCCGAGGCCGCCCCCCTCAGGATGTCGATCCCGTGGGGCAGGGCCGGCAGGATCGCGGCCAGGCTCTCCCGCGCCGCCTTCTCGCTCCCGGGCAGGTTGACGATGAGCGTCGCTCCGCGGATCCCGGCGGCCGCCCGGCTCAGCATGGCCGTGGGCGTTTTCTCCGCCCCGGCCCTCCGCATGGCCTCCGGGAGCCCGGGCGTCTCGCGCTCGATGACGCTCTTCGTCGCCTCGGGCGTCCGGTCGCGCGGGCTGAAGCCTGTTCCTCCCGTCGTGAGCACGAGGTCCAACCCTTCGTCCGACCAGGCGATGAGCGCCGCCCGGATATCCTCGGGCTCGTCGGAAACGATCTTCGTCCGTTCGACCTCGCCGCCCGCCGCCTCGATCATCTCGCGGATCGCCGGGCCGCTCCGGTCCTCGCGCTCGCCCCTCGCCCCTTTGTCGCTCACCGTGAGGATCCCGACCTTCATCGTCACCCTCCGATCCTGAACATGTCGCTCGAGAGGCCTTCGATCGCGCCGCGCTCCCACGTCGCCTTGGCCTCGAAGGCGGCCCTGAACATGGCCTCGAGCTCCGCCGGCCCCGCCTTCCCATCGCGGAGGAGCTTCCTCACGTCGATCCCTGCCCGGTCGAAGAGACAGATCCTCAACCGGCCGTCCGGGCCGAGGCGCAGCCGGCCGCAGCCGCCGCAAAAGGGCTCGGAGACGGGCGTGATGAAGCCGATGCGGGTCCGGCCGCCGAGAAGATACATCGCCGCGACTCCGCCGTCGTCCGGGAGCCGTCTCAGAGGCCCCAAGGCATCCTCGATCCGGGCCCGGACCTCTTCTCCCTTGACGAAGAGGGCCGGCCGCCAGGCGCCGAGCTCCTTGCACTCGGGCGTGAGCCCGCTCGTCGGCATGAGCTCGATGAAGCGCAGCTCAACGCCCTCCCGCCGCGCGAAGCGGACGAAATCCGGGGCCTCGTCGTCGTTGACGCCGCGGATGACGACCGTGTTGACCTTGACCGGGGCGAGCCCGGCCGCCCGGGCGGCCTCGAGCCCGGCGAAGATGCGCTCGAGGCCCTTCCGCCGCGTGATCGTCTCGAAGCGGTCCGGGCGAAGCGTGTCCAGACTCACCGTGACCCTCATGAGCCCCGCCACCTTGAGCTCGGACGCGAATTCGGCCAGGCGCAGGCCGTTGGTCGTCAGAGCCAGGTCGTCGGGCCCGAGCCCGGCCAGGAGCCTGATGAGCGCGGCGACGCCACGCCGGGCCAGCGGCTCGCCGCCCGTCAGCCGGAAGCGCCGGACGCCCGCGGCCATGGCGGCGCGCGCGACCGCGGCGACTTCTTCGTAGCTCAGCATGTCCGCCATCGGGACGAGCGGCACGCCTGCCTCGGGCATGCAATAGATGCAGCGCAAGTCGCAACGGTCCGTGACGGAGATGCGCAGGACCTTACCGCTTTTCAATGCCGTCTCCCGGGCGGACCGGGCCGCCGGCGAGGACCTCGCAGAAGATGCCGCGGGCGGGCATGATGCAGTCGCCGGTCAGGTGATAGACGGCGCACTTTGTATGGCATTCCTTGCCGATCTGCGTGACCCGCAGCCGGACGGCGTCTCCGACCACGAGCTCGTCTCCGATCGCGAGCGCGCCGAGGTCGATGCCGCGGGTCGTCAGGTTCTCGGCGAACGCGCCTGGGCCGAGGGGGACGGCCGGCGCCTCGCCGAGGCGCTCCCTTTGCGCATCGATGTCCTCGATCGCGAGGAGCGAAACCTGCCTGTGGCCGAAATCCTGGTGGGCGTCGCCTTCGATCCCCCGGCCGGCCCGGAGCTCGACCGACGAGACCGGGCACTTGATCTGCCCCTTTTTGGCGCTCGTGTTGACCGAGACGATCGAGCCGGCCCTGCCGGCGGCCGAGGTCATGCCCGTCTCCGGTAGACCCCGCTCTTGCCGCCGCACTTGTAGTCGAGGCGGAGCCGGACGATTTCGGCCCCGCGCTCCACCGCTTTGACCATGTCGTAGATCGTTAGGGCCGCAACGGCGGCGCCGGTCAGGGCTTCCATCTCGGCGCCGGTCTTGGCCTCGGCTGCGACGCGGCAGCGCACGCGCACGCCCGTCTTCTCGACATCCAGGTCGACGGCGACGTTCTCGAGCGGGATGGGGTGGGCGAGAGGAATGAGCTCATGGGCCTTTTTGGCCGCCTGGATGCCGGCCAGCCGGGCCGTATTCAGAACGTCGCCCTTGGCTAGGCCATTCGACCGGACGAGCGCGAGCGTTTCCGGGCCGAGCTTGATGAAAGCCGAAGCCGCCGCCTCGCGCCGGGTCACGGGCTTGTCCCCGACGTCCACCATCCGGGCTTTTCCCTTGTCATCGACGTGGCTGAGCTTGGCCATGGCTACCGTCCGTCCATCAGGATGATCTCGACCTCGCTGCCCGCGTCGAGCCTTGCCAGGTCGGCCGGAACCACGATAAGGACGCGGCCGTGGACCATGGATCGCAGGACGCCGCTCCTCTGGTCCTTGTAGGGCGCAACCTTGAGGCAGGGCCCTGCCGCAGTGACAAACCCGCGCAGGAATTGGGTCCGTCCCGGCTTGAGGACGATTGTCTCGACGAGGATCGCCCTCGCGGACACGGGTCCCGTGACCGCGCGGCCGAGGAGCCTGTCGATGGCCGGCCGCACGAAAAGCAGGAACGTCACCATAGCGCTCGTAGGATTGCCCGGCAGGCCGAAGACGAGCTGCCGGCCGCGGACGCCGAAGAACACAGGCTTGCCCGGCTTGATGCGGACCTTCCAGAAGACGGACTTGACGCCCGACCGCTCGAGCCCGGCCTTGACCAGGTCGTAGTCGCCGACGGAGACACCGCCCGAAAGGACGAGAATATCGGCGCCCCTGGCCCGGGCGAACCTGGAGGCGAGCGAAGCGGTCTTGTCGCGGGCGATGCCGAGGTAGCTCGCAGCCGCGCCGGCCTGTGCGGCCATGGCAGCCAGGGCGGGGCCGTTGGCGTTGCGGATCTGGCCGGGGCGCTTGCGCTCGCCCGGCTCGACGATCTCGTCTCCCGTGGCGATGACGGCCAGCTTCGGCCGCCGCATGACCGGGACGCGGGCCAATCCGGCCGCGGCCAGCATGCCGATCTCGGCCGGACCGATAAGCGTCCCCTTCTCCAGAGCGGTTTCGCCCTTCTCGATGTCCTCACCGGCCAGTCCGACGTTGTCGCCCGGCTCGACGGCGCGCCGTACGCGAACCGCGCGGCCGGCCGACTCGGTGTCTTCGACCATGACCACGGCGTCCGCTCCGGCGGGCAGGGGCGCGCCGGTCATGATGCGAACGGCTTGGCCGGGGCCTACGGGCTTTCGGGAGATACGGCCTGCGGGCAGATCTTCGAGGACGGCGAGCTCGACCGCACCTGCGGCGCCCGACCCGGACGGACGGATGTCCGCCGCCCTGACGGCATAGCCGTCCATGGTCGCCTTGGTGAAAGGCGGGATGCTCTCGCGGGCCTTGATGTCGCGGGCCAGGGTGCGTCCGAGCGCGCTGGCGAGAGGGACGGTCTCGGCGGGGAGGGCCTTCGCGGCGGCAAGGACCCTGGCGCGGGCTTCTGCGTAGTCGATCATGAGGGTTTTGAGGCCTCCGCCGGACGTTCGCCGACCACCCGTACGGAGTCCGGCTCAAATGTTAACAGAACCTCCCGGGAAAGGGAAATACGGCCGCTCTCGAGCTCGGCGACGGGGAGGGAGGCCCGAAAAACGAGATCGCCGCTGATGCGGACGAGGGCCGTCGCCGCGTCCGTCGTCTCCATCCGGCTCACCCGGCCCCGGAAGACGTTGGGCCCGGAGGGCGGGGTCGCGGCGGCGCCTCCGCCGGCGTCGGAGATGAAGCGGATCGAGGCGGGGTCGATGACGCAGGTGACATGACCGGCCGCCTCTCCCGCGAAAACGATACGGACGCCCGGCTTCGGCTCGATCCATCTTGCCCGGCCGTCGGTCGAGACCGTTCCGCTGAAGCAGTTCTCGTGGCTGTACTCGACCCGCCGCCCCTCCGAAAGATAGAGGATCTCGTCGGCCAGGCGGGAGGCCTGGGAGAAGTTGTGGGTCGAGAAGACGACGGTCGTGCCCCAGGCGCGGCCGGCTTCGCGCAGGACCGCTTCCATGCGCAGGCCGAGGGCCGCGTCCAGGTTTGCCGTCGGTTCGTCGAGGAGAAGGGCCCGCGGCCGGAGGGCGAGTGCCCGAGCGATGGCCACGCGCTGGGCCTGGCCGGCGCTTAGCCCGGAGACGGGCTTCGCGGTCCAGCCGTCGAGCTCGACGAGAGCCAGGGCTTCACCCACCCGCGCAGCCGTCCCGGTCTCCGGGACCTTCCTGAGCTTGAGACCAAAGGAGACGTTGTCGCCGATCGTTCCTCTGAAGAGATACGGGTGGTGCGTCAGAAGAACCGCGTCGCGGCGGGCCAGGGTCGCGCCGTCGTCCGCGGCCCACGGGTCCCGGCCGAGGAAGTCCAGCCGGCCGCGCGCGGGCCTCAGGAGAAAGGCCAGGAGCATCAACAGCGTCGTCTTGCCGGCCCCGTTCGGGCCGACGAGGGAGAGAATATGGCCCTCGGGAACGGCGAGCGAGTCGAGCTCGAGCGAGAACGAGGCCGGCGCCGCCGGGTAGGCGTACGCGACGCGCTCGAGGCGGTAGACGGGGCGGCTCATGCTACGATCCTCCGTCGCGGCCGCGCAGCCCCGTCTGGACGAGGAGATTGATGCCGAGCGTGATGACGAGGAGGATGACGCCGAGCGCGACGCCGTTGCGGAACTCGCCCTTGGCCGTCTCGAGCGCGATCGAGGTCGTGATGTTCCGGGTGGCATTGCGGATGTTGCCGCCGAGCATCATGGCGATCCCAACCTCGGAGATGGCCCGGGCGAACCCGGCCAGGACGGCGACAAGGAGAGGGAAGCGGGCCTCGCGCAGGACGATCCAGCCGGCCTGGCGGCCGCTCGCACCCAGCGTCAGGGCGGTCAGCCGGGCCCGCCGGTCGACCTGCCGCAGGGCCGTGTAGGAGAAGCCGGCGACGAGGGGCAGGATGAGGACGATCTGGCCGATCGTCATCGCCGCCTGGGTGTAGAGGAGCCCGAGCCCGCCGAGCGGGCCGTTGCGGCTGAGAAGGGAGTAGAACAGGAGGCCGATGACCACGGTCGGGGCGGCCATCCAGGTCTGGTTGATCGCGAGGATGATCTTCTTGCCGCGGAAGTCGCGGCTGGCGAGGAAGAGCGCGACGGGCACGGCGACGGCGCTGGCGACGACGGCGGCGAGACCGCTCGTCTTGAGCGAGACCCATACAGCCAGGGCGAGCTCGCGGAAGATCATTTGACGAGGTCCACCCCGGCGACAGCCGCGAGCGGCTCGAAGAGGGGCCGGCCGGCGCCGCCGCGGAATTCCCCGATGAGCGTCTGGCCCCGGGGCGAGGTCAGGAAAGCGATGAAGGCCATGGCTTCGCCGTACCGGGCCGCGGGAACGCGGGCCGGGTCGACGGCGATCACGGCGTAGATGTTCTCGAGCTCAGGAACGTCGCTGAAGACGGGCTCGAGCCCGGCGAGGCCGCGCAGTCCGTAGAACGTCGCGGTGTCGGTCAGCGTGTAGGCGCGCCTCTCGGCGGCGATGCGGAGGGTCTCGGCCATGCCTTGGCCGGTTTCGAGGTAGGCGGCCGCGGGCGGACCGCCGGCGAGGGCCCAAAGGTCGAGCTCGCGGGCGTGCGTCCCCGAGTTGTCGCCGCGGCTGGCGAAGAAGGCCCCGCTCGACTTGATGCGCCCGAGGGCCGCGGCCGCCGAAGAGGAGCCGGCGACGCCGGCCGGGTCGCCGGGCGGCCCAACGATCACGAAGTAGTTCCTGGCGATGATCCGGCGGTTGACCCCGAATCCATCCCGGAGGAATTCGTCCTCGAGCTTGCGGGCATGGACGATGACGACGTCGGCGTTGCCGTCGCGGGCCTGTTTAAGGGCCGCCCCTGTGCCGACGGCGATCCACTTGAGCGTGATGCCCGTGTCCTTCTTGAACGCGTCGGCCAGGACATCGAGGAGGCCGGTGGCGTCGATGCTCGTCGTCGTGGCCAGCATGAGCGTCCGGCCGGCCGGGGCGGGGAGCCCGATCAGCGACATGTCCCTCGGGCACGCGTTCAAGGTGTTGCCGGCGTCGAGTCGACGCATCTCCCCGCTCTGTGCGGTCAGCGATAAGCTCAACAGGAGGGCGGCGACAGAGGCCCGAACCGGTATCGGGAGTGGGGGCGGCGGGAAGAACCGTCTCAAGGTGTCTCCTTTTCTTAGCTGGAAGGAGGAGCCGTTTCCCGCTCCTCCCTATCGGCCGAAGGGCTTGGCCTGGCAGGGGTTCCCGCGCCGGCTTTAGCTCCGTCGGCTCGGAGCATTGTCTTTGATAGCACATCGGGCCCTGCCTGTAAAGGATCGGGGGCTTTGGGGCCCGGCAAGGGAATCGGGGAGCGACAGGGACATGTCCCTTCGGTCCGTGTCCCCGATCAGGGGGCGTAAAAGCCGTCGATGACCCCCCGCCACTCGTCCTCCGTCCGGACCTTGACCAGGGCGTTCCGGAGGTCGGTGCGGCGCGGATGCATCTTGGCGTATTGCAGGCTGAAGTGGCGCAGGATCTTGGTCCCCCGCCCCGGACCATAGGCTTCCGCGGCGAGGCGGAAGTGGCGGTAGATGACTTCACGCTGTTCCGCGAGTCCAGGCTGATAAGGAGGCCGGCCCGCGGCGAGGTCGCGGGCCTGGGCGAAGAACCAGGGGTTCCCGATGGCCCCGCGGGCGGCCAGGACGCCGTCGAGGCCGCTGTCGGCCATCATGCGCAAGGCGTCGGCGGGGGTATGGACGTCGCCCGAGCCGAGGATCGTCCGGCCGGGGAATTCGCGCTTGACGGCGGCCAGGAAGCCCCAGTCGGCCCGGCCGGTATACTTCTGCTCGACGCTCCTGGCGTGAACGGCGATCGCGGCCGCGCCGGCCTCGAAGGCGCCGCGGGCGATCGTCCAAAAATTCTCGTGGGCCGTATCGGCGTCGCGGAACGAGCGCCGCAGCTTGAGCGTTACCGGCCGCGCGGGCACGGCGGCGACGACGGCCCGGACCGTCGCCAGGGCGCGTTCCGGATCGTCCATGAGCGCCCCGCCTCGTTTGTGCGAGACGACCTTCCTCACGGGACAGGCGAAGTTGAGATCGATGATATCGAAGCCCATCCGGTCGAGCGAGCGGGCGGCCTCGGCCATCGTCTCCGGCTCGACGCCCATGACCTGCCCGGCCACGGGGTGATCGGCCGGGTCGAGCCGGATGAGCCGCTTGCGCAGCTTGCCCTCGAGAAGGACCTGGCGATCGAGCATGGCCTCGGTGATGCAGTAAGGAGCGCCGAGCGAGCGGCAGATCAGCCGGTAGGGGAGGTCGCTGTACCCGGCGAGGGCGCCGAGCCCGACGGGGAAGTCGATGGGGACGGCGCCGATCCGAAGGACCATCTATTTCGCGTCCGCCAGCTTCACGTCCACGGCGAACGAGAATTTTTTGGCGCCCCGGGTCGGCCGGGACAACGGGTCGAACATGTTGAGGAATTCCTGGGCCGGGGAGGCGACGCCCTCGAGCCCGCCCCTCTCCGAGGGCGGGGTCTCCCGGGTCGCCTTGGTGCCCTGGGACCTCCGCGAAGCGCCGCCCCAATCGAAGGATATCTTGACCGTCTCCCCGGGCGCGATGCTGAGGCCGCCGGGGACGATCCCGGGCGGCGAGAGCGGGATCCTGATCTCGTAGGTGGTGCCGGAGGCCTCTTCCGAGACCGCGCATTCGGGCGGCGCGCCGGCGTTATCGAGGCGGCGCAGCGGCCCGTGGATGCTGCCACTCGCCCCGACGGCGTATGTCAGGCAGAGGTCGTGTCGGCCAACCTCCCTGATACTCGTCTTCTCCGCCTCCGTCATGAATGCGCCCTGGCTTTCGTGCCAGCCGATGTAGGCTTCGGCCGGGACCGTCCTCGTCAGGAGGAGGACGCCTTGGGACGTCTTCGTCCCCCGGTCGCGGGCCAGGACGGTCAATCCCGTGGAGGCGAGGGACTCGCGGGCCTCGGGCTTCCGGGCGATGAAGAGGACAAAGAGGTTCCGGCCATCGTTCTGGAAGGCCACCTCGACGCCGGTCTTGGCATCGCGGACGATCTTCGGGGCGGGCCAGTCGCCGGTCTGCCCGTCGATCTTGATCTCCGGAGAGGCTTCGGGGCTCGGTGTGGGTGCGACTTGCGCGGGGAGGGGGATGAAAAGCAGGGTGACCAGGGCTGCCGATAACAGCGGATGAAAGACGCGGCAGGCAAGCACCATGGCGATCGATAGGATTTTACCACACCGCAGTCTCTTTTGCGTCATGGCCACGGCTGGTCCGGCCGCCGCTTGCGGGACGCGGCGGATTCGATTATGATGCGCCTCTTCGGAGGGTCCCGATGAAAGCGTTCTCGCATGCGATCGTCTTCGTTCTCTTTCTGATCATCGCGGCGGCTCTCGTCGCCGGGGCGGCAGGCCTCGGCCGGGGTCAGGAGGCCGTGTCCTCGCGGGCCTATGTCGGTCACGAGAACGATGCCGACATGCGGGGCCTCATCCGGCACTATCCGGCCGCGGCCGGAACACGCGTGGACGACTGCCAAACCTGTCACCGGGGCGGGGCCAGCGGCACGGACACGGAGCGCGAGTACAGCCCCTGCGGCTACTGCCATCTCGTCGTCTTTCCCAACGCGAGATACAAGACTGGGGTCCCCGAAGGCTACGAAGCGACGCTCAATCCCTACGGGCTCGACTATAAGAGCGCCGGCCGCGAGTTCGAGTCTTTTGCGGCCATTGACGGGCGGGACTCGGACGGAGACGGGCACCGCAATGGCGTCGAGATCGCCGACCTCCGCAACCCCGGCGATCCGGCCAGCCGTCCCGGCCTGCCGGTCGCGGCGACTCTGAGCTTCGGCTGGGACAAGATCCGCGCGCTCCCCGTTCACAGCCAGTTCCTGCTGATGAACAAGACGACCCAGCGACTCGATGAATACGTGACCTACAGGGGGGTCCGAGTCGTCGATCTCCTGGCCGCCGCCAAGATCCGGATGACCGGGGTCACAGGGATCACCGTGTTCGCGCCGGACGGCTACAACACCGACTACGGCCTCGAGGACATCAACGCGCCGTTCCCCCGGGGCTACTATTACGACGGCCCGCTCTCGTTAGAAGGCCCCGACAAGGCGCTTCTGGAGAGGCCAGCCGTCGTTCCGCCGGGCGTCAAGGACGGGAAACGGATACCCGGATCGCCCTGGCTCCTGCTCGCCTACGAGAGGGAAGGGGATCTTCTCCAGCCGGCGGCTTACGAGCAGGCGACGGGGAGGCTGGTCGGGGAAGGCCCCTACCGGCTGATCAAGCCCCAGCGGGATCTCAAGGGGGACCCAGCCAGGCCCGGCCGGCCGGACAGGTCCGTCAACGCCGAGACCTATGGCGACGGCTGGGACTATTCCGCGCGAATCGACCACAACGCCGGGGCCGGCGCCCGCGGCGCGTGCGTCATCCGCGTCAATCCCATGCCCGAGGGATATGAAGAGTACGATTGGAAGAACGGCTGGCCGCTCATCGGAGAAAAGAAGGTCGTGATCTACGGCCGCGGCGTCCGGTAATCAAGAAGGGGTCAAACCTATACCTTTTTAGTTTTTCCAGAACCTTCTTCGGTAATGGGACCAGAAAATTAAAAAGGTATAGGTTTGACCCCTTCTTATGCGGCCAGGCGGAGGATCGTCCGCAGGAGCACGTTGGCGCCCTTTTCGAGGTCGTCCCAATCGACCCGCTCGCCCGGCGCGTGGCTGATCCCGTCGGGGGTGGGGATGAAGACCATGCCTGAATCGCAGGCCCCGGACAGGATCTGGGCGTCGTGGCCGGCTCCGCTCGTCATCTTCATCGACGGATAGCCGAGCACCCGGCATTCCTCCTCGATGAGGGCGGTCAGCCGCGGCGCGACCGTGACCGGCGACGTCTGATCGATGAGCTTCGAGACGAACGTCAGGCCTCGGGTCGCGGCGATGTCCTCCGCGAGGGCGAAGACATCCCGCTCGATCGCAGCCATCGACTCGGGCGAGGCGCTGCGGAACTCGAGCGTGAAATCGACCCGGCCGGGGATGACGCTGAATGAGCCGGGATGGAGGGCCG